>OBKM01000053.1_pt1 | contig 45864 bp, 50 predicted proteins | sample 1519691 | NCBI WGS metagenome assembly OBKM01 (sample SAMEA37050418, study PRJEB22526) | metagenome | biome: saline pan; feature: lake; material: water | place: Egypt | collected 2015 | depth 0.5 m
TACTCGCTTCGCTTCGCTCGTTGAGGCCGGGGCCTCCGCGCTACCGCAGGGTGAACGCCGTTCTCTCGTTCGGTCGTTGGACTGGGGATCTCAGCCGTCACGAGAACGCGAAATGATAGCATAATGATGTGTATGGCGGAGCGCGACCTGCTACTCGTACTCTGTACCGCACTTCTTTCGTGTAAATAGATGTTCCGAAATTATATATTACTTAGTCTATAAGTTTTAAGTGGGGAAAACCACGGGACAGCGGCAGCTTCGGGCTACGTTGTCTGGAGCAAAACCCGGTGTAGTGGCACCGGATTCCGTGGCTTCCCTGGAGGCCAGAGAAGCAATAACGAATAGCGGCAGCTACGGCAAAAGAGCATCGGCACCAGAGCATCCAGACGTTGAGCGTGCGGGCGAACACTACGTCATTCGCAAGGGCGAGTGGGTCCCCGGCAAACATCCCGATCCTCACCGACGACACGAGGGTCAGAGGATGTACCTCGAACGCTTCGTCCGCTGTGTTCAGTGCGGAGCAGAGGCCCTCCGGAAGGACGACCTCCCGACCGAGTGCGAACCGGAGGGTCAGTAATGAGCGGGAATCTCCCTCCTGGAGTCACGCCTGCGAACATTGACCGCCACTACGGTGGTGCTGTGCCGGACCATGAGCACGAGTGGATGCCCGTCGAAGAGTTGTCCCCGATCCTCGAAGACATGGCGGCGATTTTCCACGAGCAGTGTCGGTGGGCCGAGATCGTTGACAGCTACACCGACCACCGACGCGATGAGACGTACTACGAGACTGGCGCGGAGTGCGAGGCTGAGCGGCATTATCGGTTCGAGCTGGCTTACGTGGCCGAACTCACTGAGAAGGGTCGCCCAGACCTCCGGTTGGATCGAGAGGAGTTGAACCAGTTGGGAGTTGAGGGAGACGAGCTGTTCGACAAGGCGCTGAATGTTGTGGTTGAGACCGAGAAAGCCTTCCCGGACGAGACGGAGATTATCGAGATCGATCCTGACCGGCAACAGGGTCGAGTCGTTCTCCGGTACGACCGGTTTGAAATCGGCTACGGACCCGGTATCAACGGAGGTGACGCCTGATGTCCTCGGAGACAGCGGAACCGGACATCGGGCCGGACCCTCGGACATTACGAGCTCTCACCGAGACGATGTCGGTACTACCTGAGATTGGACGAGCAAAAGGAGCCGATGACCTGTATCTCGTGGTCAGTTCCAGCGGCAAGGAGTACCTCGTTGATGCCCGCGACTGGTCTTGCGAGTGTCCTGACGCAACGTATCGAGATGTCCGGTGCAAGCACCAGAGGGCTGTGACCATTCGGACGGGCTGCCTCGATCCGGACGAACTCAAAGAAGAACTTGCGACGACGGCTCGGAACTTGGAGGCCAGTGCCGAGCGACTCCATGAGAAAGCCCACGATCTCGAATCCTCCGCTGACGAACTTCGTGCGGCGCTGGACCGGTTGGAGGAGGTGGCACGATGACCGACACGGAAACGGTGCCAGTCAACCGGGTTGTGCTGGCAACTCTCGCAGATGAGGCGAATAAGGCTGCCGGGGACCAGCCGACCGAAGACCTGGAGCAGGCGGTCCAGGAGGCGTATCAGGTACTCAGCAACACGGATGGTGAGGTGGTGGTTCGATGAGCCACGATATTCCGTCCGAACCCAAGGAGTTAGCTGGTGAAGATACCGATGCACGGGGTTCCTCAGAAGGGAAGAAACCTACCGATGAAACAGAGGTGACGGACCGATGACGAAGACTGACCCAGCGGCGGCCCTCAACGGTATCCGTACCGGGCATATCTGTGACCGCTGTAACCGTGGTCTCCGTTCGGGCGATGGGGCTCGGTTCTACGCGACGCGGTACGAGGACACCGGCTGGACGTTGAGACGACTCTACTGCTCGGACTGTGGCGAGACGAAGATCGAGTCAGGGACAGCAGAGGCAGACGAGGTTGTAGGTGAGGCCGTCTTCTGGAATCACCGACTCGCTGGAGTTGGAATCACGGATCGGAGTCGTCCAACCGAGAGCGAGGTGACGAGCTATGAGTGAAACAAGCAGCGGGGTGAAGTTCCTGGCCAACGCGGGCCTGTTCTGCATCGGGCTGGGTGTCGTGTTGACGATCACTATCGTTGGCGCGGCACTCGGCCTCCCGTTGATTGTGCTGGGGATCGGATTGTTCGCACTGGCGATCCTCGTGGACGCAATTCAACAAGCATGATTTCGCTTATCGTGGCTCTCATCGTGGTATCGGTGGGACTCTGGGCAATCTACATGGTGATACTTGCTGTCGAGGAGTTGTTCGTATGAGCGCCCGGCACAGTGGTTATGCGCGAGTTCTGCCTTGGAAGGGGAGAGTCCCTTGCTGGAGAGTGACTTTCGGACTGAACCGTTCACGGAGGGTATCAGCATGATCCCACACCAGTCATTCGGAGCAATGTGTCGAGACACCAGAGTCGAACGCATAGTGAGCGAACCTGCAACAGAGTCTGACACGGAGGCACACCTCTCGCGGCACACAGCCGCCGAAGACGCTCTTGCGTGGGTCCGAGAGATGGTTGCCGAGCGCGACGACCAAGCGTGGGCACTCTACGAGGATGGCTTGGCAGCGATTCGCCAGGGTAAGTACGCACAAGCTATCGCCGCGTTCGAACAGGCGGTGCGACTCTACGAGGCGATTCACTCGGATGTTTTCGCCCGACGTACCGCGTTTGACCCCGATCAGCCCCGCCGGACGCTCTTCGACGAGCTATGGGGCTACTACTATCACCTCCATGAAGCGGTCGTAGCCTGGGCCAACAGTGCGGTCGCCAGTCAGGATGATCCCAGAGAAGCTGATCAGTGGCACGTCTTAGCACAAGAAGCTTTTCAGGTTGCTGTGAGTCACGCCATCGAGTGGTGGCGGACTATCGAGCGGTGGGCACGCAAAGAAGCATAGCCTGCCTAACCCTCGCTTTCGTAGACGCGCGTGTATGTGAGTGTTAATTCGTCATCGTCAGCCGTGACTTCAATCTCGAAGATGTCGCCCGGATTCACGTCGTAGTCGCGCACAACCTCCGCAGGGAGAGTGAGATCCAACGAGTTCGCGCCGTGGTGCTCGCGGGCTTTCACCGTCTTACTCATGTGCATTTGTGACCCAACCGGTGATGACATTTTGCGTTTTGTGCACAATATGTACATACTCACGCCAAAATTGACATCCCAGCATTTTCGTAGATCTCCTGGAGGTTTTGTGGTGTGTAATCCGTGTAGTGTTTGGCGAGCACTGTTCTGGAGGTGCGCCCACAGAAGGCGTCGATGTATCGATCAGCGACACCCAGTTGTCCCATCTCGTGGCAGAACCACACCCGGAGCAGTTGTGGAGTAACCGTCATCGTCCCCGCTCGCTTGCTGGCTCGTTTGATCGATCTGGACAGTGTGTCCGGGTGGCACGTAAACAACGGTTCGCTCGGCTTCATCTGCTTCGGGTCGAACACCTGCTGGAGTCGTTTTTCAGTGTCTGGGCTGTAGAAGGTCATCCATTGCCGTTTCGTAGTCTGGCCGTCGTCCGGGGCCGGATAGATGGCACGATTCTCCAGATCGAAGTCGGCGGGCGTGAGTTCCATCAGTTCACGTCGTCGGAGTCCCGAGGTCGCAAGCAGGAGGAAGGCCACTTGGTACTTTTCTGAATTAATCTCACGGTACACTTTCCTGAGGGCCGCTTTGTCTGGTGTCCGTTTTGGTTGCGGTGGAGACGCCGGTGCAGTGAAGCTATCGGCCAGGTCTGTCTCGAAGTAGCGTCGGTAAATGACCCGGACGGTTTTGACAGCGTTCTCGTCGTCGTACTGCTGGACGAACTCGCGAAGGTCCTGTTTCGTGGCGGTCAACGGATGGCCTTCGAGATGATCGACGAGTTTCTCAGCATATCGCATCCGTTCTTTGATGGTGCTGTCGGCAAACTCCCAGTCAATTCGTACTGTCTGCTCGAACTCGTGGAGGAACTCGTCAGGATCGAGTTGGTGGGAGACGGAGGCAGTCAGCGTGGCGGTGTCCATCTGAGCAATAGCGAGTCCGAGTGGAGCCGGTGTGCCGTCCGCAGTGGGGCCGGTGCGGACGCTTTCGATGCGGATTTGGAGCGCGACCTCAGCTGTCTGTGAGATGTTAATTCCGAGCTCTTTGGCTTTTTCATACACATTCGGGTCGAGGCTGACGTTGGTTCGCTTCCGACTCATCACGATCCCCCCGTGTGTATGAATGTGTAGTTATACACATTATGCGGGAGTACACCCAGTCTATCATCGGATTGGTCAATGCTGTATCGTTCGTTTTTCGGCAATTCAGACGATTTATTGGCTGTCTGGATCTGGCTCGGTGTCTGAAGTAATGCGGGAGCGCCACCGAGGTCGGTGGTGATGTCCGGTTCGACCGCCGTGGCCGTCCCGGAGCCAGTCTGAGCGTCGTCAGCCGTCGCAACGCTCAGGTTCAGCTCACCTGCCGACTCAGTCGTGTAGTCCTCAACTTCGATCACGTCAGAGGCATCGTCGCCGGTCGTGTCGTTGAACTCGAAGTCAGCAACGTCCTCATCGTCGATTTCGACATCCACGATGTCTTCGAGCTCAGTGCCGTTGATCCGCTCGCCGTCTTCCTGGTCAAAGACACCGAGCGTAACGTTCTCAGTGGAGCCAGCGAGGAGCTCTTCGGGGTCCTCAAGCTCCACGTCGAAGACTTCCTCACCGGACACCTGGATCGCTTCCTCGATGTCGATCGTGGTGCCTCCGTTATCAACGGTCAGCGAGATTGTTCCGAGCTCTTCGAACGTCACGTTGTCAAGCGTGTGTGCGTTGGCACTCGCGCTGAAGTCACCTGCCTCGAGCGTGATCACGTCCGTTGGGTTATCCAGCTCAGTCAGGTTCAGCCCTTCAGTGCCATCATCATACGCCAGCGTGATCGTACGATCGCTGGCCGCGTCGTCGTCGTCAGCCTCGTCAAACACCTGCACGACAACCTCTTCGGTGTCATCGACATTAACGTCAGTCGGGCTGAAGTCGCCGAGAGTGTCACCCTCGATCGCGATCGTTTCTTCGACCGGATCAAGTTCCTCTTCATCCTCATTGAACGCAGTGACCGTCACAACGATCTCACCGCCCTGGCTCGGACGGATGTCGAAGTCAGCCGGTGGGTTCTCCTCTTCGAAGCCGATCGTCTCGTTGGCATCGACGTTCGGCCCGTCAATCTCGACTGTCGCGTTCAACAGTGCGTTGTTTTCATCTGGTTCATTAGCATCCGAACCAGTGACTCCAATCTCAAGCTCCTGATCCGGAGTGTTGTCGTCAACATCAATTTCATCGGGTGCATCAATGTTCACTTCTTCAAGACCTTCGGCCTCGAAGGTAGCGTCACCCGAGTAGTCCGTCACGTTCGGAGTGGTGAAGTAGTTGTCCGCACCGCCGTCAGTGATTTCAACATCACTTTGGACGCTGACGGTGCCGGTATCATCGAACTCCACGGTGAAGTTCAGTTCACCTTGGTCGGTAGTAGTTTGATCATCTTCCTGGACCAAGACGAGTTCGTCGGCACGAATCTCGTCAAAGTCCTCATCTGCGTCGAATGCCTCGCCATCACTGTCAATATCACCGGCGTCTACGTAAGTATCACCGTCACCAACAGTACCCAAGACGGTACCATTTGCGAGCGTCACCTGGTCAATGTAGAAGTCAGTACCGGCAGCACCGATGGTACTGTCGTCATCCTCGATCTCGAGGAACTCTACTTCGACATCGCTAACGGTGACGCGCAGGTCCCGATCGCTACCAACGGGGTCCTCAACCGTAGTGTTCGTGTTGATGGTTTCACCGACAGGCGCGTCGATCGCGTCTGGCTCAACCTCAACCTCTGCGTCTTCGCCAGTCACTTCGAACTCGTCTACGTCACTCGTTTCATTCTGGTTGAAGCTGCTCTGGTAGAGGGTAATTGCGACCGAGTGCGTGGCGGCGTCACGCGGTGTCACCGTCGCACCAGTGAATCCATCCTCACCAGTTTCGAGACCAGTCGGGCTGTCGAGATCGTCGTCTGCGTCAACATTGCGCAGCTCGAACCCGTAATCGATTCCCTCACCTTCGTTGTCGAGCAGTTCGAAGGTGAAGCCAGTGGATTCGCCGATTGGCGTTTCATCGATATCGACAGTTGCGTTCGGCTCAACGTCGATTACAGTGCTACCAACGATGTCAGAGATGAGTAGACCATCCTCCGTAAAGACATTATCAGATCCTGCGTCTGTTAGCGAGATATCGGTATCACCAGCAACGATGAAGAGCTCACCGTTGAGCGTGTTCTTATCACCGGTAAGTTCGGTGTCTGTCAGGTCAAAGGTGAACGCACCTGTCGTTGAGGTTTCCTGCAACACATCAGTGTTCACTTCTGTCGGGTCATCGTCGGCTTCCTGACCATCAAGTCCAACGATAGCAACGTCGATTTCTTCACCGGCATCGTGGCTACCAGAGATCAGGATATCCTCACCGAAGACCGCAGCCTCCGGATCAACATCGACTGATACCACGTTGTTGTCCGCATCAACGAAGCCATCAGTCACGGATTCAACCGTGTTCACTGCAATCTCGTCATCCGGGCTCAGACGAGCAAACGGCTGCGCCTCTTCGTCGCCCGCAGCTGTATTGACATCAGTCAGGTTGAGGAAGACTTCGTCGTCTTCACCTGTAGCGAAGTCAACGTCGAAGTCGCCCTCAGTACCGTCGTGGTAGTCGTCGTACACCACATCGTTGATGTCGATCTCGAACTGCCCATCAGCGTCGATTGCACCATCGACATCCTCCTCGAAGGTGACGAGGAGGTCTGTCTGTGAGACCGTCTCTACGTTCTCAACAGCGGCGAAGTCAAACTCACCGAGTGCTTCGGTCTGACTGTACGAGCCTGCGGTACCGTCGTGGATTTCACCAGTAACGTCGGAATCAACGGTGGCATCGCTTGGGTTCGTCACACCATCGATCGTGATGGTGACGTCATACACTTCGTCATTATCAAGACCTGCGTCTAGGTCAAGACCGATTGTGTCGTCACCACCTACACTTTGGTCAACACCTGAAGCACCGAGGCCAATGTCAACCCCATTACTCACTGTTACCGTGACATCATCTGCACTGATATCATCACCAGTATCAGTGAGGTCAGTGTTTTGGATTGAAACACGGAGTACGTCAGTGTCATCGTACGTCACTCCAGCATCTTCTAGCGCGTCGTATTCGATGGTGTACTCAGCTGCCGTGCCAGCGACGGTGGTATTCGTTGCAAACTCAATGTTGTCAACGCCAACGAGGTTGAATGGTTCAGTGTCCTCTGAATCCTCGACATTGAAGTTCGCATCAGCGAAGTTATCGGAGTCAAGGGTGGCTTCACCATCTTCATCTACCTCAACAGTGTACGTGAGGTCCGACTCAAGGGCTGAATCCTCCACATCAATATCCTGGATTGTGAGAGAAGTGATATCAACATCACCATCTCCAGGACTGTTGGATGTTACACTAGCATCGACTTTAATTTCGATGCGTGACTCCGACAGGTTCAATTGTGCCGCTTCGTCAGTTGAGTCACCTGCCGCCTCTATTGTACCAACTGATGCATCACTAAGATCTGCACTTTCATTCAGATCTGAGATATCGATCCGAACGTGAACATAATCGTCGGATCCGCCATCAGCGTTTCTTATTTCGATGTTCTCAGAATCGGCAAGTTCCTGTGTGACTGATGATTGGCCGATTTCAATGTTCTGTACATCACCAGGATTTGCATTCACCTCTCCCTGAGCCGCCGCAGTCCCAGCAAACGCCATACTCATCGCAACCACGGACAGCACCATGATCGCGGTGAGGAAAACCGCACGAACCTTATCGCGTGTCTCGCCCGTCATGTTCTCATCTCCTGCGGGCTCTGTGCGCCCGGATAACGGATGCCAGACTCCCGTCAGCTTGCCACGGTCCTAACAGCATTACGATAATAGACGATAGTAGATAGGTATCTGAGTGTCGCCACCGTAACGGTGGTACGTCGCCACCGCTATGGTGGAACGACAAACTCCACTGTTAGCGGGCAACGAGGAAGGCTATGAACTGGTCTTCACCACCACAAGTGAATGTCACAAATTTCGGTCGAGCCAGTCCAGAAACTCCTGGAAGTCTTTCATTCCGGCCTGCTCCCCGATTTCTCGCAGCGTCCCCGTTGAGAGTTCATCGTGGTCGGGAACCGGTACCGTTCGAGCCTCCGACTCGTGATGCTCTGGCGGGTCCCAGCGAAGGATGTAGTGGTCGCCTTTGATTCGCGCAAGATAGAACGGACCGCTGTTAACCAGCACCTTTCGTACGTCTTCACCCGAGTACGTCCGTCGCGCCATTATTTCGGCCGCTCACTCGAAAATATCGGCGCTCGGCTCACCAGAAACGTTCTTGTCAGGATCAATCCCCGCCTCACGGAGTTCCTCGTCTGTGGGCTCTCGTCCCTCGCCCTCATACCCCGCAAGTGCTTCGTCGAGATTGGCCAACGCCTCCTCACGGGTTTCCCCTTGGCTTACAACACCCGTCTCAGTATCTTTGGCGATCCACCAGTCACCATCGTCCGTCAGGGTGATTGTCGGTTCAACGCCGGTACTCATACTACGTCAGCGTTCGTGAGCCCCACGTATATATCTTGACGCCTGCCGACTCATCCAAGCACGGTCAGCCCGGCGTCGTCGTAGATGTCCTTCAGCTTCTGAGGTGAGTAATCCAGATAGTGTTGCTCCAGCACGGATGTTGGCGTGCGACCGCAGAAGGCATCGATGTAGCTGGCATCGACACCGAGTGACGACATCTCAGAGGCGAACCACCGCCGCAGCATCTGTGGAGTAATCTTCACGCCTGACTCTTCGGAGAGTTTTCGGAACGTGATGTTCACCGTTGGCTTGCTCACCTGGAAGATCCGCTCGTCGTCAGGCTTCCGGTGGGGTTTGAACGCCTCGAAGGCAGCCTCAGCCTCCTCATTGTAGAATGACGCCCACGTTTTCTTGACCTCGGACTGTTTATCCGGCACGAGCATCCGCATATCCTCGTTGATGTCCTCCATCGTGAGCTTCAGTAATTCGGCCGAACGAAGTCCCGAGGTGGCGTACATCAGGAAGACAGCCTTGTACTTTGGATTCTTGATTGCCTCGTAGAAGGTCTGAAGCTCCTCCTTTGTTGGAACCTGGGTGGGGCTGGGACTTGTGGTCGGCATCTCGAAATCATCGACTAACTCCCGGTCAAGATACTCGCGGAAGAACACGCGCAACGCAGAGAGGATGTTGTTCTTTTTCGAGTCGCTCATGGGCTGTTCAGACTCCAGATACGCCACGATGTCCGCTTCGGTAATCGCACCCGGTGGTTGTTCGGCATGACGAAGGAGGCGACCGATATACCGCCGATGCTGATCGAGCGTTTTATCGCCGCGATTCAGGACAGTTTTCGCGTAGTTCTCGTAGTCAGCAAGGATCTCCTCGACGGAGGACTCTGCGTGCTGAGCCACGTCGGGAGTAGGAGCCTCGGCGTCGTCGGGCTGAACCGGAGTGTCTATTGCAGGTGAGGATGCGGACTGCTCGCCATGCTGGAGGGTCTCAATGTAGGTCCGGAGTGCGTATTCGGCGACACCGGAGACGTTGAGTCCCAGTTCCTTGGCTTTGGCGTGAACCTCGGGATCGACGCTGATGTTCACCCGCTTTTTCGAACTCATGTGCTCGCACCGGGATTTCTAATATGTGCATTATGTACAATTATGTCTTGTGGTGTCATACCAGGCCGCTATTGACGCGAACCTGCCGAACAGGAGTCACCGGGGACAGTACCCTCTCGTTCTGACCCCGCACGATTTTGTTGCCGCCGCTCGACAGTCGAAGTATGCCCTTCAGCGTCTCTTGGCACACACTTCTGGACGAACTCGAAGAACTACCGGAGGGTTCGACGCTGATCACGCCACTCTCGCACGACCGATTCCGAGTGACCGACGTACAGGAGCAACGGGTCGTCATCGAGCTTCTGGACAAAGACATCGACGAGACGCGCCCGCTACAACGGAACCAGTTCGAGACGCTCTATCGTCGTATTCAGGACGAGCCAGACGGGTTCGAACTTGACCGGCTCCCGCCCGACGCCGATCCGTATCCAGCGGTCTTGAGTCTTCACCCACGCTTCCAAATCGACGAGGATCGGGGGGTGATCGTCGAGACGGAAGGACCAGCCACAAGCCAACTCCTCGACTCAGGAGACGAAGCAGATGCCGAACCGGAGGATCGCACCGAACCCGAGCTTGACGTGTATGCGGACGCTCTACTGCTCGTTGACGCCCTGGAACGCCACAAGGTAGAGGTACTGGAGGAGATGGATACGGACGCACTGGTGAACCTCTACACTCTGCTCTCGGAAGTACAGCGCAACGCCAACGACCTTCGGAAGGACGTAGCTGATGTCCTCCTCAACCGACTCCACCACGACCGTCCGGTGAGTGGGCCGTTCGGCTCAGTACAGCGCACCACGCGCCGCAACCGGTCGCTGAAGAACGACGAGGAAGTTTTGGAGACACTCGAAGAGGCCGGGATCGACCGTGAGCGCGTGCTGGGTGTAGATCGTGGCAAAGTTGATGACGCCCTCGACGTTACGGAGCTATCCGAGAGTGACGTGTACGAGATCAAGGAGTCCGAATACGTCCGGAAGACTGGGGTGGACGAGGAACGAAAGGAGACGCGGCTTCAGGGGCTCAAAGACCAGCTTGCCGCCGCCGAGGGTGACGAAGCAGAGGAGCTACGCGAGGAAATCGAGGAGCTTGAGGATCGTATCGAAGAGTTGACCGAGTTCAAGTCTGGCTCGCAGTTCCACACTCGGGCGGGAAGCGAGCCGTAAGTCAGCGTAATAGTTGTGTGAACAGTAGGAGAAACAAATGTAATGGCTATCTCAGTCCGGCTCAACCCGAGAGAAGTCCGTCAGGCCCAGCGACTGGGTAAACAACGTTACGAGCCTAAAAAAGACCTCGACGAAAGTCAGGTCGATGGATGGAGACATGATCCTGAAGATCGTCAATACTACTCCGTACTGAGTGAGTGGGCCTTCGCAAAACATTACAACATTGAAATCGACTCACAGATATATCTCCGTTCAGATCAGGGACGAGATTTTCGAGTCCGGATCGATTCGGACGAGTTCGATAGCGAGACCGTTGATGTTGATGTGAAAAGTTCACCGGTAGATGACCCGGATTTGGAGGTCGATATCGATAGCGTGGATGCGGATTACTATGTTCTCTGTCGATTTCCCGAGGGCGTTCCAAAAGATGAGTCCGAATGTATTGTAGAATTAGTCGGTGGTGCTCCCAAAGAGATGTTACTCCGTCAAGAGCCACGATGGTCGGAAAGGTACGAACATTACAATTATCACATCAAACCGAAATTCCTCCGAGAGCTACCTTCTCCGGATGCTGTAGAACCGGTTGAAGAAAAATATCGGTGACCGGTATATTCGAGATTTTCACTTCTAACTCACGGCTCAAAACGTCGTATTTCGAATCCGTGTCACGTTCTCGACGCCGCTCAAGGCTCAAAATGTCGGGGTGAAATCCGTCCGTGACAGCATGGGGTTGAACCCTGTTTGAAGGCTCAAAACGTCGGTCTCACTTGATCCGTGGACGTGGTAGCTTTAAGTCAGCATGGCCCAAAACGTCGGATGCGGGTCCGTCAGAATCTACTGACGGGAACACAACAGATCGCCTCCGTCTGGCGATTCAATCCGAAAGGGATTATCCGACCAACAACAAAGAACCGACTGTGCGAGGGTAGCCAAGCCTGGAAACGGCGGCGGACTCAAGATCCGCTCCCGAAGGGGTCCAAGGGTTCAAATCCCTTCCCTCGCACGTCAGTCGCGGGCGTCGCCCGCACCCCCACGGGGCGCGATCTTCCCTCGCGTCTGCTTCACTCACACAGAGCCCTCGAGCAGAGCGACCAGACGCTACGGCGCCGGTCGCAGGAGTCGACTCGGGACGCCCGGAGACTCTCGTCACAATGCTTATGTGGATCACCCGCCTATTGAATCTATGGCAGTCACGATCAAGGACTTCTACGCAGACTGGTGTGGCCCCTGCAAGAGCCAGGAACAGATCCTCGAAGAGCTCGAAGCAGAGTGGGAGGACGTCGAGTTCGAGCGCATCGACGTCGACGAACACCAGGAGATCGCAAACGAGTACCAGGTCCGGTCGCTCCCGACGCTCGTCGTCGAGACCGACGGCGAGATCGTCGACCGGTTCATCGGCGTGACCCAGGCAGACGCGATCGAAACGGCCTTCGAGAAGGCACAGGCGAGCGCGCAGGCCTGATTTTTCGAACTCGCGGTAACGTCTACGCCCGTCGCGATCATTGCCCGGTCGACCCGTCGGGCACGTGATCGTGTCCGACCGCGAGACACAGCGCGTGTAGGACCGTCGCTCCGACGCCGAGCAGCTGCATCGTTCCGCTCCCGGCGTACAGCGGGACGTACACGACCGGCAGCCCGACAGAGCCCCAAAACGCCGCCCGCCTGATCCCGGCGACCGGATCGAAGCGCCACACATCCGGGGTCGACCGCGAGTTGCTCATACCGAGTCGTTCTGTCGCCACACAAAAAACTTCGACTCAGGCTCAAATCCCGGTTTGAGCGGCCGAGGCCGTCACGACCGGGTCGGACTGTAGCCGCGCTCAAACGCTCGTTTGAGTCTCCGTCGGGTACTTTATCTCCCCGGACAAACAGATGATTGCGTCGACCCGTCTTGGCCGCTCCCCCTCTCCCCGAGTTGCCCGGTCGCGCTGGGTCGACGTGTCTCCCGCTGTGCCCCCCGTTTTTGACGCCGGCCCTCCAGGTCTCCACGAGAGACCCACCGGCTCGGTGTCATGCTACCTGAACCGTCCCGCTCCGCGCCCCCGAACTGGACACACCAATCCACCCCTGGGGATTAAGGAATATTATCATTATTATTCATAATGTTTACCACTGTGTGACTCTCCGTGGACGGTAGGATGTCAGACGAGCAAACCGAGAACGCGGTGGCCGATCGAGTCAGAGACACGACCCCGTTCGTTCGGGATCTCGACAATCCGGCCGCAGAGCAGTTCCGCCGGCTGCTCGAGGAGCAAGCGTACGTGTTCGCGCCCGGGTTGTATCACGCTCTCGACGCCAGGCTGGCAGAGATGGCGGGGCTCGATGCGGTGTACATGTCGGGGTACTCGACGGTGCTCGGCCAGTTCGGCTACCCGGATCTCGAGATGGTCGACATGGGCGAGATGGTCGAGAACGCAGAGCGGATCGTCGAGGCGACGACGCTGCCGGTCGTCGCCGACGCGGATACCGGGTACGGCGGCGTCCACAACGTCCGCCGGACCGTCCGGGAGTACGAGAAAGCCGGCGTCGCGGCGATCCACATCGAAGACCAGACCACACCCAAGCGGTGTGGCCACATCGCCGGCAAGCAGATCGTCTCCCGCGAAGAGGCCGAGGCGCGGTTCCGTGCGGCCGTCGACGCGAAGCAGGCCGAAGAGACGGTCATCATCGCCCGGACCGACGCCTATGGCTCCGCGAACGGCGACTGGGAGGAACACCTGGCACGCGGTCGGCTGTACGCAGACTGTGGCGTCGATCTCGTGTGGCCGGAGATGCCAGATCCCTCGCGCGAGGACGCGATCCGGTACGCAGAACGGCTCCACGAGACCCATCCCGAGGTCAGTCTGGCGTTCAACTACTCCTCGTCGTTTGCCTGGAGCGAGGAGACCGATCCGCTGACCTTCGCAGAGCTCGGTGCTCTCGGCTACGAGTACATCTTCATCACGCTGTACGCGTTGCACTCGGGTGCACACGCGGTCTACGAGGACATGACCGCGATCGCAGAGCGCGCAGAGCAGGCCCAGTTCGATCTCGAAGACCGGTACCTTGGCCACGAGACCGAGAGCCACCACGAGCTGTCGTTCGTCCCGACGTTCCAGGATACGGAGGCGACGTTCGATCCGTCGGCTCGGCGCCGTCGAGAGGCCTCGGACGGGTTCACCGACGACGACCAGACCGTGATCACGAGCGATGAGGACTGAGCGATCTGCCTCCGGCGGGGCCGTCCCCGGTGTCGGTCACGGTCACGGCAGAGCCGACGGTCTTTAGTCTCGACCACGGCAACATCCGCCATGACACGCCGACACGACCGGGCGTTCGTTCGGACGTTTTTCACCTCGCCGACGGCCGTCGAGGGTGACGACTCCGCGAAGATGCTCGAGCGAGCCGCCGAGCTTCGTGGTATGGAGGCGCCAGACGTCTGGGTCCCGGACAACGAGGACGCGACCGCCCCAGGTATGCGCGATGAGGGAATCGCGAACATCATCGAGGTCGTTGCCGCCCACGGCGCCGACGTTCCCGCGGAGATTCACCCGCGGGTGGTCTGGCACCGCGACGAGCCGGCGACCCGGGCCGAAGGATTCGAGCAGATTCGCCGGCTCGCGACCAGCGAAGCCGCTCCACACATCGACGGGTTCGTCATCCCCGAGGTCGGCGGCCTCGACGACTGGAAGAAGGCCGACGAGCTCATCACCATCGCGGAAAGCGAGGCCGGCCTCGAGACCGGGACGTTCGCGATGTCGGTGATCGTCGAGAGCGCGACCGCCGAGCTCGCCTTGGCGGATCTGCGGGCGGCGATCAACGAGCCCTCGAACGCCCTCGAGCGGCTGTTCCTGCTGGTCGACGGCGAGGTCGATTACACGAAGGACATGCGCGCGATGACGCCGACGGGAGCGCTCCCGGACTGGCCCGAGCTGCGACACAACACCGCCCGCGGGGCCAGCGCCGCTGATCTGATCGCTGTCGACGGCCCCTACGACGACATCCGAGATCTGGAGGGGTACCGCGAGCGGATGGTCGACAACAGGGCCCGCGGACAGATCGGCATCTGGGCGCTCACCCCGAGTCAGGTGGTTGCAGCAAACGAGGCGCCGCTGCCGCCGGCGACCGGCGAGTGGCGTCTCGAGGTCGGCGACGAACAGGTGTCGCTGGTTCCCGGTCCCGACGGCGAGACCGCCGTCTACGAGGGCGACGCCGTCGCTGTCGCCACCGTGGACGAGGACGACGCCGACTCTGACTACCGGCTCCGACTCGGCGACGAGACCCGTCGGGTTGACGCCGCGGGTCTGCGAGAGGCGATCGCGGAGCGTACCGTCTACGTTCCGAGCCTCGGTGACATCGTCGACTCGATGGAGGAGTTCGAGGCTGCCAAGGCGGCCGGCCGGGGGGCGATCTCGATGGAGCGAGCGACCACCGTCGAGATCGACGGGGTGTCAGTCGAGATCAGCAAGGATCGGATGTGGGATGAGGCGACCTACCAGGCGGCGACGACGCCGATCGACCTGTTCCAGGACGTCTACGAGAGCCGACCCGACCAGCGCGACGCTCTCGACGAGCGGTACGGCGCCGATCTCGTCGCCCGTGCCACGCAGGTCGGCTGATCCCCGTAAGTCAGACCCACAGGGTTTTGCCCCCGTTCTCGCTACCGCGTGCATGGAGTTTGACGCACAGACCGCACGCGCAGTCGGCACGGCACTGGCCGACGACGCCGCCTGGCAGCTGCTCTCTGATCTGACGGCACTCCCCAAGCGGTTCGGTGGGCACCCGGGCGAGCGACGGGCAGCCGCCCGGATCGCGACGGCACTCGAAACCGCCGGACTCGCGCCCGAACGTCAGCCGTTCGATCTCACCCGCTGGGATCGCGGCGAGACGACCCTCCGAGCCGGCGAGACTGGCTTCGATGCGGTTGCGCTCCCGTACTCGCCGGCCGTTGCCGTCGAGGGCCCGGTCGTCGACATCGGACACGGCCGCCCCGAGGAGATCGAAGCCGTCGATCTGACCGGAGCAATCGCGCTCACGAGTACCGCACCACCGCCGACCGGCCGTCACGCACACCGGATGGAGACGGTCGGACACGCCGCCGAGGCCGGCGCCGCCGGGATCCTGTTTGCCAACCACCACCCCGGGCAGCTCCCGCCGACCGGGACGGTCCAGCCGGAGACACCGATCCCCTGTGCCGGGATCTCAAAGGAGACCGGCGAGCGGCTCCGACGTGGCGACACTCGCGTCGAGTTCCAGGTCACCGCCGAAACGGCCCCGGACACCAGCCAGAACGTCCTCGCAACGCTCGGCCCCGAGACCGACGAGGAGCTGCTCGTTGTCGCACATTACGACGCCCACGACGTCGGCGACGGCGCGCTCGACAACGGGGCCGGAGTGGCGGTCCTTCTCGGTGCCGTCCGGATGCTCACCGAGCTGTCGCTCGCCCGTCGGATCCGCGTGGTTGCGGTCGGCTGTGAGGAGATCGGTCTGCTCGGAAGCGAGGCACTCGCCGCGGAGCTGTCGACCACGCCGCGTGTCGTGATCAACATCGACGGCGCCGGCCGGTTCCGGGATCTGCGTGCGCTCACACACGGCTGTCCCGCGCTCGCCCGGCCGGTCGAAGCCGTCACGAGCCACCTCGGTCACGCCGCCGACGTCCAGTCCCAGCCCCACGCCTACAGCGACCACTGGCCCTTTCTCCGGGAGGGCGTTCCGTCCCTGCAGCTTCACAGCTCCCGCCCGGGCGATTCGACGGCCTGGGAGCGAGGCTACACGCACACCAGCGCAGACACGCTCGACAAGGTCGATCCCCGCGACCTCCGGACCCACGCAGTTCTGGCTGCCCTGCTCGTCCGCGAGCTGGCTGCCGATCCCCCCGAGCGCCTCGCCCCGGAGACCGTCCGGGATCGGCTCCGCGAGGCCGGCGCCGAGCCGGGGATGCGCGCGACCGGCGCCTGGCCGGCGGCGTGGGACTGACCCGAGCCCTCCCTGCGCCCTCGCCCGCCGGCGCGTTTCTCGGTATCGATACTGAAAACAACCCTCTCGAACGGGTGACTGGGGCGTCGGCCCCGGTCGCTACCCAGAAGCGAGTGACGGCCCAGAATCTGAACGTCAGCCCTCGTAGGGTGTTCCGACGACCTCGCGGATCCGTGCTGCGGTCACCTCACCGACCCCCTCGACGGCGAGAAGCTCGTCCTTTGAGGCGGTCATGACCGCTTCGACGCTGCCCAACGCGTCGAGCAGCGACCGCGCGGTGACCGGGCCGATCTCTGCGATGGCGGCGACGACGTACTCCTGCTGTTCGGCCCGCGTCCGGGACTGTTTCTCGCCGTGGACGCTCACGTCCCGACGCTGATCGGTCTGCTCTCGTGTCGCGATCGTCTCGAGAAGATCGGCAGTCTCTCCGGCGTCCCGGGTCCGGGTGACGCTCACCCCGAAATCTACCATGAGCGAGGCGAGCGCGCCGTGGATCGCTTTCGGGTGGATGTTCCGCCGTTCGTACAGCTCGCTGCCCTCGATGACGACCACCGGTCGCCCGTAGTGGCGTGCCGCGTCTCCGACCTGCTCGAACAGCGACCGGTCACCGCCGGTCAGCGTCGCCAGGAAGTCCTCGACTGTCTTGCGCTCGACGACCACCCGATCCGAGAGCACGTAATCGCCGACCGCAAGCGTCTCCAGGCGCGTCTCGATCCCCGCACGCGTCGAGAGATCGCGCGCGATCGTCGCCTCGAGCTCCCGCTGATCGATCACCACCTCCGCTGGTGTCGGTGTGGTCTCCGACTCCGACTCCGACTCTGACTCTGACTCCGACTTTGACTCCGGCTTCGCGGTGACGGCCGTCTCCGATGCCGCCGGCTGTTGTGTCGACTCGTCTCCGCCCTTCTCGGTCTCGTCTTCGGGCGCGAACACGTCAAGTCCTGCCTGTCCCTCCGTGTCGTCGGTGGCCTCGGCCGCCTGTCCACTGTCTCCGTCCGTTGTCTCGGTGGCCTCGGTCGTCTCCTCGCCGGACCCGTCGCCGGCTGACGACGGAGACGTCTCCGATGCGGTGGTCGGCGCGGAGTCCTCGACGGCTGTGGACGTGCCGTCCTCGAGCGTGGCCGTCGGGTCGTCCGAGCCCGCTTCCTGGTCTGTCAGCGTGGTCTGTGTGAGCTCGGCTTCGATCTCTCCGGCGGCGTGTTTCAGCTCTCGAAGTTCTTCTCTGATCGTCTGTTCGTCCTGGCGGGCCTTCCAGAAGTAGGCCTCGTCGCGGGTGTCCTCTGCCAACAACACTGACACCGCGCCCTCTGTCTGTCGGCCCGTCCGGCCCTTGCGCTGGATCATGCGAATTGCCGTCGGAACCGGCTCGTAGAACAACACGAGATCGACCTCGGGGACGTCGAGTCCCTCCTCGGCGACCGACGTCGAGACGAGCACCTCAAACTCGCCGTTCCGGAACCGGTCGAGGGTCTCTTGTTGTTCGGTTTGTGTCATTCCCTCGCTGCCGCCGGTGTCTGACTGGCCGACGAACCGCTCGACGGTAAAGTGCTCGCCCAGAAACGCCGTCAGAGCCTCGGCGGTGTCTCGCGACTCGGTGAACACGATCGCACGGTCGCCACCCTCGATCCCGAGCGTCTCGGCGAGCAACATCCTGGCACGGCGGTACTTCGGGTGGAGTCCGTCGTAGTTTTCGGCTTTCCGGACTGCCGCGGTGACCTTCGGGTCCGAGACCATCCGCTGGTCGGCTTTCGAGGCCCCAGACGAACGGGCGGCCTCGCGCTGGCGGGCCATGTACTGTTCGAAGGCCTCGACACTTTGGGTCTCGACGTACACAAGTGCCGTCCGGAGCTTCCGGATCTCGGCCAGCAGGCTCATCCCCTGGTAGCCGGCGCTGTCGTCGTCGTCCATCAGCTGCTGGACTCGCCGTTGGATCTGTCTGAGGTCCCGCTCGGAAAGATCGGCGCTTGTCTGCTTTGTCACCCCGAGTTCGCCGAGCGTCCCGAGCCGGTCGCGGATCACCGCCCGGATGTCCTCCCGGATCGCCTCGACGGCATCGGGCAGCTCGACGCGTTGCCACTCGACGGTCGTCTCGTGGGTGTACTCGGCGACGTCGGCGTCCTCTTCGGTCATCACCTCGACGTTGTCGATCCCGAGGTTCCGACAGACCTCGAGGATCGCGGCCTTGTCACCCCCCGGCGAGGCGCTCAGTCCGGTCACCAGCGGCCGGTCGGCATCCTCGTGGTACCGGTCTGCGATGTACGTGTACGCGTACTCGCCGGTCGCGCGGTGACACTCGTCGAACGTACAGTGAACGACGTCGGCAAGCGAGATCCGGTTTCCGACGAGGTCGTTCTCGACGACCTGTGGCGTGGCGACGACGACCCGGGCCTGGTCCCAGAACTCCCCCCGGTCTGCCGGTGACACCTCGCCGGTGAACACCACGATCTCTTCCGCTGGGACGGTCAGGGCCTCGCGGTAGAACTGTGCGTGTTGGGTGACAAGCGGCTTCGTGGGCGCGAGCATCAGCGCCTTCGCGTCCGGGCCGCCCGCGGAGAGCCGCCGAGCGGTCACCAGAAGCGAGATCGCCGTCTTGCCGAGCCCGGTCGGGAGCGAGACCAGACTGTGGGCGTCCGTTGCGGCCTCGGCGAGCCGCAGCTGGTAGTCCCGCCGCTGTAGGGCGTCTGTCGCGACCAGCGGCCACTCGACGGTCGCTGCCATCGGCGTCTGTTGTCCCCGCCGGTGGTTAAGCGTTCGCCGACCGCGGTGAAACTACTCTCCGGGCGGCCGACGAAACCCACTTTGCACGCTCTCACCTGCAGCCTGTATGAGCCCTACGGGAGCGTGCCGTCGACTGTGAGCGAGCCCACCTCCGACTCAGCCCACGAGACGACCACACAGGCCGACGAGTCCTCCGGTATCGGCCGCCCCGAGCTGTTCGGGTTCGGCGGCCTCGTCGTCCTCTGGCTCGTGACGGTGCTCGGCGGGATGGCACTCGCCGAGGAGGTAGCCGCCGCCAGTGCCGTGATCTTCGAGGACCCAGACGAGGTCGGCAACGTCGGCGTCTTCGGTCTCTACCTGCTCGTCGCGACCGCCGTCATGTTGCTCGGGTTCCGGTACGCGAAACTCGTCCATCTGCGGGCGGTCGGCGCGGCGATCTTCGGCGTCTTTGCCGGGACCTTCGTCGCCATCGTCACCGGAGTCGGGTCGGTCGCCGGAGGTGGTCCGCTCACCGGTCTCCCGACGAGCCCGGCCCCGATCGCGGTCGGACTCCTCGTGGCTGTCGTGCTCTTCGTGTACCCCGAGTGGTACGTCATCGATATCGCTGCCGTGGCCCTGGGAGCGGTCATCATCCCGATGCTCGGACTGGGATTCGGCCCGTTCCCGATCGTCTTGTTGCTCGTCGCGTGGGCTGCCTACGACGCCTACTCGGTGTACGTCTCGGGACATATGAAAGAACTCGCCGCAGGCGCGGGCGATCTCAAACTCCCGCTCATGTTCGTCGTCCCGCACTCGTTGTCTTACTCGATGCGCGACGGCCTCGATCTCGGTATCGGCGAGTCCGATAGGGGGTCACCGGACGGGGAAGCGTCTCGCCAGTCCGATACAGGTCCGGGCGTGCAGCTGCTCGGACTCGGCGACGCGATCATTCCGGGGATGCTCGCGGTCAGTGCCGGTGCCTTTCTCGACGCTCCGGCGGTGGTGCCCGCGCTGAACGCGAATCTGCCCGCGCTCGGCGCGGTCGCTGGGGGGTTTCTCGGGATGGGTGCGCTGCTCGTGTTGCTCCACCGTGTCGAGGGCGCTCACGCCGGCCTGCCGCCGCTCAACGCCGGCGTCTTACTGGGCTATCTCGTCGGTGCGGTCGCGGCCGGGATTCCGGTCACGACCGCGCTCGGGTTGTGATCGCCGACCGAGAGGGGGTCGCGCACGGTTACTGCCACTCGAGAACCGTCGCCGCCCACGTGTATCCGGTCCCGGCGGCGAGACAGACGACGACATCTCCCGGCTCGATCCGTCCGTGGTCGAGTCCCTCGTCGACCGCGAGTAGCTGGTCGGCGCTCTGGACGTGTCCGTACTCTTCGAGGTAGTAGCCGTCGACACCGGGCTCGAGTCCGAGTTTCTCGAGCAGGCGCTCGTGAAAGGACCGTTTCATGTGTGTAACCGCGACGAAATCGATCGCGGACCGGTCGTACCCCGACCGCTCGAGGGCCCGGTCTGTCACCTCGAGGTAGTTGGGCAGACTCACCGGCCCGAGCCGTTCTTTCATCCCGTCCGGGTCGGGCACGTCGAGGCTGTGGCGGCCGGCTGTGACGGTCGCCTCGCTCGGCGGCTGTCGCGATCCGCCTGCGGGGACGATCACGTCCTCGGAAAAGGAGCCGTCGGTGACCGCGTGACTCTCTCGAACCAGCGCCCGTGCCCGGTCGCCCGGCTCGGTCTCGAGGACACAGGCGGCGGCGCCGCTCCCGAAGTTGAACGCAAACGAGGCGTCTTCGTTCCCGTAGTCGATCAGATCCTCCTCCCGGCTGGCACCGACGAGCAACGCGGTATCGGGAGCGTCGCTCGCGAGCTGTGCGCGGGTCTCCCGGAACGCGATCGGTGCGCCCGCACACAGCGCGTAGCTCTCGGTAGCGTAGGCGTTCTCCGCCCCCAGCCGCTCTGTGATGTTCGCGGCTGCCGACCAGACGACGTAGTCTTTGTACTCGCTGCCGTGGTAGACGACGAGGTCGAGTTCCTCCGGCTCGATCCCGGCATCGGCGAGAGCCCGTCGACCGGCCCGAACACCCATGTCGGTGACGTGATCCTCCTCCGGGGGACAGACTCGTTTCTCGACGAGGCCCATCTTCTCGGTGACGACCCACGCCGGAATCTCACTCTCCTCGGCGATCTCCTCGCCAGTGACGACCTGCTCGGGGAGATAGCGCCCGTAGCCGGTCAGTCCCACCTCTGTCATGCCCGGCCGTACCCTGCCCGGGATCTTTTCACTTGTGAGATGCCCTGCGGGGGTGTGAGGGGGCTGTCGTCGTCATGTGGATTGAGACTCGTGGACTTTCCAAGTCACCTAATCAACGCTCGTTCTTTCTGTACTCCGGAGGAAACAGCCGATCCACGCTAGCACAGTCGTCTCTGGTGCACGGAGCGAGTGCTTCGGAACTATCCTGTCTGTCGGAGACGAGTTCCGTCGGTCGGTACGATACACCACGACCACGGTGAGCAGCTCTCGGGGACACGCTCTCTGAGCCGTGTAGTCAGTCCCGAATCCCGTCGGCCGCATCCCACACCTTCCAGCCCTCGCCGTCGACTAAACGGAACTCGTACTCGAACTCGTCTACCGCATTGCCAACATCTATCTCTAGCGTCGCGGTGACTGACTCCTCGCTTTGCTCGATTGGTTCGAACTCGAGGAGCGTCACGTCGAACGTTCCGTACCAGGCGATCTCCATCTCTCCCCACGTGTCAAGCTCTCCCGATTCTGCGAGTAACTCGTGGGCTGTGTCTCGATCGCATACGTCGACTGCGCTGAAGTATGACTGCGCAGCTTCCTCTGCTGTCGCTGCCCCATTTCTCTCGAACCGGAGTCCATCGACAGACTCCCAGAGCTTCCAGCCCCCGTCGCCGACATTCCGGAAGCGATACCGGACGGTCTCTTCGTTCCCGCCAATCGTTAGATCGATCTCGCCGGTCGTCTCCCGGTCAGTCGTGCTGACAGTGCGAAATTCCACGAGTTCGAACTCGAAAGCACCGACCCAGTCGAACGCTCGTGAACCCCACGGCGCCAGTTCGCCCGTCTCAGCGATCAACTCGTTTGCCCGCTCCCGGTCACTGTCGTCGAGTGCCGCCACATATGATTGGGCGGCTTCCTCCACTGTAGCCGTTCCTTCGCTCTCGAACCGGAGTCCGTCAACGGACTCCCAGAGCTTCCAGTCCCCGCTGTTGAGTTCCCGGAAGCGATACCGGACGGTCCCTTCGTTCCCGTCGATCGTCAGGACGACCTCGCCAATCACGCCGTGTTCTTCCTCACTAACCGTCTGAAACCCGACGAATTCGAACTCGAAGGCACCAACCCAACCGAACTCCCTCTGATCCCACGTGTCGAGGTCTCCGGACTCCGCAATCAACGCATTGGCTGCTTCTCGGTCGCCGGCGTTGAGTGCCGACACGTACGCTTGTGCTGTCGCCGCTGGAGACGAACGGTCATGGCTGTCTACTGCGGCGTGGCCAACGGAGGAGTCATGTGTCGTTCGACCGCTGGCTGTACCGGCAGCGAGCAGTGCTGCTAGTCCTGTTGATGTCTGGAGCATGCTACGGCGACTGAGACCGCTGTTCCGCTGGGGTTCCGTATCGCTGTTTCTCATGAGTTTGAGCCTCTCTTTTTCATTTGTACCTGCCTGAGCAGGGACCGTGCAAGCACACGAGCTTGTCAGATACCTATCAGTACGCAAACTGTGAAATGTAGATTATTAAACCTTCTGCAGAGTCTATTATAGTGAAAATACGCTCTCGCGTCGGTAGTATCAACCACAGCGAGCGCAGCGTCAACTGCACGCTCTTGGCCCTCGCTCGCGACTACGACAAGAGAGTCTCGTCTGTTGCAGGCGTGCAACAATCGGCCCAGCATTTCGACTTAGCAGCTACGAACGCGAGCGCGACAGCGCATCAGATGGTAGATCAGAGCGTGAGCAATATACGACAGAACTTATCGCGGGCGCTTACGATTTAACAGCTGGTGAGTGATTGGCCCTGGTTACGATTTCTGTTCGGAGTATCGATTGGACTAACGCAGCAGGTATACGTGCAGACACTAGTTCTTCCACGTAGATGGTCTCAGACGAGACAGACAGCGCCGACCCTGACGCCACGGACGGGCTCTCGGAGCATCCGGCGGAACGCCAGCCGGGGGCGATATCCCGAACCGACCCGGACAGCTACACCCTCGGCGACGCGATCGTGCTGATCGGTGCCGTCGGCATCGCGTTCAGCGCGTTGCTGCCGTGGGTCTCCGTCGAGGTACTAGAATTCTCGACGGTAGCCACTGGGACGGACGTTGCCGGTGTGTTCACGCTCCCGATCGGTGGGCTCGTCGTCGGGAGCGTGCTGTACTCTCCGGGAGTGTGGACCCGGCGGAAGTTCTCGGCAGTGATCGTGCTGAGCGTGGTATCCGGCCTCGTTGCCCTCGTGTACTTGCTCGATCCGGTCACCGCCGTCGACGTTCCCCAAGGCGTCTCCGAAGACACCGTCAGTCCGTTCGTCAACGTCGAGATCGGCGTGTACTCGACGCTGTTGGGAAGCGTCGGTGGCGTGATCGGGTCAGCCCTCGGACGCTACAGCTGACTCTCTGCGGCAGCGACCGATAAAAAAAAGAGGCAAACGCCTCGCAGTTTGCCGCGCGGTGGATCAGTGCCGAGCCACCCCGGCGGCGTCCGCGTCGTCTGTGGTAGCTTCGGGCGACGTGCGCGTTCGACTCCGGATGCGGCCGATCAGGGCGGCAGTGAGGGCACCGGCGACGAACGCCGCCGTCACCACCGGCGCGGCGAGCGTGACGACGATCGCCGGCACGACGGCGGCGTAGACCACTATCCCGCCGAGGGTGTACTGGTCGCGATACGATACTGTCGGATGTGTCGATGGGTCTCTCATGTTCGTCTGGCACGTGATAGTCGTCGACGAGACACCAACAGCTGCGACCGCTTGTGACGATCACAGTACTGCCGTCACGACAGTCCGAGGACGGCCTGTCGGAGCGGTCAGAACCGAGAAACGAGCTCCATACCAATAACCGATAGTTCGATCTGTTCAAATGTTTCGAAACTGACTGGTCACTCGGCACCGAAGCGGTCTGCCACGGCCGTGCGGTCGATCTTCGAGACGCCGCTTGTAGGGATCTCATCGACGACCACAAGCGCCTTCGGGAGCTTATACCGGGCGAGTCGGCCGTCCATGAACTCCCGAAGCTCCGCGAGCGTGAGCTCGGAATCGCCCTCGATCACGGCTTTGCCGACCTGTCCCCAGTCCTCGTCGGGAATCGGCACGACGACCGCCTCGTCGACCGCCGGATGCTCGGCGATCACGTCTTCGACCTCCGGCGGATAGACGTTCTCGCCGCCGGAGACGAACATGTTCTTTTTGCGTCCCTCGATGGAGACGTATCCGTCCTCGTCGACCCGGGCGAGATCGCCGGTCGAGACCCAGCCGTCGCCGAACGTCGTGGCGGTCTCTGCCTCGTTGTTCCAATAGCCGGCGCCGGCCGCCGGCCCGGCCAGTTCGAGCTCTCCGACCTCCCTGGGTGGCAGCTCGGACCCGTCCTCGTCGACCACCCGGGCGTCGACGTACAGCCCGGGCCGACCGATCGTGTCGGTTTTCGCTCGAGGGAACGACGCCGGCATCGCGAAGTTGTTCGGGCCACACTCGGTCAGTCCGTACCCCTGTGAGATCTCGACGCCGCGGTCGACCCAGGCGTCGATGATCGCCTCTCTGCAGGGTCCGCCGCCGCTTTTGACAAAGCGCAGCGACGACAGATCGGTCCGCTCCCACCGGTCGTGTTCGGTCATGAACCGCAAGACTGCCGGCACGGCGACAAGCACCGTCGCCGCTCGCTCGTCGATCAGCTCGAGTATCTGTCCCGGTTCGACCTCGCGGGCGATCACCACGGTCCCGCCGAGCTGGAACAGCGGCACCGTGAGCACGTTCCACCCGCCGGTGTGAAAGAACGGAAACACCATCGGCGTGGTGTCGTCGGGGCGAAGCCCCCAGCTGAGGATCGTGGTAAAGGCGTTCCAGAGAATGCCACCATGGGTCTGGACGACCTGTTTGGGGAGGCCGGTCGACCCGCCCGTGTGCAAAAACAGGTGCGGATCCGAGAGCGCCACTGGCTCGCGGTCGACGGGACTCGCGTCGGTCGGTGGGTCGTATGTCTCCCACCGATCCTCGTGTGACCCGAGGTTAGGCTCAGGCTCGGACCCAGGTCTGGACCCGGATTCGCGCTCGGATTCGGGCTCGGCGTCGAGTGCCACGGCCGGCACGCCGGACAGTTCGGGTTCGCCGAGCCCCGGCTCGAGGTCGGCCAGAAACTGCTGTTCTGCGATCACCAGCGACGGCTCGGTGTCGGCGAGCAGCGCGGCCAGCTCTGGCGGCGCGAGCCGGTGAGACAGCGGCGCTAGCACCGCTCCGAGCTTCCCAGTCGCGAAGTACAGGTCGACCAGTTCCGGCCGATTCCGAGCGACGACGGCGACCCGATCCTCCGGTCCGACCCCGTAGGAGTCCAGGAGCCGAGCGACGCGGTTCGCGCGCCTGTCTAAGTCCGCGTACGTGTACTCGGTCCCCGTCTCGGCGTCGACGAGCCCGACCCGGTCGGGCGTCAGTGCCGCCCGCCGTTCGCTGAGTCCCCCCACCCAGTCGTACGGCCGATCGCTGTGTTCGTGGACGTGCATACCTCTCGACGGTTACACGGGCAGGTGTATAAGCCGGACGGACCCGCTGCTCGCGGGCGGCCGTGGCGAGCCATCCTAAAACAGTTCCCCTGTCGTATAACTCCTAGAACGATCCCGGTAAGTTTACCTGCGAGGCCGAATTTGACCAGCGTATGGCTTCTGAATATCCGTCCCGGCGGACCGTTCTCGGATCGCTCGGTGCGACCGGCGTCGCCGCGCTGGCCGGCTGTGTCGGTGACGACGACGGCACGACCACAGAGTCAGTCGAGGGAACACTCCGTATCGGACTGTTACAAGACTTCTCCGGGGAGCTCCCCGAGTACGGCGCCCAGGGTACGGCCGGCTTCTACAGCGGGCTCGCGTACAAGGCCGACGACGATCCGCTGCCAGAGGACGCCGTGGATGCCGGCGAGTACGAGTACACCGTCGGCGACACCGACATCGAGATCGTCGCCCGAGACACCGGCTTCGAGGCGAGCGAGGCACAGGAACTGGCCGAGGAGCTGGTGACCCAGGACGATGTCGACCTCCTGTACGGCGTCGGAAACTCCGGAGGTGCCACTCGTGTGATTACCCAGGTCGTCGACCAGGCGGACGTCCCGTACATCGTCGGCCCGGCCGCCTCGGCGGAGATCACCGCAGACGAGACTACCTGTCGGGATCGTGTCTTCCGAGCCAACGAGAACACCGCGATGGACGCCCGCAGCGGCGGGGTCTACATCGCAGAAGAGACCGACGTCGATCGGATCGCGCTGTTTGGCGCCGACGATGCGTTCGGCCAGTCGGTGGTCGCGAACTACCAGACCGTCCTCGAAAACCGCGGCGTCGAGATCGTCCTTCAGCGGGACGTCCCGAGCGACTTCGCCGAGTGGGACGGACTGCTCGACGAGGCCGTCGACGCCGACGCCGAGGCGATGGTCGGCGGGTTTACCGCTGCCGGTCTGATCCCGTTCGGGACGGCCTTCCTCCAGGGTGAGTACGACCTGCAGCTGTTCGGTGGGTTTGCCTCCCGGGTTACGCTCAACGTCGTCGGTGCGACCCTCGCCGAGCTGCTCGGCGATGAGTTCACCAACGAGGGGCTCGATCAGGCAGACTTCGGACCGTTTACGACGCGGTACCACTGGAACCAGTACGACAACGAGATCAACGACGCGTTCATCGACACCCACACCGACGCCTACGGGATCGTGCCGGACCTGTTTACCGGCGGCGCGTTCACTGCCGCCTCTGCGGTCGTTCAGGCGATCCAGGAGGAAGGCGAGGTCAGCTCCGACGCCGTCGTCTCGGGCATGACCGGCATGACCGTCACCGACACCCCGAAAGGTGAGAACGCTTACACGTTCCAGGAGTACAACAACCAGGCCCGCTCGGAGATGACCGTCGCACCCGTCGAGGTCACCGGCGAGGACGAGAACTGGCCGGCTCCGATCAAGCCCGGTGATCCCATCGAGACGGTTCCCGCAGACCAGGTGACCCGTCCCGCCGACGACGTCAGCTGTGACCTGTAACCGTCGTCACCGCCAGCCGACACGACACACCAACGCCGCTTAGATTGGATGTTTCGCACGACAGGGCTCACGAAACGGTTCGGTGGTCTCACGGCCGTCCAGTCGGTCGATTTCGAGCTCGACGACCGCCTGACTTCGCTGATCGGTCCCAACGGTGCCGGGAAGACGACGTTTTTCAACCTGCTGACCGGCGCGCTCGAGCCGACCGAGGGACAGATCGAGCTGAAACGCGACGGAGAGTATCACGATATCACCGATCACACCACCTACGAGACCGCTCAGCTCGGCGTCCACCGATCGTTCCAGATAACCAATATCTTCCCCGACAGTACGGTTCTCGAGAACGTCCGGATCGCCCAGCAGGCCCACAGCAGCGACTCGGTTCGGTTCTGGCGCAACGTCGGTGCCTTCGACGAACACTACGAGCGGGCCCGGGAGATTCTCGGGCGGGTCGGACTCGCGGCGGCCGCAGACAAGCGCGCCGAGACGCTGAGCCACGGCGAGAAACGCCAGCTCGAGCTCGGGATCGCCCTCGCCGGCGATCCGGAGGTGTTGTTGCTCGACGAACCCAACGCTGGGGTCTCCTCCGAGGACATCGACACGATCAAACGGATCATCGAAGACATCGCGACCGATCACGCGGTGTTGTTGGTCGAACACAACATGGAGCTCGTGATGGACGTCTCCGAGCGAGTGGTCGTTCTCAACCAGGGAGAGCTGATCGCGGACGGCCCGCCAAGCGAGATTCGCGGCGATCCGGCCGTCCAAGACGCGTACCTGGGCGGCTACGAGCCGGGCGATCTCGCTCGTGGCTCCGAGTCCGACGGCGACCGCAAACAGCCACGGGAGGGACAGGCGTGACGCTGCTCGAGCTCGAGGACGTCCACACCTACTACGGGCAGAGTCACATCCTCGAGGGCGTCGATCTCACCGTCGGCGACGGCGAGGTCGTCGCGCTGCTCGGGCGCAACGGCGTGGGCAAGACGACGACCCTGCGGTCGATCCTGCAGCTCACGCCACCCGAGTCGGGATCGATCCGATTCCGCGGCGAGGAGCTGATCGGGAAAGACACCTACGAGGTCGCAGACGCCGGGATCGGCTGGATCCCCGAAGAACGACGCACGTTCGACCGGCTGACCGTCGCGGAGAACATCCGGGCTGCGGTCCCGGATCGGGCGGACGTGCCGGCTGCGCTCGACCGGGCCTACGAGCGGTTCCCTATCCTCGGCGAGCGGGCCGACCAACGGGCCGGGACGCTCTCCGGGGGCCAACAACAGATGCTCGCGATCGCCCGCGGGCTCGTCGGAGACAACGACCTCCTGTTGGTCGACGAACCCAGCGAGGGGCTCGCCCCGCAGATCGTCACCGATGTCGGCGAGGCGCTGCTCGAGGTCTCCCGGTCGGTTCCGGTCTTGCTCGTCGAGCAGAAGCTCGGACTCGCCTTGGACCTCGCAGACCGGTTTTACGTGATGGACCACGGACAGATCGTCGAACAGGACGAGACCGACGCGGTGTCGGTCGACGACGAACGGCTCCGGAGGTATCTGTCTGCATGACCGATCCCGTCGCCGTGCTCTCGGCGTACCCGCTCGCTGTCGGCGATCTCTTCGAACTGCTCGGCTCGCCCGCGGAGCTGTCGAGCGTGCTCATCGAGGGACTTGCGAAGGCGAGTCTCTACCTGATGATCGCGAGCGGCCTGACGCTGATCTTCGGGCTGATGGACGTCATCAACTTCGCTCACGGGGCCTTCACGATGTACGGTGCCTACATCGCGGGCGCCGCCGTGCTCGGACTCGGCGTCGGCTCGCTCGGTGCCGGCAGCGCCGTCGGCGTCTTCCTGCTCGTGATGGTCGTCGTGTTCCTCCTGCTGGCGGCCGCCGGCACGGTCTTCGAGCTGACGCTGATCCGTCGGCTGTACGAGTATCCGCCGATCTTTATGATCTTGCTCACGTTCGGCGTGGCGATCACGCTCGAGGAGTTCATGCGGATGATCGTCGAGTTCCAGAACGTAAACAGCGGACAGTGGAACCTCGATTGGGCGACGCCCCGCCAGGAGACGGTGCCGGACGCGTTTACCGGCACCACCGAGCTCGGGCCGATCAGCTTCAGCGGACTCCACCCGCTCGAGATTACGTTGGGCGTGATCACCTTGGTCGGTATCTGGGCGTTTCTCAACAAAACCCGGTACGGACTGTTCGTCCGTGCCGGCGTCGAGGACGAGGAGATGGCAAAGGCCCTCGGCATCGACATCAAGCGCACGTTCACCGTCGTGTTCGCGCTCGGCTCCGGGCTGGCGGGTGCAGCCGGTGTCATGCTGATGTGGGACCCGCTCTGGCGTGTCGAGGTGCCGCTGGCACTCGACGTGTTGCTGCCGGCGTTCGTGATCGTGATCGTCGGCGGGCTCGGCTCGTTTAAAGGGACGGTCGTGGCGTCGGTGCTCGTCGGGATGATCGACGCGTTTGCCTCCTGGGCGTTTCAGGTCGGCGTCGTCGAGTTCACCGATATCGACCAGCTGATGATATTTGCCATCCTGGTGGTCATGTTGATTCTCCGTCCTCGTGGACTGTTCGGCGTCGAGGGGCAGGGTGATCACGGATGAGTACCGACACGGAGTCCGCCGACGCCACGGAGTCAGCGTCCGGCTCGTCGGATGGAGGTACACCGGCGTGGCTGGGAGGGTACCTCCGGGATCACGCCGTCCACGCCGTCGTCGTCGCGGTCTTTCTCGCCTATCCGTTCGTCTACGACGCGCTGTACGCGCAGTTCGGACTGGCCGTCCAGTCGGTTTTCCCGCGGCCACGGACGATGCTCACCATCCTCGTGCTCGGGCTGTTTGCGATGTCGTTCGATTTCGTCAGCGGCTACACAGGCTACCTCTCGTTCGGGCACGCCGCCTTCTTCGGTCTGGGGGCGTACTTCGTCGTCCTCGGCTACAACGGCCAGCTGCCGTTCGTGCCCGCGGAAGGATCGTTCATGCTGTTGGCTCTCGGCGGCGCGGTGCTCGCGGGTTTCGCGGCGGTCGCGATCGGACTGGTCGCGTTCCGGCTGTCGGGTGTGTACTTTGCGATGATCACGCTCGGTGTCGCAGAGATCCTGTACGTGGCCTCGAACAACTTCGACTTCCTCACTCCTGGTTCTGGAGACCCGAGTGAGGGCATTGCGGCCGGTTCGCCGGGCGATATCGCGGTGTTCGATCCCGTGTTGGGTGTTCCGGGCGTCGACCGGCTCCAGGTCGAGCTGGGCGCCTTTGGCGATCAGTCGGTCCTGGGCATTGATCTCGGATCGGTTCTCGCCGAGACCAACCCGTCGGTCGTCGCGTCGTATCTCGCGATCGGTGCGGTGGTACTGCTGTCGTATCTCATCATGCAGCGGATCATTCACTCTCCGTTCGGTCGCGTGATGATCGCGATCAGGGAAAACGAACAGCGCGCTCGGGCGATCGGGTACAACACCTTCCGGTACAAGCTCGCGGCGTTCGCGATCAGCGCCTTCTTCGGTGCGATCGCTGGCGGCCTGCTCGTCGGCTACAACGGGTCGGTCGATCCACAGGGGAGTTTCTTCTTCCTCGTGACCGGCTTCGCGCTCGTCGCCGCGATCATCGGCGGGCTCGGAACGCTCGCCGGGCCGTTTTTCGGGTATATCTTCCTCGAGGGCGTCGAAGAGTTCCTCTCCCGGGAAGGCAGCGGCGGCGGACTGCAGCCGCTGCTCGAGCAGCTTCTCCCGGCAGGTGTGCTTGAGACGAGTGTCGGCGGGCTGACGATCGACGAGGCACTCGACGCGTTCATGATCGGACACGGCGAGTTCTACGCCGGCATCATCTTCGTGTTGTTCGTGCTCTTTCTCCCGATCGGTCTGCTCGGTACACTCCGGGCGAGTCTCGGCGGCCGGACCGTCGCTGGGGCCGTGTCGGACCGGCTGTCAGGTGATCCGGACCGATCCGAGCGTCCAGACGACGAGCGGCCAGACCGATCCGAAAAGTAATCGGGATCGATCGGATCTCTGGACCCAAGTTTTATATATCCGACAGGAACGATCCGAGGAGTTCGTTGACCTCGTCTGCGCGTTCGATCATCAGCATGTGCGGTGCTCCCTCGAGCAGCTCGAGGCGCGCCTGTGGAAGCTTCTCTGCGAGCAGTCGGCCGTTCTCGACGGGGAGGACGCGGTCTGCCGTGCCGTGAATGACAAGCGTCGGGAGCTCGATCTCGTCGAGCCGATCGCTCACGTCGAAGGCGAGCCCGGCGGCGCCCTGTGCCTCCCGTGCGAGCTCGTCGGCGTCTTGTTCGAGCCGCCAGTCGAGAATCTGTTCGATCGTCTCGGGATTGGACTCAAAAAACTCCGCCGTCAGTGCCGGACGCATCCGGTGACGGATCGTCTCGCGCTCGGTCGCATCCGCCGGCGTGGCGTACATCTGTGTCTGTGTCTCCTCGGGGATCGGAACGGCCTCATCGCCGCCGTGGGTCGTACACACCAGTCCGAGCGACTCTGCCCGGTCGTACTCGAGGGCGTACTGCTGGGCGATCATCCCGCCCATGCTCGCGCCGACGACGTGTGCCCGATCGATCCCGGCGTCTGCGAGCACCGCCTCAAGATCGGCCGCCAGTCCCTCGATCGAGTACCCCGCCAGCTTGAGCAACACGAGTCCACGCAGCGACTCGGGGAGCCGCCCCACCAGCGGAGGGAGTCCGACCTCCGACCGGCCGGTTCCCCGGTTGTCCGGCAGCAGTAGATCGTACTCCTCGGCGAACGCCTCGCGCTGCCAGTGCCAGAGCCACCGGCCGACGCCCAGCCCCTGGACGAACACCACCGTCTCACTGTCGTCCTCACGGTCGCGCTCGTAGTACAACGAGACACCGTCTCTGCTCGCGTACGGCATGCCGGAGACACCGCCCGGCGTCCTCTTAACCTCCCGGGAGACGGTTGCGGCAAGACGACCCCGCCGTTGTCCTGTCCAGCCAACGACGGCGACGACCTGCAGCGACACAGAGCGGTCTCTGCGCGCAGGTGACCTCATCGCTTCTCAAGCGAGCTGTCCGGCACGCATCGCGATGGCGGCGACGGGCGGAATGGTGAGATTGTCGTCGACGACCCGCCCGCCGAGCGTGACGGTCACGCCGTCGGCGGCCGTCGCCGCGACAGCCCCCGCGACCGCGGCAGCCGGCGGGACGAACGGCCCCGCGATGGCCGCACACGTGGCGAACATTACCGCGAGCGCCCGGGGCCGTTTTATCCGTCGCAGCTCGTCTCCGCTCGCGAGTCCGCTGAGTGGATCGGCGAGCGCGAGCATCAACACCGCCGGGACGGCGATCGTCGGACCGAACGCGACCGCAACGGCCGCACTCGAGAGCAGATACAGCGCGTACCCGGCGACGATCTCCTGCTCGTACTCCCGGGTGAGCCGGTCGTAGACGACCCACTCGATGCCGACCGAAAGCCGCACAATCTCGAGGACCGCGGCGACGGCTGCCCCGACGATCAGCAGTACTGTCACCTCGTCCCATGTCGCCGCTCCAGCAAGGTACAGTCCCGGAAACGCCGCACCGCTCGCGTGCACGAGCCGACGGCCGAGCTCCGACTCTAGCCCGTCACCGCCGGCCATTACAGCTCCTCGAACGATCGGTCTCGGTCTCGGAGCTCGGTGAGACGGGTCTCGAGCCCGTCCAGGTCGACCCGTCGCTGGCTGGTCGTGTCTCGGTCGCGGATCGTCACGGTGTCGGCTTCGAGTGTCTCGTAGTCGACGGTCACGCAAAACGGCGTCCCGACCTCGTCTTGGCGACGGTACCGCCGGCCGATCGACCCCGAGTCGTCGTACGCGACCGCCAGTCCTGCCGCCCGCAGGCGCTCGACGATTGTCTGCGCACGCTCTGCGAGCCCGTCACGGTCCATCAGCGGGAGCACCGCGACCGTCGTCGGCGCAATCTCCGGCGGCACGGCGAGGTACGTCCGCTGGTCGCCGTCGACGACGTCTTCGCGGCGTCCGTGTGCGAGCACGGTATAGACCAGTCGGTCGACGCCGAACGACGGTTCGACTACGTGTGGCGTGACGTGCTCGCCGGCCTTGGTGACCTCCTCGACGGCGAATCCGGTGTGTTCGACCGGCACCTCGTGGCGGTCGCCGTGTACCTCCACCGTGACGGTGTCGCCGTCGAACGCCGCCGGCTCGCGTGCGGCGAGTGTCTCGAGTGCGTCGGCGATCGCAGCGGCGTCGCTCCCGAACGCGGGTCCGAGTTCGCTCATGTCCGGATCGACGGTCGGGCGCTCGACGGTGACCGGCTCGTCGTACTGCCGAAAGACCGAGTACTCCTCGCCCGTCCCGGCGGCGTGTTTCTTCAGATCGTAGGCCCCACGGTAGGCGTACCCGGTCAGTTCGATCCAGTCGCCGTCGATCTCGACTTCGGCGTCCCAGCAGTCCGACGCGTAGTGAGACAGCTCGTCGGGGAGATGCTGGCGGTACCGGAACCGATCCAGATCGACGCCGATCCGCTCGTACCAGCCCACCGAGAGCCCCAGGTAGTAGGCCACCCACGGGTCGACGAGGCCCTCCTCGACGGCCGTCTCGACGGTGTCGTTCCGTACCTCGCCGCCGCCGTCCTGTGCCGCCGCGGTGTACAACGGGAGCTCCACGTCTGCAACCCGCTCGAGCGGTGGCTCGTCGCGTTCGGGATCGATGAAATGCTCGAGCTCGGCCTGGACGAGCGCGCGCAGACGGAGCAGCCCCTTTCGGGGGCTGATCTCGTTGCGGTAGGCGTTACCGATCTGTGCCACGCCGAAGGGCAGCTGGTTGCGCGCGTACTCGGCGAACTGCGGGAAGTCGACGAAGATCCCCTGAGCGGTCTCGGGACGGAGATACCCCGGCGAGCCGCTCCCGGGCCCAATGCTCGTCTCGAACATCAGGTTGAACGTCTCGACCGGCTGGTCTGCCAGGGCGGTCCCACAGACCGGACAGCCGATATCGTGCTCGGCGACCAGCTCGCCGATCCGCTCGGGAGAGAGCGACTCGGCCTCTTCGAGCTCGGTCGCGTCCTCGACGAGATGATCCGCCCGATGACTCGCCCCACAGTCGGGACACTCGACGATCATATCGTCGAACGTGTCGAGATGGCCCGAGGCCTCGAACACCGCCTCTGGGAGCACGTCCGGGGCGCTGATCTCCATGTGTCCCTCGCGGGTCACGAACAGATCCCGCCAGGCGGCCTCGATGTTGTCTTTCAACGCGGCCCCCTGTGGTCCGTAGGTGTACAGCCCGGCGACCCCGCCGTACGGCTCTGCGGTCTGGCTGAAAAATCCCCGCCGTTTCGCGAGCTCTGCGATCGCCCCGTCGCTCATCGCACCGCCTCCAAGAGATGCATGTCCTGTACGATCCCTTCGAGACGGTCGCCGCCGACCATCGGGACCTGCTCGATGTCGTGCTCGATCAGCAGCTGCGCGGCCTCGCGAACGGTGCGGCTGGTGCCGACGGTCACCAGATCCGGTGTCATCACCTCCCGGATCGGCGTCGCTGGAATCTCGACGTTCCGGGTGGGGAGGTAGCTGTTTCCGACCGCCTTGATCCCCTCCCAGGCCCAGTCGCTGTCCTGGTCGGCGATCGACTCGCCGGTGTCTTCCTCGCCTTCGACCACGCGGGCAACGGCGATGATGTCTTCTTCGGTCAGCATCCCTGCCGGGCGGGCCTGCCCGTCGAGTACCACCGCGTACGGGACACCTGCAAACGACAGCTCGCGTTCGCCGACCGGCAGCGGCGTCTCGGCGTAGACACAGTTGACCTCGCGTCCGGCGACGGTCTCGACGGCGGCGCCGGCCCCGGCTTCGGCCTCGATCTCGCCTCTGGCGATCGCACGGACGGCGTCGGTAACGGTGATGATCCCTTCGAGACGGTCCCCGTCGACGACCGGCACGCGGCGCTCTCCGGCCTCGGCCATCAGCTCGATGGCCTCGGTGAGCGAGGCCTCCCGGGTGATGGTGGCGACCGACTCCGCAAGCATCGCGAGCTGATCCTCGTCGGGGCGCTCGATCAGCGCCGTCCGCGAGACCAGCCCCCGGTAGATCGGCCCATCGGGAGTGGCCTTGAGCACGGGGACCGACGAGAACGGCCGATCCTGGAGGTACTCGAGGACGTCGTCTCTCGTTCCCGGCAGTTCGACCGTGACGACCTCGCTCCCGGGTGTCATGACGTCTTCGACGTTCATGTTACTCACCTGTTCGGGCCATCTACAAAGCTCTTACACTTACGACTCGACGCGAAAGACCGGCTCGGCGACGGCTTCGCTGTGGCAGTCCGGACACCGGCTCGGCCGGCTGGCAGGCTCGTCGAACCCGTCGAACCCGCAGTCCTGGCAGACTGGCGGCGCGGCGAGCAGCTGGTCGCCGTCGGCAGCAACCGACCGCGCGACGTGTTCGACTGCTGTGAGTGCCGCCTCCGTGCTGATATCGAACTCCCGGGCGAGCGCGCTCGGCGACAGCGCTTCCTCCCGAAGCCGGTCGGCGATCTGCTCGCGAGTCGTCTGCATCGTCGTCATCGCCCGCGTTTTGTCCCCGTCGTTCATAAGTGATATCACCCCGGGCTTGCAGGCTTAGCTCATGGACGCCGTGGTCCTCGCCGGTGGATACGCCACGCGACTGTGGCCGATCACCCGCCACCGACCGAAGATGTTCCTCCCGGTGGGCGAGACGACCGTCATCGACCGCGTGCTCGCGGCGCTCGAATCCGACGCCCGGATCGAGGACGTGTACGTCAGCACCAACGAGCGCTTTGCCGAGACGTTCACCGAACACCTGGCGGCTGCGCCGTACGAAAAGCCCCAGCTCAGCGTCGAGGAGACGGTCGCAGAGAGCGAGAAACTCGGTGTGGTCGGCGCACTCGCCCAGCTCGTCCGGCGAGAGGAGATCGGCCGAGACGATCTGTTGGTCGTCGCGGGCGACAACCTCCTCGGGTTCGATCTCTCAGCGTTTCTCGACTTCTTCGAGGCTGAGGACAGTGCGGCGCTGGCCGCCCACGACGTCGGCTCCCGCGAGCGGGCACAGCAGTTCGGACTAGTCGAACTCGAGGGCGATCGCGTCGTCGACTTCCAGGAGAAGCCCGACGAGCCGGCCAGCACGCTCGTCTCGATCGCCTGCTATGCGTTCCCGGCCGAAGAGATCCGCTTCGAGGAGTATCTCGCCGGAGACAACAACCCCGATGAGCCGGGCTGGTTCCTCCAATGGCTCCAGGCCCGGAGTACCGTCCGTGCGTTTACCTTCGAAGACCCGTGGTTCGATATCGGCACGCCGGAAAACTACCTCGCTGCGGTCGGGTGGGCGCTCGGGGGCGAGACTCGCGTCGCCGAGAGCGCCCACGTCGAGAACGCCGCGCTCGGTGACACCGTACACGTGATGGAGGGAGCGACCGTCCGTAACGCAACCCTCGAGCGAACCGTCGTGTTCCCCGACGCAACCGTCGAGGACGCGACGCTCCGGGAGTCGCTGATCGATCACGACGCTTTCGTCCGGGGGATCGACTCGACGGGCGCGCTGGTCGGCGCCCACAGCCGGCTGCCCTGATCTGTCCCGACCCGACCCAACCCGACCGTGATCGGGGCTGTCCGTGAGGACACAGATCCCGAGAGAGGCCCAAACCTGAATTTAGACGCAGACTCACGCTCAGGCCCAGCTTCAGACCCGGACTAAACCTGGACCCAGACCGATACCCGTGGCTCTCACTCGACGCGCTCTGCGAACCCGTACTGCGGCCTGACGTCGGTCACCCGTATCTCGACCTGCTCGCCGACCTCGGTACCGGGAACGAACAGCGTGAACCCGTCGATCTTGGCGATTCCGTCGCCGTCGTCGCCGATGTCGACGATCTCGACGGTCCGCTCGTCGCCGGCCCGGACCGGTGCCGTTAGCCGACTCTTCCCGACCAGGTACAGCTCAGAGGACGCGTCCCGGGAGGCGTCGGGCCGAACCTGCCGGGCGTACTCGAAGGCAGCCTCGAACTCCTCTTCGAGGACATCTAGATCACGACCGTCGAAGACCTTCGCGACCAGATCTCCGCCGGGGGCGAGCACCGCCGTCGCGACCGCGAGCGCCTGCCGGGCCAGGTGCACCGAGCGGGCGTGATCCAGGTCGTATTCGCCGGTCATGTTCGGCGCCATGTCGGAGACGACGAAATCTGCCTCTCCGTCGATGGCCTCGTCGATTCGCTCGCGGGTTCGGTCCTCCGTGATGTCCCCGCGCAGGTACTCGACGGTCGCGTCGGTCTCGATCGGATCGATCCGCTGGCGGTCGACTCCGACGACCGTCCCGTCGGGGCCGACCCGCTCGGCCGCGACCTGCAGCCACCCACCCGGGGCCGCCCCCAGGTCCACGACCGTCGCTCCCCGTGCGAGCAGGTCGGCGGTCTCGTCGAGTTGTTTGAGCTTGTAGGCCGACCGCGCCCGGTAGCCCTCCTGTTTCGCGCGGTTGTAGTACTCGTCGCGGCCGCTCATACGCATCTCACCAACTTCTCTGGTATGTTCTGTGTGGGAATCGCGAGCGTATCTGTGTTCATACCCATAGAGACGAGGTTGAACCGGAAAGGCGTGCCGAATTCAGCTATCGTCTAAATTTATAGCCCGAGAGCGGCTCCTCTGTTGCTTCTCCGATGCGAGACACTGAATCCCAACAAAGATCGTCGGACTGTGTATACTATATTACGACACGCCGGACGCAGCCGACGAGGTGGCGTCGATGGAGGGGATCGCGGCGGCCGACGCGTCGGTGATCCTGCTGGCAGAAGCTGACGCGGAAATCCTTCTCGCTAATGATAAGGGACTGATCGAGGTCGCCCGGAGCCACGGCGTTGAGTGGTGGTGGATGACGACGCTGTTGCTCAGTTGTACCAACGAGGGACATCTGACGGCAGAGGTGGCGACAGACGTCCTGTACAACCTCGTAGGCGAGGGGATGACTCTCCACCCGAAAATCTACGCGCAAGTGCAGAAGAAGCTCCAAGAACCGGGTGACTGACCAGAGAACCCGCTCACTCGACCCGCTGCCGCCGAGAGCCGGGAATTAGTAGACACAAGAGGCCGTGACAGATGGTTGTGAAACCCGTGTCGACTCATTCACCGGACGCTCCAGATAAGGTAGTTCAAAATTAGGTATTTTGGAATACCCTATTTTGAAATACCTTATCCGGCGCTCTTATTGTGGTGGCCCCAGACTGTGAGCGTATGGACGCGTTCGTCGACCGCGATGCGGATATTGCGGCCCTACGAGAGCGATATGACACCGACGAGCAGTCGCTGATCACCGTCTGGGGCCGCCGGCGCGTCGGGAAGACGGAACTGGTCGAACACTCCATTCGTGACCGGGACGATGTCGTCTACTACCAAGCCACGGAGACGACGAAACAGGTGCAACTCGACGATTTCGTCGCAGAGGCCGCACGAACCTTTCCGGGCATCGAGCGCATCCGCCGCGAGTGGGAAGACGTCCTCGGCTACCTCATCAAGCAGAACGCGCTGATCGTCCTCGACGAGTTTCCGTTTCTGATCGAGAGCGACGAGAGCCTCCCGTCGGTAATCCAGCGACTGTGGGATCACGAGGTCGAGGACACGAGTGCCACGTTGGTGCTCGTCGGATCGTCGATAAGCATGATGAAGGAGAAGGTGATGAGTGGCGGGAGTCCACTTCACGGCCGGTTCGATATGCGCCTCCAGCTGGAGGAGTTGTCGTTCGACGCTGCCACGGAGTTCTTCCCCGACTACGACCCCGATGAGACGGTGCTGGCGTGGGGCGTCTTCGGCGGGACGCCACACTACCTACAGGCCGTCGACGACGACCGACCGCTACGGGAGAACATCCGGGATGCTGTCCTCTCGAAGCGCGGGTTCCTCCACGACGAACCCGAATACGTGCTGCGCACCGAGCTTGAGAATCCGAACCGCTACTTCTCGATCCTGAAGACGATTGCCGCCGGGAACGAGACCTCGAACGAGATTGCGCAAGCGGCCGGCATCGACTCCGACCAGATCAGCCACTACCTGAAGAACCTGCAGGACTTGGAGATCGTCGACCGGGAGGTGCCCGTGACCGAGGACCCCGCGCAATCTCGACGCGGGCAGTACGTGTTGAAGGACGCGCTGTTTCGGTTCTGGTTCCGATTCGTCTACGGGCAGGGCGACAAGTACGACCGAGCAGGCACCGATGCGTACGAGGAACTGATCGAACCACACCTCGCGGACGCGGTCTGTCCGAAGTTCGAGGAGTTGTGTCGAACCGCCGTGTATAACCTCTACGACGCGTACACGTTTGATCGAGTCGGCCGCTGGTGGTATCGAGAGCAGGAGGTCGACGTGGTCGGATTGACGACCGGGGAGACGATGGTCGCCGGCGAGTGCAAGTTCACCAGCCAGCCGATGGGGTACGACGTGCTGAACGACCTCGAAAGCGACGTAGAAGACATCCGTTGGACACCGCGGGGTGGGGGCGATGTCGCCCACGAGTTCTGCTTGTTCTCCCGGAGCGGCTTCAACCGGAGCCTGATTGAGGCCGCACAAGAGCGCGACGATCTCCGTCTCTTTTCAATAAAAGACATCGTCACCGCGTTCTGATTCGAGTTCTGGATCGCTGTTCCAGTTTGAGCACACGGAACCGTGCGATCATTCGGGATACCGATTTACAGCCATCGGTACGACTCCTGTACGTGACTGACTGAAGGGGCGCATGTAGATACAGTGAACATCGGCCAGCGCATTTTGTTGCAAAATTACGAACTCGTTTATATTCAAATCGTATTATCGCGACAGATGTACACCGAAGCTGAACTACACGTGCTGGCGACCGCCCCGGGTGAGCCAACGGTCTCGGCCCTCGCTGAAGAACTCGACCGAAGCGTGAACTACGTCTCCGAACTCGTCGACCGGAGGGAAGCGGAGGGCCTCGTTCACACCACTCGGTCGGGCAAAACCAAGCACGTCCACCGATCGCGCGCGAGGGCCATCAAACAACGCGTGTACCGGGAACTCGAAGTCTTCCACGCGTTCGGCGACGCGATTTCCAGCACGGAGTTGTATGAGCGAGTCGCCCTCTCTCCCGATGAAGTAGACGAGGCCATCCGAAGCCTCCAGAGCAAGGGTGCCGTCGCCGTCGAAGGCGACCAGATCATCGAGAAGTCAGATACCCTCTGATCGAGCTGGAAGGATCGGCTGGGACGCGAGGTGTCACCACTCACCAGGACACCGTGACGGTTCTCCGCGACCACCGTCAGAGTGTTGTGGTTCACATTCAGAATAAATGCTGAGACTGTATTAGCGGGCGCTATCAGTGCTATGCCGGCATTTACTCCGCTGGAAGTTGGGTTATGAACTATGCCCGACGGCAGCGATCCCGGTCGCGTCGAGAGATACACCGACCGGCAGGTCGAACGCGTCCGTCAGATCGTCTACGAACCGAATCGGTCGGACATTCTGAAGACCATACGCAAAGGCCGGAGGGGGCGCTTCAAGTAAACGACACACTTCAAGAGGCTGTCGATTCCTACGGCCACATGCTTGAGTTCGGGTCGCGGTCGCAAGCCGAGGACTACGCCCGACAGTTGTCGGCGTCGGACGGAGCTCTTAGAGTCCAAGCCGCTCCTGCGAACGAGCCCAAAGATGTCGATGCGTACCTTCTCGCCGACCACAACCCGTCAATTGCGGAGCCCGCCTCGGGATCAGTCGGTGAACGCTCCTGCCACGAGTAGCGGAAAGACGAGCGTCGCCTCGGCCTCGATCTGGGTGTAGTTCTGCTCGCCCTCCTTGATCTTGCCCCAGGAGACGGCCTCCTCCGGTGGCGCGCCCGACAGCGAGCCGTCCCCCTCCATGCCGGTGGAGATGTAGACCACGTGGTCGGCCCCGCCCCGAAAGAGATTCGTCATGATCGCGTGGTGTTTCGGGACGCCGCCGCCGACGGCGATCAAGCCGGTCGTATCGGCGAGCAGCCCCTCCTCGATCAGCGCGTCGTAGTCGTCGAGGATCTCGATGCCCACCTCCGAGTCGTACCCCTGCCGGTAGTAGTACAGGAAGTTCCCGACCTCGGCGTCGGTCAGGGCCGGGCAGTACACCGAGACGTCGTTGTCGGCGGCCTGTTTCAGCACCGAGTCCTCGTCCTCGAGGGTCTCACCGAGCTCGCGGGCAAACGCCGTCGGCGTCCTGACCTTCTCCTCGGCGAAAAACTCCTCGAAGAACTCATACAGGTACTCCTCGAGCCAGACGTACCGGTCCGAGGGAACGAAGATGTTCCCGAGTCGGTTGATACCTCGCTCGCGGAGCTCGGCCTCGTCTGTGTCCCACTCGCCCATCTTGAACGGCTTCGCTGTCTTGATCACGTCTTCGGTCAGCGCACCCGAGGTCGTGATGAGTACGTCGACGTACCCTTCCCGGATCAGGTACGCGACGGTCTCGCGCAGTCCAGAGGAGACGATGTTCGAGGTCACGGCGAGATAGATCGTCGCGTCCGCTGCTCGCATCTCCCTGGCGATCTCGATTCCCTCCGCGAGGTGTGTCGCCTGGAAGCCGGTGGTCGCGTAGGCCTCGAGCATCGCCTCGAAGTCGAACTCGCCGCGGAAATCGTACCCCCGTACGTCCGGGGTCTCGAGCTCGGCGTCGCTGCCGGGCACGACGTCGTCGCGGGTCTCGTCGTCCATACCACCACAAGAGCATGTGGCCTGTTGAACAGTTCGAAGTCCGATCGGCGTCGTCGCCTCCCGTCGGCCGCCGCTTACGCCCGCGCGCGAGATAACTGCCTTTTTAACGGATGCCGTCGTACGTCGGATCAAGCGATCACAATGTTCAACGCCATCGTGCGTGCGGACACGCTCCAGGCGACGCTCGACTCCGTCGGCGTACTCGTCGACGAGTGCAAGATCCACCTCGACGAGGACGGACTCGACATTCGTGCGGTCGATCCGGCGAACGTCGGGATGGTCGATCTCTCGCTCGCGGCGAGTGCCTTCGAGTCCTACGAGGCCGATGGCGGACTCATCGGCGTGAACCTCGTCCGGCTACAGGACATCGCCGGCATGGCCAGCAGCGACCAGCTGGTCCATCTCACGCTCGACGAGGAAACGCGGAAACTCCGGATTGCGATCGACGGGCTCGAGTACACGCTCGCGTTGATCGACCCAGAGTCGATCCGCGAGGAGCCGGATCTGCCGGAGCTAGACCTGCCGGCCGACATCGTCATCGAGGGCCGAGACATCGATCGGGCCGTGACCGCCGCGGACATGGTCAGCGACCACATCGAGCTCGGCGTCGACGACGGCGAGAACACTTTCTACGTGAAAGCCCAGGGCGACACCGACGACGTGCACCTCGAGCTCGGCCCGGAGGATCTGATCGACCTGGCCGCTGGACCCGCCTCCTCGCTGTTCTCGTTGGATTATCTCGAGGACATGAACAAGGCCATCCCCAAAGACGCCGAGGTCACGATCGAGCTCGGCGAGGAGTTCCCGGTGAAGCTGCACTTCCAGATCGCAGAAGGCGAGGGCTCGGTGACGTACATGCTCGCTCCGCGCATCCAGAACTAGCGCCCGCGGTCTCGACGCCTCCAGCCTCCGGGAGCGACGAACCCGGATCAGATCTATTCGTGTAGAGCCCCTGCAACAGGTATGTCAGACGAGAGCGAGCGTCCGCAGTTGCGTGCTGTCACGGAGTGGGACGGTGGGTTCAGCTGGATCGCGGATCCGGAAGAGCGTGGCAGACGGGCGAGTCACGCCCTCTCGACGGCCGCCGGCGTCTGGCTCGTCGATCCGGTCGACGCCGCCGGGCTCGACGAGCGCGTCGCAGGGCTGGGTGAGCTCGCCGGCGTGGTCGTACTCTTGGATCGTCACACCCGCGACGCCGCCACGATCGCCCGTCGACACGACTGTCCGGTGTCGCTGCCCGACTGGATGGTGCTCGGCCGCGAGAAACTCGACACGGAGCCGGCCGAGATCGAGTCGGGACTGCCAGGGACCGAGTACAAACTCCACGAGCTGATCGTGACCGACGACTGGGAGGAGGCGATCCTCGTCGACGAGACGACCGGGACGCTCGTCGTCCCGGAGACACTCGGGACGCTGTCGGCCTTCGACGGAGACGGCGAGCTCGGGGTCCACCCGGCGATCGACGACCCACCACACCGCCTCGGGACGTGGCAGCCAGACCGGGTCCTCGTCGGCCACGGAGAGAGCGTCCACGAGGACGCGACCGCACAGCTGCACGCAGCCATCTCGTGACGATCGGTCGAGCCCGCCAGACCCCGGTATCGTGGTTCCCGGCCGTTTGGCGCCGGTGCTGTGGGCTGGGCTGGCCCGTGTCTGACGGAGGTCTGACACACCGTTTTGTGCTGGGAGCACGAACCAGCGGTATGCCGAGTCTCGAAGAGGCCTACGACCGGCAGGCACTCAATGTCGACCGGCCGCGACAGATGGCTGCCGGCCTCGCCGTGCTCGGGGCGGGTGCGCTCGCCGTCCTCGCTGCCGTCGGGCTGCTCGGCGTGTCACAGACCACGAGCGCGAAACGCTGGGCCGGGATCGTCGCCGGACTCGGCGTCCCGGCGATGTTACTCGGCGTCGTGATCGTTCTTCCGGCGGCCCGTCGGGCCCGGGCTGGCGTTCTGGCCGGAACGGCCCTGGCGGCGGCCGGCGTGTGGCTGTTCGCACGAGTCTACCCGACACGGTGGACCCGGACCGCCGACCCGATGGCCGCCGAGACGCTGCTCGTGTACGCGCTCGGCTGTGCGATCGCGCTCTGGTTCGTCTTCGTCGCGCTGGCCTCGTTTCGCCGGCGCAACGACCCACAGGGGACGGTTCGGGTTGAACTCGTCCGGGAGGGAGAGCGTCGAACCGTCGAGGTGAGCCGGGACCGGTACCGCGAGCTGGTCGGCGACGGCGGCGACGCGACCGAGCTCCTCCAAGAACTCGAAGAGTAAGCCGGGATCCGACCACGAGACTTTTCCACGCCGGGGACAACCCACCGCCATGGCCATCGAGTCGCGTCACGCCCGCTATCCGTTCACGGAGGCGGCCCGTGCGGCCGTCGAGGTGGCGGACGTCGATCTCGTGTCGGCCGTCGAACGGAGCGGACCGATCCTCGAGCGGGCCGTCGAGCGTGTCGAGCAGACCGTCGAGACCGGCGAGACTGGCGATCCCCACCGCCGGCCGCGGGTCGAGCTGCTCTCCTATCCGGTTGCCCGGGTGTTGATCTCGCTCGTCGATGAGCCGGCCCTCACCGAAAAGTACGCCAGGGCGGAGGCGACGACTGCTGCCGAACGCTTTCGGTCGGATCTCGGTGGATCCGGCGAGACACTGAAAAGCAGTCGCACCGAGCCGATCACGCTGGCCGAGCTGCTCGCGGAGTTCGACCTCGATACGGCGGTGTGGCGCGGCGACGACCCGGCAGACGACGCCTACGCCTACCGGATCGCCGTCGGTCCGTATCTCGAACTCGCCGCCGACCGTGAGGGCGACCGCTGGCGGCTGGTCAACCGTCGGCTCGCCGACGGATCGCTCCCGGTCAGCAGAGACGAACTGCTCACCCTGCTAGAGGAGGCGGTCCGCGTTCGGGTCGCGGAGGGACTCCCGCTGTCTGTACCCGACCAGATCGCCGACGCGCTCGCGCCCCAGCGCGACCGGCTTCGCGAGGAGCTCGCAGACGTCGACGTGCCCCGTCGGATCGACACCGTCGTCCCGGAGCTGTTCCCGGACTGTCTGCAGGCGATGATCGACCGGGTCCGTCGCGGCGAGTCACTCGAGACGCAGGCGCAGTTCGTCCTCGTCAGCTTCCTGACGGGTGTCGGTCTCGCCCCGGACGAGCTCGTCGCGTTTCTCGACCGGTCTGACAGCTCGGATGCGGCTCAGCTCCGTCATTACGCAGAGCACGTCAGTGGCGACGCGTCGGCGACACAGTACGCGCCACCGTCGTGTGCGACGATACGGTCGTACGGGCTCTGTACAGACAACGACTGTGGATCGGCCGCCAATCCGCTGGTCTCCTACCAGACTGCCCTCGGGACCGGCGGCGGCGAGTTCACCGACTGGCGCGACCGCGAGCACACCGAGACCGGTCCGACCCCGGACCAGAACTCGGAATCCGAATTGGCGTCG
>OBKM01000054.1_pt1 | contig 45862 bp, 32 predicted proteins | sample 1519691 | NCBI WGS metagenome assembly OBKM01 (sample SAMEA37050418, study PRJEB22526) | metagenome | biome: saline pan; feature: lake; material: water | place: Egypt | collected 2015 | depth 0.5 m
CGGTGCCGACAATCACGACGTCGCGCGTCTCGGCCTCCGAAAAATCGATGCCCTCAAATGCGGACCGGTCAGGCGTACCGTTAGTGTGCATGACGATGGGTGTATGAATGAACTGAGTGGACGATGGCGAGGATAGGCCGAAAAAGGAAGAGCTACCTCCCTATCTCCAAGCGGCGCTCAAAACTTACGCCGGCTGGCCCGTCAGCGCCTCGAGCTTTTTCTTCAGCTGCTTCTTCGGGACAGCACCAACGACCTGCTCTTCAACCTCGCCATCTTTGAAGAAGAGGAGGGTCGGGATCGACCGCACGCCATACTGCTGGGCAGTTTGCGGGTTGCTGTCGACGTCGACCTTGCCAACCTTGGCGCGGTCGCTGAATTCTTCAGCCAAATCTTCGACGATGGGCGCTACCTGGCGGCAGGGGCCGCACCACGTGGCCCAGAAGTCGACGAGCACGGGCTGGTCTGAATCAAGCACTTCGTCCTCAAAGTTGTCGTCGGTGAGTTCGATGGGTTTACCGTTGTCAGCCATTTGTGACCTTAATCTATCGTTGCAATTTTTTACGATGGAGGATGCTACATGGTAAAAGTGAACCCGGGCTAGACGCTGCTGTTTCTCGGTCCACTATCGCGCCGGGTCGGCCCTTCTACTGCTGGACGCCCTTTGTTGAAAGGACCTTGGATCTGTTACAGAATAATAATTTGAGCATCCGCCAATCATACGCCGGCTGGATAGGACCGGCCTCTCGGTGGTACGGCCGATGTTCGCTCTTAGCAGATCGAGGAATGAATGTCAGTCTTCGCGTAATGAGTTCGGCATCTGCGATGCCGGATCTGCGATGCTAGCATTACGCAGATTTTGACGACGTATTTTCTCCTCACCCGTTATTTACAACCCGTCGTTAGCCGTCAGGCACGCCTGTCACTGCATTCGCGATGGGATGGCACTTTCGTAGGGGGTAGCGAGGACCTCGCGGCTCGTGTTGATCACCGGCATGCCATCTGTGCGGAGCTGGAATCGTTCGGGGTGTACGGTGCCGAGCCGCGTCGCCTGCACGGCGTAGTCACCGATCACCTCATCGACCCGATGCTCATTCGCAGGCGAGACCGAGAACACGATGCGCGACTGTGTCTCGCCAAAGAGAAGGGCGTCGAGGCGAAAATCTTCGGTCGCTGGAATGTCGAGGTCGGCCCCGAGTCCGTCGGAAAACACGGCTGACTCTGCCAGCGCCACAGCAAGTCCCCCGTCGGATACGTCGTGCGCATGCGAAACGATCTCTTCCTGAATGAGCGCCTGCATGGCTGCCTGCACGGCCACCTCCTCGTCGAGATCAAGGTGCGGCGCGTCGCCCGTCTTCTGGTCGTGGACCGTGGCGAGATATTCTGTACCGCCGATCTCGTCCCGATGCGTCCATTCTTCGGGAGAGAGGAGATAAATGACATCCCCCGCCGACTTGAAGTCGGCCGTTGTGGCGTGTGCAGCGACATCTTCCACAAGCCCCAGCATGCCGATCGTCGGCGTCGGGTAGACGGCCCCGTCGGGGTGCTCGTTGTAGAGGGAGACGTTACCGCCGGTAACCGGCGTGTCGAGCGCGCGACAGGCTTCGCCCATGCCCTCGATGGCTTTCGCGAACGTCCAGTAGACTTCCGGTTTGTGCGGATTGCCAAAGTTGAGGCAGTTGGTGATGGCCATGGGTTGACCGCCCGCGCAGACCACGTTGCGCGCCGATTCACAGACGGCGGCCTGCGCGCCGCGCCGCGGGTTGAGATAAACGTAGCGACCGTTGCAGTCGGTTTTGACGGCCAGGCCGCGGTTGGTCCCCTTGATGCGGATGACGGAGGCGTCACTCGGCCCGGGTCCTACGACCGTGTTGGTTCGCACCATAGTGTCGTACTGCTCGAAGACCCACTGTTTGGAGGCAATATTCGGTGCGGCAAGGAGGGTAGTGAGCGTTTCCGTTGCCGACTCGGGAGTCACGTCCGGCACCGCCTCCGGATCGAATGACCGCGTCTCGTCAAGGTAGGAAGGACGCTTGGTTTCGCGCTCATAGACCGGCGCGCCAGTGCCGGCGTCCAGGTGAGCGGCTCGCAGATTAGCCACTTCTTCGCCATGCCAGTAGAGTTTCACGCGTTCGCCTTCCGTCACGGTGCCAATGGGGACCGCATTGAGATCCCACTTTTCGAAGACCGCTTCGAGCTCCTCTTCGCGCCCCTGCTTGCAGACGAAGAGCATGCGCTCCTGGCTTTCCGAGAGCATGATCTCGTAGGGTGTCATGCCTTCCTCGCGAACGGGGACGCGGTCGAGGTGAAGCTCCATGCCGTGCCCACCGGACGCGCTCATCTCGAAGGCTGAGCTGGTGAGACCTGCCGCGCCCATGTCCTGTACTCCGACGGGGATGTTGGCCTTGATGGCTTCGAGCGTAGCCTCGAGGAGCAGCTTTTCGGTGAACGGGTCGCCGACCTGCACGCTCGGCCGGTCTTCCTCGCTGTCCTCGTCGAGCTCGTCCGAGGCAAACGTGGCACCGTGGATGCCGTCGCGTCCGGTCGAGGAGCCCACGACATAGACCTTACTGCCGGGCTCTTTGGCAATGGCGGAAGCCGTTTCGTCGGTTTTCACGACGCCCACACTCATTGCATTCACTAGCGGATTGCCGGCATAGGCATCGTCAAAGAACACCTCGCCCGCGACGGTGGGTACGCCAAAGGAGTTGCCATAGTCGCCGATGCCGCGCACCACACCGTCGAACAGGTAGCGGACGCGGGAGCGATCGAGGTTGCCGAAGCGAAGCGCGTTCAGGGCGCAAACGGGGCGCGCGCCCATGGTAAATATGTCGCGATGAATTCCCCCAACGCCTGTAGCGGCTCCCTCGTACGGTTCGACGGCAGAGGGATGGTTGTGCGACTCAATCTTGAAGGCAACCGCGAGCCCGTCTCCAACGTCTACGAGTCCGGCGTTTTCTTCTCCTGTTTCCACAAGGAGCTGGTCGCCTTCGCTCGGAAGAGTTTTGAGTAGAGCGAGCGAGTTCTTATACGAACAGTGTTCGCTCCACATGACAGAGTAGATACCGAGCTCGACAAAGGTAGGCGTGCGATCGAGCTCGTCGAGAATCCATTCGTATTCTTCCTCGGTGAGGCCGTGTTCGACAGCAAGGTCGCGATCGACAGTCGGTGTTGCGGTAGGCGCGGAGTCGGCCATGGGTAGAGATATAAATCAAAAGGGTGGGATCGCAGTGATGAGCATTTCACCATACACATGACGTCCGCGAGCGTTGCCGAGAGCTAGGTAAGCGGTCGAGTATTCCCCCACAAAAAAGTAGGCTTCTACAAAAAAAGGGTCCTGCTCTCAGAAAGAGAACAGGACCCTAATAAAAAGCGTCTGGCAACGACCTACTCTTCCGCCGAGAAGGCAGTACCATCGGCGCTGCGGGACTTAACTTCTCTGTTCGGAATGGGTAGAGGTGTTGCCCCCGCGCTATTGCCACCAGACAGCAAGGCTGCTAGCGAAAGCCAGCGGTATGTTGAAGAACATAACATGACATGATGGTTCCGTACTGCGGGGCATCCCCGAGCCATCCATGCTACATGGATGGAATGTGTAAAACGGTGAGGCGTTAAGCCACATGGGTAATTAGTACGGCTCGGCTGAACGTGTTGCCACGCTTACACCTACCGCCTATCGACGTCCTAGTCTCGAACGACCCATTTAGGAAAACCTAGTCTTGGAGAGAGCTTCGTGCTTAGATGCCTTCAGCGCTTATCTCTTCCGGACATAGCTACCCAGCGATGCAGCTGGCGCCACAACTGGTGCACTAGCGGTCCGTCCACTCCGGTCCTCTCGTACTAGGAGTGGCTCTCCTCAAGTTTTCTGCGCCCTCAGTAGATAGGGACCGAACTGTCTCACGACGTTCTGAACCCAGCTCGCGTGCCGCTTTAATGGGCGAACAGCCCAACCCTTGGAACCTTCTTCAGCTCCAGGATGCGACGAGCCGACATCGAGGTGCCAAACCTCCCCGTCGATATGGACTCTTGGGGGAGATAAGCCTGTTATCCCCGGCGTACCTTTTAGCCTTTGAGCGACGGCCCTTCCACTCAGAACCGCCGGATCACTAAGTCCTGCTTTCGCACCTGCTCGACCTGTATGTCTCGCAGTTAAGCACCCTTTTGCCTTTATACTCTGCGCATGATTACCGACCATGCTGAGGGTACCTTTGAAATCCTCCGTTACTATTTAGGAGGAGACCGCCCCAGTCAAACTACCCGCCTAACACTGTTCCCCGACCGGATCACGGTCGCGGGTTAGGCTCCAATCAGGATAAGGGCGGTATCTCACGGATGGCTCCACGACGCCTAGCGGCGTCGCTTCCACGCCTCCCGCCTATGCTGCACATATCCTGACCGAAGTCAATGCCAAGGTGTAGTAAAGGTGCACGGGGTCTTTCCGTCCCACTGAGGGTAGCCGGCGTCTTCACCGGCACCACAATTTCACCGAGCCCGTGGCCGAGACAGTGCCCAAATCGTTGCACCGTTCGTGCAGGTCGGAACTTACCCGACAAGGAATTTCGCTACCTTAGGACCGTTATAGTTACGGCCGCCGTTTACTGGGGCTTCAGTTGCGAGCTTCATGCCGGCCGAAGCCAGCATTAACACGCTCCCTTAACCTTCCAGTACCGGGCAGGTGTCAACCCCTATACGTCGCCTTGCGGCTTAGCAGAGGTCTGTGTTTTTGTTAAACAGTCGTTTGGGCCTGGTCACTGCAGCCCTTTCTCGCTTTTGGATGAGAAAGGGCGCCCCTTATCCCGAAGTTACGGGGCTAATTTGCCGAGTTCCTTAGCCACGGATCACTCGAGCGCCTGAGGATACTCTCCTCACCCACCTGTGTCGGTTTGGGATACGGGCACCCTAGGCAATGCACGACGCTTTTCTTGACAGCATGCTTGAGATCTCTATGGGTTTGCCTGTCGGCTCCCCCTACTGTCGCCTTTCAGATCATCAGGGCAGCGGATTTGCCTACTGCCCCTACCTACGGGCTTTAACGCACTGTTCCATCAGTACGCGGACCCTACGCATCTGCGTCACGCCTTGCATTAACACCGTTGGGTGGTACGGAAATATTGATCCGTTGTCCATCGTCTACGCCTTTCGGCCTCGACTTAGGTCCCGACTAACCCTGCTCTGATTAACATTGAACAGGAACTCTTGGGTTTGCGGCGGACAAGTTTTTCACCTGTCTTATCGTTACTCATGCCTACATTTTCGTTTCCAGAAGCTCCACTACGCCTTGCGACGTAGCTTCTGTGCCGCTGGAATGCTCCCCTACCACTCGCCAGAAAACTGACGAATCCGAAGCTTCGGCGTCAGGCTTAATGCCCGATTATTTTCGGCGCCTGACCGCTCGACCAGTGAGCTATTACGCACTCTTTGAATGAATGGCTGCTTCTAAGCCAACATCCTGGTTGTCTAAGCAGTCTGACTTCCTTTATTCAACTTAGCCTGAACTTAGGGGCCTTAGCTGTCGGTCTGGGTTGTTCCCCTCTCGGACATGGACCTTATCGCCCACGCCCTCACTACCGCACAAGATGTGCTGGCATTTGGAGTTTATCAGGGTTTGGTACCCGGTGAAGGGCCCTAGCCCAATTAGTGCTCTACCTCCAGCACACTTCATGCAGCGCTGCGCCTAGACGCATTTCGGGGAGTACGAGCTATTTCCGGGTTTGATTAGCCTTTCACTCCTACCCTCAGCTCATCCAGTGGTTTTGCAACACCAGTTGGTACGGCCCTCCACGCAGTCTTACCTACGCTTCAGCCTGGCCAAGGGTAGCTCACCCGGTTTCGCGTCTGCCCCCTCTGACTCCACGCCCTATGCAGACTTGCTTTCGCTGCGGTTTCAGCCCTGAAGGCTTTAGCCTGGCCAGAGAGGTGCAACTCGTAGGCTCATTAAGCAAAAGGCACGCCGTCACCCCAGCAGCAAAAGCTGCGAGGCTCCGACTGGTTGTGGGCTCGTGGTTTCAGGTACTTTTCACTCGCCGATTAGGCGTTCTTTTCACCTTTCCCTCACGGTACTGGTTCACTATCGGTCATGGACGAGTATTTAGTCTTGCCAGATGGTACTGGCAGCTTCCCACAGGATTTCGCTGGTCCCGTGGTACTTAGGGGGATCCGGGGAGGCCAGTTGCCTTACGCATACGGGACTGTCACCCTCTTTGGTGCTGCTTTCCAGTCAGCTTCGACTTCAGCGCGTGGCCTCGTGATGCGGGCCCTGCAACCCCAACATAGCCGAAACCATGTTGGTTTGGACTTTTTCCCGTTCGCTCGCCACTACTAGGGAAATCACAATTGTTCTCTTTTCCTCCAGCTACTGAGATGTTTCAGTTCGCCGGGTTAGCTCTTGAACACCTATGTATTCAGTGCCAAGTGGCCTCGAGTCAACGAGGCCGGGTTTCCCCATTCGGAGATCCACGGATCACAGCCTATTAGCGACTCCCCGTGGCTTAACGCAGCTTGTCACGTCCTTCTTCGCCTGTCCATGCCAAGGCATTCACCACAAGCCCGTACTTGCTTAACGCTCACCGTTTTACACATGCCACAACATGTAGCATGTGCGGTTGCTCGTTGTTTTACGCTCGGTGATGCCATGTGCGTCTTGAGAAACGCACAATAGCAGTACGGAATACATCATCATGTCAAAGAACATTGCGAGTGCCGTGAGACGGCAGTCGCACAGTGGAGTTAGTCGGATTCGAACCGACGACCTCCTGCTTGCAAAGCAGGTGCTCTACCACCTGAGCTATAACCCCGCCTGACAAGAGGTGGGGCTGGGAGGAATTGAACCTCCGACCTCACGCTTATCAGGCGTGCGCTCTAACCAGCCTGAGCTACAGCCCCCTTCCAAGGCGCCTTCACCTCGGGCGGGCCTATCGAATCAGGGCCCGACCGGAACCGGCCGGCCTGTTGGTCTAAGAATGGGAAGCATAGCGAGTCCCGCCGATTCCGTAAGCAATCAGCCAAACTCTTTAGGAGGTGATCCAGCAGCACCTTCCGGTACGGCTACCTTGTTACGACTTAGCCCCAGTCACTGAGCTCACCTTCGGCCGCTCCCTCCCCGAAAGGGTTGGGTCACGGACTTCGGGTGCTCTCAGCTTCCATGGCTTGACGGGCGGTGTGTACAAGGCCCGGGAACGGATTCACCGCGACATTGCTGATACGCGATTACTAGCGATTCCTGCTTCATGGACTCGAGTTGCAGAGTCCAATCCGAACTGGGACTGGTTTTCGGGATTCGCTTCTCCTTGCGGAGTGGCTGCCCTTTGTACCAGCCATTGTAGCACGTGTGCAGCCCTAGGCGTAAGGACCATGATGACTTGACGTCATCCCCACCTTCCTCACTGCTTGCGCAGGCAGTCTCGCTAGAGTCCCCGCCATTACGCGCTGGTAACTAGCAACAGGGGTTACGCTCGTTGCGGGACTTAACCCAACATCTCACGACACGAGCTGACGACAGCCATGCAGTACCTCGCTAGGCGCCCTTGCGGGAAACTCCCTTTCAGGAGCGGTCGCCTAGCGTTCGAGCCTAGGTAAGGTTCTTCGCGTTGCATCGAATTAAGCCACATGCTCCACCGCTTGTGCGGGCCCCCGTCAATTCCTTTGAGTTTCAACCTTGCGATCGTACTCCCCAGGTGGGATGTTTAACGCGTTAGCTTGGACACTGCCCCTCAGAGGAGGCAACGTCTAACATCCATCGTTTACGGCGTGGACTACCAGGGTATCTAATCCTGTTTGCTCCCCACGCTTTCGTGCCTGAGCGTCAGTACCCGTCCAGTCGTCCGCTTTCGCCTCTGGTGTTCCTCGTGATATCTACGCATTTCACCGCTACACCACGAATTCCGACGACCTCTCCGGGACTCAAGAACAGCAGTTTCAAAGGCACTTCCACGGTTAAGCCGTGGGCTTTCACCTCTGACTTGCTGTCCCGCCTGCACACCCTTTACACCCAGTAATTCCGGACAACGCTTGCACCCTCCGTATTACCGCGGCTGCTGGCACGGAGTTAGCCGGTGCTTATTCCTGCCGTACCGTCACGCCCTGGAGACCAGGGTTTTCTTCCGGCAGAAAAGGAGTTTACGCCCCATAGGGGTGTCTTCCTCCACGCGGCGTGGCTGCATCAGAGTTTCCTCCATTGTGCAAGATTCCCCACTGCTGCCTCCCGTAGGAGTCTGGCCCGTGTCTCAGTGCCAGTGTGGCTGATCATCCTCTCAGACCAGCTACGGATCGTTGCCTTGGTGAGCTTCTACCTCACCAACAAGCTAATCCGACGCATGCCCATCCAAGAGCGCCCGAAGGCTTTGATCTCGGTTGCAGGCGCAACCGAGATTTTATGCGGTATTAGCCACGGTTTCCCGTGATTGTCCCCCGCTCAAGGGTAGGTTGCATACGCGTTACTCACCCGTCCGCCACTGTACTCACGCCCGAAGGCGCTTTCTCGTGTGACTTGCATGTGTTAGGCCCGCCGCCAGCGTTCGTCCTGAGCTAGGATCAAACTCTCCGTAGTAGGAAGTTTGATACCAAGTATTGCTGGGCTGATCGCTCCCATGCCGGTAAACCGGCAGTGGAATCGACCGGGACTCGCTATGCTTCCCAAACTTTCAAAGAACATCGTGCGTTGCCGCTTACTCAAGCAACGCGGACCAACCAACATACGAACCTGAACGGCCTGTGTCAAGGTTGGCCTTACTTCTTAGCGACATCTTTGCGAAACTACAAGGTCCTTCCTGTCAGAGGACTTCACAGCATCAATGTCGCCTTACAAAGAACAACCGACGCTGTCGATGAGGCTGCCATACTTCGTCGCAACCACTTTTATCGTGCGCCGGATCTGGTTAGACCTGCGATGCTATGTAAAGTTTCACGCCCGATTATCAAGAATATATGATATCATCTGACGCAACTCGCATCGCTGAGCTCCTTTGCCATCCCCTCGAAAGGGAATACCTCGCGGAAGGGATGTCTTACAAAGAACAACCGGCGTCGCCAACTCGGCTACTTTACTTCACTGCAACCGGTTTTTCGCGCGCCGGATCTGGTTAGACCTGCGATGCTACGTAAGGTTTCACGCCCGATTATCAAGAATATATGATATCATTTGACGCAACTCGCATCGCCGGGACGCCCTCGCGGTGCACCCCGTTTTTCTTTTCAACCAGATCGTGAAATTCATTCTACAGCCCGATGTTTCCATCTTCTTTTTTTATCTCTGAAGGCCTTCCGAGCGTCTCCTATGTCCACTAAGATACGAACCTCGGGCCGTGCTCGTTCGTCGTAGTAGAAGGTATCTTCCTAAACCGACCTCCTGATCATGCTCGACCGCCTTCTATCCACGCTCGACGCGACCTGGCGCTGGATTACCTCACTCTTCACCAATCCTTACTTCTGGCGCGGCATTGGAATCATCGCGCTCGTGGTCGCGCTTACGTACGTGGCTGTAGACCGATGGCTTATGCCTAATTACACCCGCTACGGCGTATCGGTGGAGGTGCCCGACGTTACGGAGCAGCCCTATGAAGAGGCGGCCGAGCAGCTCATACAGCGGGACCTTCGCGTCCAGCGCGAGCCGATCCAGCAGTTCAATCCCAACGTTCCACGCGACGAAGTCGTCGACCAAAACCCACCCGCCGAGATGGAAGTCAAACCCGACCGTCGCATCTACCTGACCGTCAATGAAGGCGAGGAGTCGATGGTAGAGGTACCCAACCTGCAAGGCATCTCCATCCGCGAGGCGCAAAATCAGCTGGTTTCGGTTGGCCTGCAGCCGGGTTTCACGGAGCCTGATACGATCCCCGCTCCCTATCCCAACACAGTGACTTGGCAGTCGCCCGTGCCCGGGGACTCCGTATCGGAAGGCACAAACGTCACGCTGCGTTACAGCCAGGGCCTCGGAGACGCGTACATCTCGGTTCCCGACGTGCGCGGAATGACGGTCCGAGAGGCCCGCTTCGCTCTCCTGAACGAGCGGCTGCGTGCCGTGGTCGTGGACGGCGACGAAGATATGAGCCCAGGCGAAGATACCGTTCGGGTGCAGGGGCGCGAGCCCGACACTGAGGTGCGCGAAGGATCGGAGATCCGCCTCTTCATCGACCCTGAAACCGACGACCTGGACGACGACGTGGATATAGACGCTCCGGACCTCTCTACCTCTGCCGATGTGGGCGAATCAGACGGGGGATAACAACTACTCGTCCGTGACGTACACGGCCCATTCCTCGCCCAAATCAACTTCCACCTGCTCCTGATGCTTCGTCTGGAGGCGTTGCCCGACATAATCGGGCCGGATGGGATACTCGCGATGCCCTCGGTCGACCAGCACGAGGAGTTGAATGGACCGCGGCCGACCAAACTGAATGACTGCATCGAGCGCTGCCCGCACCGTGCGCCCGGTAAATAGCACGTCGTCGATGAGGATGACGTCTCGCTCTGCTACGCTGGCATTTTCACGCGAGCCGTCCGAGACCGCGCTGCGAGACGCTGCTGGCACGTCGCGGTCGTCCCGAAACGGGCCGACGTCGAGCTCGTGCGCGGAAAGTGTTTCCCCTTCGATGCGACCGATCTCCTCGGCGATCGTTGCCGCAAGCGGAGCCCCGCTGCGGAGAATGCCAAAAAGCTCCAGCGTGTCGGCGCCGCGGTTCTGCTCGACAACCTCGTAGGCAAGGCGACGCAGCGTGCGCCGGACACGTTCGGGTGACATGATGCGGGTTCGATCCACGGTTCCATCCGGGCAGTAGATTTGAAGGAAAGCGCGAGCGCCTGCAAGATCCAAAACGCCCGGATAAAAATCATCCCGTAGCCGCCTCGCCCTGCGATGCTTCATCCGGACGGTTCGAGCAGTCGTCCCGCACGCAGCGACCGTACATGTTCAGCGAGTGATTCTCGATTTCGAAGCCGTACACGTCAGCAACCATCTCCTGGATGCCCTGCAGGCGGGGGTCGCAGAACTCAAACAGCTCGTTGCAGTCGAGGCAGATCAGATGATCGTGCTGCCAGTAGCTGTAGGCCCGCTCGTACTTCGCCTGATTTTTGCCGAACTGGTGCCGAACGACAAGCTCGCACTCGATGAGCAGCTCGAGCGTGTTGTATACCGTAGCCCGGCTGATGCCGGTGCCCTTCTGTTTGAGACGAACGTAGAGCTCGTCCGCATCGATGTGGTCGTCCGTCTCATAGATCTCTTCTAGGACAGCAAAGCGCTCGGGCGTCTGACGCCTGTTCTGCTTCTCCAAAAAGGCGCGAAAGATGGAACGCACCTCATCTAACTTTTGCTGAGGAAGCGTAGACATACCGCCCGGCGGCACTTATTAATCAAAGGAGCGACGAGACGCGGAGGGCGCGAAATGCGTCCGCTCTACGTGCTAGATGAACCGCCGCCCGATTCTGCAGTTCCGGTGCGTCGGGCGAGCAGCGCTTCAATGTCCGCCCGAATTTCAGCGTGTAAATCCTCAATCGGACGCTGCCCATCGAGGGTCACAAACCGATCGCTCTCCTTCCTGGCAAGACGTTCGTAGGCGGCGCTCACGCGCTCATAAAAGTTCTCATCTCCCGCTTCCATGCGATCAGCATCGGACTCCTGGCGGCGCTCTTGGGCGACGTCCGGCGGCACCTCAATAAGATAGGTACGATCCGGAACGAGTCCGTCGGTTACCTTCTGGTTGAACGAGCGGATCCATGACGGATCTTCTAGCTGCCGCCCTGCCCCCTGGTACGCCGTGGTCGAGTCGTAAAACCGATCACATACAACGATTTGGCCTGCCTCCAGTGCGGGACGGATGCGCTCAGCCACAAGCTGCGCTCGAGCGGCAGAGAACAGAAGCAACTCTGCAAACGGCGACACGTTTAGTGACGGATCCAGTAAAAGAGAGCGAACGCGCTCCGAGAGCTCGGCTCCGCCGGGCTCACGCACAAATAATACGGTACGATTTTCGGCGCGCAAATGCTCGACGAGACGGCGAGCCTGCGTGCTTTTGCCGCTCCCATCAATGCCTTCGAATGTAACTAGCATGGCAGCCTGCGATGTAGCAAAAGGGAAGCCGAAGCGTCTTCAACGACCGGGCAACACCCTGCTGCTCGGCATTGCATCTTGATCGGCGCGCGCATTATACTGTAGCGGTGAGACGCGTGCAAGATGCACGTGGCGCGCTCACTGCACCGTGCTCGCCTGTGCGATCCGCTTTGTGCTGAACCACTAACCGGCACATTATTGGCATGTTCGACTTTGATTTTGATGACTTCGACGAATCGTCCAACGAGGACCACCTTCAGGAGCTAGTCGAGGCGTACGAAGACGGAAACGACACCACCTATCTCGGCTCCGAAGAGCTGGAAAAAATCGCCACGTACTACTTTGAGCAAGGGCAGCTCCGCGACGCGCTCGGCGTGATCGACCAGCTCATCGAGGAGCATCCTTATTCTTCAGATGGGTGGCTCCGCCGCGGCATCATCCTGAATCATCTCGGTCGCCACGAAGACGCGCTCGACGCCTATAACCAGGCGCTCGAGATTAACCCGATGGACACTGACGCGATGGTGAACCGCGGAATCACCCTCGACAGCCTGGGCCGCCCGAATGAAGCGCTCGAGGTATTCGAAGAGGTGCTCTCCATCAATCCGATGCACAGCGAGGCGCACTTCAACCGGGGCGTGACGTACGAGCGGATCGATCAGCTCGAGGAAGCCGTGGATGCTTTTGAGCAGTGCGTGGAGGTGCAACCGGAGCATCCCGAAGCCTGGTACGAGCTTGGCTACTGCTACGACCGGCTCCAGGAGAACGAGCGCAGCGTGGAGTGCTACGACCGCCACATCGACATTGACCCGTACTCGCAGGACGCCTGGTACAACCGCGGCATCGTCCTCAACCGGATGGGCAAGTACGAAGAGGCCGCTGAGTCCTACGAGATGGCAATCGCCATCCAAGACGACTTTGCATCAGCCTATTATAACCGTGGCAATGCCCTCGCCAACATGGGCGCGCTGGAGGATGCGATCGAGAGCTACGAGCAGGTGCTGGACCTGGAAGGGCCTGACGCCTCCACCTACTTCAACATCGGCCTCGCATACGAGGAGCTGGGTGAGCACGCGGAGGCGCGCGCCCACTACCAGGAAGCTGTGAAGGAAGAGCCGGCCTATCCGGAGGCCTGGTACGGGCTCGGCTGCTGTCACAACGCACAGGGACAGTTCGAAAAGGCGCAGCAGTGCTTCGAGCAGGCGCTGGAGCTCAACCCGAACGCTCACGACTTCTGGAAAGCGGCCGGCGACGCTGCCTTTAATTCCAACGACCTGTCGGAAGCGCTGGAAAAATACGAAGAGGCGCTGCGCCGCGACGACGGGCAGCGGCAAACGTGGCTCGACTACGCCGAGGCGCTCTTCGCAGCGCGCCGCCCGGAGGATGCGCTCGACGCCTACGAGCGCGCACTGGAACTCAATCCAGAGAGCGCAGGAACGTACTTCCGGCGCGCCAAGGCGCTCCTGGCGCTCGGACGGTCCGACGAAAGCATTCGGTCACTGAAACGAGCCTTTGAGCTCGATCCGAGCAAGGAGAAAGAATTCCAGGCCGCCTACCCCAATCTCTATCAGAATGATCGCGTGCGGCGCATGCTGGGACTGGACCGATAGTCTCCATTCACCATCTTCTTGCTCTGCCCTCTTTCCCGACCGCCGATGCGTCGCCTCTTCCAGTATCTTGATTACTTCGGGCGCGGTCTGCTCATGGGCGCGGCGGACATCATTCCCGGCGTCAGCGGTGGAACGGTTGCGCTGATTGTAGCCGTCTACGAGCGGCTCGTCGCTTCCATCAGTGAGCTTTTTTCGTTCGTCATCAGCCTACTCCGGGTGGATGTGCAGGCCGCCCGGACCCACTGGTGGGCTACCGAGTGGCGGCTCATCCTTCCGCTCGGCGTGGGCATTGTCGGTGCGTTCGTAACGGGAGCCCGATTTATTCCGGGTCTCCTGGAGGCCTACCCGATGCACATGTATGCGCTCTTCTTCGGTCTGGTAGCCGCCTCCTTGGCGATCCCGTGGCTGCGTATCGAGGAGCGTCATTATGTGCATGTTATGCTGGCCGGCGCGGCGGCTCTGCTTGCCTTCTTCCTCGTAGGCCTTCCCCAACTGCAGACGGACGATCCGGGGCTGCTGCGCGTCTTCGTGTCTACGTCGATTGCCATATGCGCGATGATTCTGCCCGGCGTGAGCGGGGCCTTCCTGCTCGAGGTGATGGGTATCTACGCTCCCACGCTGGAAGCCATTAATGGCCTCGACTTGGCCTACCTTGCTACCTTTGCGCTCGGCGCCGGGATCGGTATCGGGCTGTTTGCTAAGCTGCTCAGCCTGCTTCTGGAACGCTTCCACGACATCACCATGGCCGTTCTCGTAGGGCTTATTGCTGGCGCCCTGCGTGCGCTCTGGCCGTACGGGGGGCCTGCAGGTGTTCTGCGCCTTCCCACCGATCACGAGCCCGTCGTGAGCGTTGCGCTTATCGGACTCGCTGGCTTTCTTCTCGTGGCCGGACTCACGTTCTGGGGATGGCGCCAGCGGCGCGACGCGCTCGCTGCTCCCTAGCTTGGACGTAAAAGCGGAACTCACTTCGGCCGCCGCACAGATCTCAAACAACTCAAACAACGCCTCATCCACAGCTCCCTCTCATCGCATGCGATTCGTCTGGCCGCTCTTCTTTGCCCTCCTGATTGCCGGGTGCGCAACTTCTGAGGATGTCATCGAGGACTACGAGAGCCGCATCGACTCGCTGCGCGCGGAGAAAGAGATGGTCGCAGCCGAACGCGACGCGCTAACTGACTCGCTTCATTTCTACGACGACGTGGCCTCCGGGCAGCACGCCCGGACCATGCGCGTCCTGCGCGACGATCTCAACCGCATGTATTACGAACTCAACGTGTGGCGCGACGGCGGCCGCACCCTGTCCACGATTCGAGCGGACGACCTGTTTGAGCCGGCCAGCGCCACCCTCCACGAACGTGGCATGAATCGCCTCACCTCCGTCGCCGACTATCTCCGCCAGGTCTACTCCGGGCGATCAATTCGTATCGAAGGGCACTCCGACAGCACGCCCCTCAGCGAGGCGTTGCAGGAACAATACCCGAGCAACTGGGAGCTTTCATCAGCACGTGCGGCAGCCGTCGCTCGTTATCTCATCGAGGAATACGACGTCGACCCCGAACGATTGACCGTAGTAGGGTATGGCGCAACCCGTCCGGTAGCGAGCAACGACACAGCCGCCGGACGGCGGGAGAACCGCCGCGTGCGCATCGCTCTCCTTCCCGACAAACAGGACTTCTCGCGCCCCGACACAACCTGGTAGCAACCGTCTCTCGACCTCGCCTCACAGCGCTCCATTCGCGTGCTTGAACTTGGTCTAGGACTGGCTCTTGTCGCTATCGTTAGCCTCGCCTGGATTCGGTGGGCGAGCAAGAGCCTGCTGGAGCCGTCCGAAACCACCTCCGTGACGCCGTACGGCCCTGCCTATGCTTCGCCGCGTGAAACACTGACCGTGATGGCGTACAACATTGGCTACCTCTCGGGCATGACAAACAACGAGCCCGTGCGCCGTCCGCGGTCGCTCTTCGAGGAGAATCTCGATGCGGTCGTTCAACTGATCCGCGACGCCGACCCTGATATTATCGGATTCCAGGAGATCGACTTCGGCTGCCCGCGCTCGTACGGCTTCCACCAACTCAACGTGCTGGCCGACCGGCTTCGGTATCCCGTGGGAGCAGGTGCTGTCAACTGGGATAAACGATACGTCCCCTTTCCGTATGGAAGCCCAACGGTACATTTCGGCCGGGTGCTGTCCGGTCAGGCCATATTGAGCCGTTATCCGATCGCCCACTACGCGCGCCACGAACTGCAACGCCCGGCGTATCCGCGCTGGTACGACCTATTCTACCTCGACCGCCTCGCGCAGGTCGCGCGTATCGAAGTGGGCGAGCAGCCCCTCGTGATTATCAATGTGCATATGGAAGCATTCGACCCGTCAACGCGGGAGGCGCAGGCTGAGGAGGTGCGAGATCTTTACGAGCAGCACGCTGCCGAGGCTCCTACGCTCGTAATCGGCGACTTCAACGCGCCCATGCCGGCCGAAAAACCTGCGCTTGGCATCAAGGAACGCGAGCAGTACGAGGCAGACGAGACTATCCATCGGCTGACGCGCGACACAACGCTCCGCGAGGCCTTCCCTGACACGGCCTATACCGACGCGCCCGCGGCGATCGGGACTTACCCCGCCGCAGTGCCGCGCATGAAAATCGACCACATCTTCTACCCGGACGATCAGATTGAACGGGTAAGTGCAGACGTCATCGGCGGCGGCACCAATCCCCCCTCCGACCACCGAGCCGTCGTGATGCGGTTCCAAGTGCGATCGTAGATGCGGGACCCGGCTGAGGGTTAATCCTCTGCGGTTGTTTCGGGTTGAGGCGGCTCCTCCACCTCCTCCGGAACCCCGTTGCCCTCCACCGGATCCGCGGGAAGCGGCGTGGCGTCGCGATCTTCGAGCCACTGCAGCAGGGCCGGCAGGAACGTAATCGCCGCGAGCAGGGTCGTGCCCAGGCCGATCACGGCGAGCAGGCCCATCGAGAAGAGTCCAGGGTGGAAGCTGATCAGCAAACCACCGAAGCCAATAGCCGTCGTCAGCGTGCCCATCGTCACGTGCTGACCGCTAGAGCCAAGCACGGTCCAGATCGATCCGGCGCCCTCCTCGCGATACCGATGCACGATGTGGACGCCTGCATCATTGCCGATACCGAGAATGGCCGGCAGCACCACCATGTTGTAGAAGTTGAGCCGCAGGCCGAGGAGTTCGATCGCGAGCAGCATCCAGAGCACGCCCACGACGAGCGGGACGAGTGCCAACGCCGCCCAGCGAATCGCCCCGAAGTTCAGGTACATGAGCAGGGCCACCATGAAGAGCGCCGCCGCGATCATCCACGGGGCCTCATCCTGCAGCAGCATCAGCATGTCGGCCGCGACGATGGAGGTCGACCCGGCATGGTATACCTCGCCGTCTTCTGTTTCAATCGTGCCGACTTCCTGGGCAAACGCGATCGAGTTGCGGCCGTCAGAGAGGCCTACCGACGGATAGACCATTACGAATCGGCCAATCTCCCCGTCTCGCGTCTCAAATCGTTCTGCGAGAAAGTCGGGAACCTGATCGATGTCCAGCGGCTCCCGCACCTGAGCCGCGCGCCGGAGACGGTCCAGGTCTTCCGACTCTTCGTCGCGCAGGTAGCGGTCGTCGAGGAGTTCGCGAATGTTGGCAATGCGCTGGATCTTTTCCTCCTGCTGAGCCGGACGCAGCGGAAAGCGCTCTTGCAGGCTTTCAACGGCCAGAATGGTCGTTTCCTCGGGATTCTCTTCCTTCTTCTGACGGAGCGCCTCGACGACGCGGTCGACCTCCTCCTCGGTGTCGAGCACGATGTACGCCGGGTTCCGGCGATCCTCACCCGCGTTGGTTTCTGTTTTTCGAATGACATCGCGCTTCTCCTCATAGTCTTCGTAGACCGGCTCGAGTTCGCTGAAGTTGTACTCAAACTCGACGCGCGGCAGCAGCAGGACAGCGACGAGCACGGCCGTTACGCTCCCAATTACGATAGGACGTGCGCCCCAAAAGCGCTGTCCGGAGGAGCTTTCCTCCTGGTCCGATAGAGGGGCTCGCGATGTCAGATCGAGCAGGCCCGTGCGCTCGAAGACGGCGAGGAGCGCAGGCATGACGACGGTCATGGCCACAAGCGCGAACAGCACACCGGTGCCTGCAATAAACCCGAACTCGCTGAAGCCGCGGAAGTCTGCCATCGTGAGCACGTACAGCGCCGCTGCCGTCGTCAGCGCTCCCGTTGCGATCGCCTGTCCGGTGCTCGTGAACGTTTTCTCCGCCGCGTCGGCAATCGACAGGCCGGCCGCGCGTTCCTCCGTGTAGCGCGCGTAGAAGTGGATGCCGAAGTCGATGCCGAGCCCGAAAAGCACGAGCCCAAGCGTCGACGTCATCAGCGTCAGCACCTCGAACGACAGGTACGCCACCGCCCCCGTCCACAGGAGACTCATGAGCAGGGGAACGGCAATGACGAGCGCCAGGACGGGCGCTCGAATCAGCCCTCCAAACAGCGCGCGCCGCGAGAACGTGCGCCCGGATCGCGCCTGATACGATTTATACAGGAAGTACAGTACGACGGCGAGAAGAACGGCCGACACGCCCGCCCCAAACGAGCCCATCACATCACTCATGATAGTCTCCACTTCGACCTGTTGGCGCAGCATGCGCCCAGCGAGCGTCACTTCCATGTCAGGATGATAGGATCCCGGTTCCATCGCCTCGACGAGCCTCTCCAGATCGCTGTAGAGATCGTCGATAAAGCCGATGTCGGTCTGCGCACCCGTCGGGTAGAAGCGAAGTACCATCGTCGTGCTGTCGGGCGAGATCGGATACTCCTGTCCGACGAGCCGGTCGTACATCGCCTGCAACGCTTCTGCGTCTTCCTCGTCGTCATCTTCCTCATCCACTTCGACGTAGAACGGATTCGCCTCGAGCCGCGCCTGCTCTATTTTACCCTCCAGAAACGACTCAACCCGATCCAGCTCCTCCTGGCTGGCAAAGTAGAGGGCATGGTCTCTCAGAAACTCGACATCACGGCGGTACTCATAGCGCGTGAGATACGGTTCATCGTATCCCTCTCCCGTAAGACGCAGGGCTTCGGGGATGAGGTCTTCCGCAAACGCTTTGTTAGCTTCAAACGACGGGCTCTGAATACCGACGGCCACGTCGCTCTCGCCTCCAACCGTCTCACGCAGCTCCTCCAACGCCTGAACGCTCGGATAATCGTCAGGGACCAGGTTGGAGAAGTCAGTGTCGATCGTGAGCTGCTGCGCGAAGAAGAATCCAGCCACGGTCAGACCAGCCGCAACAGCCAGCACCCATCCGGCGCGGCGCACGACCGCCCGGATGAAGGGGCGGAGCATTTCAAAAACGCGATCCATCATAGGGAATTCGGCTCTCAGTGGGCCGGGAGATCCCGGTTTCAATTCAGTGTGCTGGTTGGGCCAGACAGCTATCTGCGGGCGAGTGTGCTATCGTCAAGGTCCGCCATAGATCCAGGGCCGAGTCTGGCTCGAGTCACTCTATTGGCAATGAGCATAATGTCATCGGTTGTGCTCCACGCGATCGTAAAGGAGCTGAGGCAAAGAGCAAGGCCTGGGAGAGAAAATTGGCTCTTTCACAGGTGATCTCACAGATGGCCTCCTCTACGTACAGGTGATCCTACCTATGTTACGTCTTCAGCTGCTGTGCACCAGCGTACACAACAACGATTCGCTGGGCCCAGATCGTATAATTCGGACCGTACAGCCTGCCACTGGAGAGCTCATACGCGGAAGCTCTGCCTCAGGTGCGCTCAGGTGTCGTGTCGAGGAGCATCAGCGCACGGGGCTTAGGATGCACGTATTGCGCTGTGATGCTACAGGCCGCACCATAGCAACTGCCGCGAGGGCGGCTCCGATCGTCACACGCAAGTAATTCTCAAGTAATTCCGGCGATCAACGAACTCAGCGAAGGCAGCCTGCTCTGCCAACAGGAGGCCTCGGGCGTGAACTCGGCTCAGCATCCGGAAGGTCATGGCGGCCCAAAGCACGCAGAGCCAGGGCGTGCGCAGAGCATCACCTCCCTCAGCACCTATGAGCTGGTGCGGCTGGAGCAGCATACACGGCGAGAAGGGAATGTGACCTCTCCGCAAAGCAGCATTGTGTGGTCTTAGCTACGTGGTTTTAATTGAACGAGTATCTACTGTGACTCGTTACATGGACCTCCGAAACGCGCGCTGTCAGTCGCACCATTCTAGTATTTCAGCCTCTCGCACGCATGACGCGAAAAACGGTCCGGCGTCTTTTCATCGCCCTGCTCATTCTTCTGCCGCTCCAGTTTGCGTTGGGCCTCGTCATACATCATCAAACGGACCGGTCGCCCTGGCCAATAATCGGGATAGTCGATGTGTTTGGGGAAGCGGACGGCACCGACCCTCACACGGTGCGTTACCCCATGCTTTCTTTCACGGTCGACGGCGAACCCATTGAGCAGCCGGCTGGCGCGCTGCTGGAAAACGTGCCGCAGTCGCTTCGTCTCGGCTTCTTCCGATCGATGTGCCAACCCGAGAGCTTGAGTGGCACCGGTCGCACGGAACGATGTCTCGATCCCGATGCCGCTCCCTGGATCCGCGAGCGCCTGGTGCCGCTGCACCCTGGCCTTGAAGAGGCCGAGCCCGACGAGCTCCATGTCGTCTGGTCTGAGCTTTTCTACGATCCCAATCCAGAGGGAATTGTGTACATGGAGGTAGAAACCACCGCGCTCGACACGCTGTCCATTTCGCTATAGTTGGCTCTCATCTGGTTCTCTAGTTCGATTCTCACTGGCCGCTGGTTCGATGCGCGACGCCCTAGATCGCTGGCTTTTCAAGTCGTTTTCCGTGACTCCGGAGGGGTTGGCGCTGTACCGTATCGCTTTTGCGCTCTTCACGCTTCTCTTCGTAGCGCCGGGTCATGGTGCTCGCGGCGACTTCTCATTCATTGGATCGCTGCCTGCCTCCTTTTTCGATCCGCCGCCAGGTCCTATGGGACTGTTCGCTGATTTCCTCTCGCCGATGGCTGCCGGCGTGCTGGAAGGACTGCTCGTCTTCGTCCTGGCCATGCTGCTGGTCGGTTACGGGACGCGCGTCATGTCCATCCTGACCAGCGTGCTATTTCTGGTCGGGTACGGGTTCTACTTTTCGGTGGGCACGGTTCACCCCTACCTCCTGTTCATCCTGCTTCCGCTCGTCATGAGCGCCTCGAACTGGGGAGCCGCATATTCACTCGATGCCGTTCACGGACGGACCCGCCGCGCCGTGGAGTCGTGGCCGCTCACGCTCCTGGCACTACTGACAGGCTTCACCCTCTTCACAGCTGGGATTGCGATGGCTCTTGGCGGTGGACTCGACCCCACTTTTTCCGCCATCCAGCAGTACGCTACCGAGCAATTCTTCGCGCGCGGCCGCCAGGATATGCTGGCTCCTCTTCTCCTGCAGATCGACTACGGCACCTTCTGGATTGCACTCGACTACTTCGCCGTGGCCCTGGGAATCGCCCTTCTCGCAGTGGCTCACCCGCGCCTGACGCACGTTATGCTGGCAGCTGCCGTCGTGGCTCACTTCGCGCTGATGATGACGATCAACATCTCCGGCCTACTCTTTCTCATCGTGTATGCAGCTTTCTTGGATTGGGACACGCTGGCCCGCCGCCTTCCGGACGAGCGCTTTGCCGGGTGGAGCTACACGTTCCAGCGACTCCGCCCGATCGGGGTGTTCTTCGGCGCCGTCGTCTGGGCATTCTTCTACTTCGCCGGGTCCCCCCTTCTCTGGCTCGGCGACCTTGCCCTCAGTTCCGACCTTGTGTGGGCAGAAGTGATCGCCGTGACGGGTGGGATATTCGTCGTGATCGCGCTCGGCGGGCGAGCGCTTCGGAAGCGTCCAGGAAAAGAACGTCCAGGGTAAGACCATGAACATTGATTGAGTTGCACCGAAACCCCAATCCTACACTAGGATTTCACATCCGTCCTCTCTAGTTTGGGGGATCTATTGGGTTTCTTTCGTTCAATACCATAATTCACTTGGATCACCCGCTCGATAACCGACGTGTCCCATGTCTACCACTTATGAACGGATTGAAGTTGGCGACTCCTACTCGACCAAGCGGTTCATCTCTGACGAAGATGTCCAGACCTTCGCAGACATTACTGGCGACGATAATCCCATTCACGTCGACGAAGAGTACGCGGAGAACTCCCGGTTTGGGACGCGCGTCGTCCACGGCGTCTTCCTTCTCGGTCTCATCTCAAAGGTACTCGGCCGCGACTTTCCCGGACACGGAAGTATTGCCGTCGGCATCTCGTGCCGATTTCTTCGCCCGGTTCCTGTAAACTCAGAGGTGACCGTCGAAATTCAGGTCGCTGATAAAAACGATGAGCGCCGTCACATCAAGGTGCGCACATACATTTATCTTGACGGCAATATGGCGCTCGGCGGCGAGGGCACTGTCATTCCTCCCGGCGGTCAGGAAGCGGCCTCGGAGGATGTTGAGGAAGAGGTAGAGAGCTCGTAGCCTCGCGTCGGCCTGCTTCCTACTGGCGCGGTATCTTCAGCAGAGTGCCCTGCTCAATCGTGTCGTCCAGATTAACCTGGTTGATGATGGCCAGCCGCTGCGGCGTCATGTCGTTCGGTAGATTGTCGGGCACGAACGAGCGAAACGTATCCGTACGTCCCGCAGGCTCCACGCTGAGGCGATGCGGCTCGACGTTGAGAAGGTCAGGGTCCGTGAGTTCGGCAAAGCCGCGCATGGTATTCGTGAATGTGCTCCGGTAATCGCCGAAGTCGTCACGGCCGGAAATGCCCCGGAAATTGTAGATGCGGTCGTCAAAGGCGACATAGTAGCTCATGATGCGAAGCCGCTGGTTCTCCGCCTGCCGATCGACCGTGACGAAATAGCCCGGAAGGTCACTTGATGACATCTCCCCTTCGTTGACCACCTCGGTTCCGTCAGCCCGCTTGATGCGCTGGGCCGCTTCTCGCGGGGTATTGCCCTCGGCGAAGCTAAACTGAATCACCGCCCGCTCGTCGGGAGAGAGCATGGCCACCACATTGGGCTGATTGATGACCTGGTAATTGGGCGGCACAGGAAACTGGAACTGAAGCTCCGGGTGGTTGAAGTTGCCGTCCTGCGTGTAGCCTTCGCGCGGGTCGTTGCCGAAGATCATCCCGTCGATTGCCTCCATGTAGTCCTCCTGGCCGACGCGTGTCATCTCCGTGCGCTCGCTCCACTCACGGGCCATCCGTTCGATCTCGCGCTCCCGATTGCCAGGGTCGGGGTGCGTGGACTGCCAGGTCGGCAACCCGCCCTGCCCGGCTTCTTCCTGGAGGCGCTGTAGCGTGCGGAAGAACTCAGAGCCTTCTCCCGCCTGGTATCCCTCAAGGGATGCATACTCGACGCCCACGCGGTCTGCCTCTCGCTCGTTATCGCGACTGTAGCTGAGAAACAGGAGCTGCGTAGCCATTCCGCCGAGCTGAAGAACGTCACCACCTGGAAGACCGGCTAAGTCCGCCCCCACGGCTCCGGCGATAAGACCAACCTGAGCAATCTGCTGCCGGGCAGCGCGCTGCGAGGCGTGTCGCCCCGCCACGTGTCCAATCTCGTGGCCCAGTACCATAGCTAGCTGCGCTTCATTGCTCAGATGCGCGAGCAAGCCGCGAGTCACGTAGTTATATCCACCGGGCAGCGCAAAGGCGTTCACGATAGGACTATCGAGGACGCGGAAGTAAAAGTCGGTCTCCCGAAACTTCTGCGGCGTATCCTCGCGACGGAGATGGCTGTGCTGCAGGACCGACTCGCCTACGCGTTCCACGTAGGCCTCCACCTCTTCGTCATCATACCGGCCAAACTGCTCCTGAATGTCCTCGTCGGCTTCTTTGCCGATGCGCACTTCTTCTTCCCATGACCAGCCTAGAGCGCGCGTGTTACCGGAAATGGGATTGATGCCACGCGTGCATCCAGCCAGCACAACGGCCAGAAGAAGCAGCGGCACCACCGTCTTCAGCAGCGACAGGGACCGACCCGGAATAGGGACGGGATCCGCGTCAGAACGCAGTGAGGTTCGAGGACTAGAGGAATCGTTTTTTCGAAGCATGACAGCGCGCTAGTTCGCTGGCGTGGAAATCGAGAGGATTAGTGGGATGCGACCACCGCCGCCTCAGTTTCTGAATGCTCCAAGTGAATCGCACGATGATCAGACTGCTGAAACGGGACGTCCTCCCTGAATGATTTGTCGTGGGTGGCTGTGACGAAACTCTGCCCAATGTCGTCTGACATGAGCAGCTCCAAGAATACGCTAGACCGCTCTTCGTCCAGCTTGCCAAATGCGTCGTCCAGAAGCAGAAGCGGGTACTCGTCGAGCCGGTCGTGCAGGTAGAAGTACTTGGCAAGCTTGAGCGCCATGCCGAAGGTTCGGTGCTGCCCCTGCGATCCGTAGCGGCGCACCTCGAGGCCGTCGAGCCGGAAGATGAGCTCGTCACGCTGCGGGCCGACGAGCGTCGTTCCGCGCTTGCGCTCACCCTCGCGAGTGCGTTCGAGCGCCTCGCGGAGCGCCTCGGCAATAGCATCAACCTCGTCTACCTCCGGGTCGAGGCCGGCGATGGTATCGTATTCGATGGTCGGGCGCTCGGCAACAGTCTCAATCCGGCGGTAGGCGCGCTGAAGATACTCGGCGAAGGAGTCGAGAAATTGCCGCCGGCGCGCGATGATGTGACTGCCGAGCAAAACGAGCTCTTCGGTCCACGGCTCGATGACTTCGGCCGGCGGTCCTCCCTGCTTGCGATACTGCTTGAGCAGTTCGTTGCGCTGTCGGCGCGCGCGCCGGTACTTCATGAGGTTGTCCAGGTACACCGGGTGCGCCTGGCTCAGAATATTATCCAGAAAGCGGCGGCGCTCGCTCGGTCCTTCTGCCGTAAGCGCATGGTCCTGCGGCGAGAAGACCACAACTGGAAGCTGGCCAACGATTTCAGCAAGGCGCTCCAGCGGCGCGCCATTCACGAATATCTCCTTACCCTCACCGGGCACGTAGACGAGCCGCACAGCTCGATCTGAGCGGCGCGCGCCGTCGAATGTGCCCTCGATCTGAAAGTACGGAGCGTCTTTGCGGAGGGCGTACTTATCGCGCGACGCCACGAAGCTCTTCGTGAGGCACAGGTAGTGAATGGCCTCCAGCACATTGGTCTTTCCGACGCCGTTCGGCCCGTGGATGAGGTTGACTTTCGGAGCGAACTGGAGCTCAGTTTCGCCATGCGCACGAAAAGAGTGCAATCGGAGGGAGCGCAAAATCATGGCCGGCGGCGAAGCTGGCTCCGCGAGATTACGAGCAGATGACTCAAAGCATTGCGTACGCCACGTCGCCTGTTTCGTTCGGGCACGCCTCGATTTTCGGATGCACCTCGATTAACATAGCTGCGGCGAAAAAGATGGAGAGCTCTTTGCTCTTTGTCGCATGTTACTTAAATTATATACAGCTTTAGATCAGAGACAGGAACGCTGCGCTCCCACCCGCGCAGAATGGTCCGATGTTTCAGGAAAAGCGGCGGATCTGCTTGTCTTCCTGGTCCTTATCCTCGTCGGGGTCATCAGGGTCTTTTTCCCCGTTTCCACTGCTGCCATTATCCGCGAGCACAAAATGCACAAAATGATGGTACTGCTCTCCAAATAGCATACGTATTATAGGTTGTTGGTGAACTAATGCACACGATGGAAATGCCGACCGAGTGAGCCGGCCTTTTCACAGCATCTCCACAAGAGAGCAAAATTGCAAGGTAGCGTTTTAATATGTATGCTCTGCTACTCAGCCTCCTCCTGTTGAGTACTCCCACGCCGGGAGATACGCTGGTGGACCGATGCGATCTGTTCTACGAGTCGCTCGATTCTCCTGCAACTCAAGCTTCCTCAACAGCCTGGCGGCAGTACTTTGAGAATGCTCGTGAGGTGCGACGCTGCTACGGTGACCGGCGCCCCGACCGCGCCATTGAGCTTCACAGCGACGAGGTTCTCGCGCTGCGCCGCGCCAACCAAATGCCGCAGGCCATCGAGCACATCGATGCGTTTTTGGAGCGCTTCTCCGAACGTCCCGACTCATCGACCTTCCAGCTGATGTATCAGCGCCGGGGCTTTTACCATTACACGCTCGGCAACCTTCCCGAAGCCGCGCGCAGCTACACGCATACGCTCGCCTATTCGGCAACGGAACCTCCCACGGCCCAGGCGAGGCTCGCACTCGACATCTATGCTGTATTCCACCGAATGCGAGATTACGATTCCGCCTGGCAATACACCGAGCAGGCGCTGGACCTGTTGGAGGAAGGCGACACGCCGGACGAAGAGGTCCGCACCCTTACGAGTCGAGCGTACTCCTCCCAGGCAATGCTGCTCTGGGAGCAGGCCTCGCCACAATCTCCGACGTTCCGAGAGGAGATGCGCGAAGCCATCCAGCTGTGGGAACGGGCTTATGACCTCATCCCAAAAGACGAATCACCAGGCCAATACATCAGCGCCTTAGTTGAACTCGGCCAGGCGTACGGCGGTTTGGAGAAATTCGATACTGCTCTCCAGTACTACGATGAGGCGCGACAGCGGGCGATTCAAGAGAATAACGAGTATCATCACTTCCGCGTAACCTACCGGCTCGGACGCCTCTATCTAATGAAAGGCGAGTACGACGAGGCCGAGCGCCTCCTGACCAAGGCGCAGGATCAGATGGAGACGGCCATCCAGGCCGGCGATGATCGATTCCATTCCGAACACCAGCGTCGCCTCTTTCGCGACTTCGGATTTCTCTTCCAGCTGCGAGAGGACGACTGGGGGCGCGCGGAGAGCTACTTCCGGGAGGCCATCGACGTCATCGAAGACAATCGCTCCTCGCTTCGGGCGACCGACTGGTCCGCAGCCGCCTTTGGCCAATGGCAGGGTCCCTATCGCGGACTCATGAACGTGCTGCTCGCGCAGGACCGGCCGGAAGAGGCTTTTATCACGCTGGAATCCACTCGCGCACGCCACCTGCAGGATCTGCGCATTCAAGGTCAGATCTCGAACGTGCTACCGTCCGATGAGCGCGCCCGGTTCGACAGCCTCACCAGCGAATTGGTCAGCGTGCGCAATCAACTGGCCCAAGCCTCCGACGCTGAGCGAGGCGACCTGGTCGCCGCGGAAACTCGGTTCGAAGCCGAGCGCCGCGCGGTGCTCGACCTGAACATCGAACCAGAAATGCCCTCACTTGAGGAGATACAGGAGATCCTCGCCGAGCAAAATCAGGTTCTCATATCATATTTTACACATACCCCAGCACCGCGATTCGACTTTGAGATCGAGTCGCAGGCGTTTGTCGTCACCAGCGATACCCTGCAGGTGGTTCCGCTCGATACTGACAAAGCGGAGATTGAAGAGCTGCTCACTGGCGTCAGCCCGTTGCTTACCGATGACGCTGCGGAAGCCGGCATTGATGCCTCGCACTTCGATCTCCAGACGCTCCATGATCTTTACAAGGCGGTTTATGCGCCGCTGGAGGACCACCTGCCGGACGATAAGTCGCTCGTGGTCGTACCGGATGGTCCGTTATACTGGCTGCCGTTCGAGGCGCTCGTCACTGAGCCGACAGGGGCTTATGCGTACGATGAGGCCCGCTACCTTGCCCAGGAACGCCCGATCGCTATGGAGCTGGGCGCTCCCCTGCTTGTTGATCCGTCGGAAGAGACGGTAGGCAAGAGGTTTGACCACGAGATAGCGGCTTTCGGGATGAGCACGTTTGATGATGCGCCTGAGCTGCCACCGGCCCTGCGGCCGGCCTCTGTCTCGGGGCGGGACGCATCCGGCAACGCATCGCTCGACGCCCTACCCGGCGTGAACCGCGAACTCGACGCCCTGGAGTCGCTTTTCCGTGAGCCATGCATCTTCCGCGACGAGTCGGCTACCGAAGAAAGTATTTACGACCTCCAGGGAGAGGCGCAAATTCTCCACTTGGCCTCGCACGCGCTGCTGCATCCGTCCTCCCCACTGCACCACTCCTTCGTGTTCGCTCCGGGGGCAAATAGCGACGGGCTACTGCAGATGCATGAACTCCAGCAGCATCCGCATGATATTCCGCTCGTCGTGCTGAGCGGCTGTAGCACAACGCGCGGGGACCTGCACACCGGCGAGGGGCTTGAGGGCTTGCAGTATGCCTTCCGCGCCTCGGGTGCCCAAAGCACGCTCTCGAACCTCTGGCCGTCCGACGATGACGCGGCCGTGAGGCTAAGCACCGCGTTCTACCAGCACCTCCAGGATGGAGCCTCCAAGGACATCGCGCTACAGCAGGCGCAACTTGAATATATTGAAGAGCAGCCGAATCCCTTCTACTGGGCCGCGCCGACGCTCTACGGTGACATAGAACCGCTTGCGCTTGAAAAACCCACGCGCGTTCCGGTTCTTCCCCTCGCGATGGGTGGACTCATAGTGCTCGTCGCCTTCGGATTCATCTACATTCGCTACGCGCGCCGCTCCCCGTCCCATGCCTGACCGTCCCGACCTCTTCGAAAAGCTCCAGTCGTTGGCTACCGAGCAGCGAAATCCTCGCTCCGAGCACATCGATACGGCCTCCGTCTCGGAGATCCTGAACATCATCAACACGGAGGACCACCGCGTGCCGATCGCCGTGCGTGAGGAAATCCCGCAGATCGCCGAGGCCGTGAAGCACGTTGTAGATGCCTTCGAAAATGACGGCCGGCTCTTCTACGTGGGAGCCGGCACGAGCGGGCGGCTCGGCATTCTCGACGCCTCGGAGATGCCCCCCACCTTTGGGACGGACCCGGAGCTGGTGCAGGGAATTATCGCCGGTGGCAAACAGGCGGTATTCCGCTCGCAAGAGGGCGCGGAAGATCATCCCGAAGATGGCAAGCAAGCGCTGGAAGACGCAGGCGTGACGCCGCAGGACGTCGTCTGTGGCATCGCGTCGAGCGGGCGCACGCCATACGTCGTCGGCGCTGTAGAGCACGCCAACACGCTCGGCTGCTCGACGCTTTTCGTCGCCTGCACGCCCCGCGAGGAGCTCGACGCCGAGCCCGACGTGGCCATCTGCCCGGTTGTGGGTCCAGAGGTCATCATGGGTTCGACGCGCATGAAGAGCGGCACGGCACAGAAGCTCGTTCTGAACATGATTACGACGGCTTCTATGGTCCGGCTCGGCAAGGTCTACAAGAACATGATGATCGACCTGCAGCGGACGAGCGAGAAGCTCGTCGAGCGCGCCCATCGCACGGTCATGATGGTGACCGGCGTCGACTACGATACGGCCAAGCGCACGCTCGACCGCGCCGACGGACATGTCAAGACGGGCATCGTGATGCTCCTCGCCGACGTTGACGCCTCAGAGGCCCGGCGCCGGCTCGACGCCACGGATGGATTCGTGCGTCCGGCGATTGAGGGGGAGGGGTAAGAAGCAGTCGATTTGGACTATGAAGGGCGGAGCTCCTCGAGTAATGCGGATACTTTTCCGACGAACTGCTGTGCGTCTTCAAGAAGCTCTTCTCCGTATTCAACGGGTGGTCGGCTCAGCTCGTAATCACGCCCTTCCCGATCCTGGCGTAGCCGGGTCAAAGCCGCCATCTCAATCCTGTCGCGAAAATGGTGGCCGAGTTGATTGATGGTGCCTGCATGAGTCCCAGGATCAATTTCTTCCAAAAGAAGGAGGGCCTTGGCGGATTCGAAAGCTCCGTAGTACATCCGGCTGATCGCGTCGGGGACATAGCCCTGGGCCAGCAGAATGCGCGCAGCTTCCAGGCGCCGTTGCGCACTATGCATTCGCTGGCGCTGCATCTTCTCAGTCAAGTCGAACTCCCTCCCGCCGGATGCGCTGCACAAGAGCACTTTCAAGTGACACGTGATGCGGGACCAGCGGAACCGTCCATTCCATCTCGTCCATCACCCCGTGGGCAATCTGCATTACGGTCCCCGTTTTCGTCCAGTGATCGTAAGGCTCTTCGAATACGACGACAATGTGCACGCCCTCCTCTTCGTCGCGTCCGCGTTCCGGCTCGTATGGATCATCTGGAAGCGCGTAAATCCCAGCGATCTGGTCTCCATAGTGATTGAGATAGCGCCGGACTACTGATGCCAGCACATCGGCAGGCGTTGTTGTAAGATCGGCTTGCGTTGACATCGCTCTCCACTTGGTCTTCGTATATTCACTTACCCCTTTCTACCGAAAGGCCGCAGTCTAGATTCCCTCGCTTGCTTGTCTGCCCAAGCAGCTGTGATGTTTCACGTGAAACATTGCCTTAAGGCCGTCCACTGCCTGCCGCTACACACCTGCACGAGCAACTGCTCACGTTTCACGTGAAAAGAGCGCAGCGAGGGCCAAAGGACATGCCACTGGGACTCACGAAGTAGACACTGCACTCCTTCAGCTAATCCCGCCTCCAAGTTTTCGTCGAACCTGCAGAATCTTCCCTGTCGATGGCCTCGTTTCGTGTATCGGACGTCGCACTCCTTCGGGGGTGCGGCCTTTCGGTATTTCTCGCTCATGACCCGGCCTTTGACCCGTGGCTCTCGACACTGTTGCTAATCGTATCGATGCGGCACCCTTCATGGACACGCTTCGCGCCTGGCACGCCGGCGAGACGGGCGCCTCCTCTGTCATCCAGGTGAAGGGAGCTGCCGGTTCGATTCCCGCGCTCATCCTCAACTGCTTGCAGCGCTCGGGGTCGGCGCCGCTCTGCTGCCTTGTGCCGGACGAAGACACTGCGGCCTACTGGACGAGCGACCTGAATCGGCTGCTTGGCTCCGGAACAGTGGTTCGGTTTCCGGCCACCGGACGCACGCCGTACAATCCCGATCAGATGACCGACGAGCAGCCGCTCATCGAGCGCGCCGACGTGCTGCAGCACCTGGCCGAGGGCTTTGATGGCATCGTCGTGACAAGCGTGCCCGCCGTGGCAGAGCTCGTCCCGCCGCCCGACACGGTCGAGCGGGAGACGCTGCAGGTGTCCGTCGGCGAAACCATTGCTCCCGACGCGCTCGTCGAGCGCCTCACCGATCAGGATTTCCGGCACGTCGAGTTCGTAGAGTCGCCCGGCCAGATCGCGCAGCGCGGCGGCATCCTGGACGTCTTCCCTTTCTCCGGCGAGTATCCGATCCGGCTAGAGTTCTTCGGCGACGAGATCGACTCGATTCGCGAGTTCGACGTGCAGACGCAGCGCTCGGTGAGTCGGCTGGAGACGGCGCGGCTCGTCCCGAACTTGGAGCGCTCGAACGGGTCGGCCCAGCACGTGCCGTTCTTCGACTTCCTGCCGGAGGCGACGCGCTTCACCACGGTCAACGAGCAGCAGCTGCTCGAAGGGGCCGACGCGCTCTTCGCTGAAGCCGAGGAGAACTACGAAGCAGCTCGCGCCAAATTGGAGTCCGAAGAAGTCGACGCGGCGGCGCTCGACCTGATGGCGCCCCATCGGCGCTTTCTCGACAGCGATCGCCTGCAGGAGCATCTCGACGAGCACCCGCGTCTCCTCTTCGGCACGTTCGCTGACCCGTCGATCAACGGGCAGGCAGCCCCCAAGACGATCACGCTCGATGCCAAGCCGCATCCGTCGTTCAACGGCAAGATCAAGTTGCTGCGCGAGCAGATCGACACGAACGTGCAGCGTGGAATCGAGACGTTCATTCTCTGCGACAGCCACGGGCAGGCCTCGCGGCTTCGCGAGCTGCTCGAGTCGGACGTCGATCGTGGGCGAGCGCGCCTCGTCGTGGAGTCGGTCCACGAGGGCTTCGAATGGCCCGGTCGGGAGCTGGCCATCTACACCGACCACCAGATCTTTAACCGCTACCACCGCCCGTCCACTAAGGACCGGTCGCAGTCCACCGGCCTCAGCCTGCGCGACATCCAGAACCTGAATCCGGGCGACTTCGTGGTGCACGTCGACCACGGCATCGGCAAGTTTGCCGGGATGAAAAAGATCACCGTGCGCGGCAAGCAACAGGAGGCCGTGCGGCTCAACTTCGCCGATGACGACGTGCTCTACGTGAACGTGCACGCGCTCCACAAGCTGAGCAAGTACACCGGCAAGGAGGGCCACCAGCCGACCCTCACGCGGCTGGGCTCCGGCCAGTGGGAACGCAAGAAGGCGCGCACGAAGGATAAGGTCAAGGACATTGCGCGCGACCTCATCAAGCTCTACGCCGAGCGCAAGGCGTCGGACGGCTACGCCTTCTCGTCGGACACGGTCTGGCAGCAGGAGATGGAGGCCTCCTTCCCATTCGAGGACACGCCCGACCAGGCCGAGGCCGCCGAGGCCGTCAAACGCGACATGGAAGAGCCCGTGCCGATGGACCGCCTGATCTGCGGCGATGTCGGATTCGGCAAGACGGAAGTGGGCGTTCGCGCGGCGTTCAAGGCCGTGCAGGACGGCAAGCAGGTCGCCGTGCTCTGCCCCACGACGATCCTTGCCCAGCAGCACTTCGAGACGTTCCGCGAGCGGCTCGAACGCTTCCCCGTGCGGGTCGACGTGATCTCCCGGTTCCGGTCGCGCAGCGAGCAGAAGGAGATTTTGGAGCGCCTCGAACAGGGCGAAGTCGACATCCTCATCGGCACGCACCGGCTCACCTCCGACGACGTGGAGTTCAAGGATCTCGGTCTGCTTATCATCGACGAAGAGCAGCGCTTCGGCGTCAAGACCAAAGAGAAGCTGCGCGCGAAGCGCACGGAGGTCGACACGCTTACGCTTACGGCCACCCCCATTCCGCGCACGCTGCAGTTCTCCCTGCTTGGCGCGCGCGATCTATCGATCATCAACACGCCGCCGGCGAATCGTCAGCCCATTACGACCGAAATCCACACCTTCGACAAGGACCTCATCCGCGACGCCATTCTTTATGAGACGAGCCGCGGCGGGCAGGTCTTCTTCATCCACAACCGCGTGCAGACGATCAACGAGATCGCCGAAATGTTGCGTGCCATCGTGCCCGGCGTGCGCATTCGAACGGGTCATGGCCAGATGCCTTCGAAGGAGCTCGAGGACGTAATGGTCGGCTTCATCGAGAGTGAGTTCGACGTGCTCGTTTCGACCTCGATCATCGAAAACGGCCTCGACATCTCGAATGCCAACACGATGATTATCAATCGCGCGGACCGATTTGGCCTCTCCGAGCTGCACCAACTGCGCGGCCGCGTCGGCCGGACGAACCGGAAGGCGTTCTGCTACATGCTCGTCCCTTCGGTCCACTCGCTCACCGACGACGCCCGCCAGCGCCTGCAGGCCGTAGAGCAGTTCAGCGACCTCGGCAGCGGATTCAGCATCGCCATGCGCGACCTGGATATTCGTGGCGCTGGTTCCCTCCTCGGCGCCGAGCAGAGCGGCTTCATCGAAGACGTGGGCTACGACACGTACCACAAGATTCTCGACGATGCGGTGAAGGAGCTGCGGGAGGAAGAGTTCAGCGACCTGTTCGACGACGAAGACGTCGCCCCGCCCGCTCCCGACACGACGGTCGACGTAGAAGAGGACGCCTTCATCCCGAAGGATTATCTCTCTAACAACGTCGAACGGCTGAACCTCTACCGGCGCATCAGCAACGCCGAGGACGAGACGACAGTCCAGGAGCTGCGCGAGGAGATGGCGGACCGATTCGGTCCGGTGCCCCAAGAGGTCGAACATCTGCTTATCGGCGCCGAGATCCGGCTTCGCGCGCAGCGCCTCCGCCTGCCGAAGGCCGTCTATAAGAACGAGCGGCTTTTCCTCTACCTGCCCAGCGAAGACGCCGATCCGTACTTCTACGAGCACATCTTCCACCCGCTTCTGGAGCAACTCGCAGATCTCGACCGGCGCTACGTGCTGAAGGACGAGGCCGACAAGAACGTGGTGCGCGCCATCGTGCAGGACGTTCCGGATCTCGAAACGGCCAAAGCCATCACCGAGCAGCTGCTCGCGGCCATCGGCGAATCGGTTGACGCGGAGACCGTGGCGGCGTGATGTTTCACGTGAAACGATCCGGACGATTCCGGTCGAAGTGCCATCGGGCGGGATTTTGGCGGATGTACCCGCAGATACGTTCGAGGTCGTGCCGCCCGCGCACAATGCGTTCGTAATAATTCCGTTGCCAGACCGGTTCGCCGGGCGTGTCACGCAGGCGGTTGATGCGGCGGGTGGCGGCCGATTTGAACGCGCCAACAATCGTTGGCAATGATCCCGACCGGGGTTGTCCGAATTGCCGGTTGGTCCCGATAGGGGCACGGCGCGCCGTGCCCCTATCACGGGTGGAACCGCCACCGTCCGGATTTGGGGTAATCACGATAATTCCGTGCACGTGGTTGGGCATAATGACGAACGTGTCCAATGCCACGTTGTCGCGCGCTCGTTCGGTGCGACGCCACTCCTCCAGAATAATGCGCCCATATTCATTCAACCACATCCGGCCCTCAACCACCTCGCCGAAGAGACACACCCGTTTGTAAGTGCAGATGGTGACGAAGTACGCGCCGGGTCGTCCGTAATCATACCCGTCGAGACGGATAGAACGCCGGTTGTGTTTTTTTGGATCGTATGTCATGGCCTCTCGTGGTCTGCCTCTCCCATTAGACACATGGAACCCACGATCCATAAGGCCAGGGTTCTCCCTCCATGACGCATCACATGATAAGAGCAACGCACGGAGCCGCCTCCTCACCTACTCCATCCGCTCCCCTTCCCGGTCGAAATGCTCCTGCAAGAACCGATCGATCGTGCGCAGGTAGCGCTCCTCGGAGACGAGAAAGCCGTCGTTGTGGCCGCCCTGAATCTCTAGAAACTCTTTGGGCTCGCGGGCGACTTCGTAGAGCGATTGGCCATGCTCGAACGGAATCACCTGATCGTCGCGGCTGTGGATGAGAAGCAGGGGCGTATCGATCTCCTGGACGCGCGTCTCATTGTCGAACTCATTGCGGGCAAGCTGTCGGACCGGCAGAAATGGGTAGTGGTGCGCCCCGACGTCCGGCACGGACGTGAACGCCGACTCCATGATTAGCGCCCCCGGATCTTCCTGGACGGCCAGCCACGCGGCCGGCGCGGCGCCGAGCGAGCGGCCGAAGATGATCATGTCTCGAGGCTCAACGCCGCGCTCATCAACCAGGTGCTCCCATGACGCCTTGGCGTCGCGGTACAACCCCTCCTCCGATGGCGACCCGGTGCTCCGGCCATATCCCCGATAGTCAACAATGAGGACGTTCAGCCCGAGCTCATGGAACTGCGCAACGCTCTCCAGCCGTCCCGAAATGTTGCCCGCATTGCCATGAAAAAAGAGCAGTGTTCCACGTGAAACATCACTTGATGGGATCCACCAGGCATGCAGGCGCTCGCCGTCCTCCGTGTCAATGTGCACGTCTTCGTACGCAAAGCCGTACTGGTCGGGCGTGGCCACAATGGCTTCCGACGGAAAGTAGAGGAGCTGATCTTGAAACACGTAGGCAAGGCCGACAATGATGGCGTATCCGGCGGCAAGGACAACAAGAATGGTAGTCACGCTGCGAGGCACGATACGGGTCTATTCGGATGTCGGTTCGTCAGAGGCGGCGTACTGATCGGCCAGGGCCAGCGCCCGCTCGCGGACGCGTTCCTGTAACGCGGGTGGGTCGACAACGGTCGCGTCGGTGCCGTAGCGGAGGAGCCAGTCGGCCACATAGTCGAGATTCTCGAAGTAGAAGGTGACCTCCATCCCATCTTCCGTCTCGCGCTCCTCCTCGATCTGCGCCGGTATGCGGCGCCGGGCCCAGCGGTAGGTTTCCTGGTCGAACCGGAGCGTAATGCGATGAGCGCTCTGGTTGTGGCCCTTCTCTTCCAGATAGGCGTCAAGGTCGAAATCCTCCGGCGGCTCGAACGACTGAATGGTGACGTGCATCGACCGAATGCGATCGAGCCGAAAGTTGCGGATGTCGTCGCGCAGATGGTCGTAGGCCACGAGATTCCACCGGTCCGTATAGTAGACGAGCCCGAGCGGATCGACCGTTCGCTCGGTGAGCTCGTCGCGGCTTGGGACGTAGTACTTCATCGCGACGGAGTACTGCTGCGCGGCGGCCTTACTGAGCTTGTACCACCGCCCCTCGTCTTCCTCCGTGACCTCCGGCAGGGTGTGGTGCAGCCAGTACGGATCGAGCACGGTCCGCTCGCGAAGCCGATCAATGTAGTCGCGCACCTCGTCGGGTAGCACGGAGCGGATCTTCATGGCCACCTCGTCGGCGTCCTTGCGCAGCGAAAGATCGGGCTGGAGCTTCGTGAATTCCGTGCCGATGAGAAGCGTCGCGGCCTCGCGCGCCGTCAGCATGAGAGGCGGCAGCTGATACCCCTCCAGAATCTCGTAACCCCCCTCGTCGGCGTACGTAAGCGGCACGCCGGCCTCGCTGAGCGCTCGCAGATCGCGAAAGATAGTCCGCCGGCTCACGTCGAAATGCTCGGCCAGATCCTCGGCCGTCATGTTGGGCCGATTCTGCAACAGCAGCACCTCAGCAAAGAGGCGCTCCGTGCGGTTCAACGTGCGCTCTCTGGGCGTGGACATGTGACTCGAAGCAGTGGCTGGCGTCCTGTGGATCGTCGCGTGTCGAACGTGCGAAATGGAAGTGGGGTTCTCTCGAACGAGACGGTGGACGGCCGACCATTGACCGACGCCTGCGCAGTCAAGAATTCCAGACTGCGACAATGCACTTCTCCGCGAAGTACTCGCGACCAAGCAGGGGCTCCAGACCAATCTGCTCGACGCGAACGGCCGAATCCTCTTCTCGAAGATCGTCAATTTCATCTGACAAATCGCCGCCCTTCAGCGCAAGCAGGCCCGGCTGCCACTGCCTGTTGGAATGCACGTTCAAGCTCGACTCCCGCGCTGCTCGACGGTGCCAGCGCCAGAGCTCCGCGAGCGGGGCCGTGGCGCGGGAGACCGAGTAGTCGGCCGTGTCGGGCCAGTTCTCGGCGCGTCCCTTCCAGGCGTACAGGTTGTCGAGACCAAGCCGGCGGGCGATCGCTCGGATGGCGCGCACTTTCTTTCCGACGGAGTCCACCGCGATCACCTCTACGTCCGGGCAAGCAATGGCCAGCGGAACGGCGGGTAGCCCACCTCCACTCCCCCAATCTACAATCCGAGCACCTGCCGGGAAGGTGCGCCGCGTGAGCGCGAGACTGTGCAAGACGTGCCGCTCGCTAATGTGCCGCTCGGTGTCGGGCGAGATAAGATTCACCCGCTGATTGAAACGGCGTAGCTGCCGTTCGTAGTCAGACAGCTTTTCCTGCTGCGCCTCGGAGAGTTGGGCAAAAGGATCGAAGCTCGTTTCCGGTGAGACGGAGTCATGGTTTGGATTCGTCATGTGCTTGCCAGAAAAGGTCCGGTGCCTTACAATTTCGAGAAGCGCGTCTGTCAGCCCACCCATCGCTTTGATAAATACCGCGGATGTTGTAAGGGCTTACTGCGACACGCCCATACCGGCAAAACGAACGGATTGCGCCCCATCCTCAACCACCGGTGCTATCGCTCGCAGATTCAAGAAGACCCGTCACCCGCCGAACCAACTGGCTGGCTGTTTCACGTGAAACACCAACACCCTTCAGCTGCCCGAAGAAGCTAGACCCGAAATTCAACCAAATCGATCGCGAAACGGGCCTTGAGATTGCCTCCTATCGCCCGATCCGACATAAAGCTGAGGCGTAATACCTCCATATCCGAAGGTCGCGCAGGGGCAACGTGAGAGCCTCTACGAGGAGATTCTTCCTTTGCTACCCTACTTGACCGCGTTTGTAACCGATCGAGGCCCGTTGTACCGCGCTTCACGGTGTTTCACGTGAAACAAGCGAATGAGACTCACGTGAGCGAGTGTCATCTGCGCGCGCCGCTACGCTCTCCTCACGTGAACGTCGACATCTTCTTCCGGCGCGCCGTCGCCCGCGTAGTCTTCAATCTGGCGCTCTTTCGGGAGCGGTTCGACGCCCCGTTTCTTCAGGAGCACCATGAGCACAGACACGTCCGAGGGCCGGACGCCGCTCACGCGCGAGGCCTGTCCGAGATTGTCGGGCTCGACTTTGCTCAGCTTCTCGCGCGCCTCCTTGGAAATGTTATCGAGCGCGTGGTAGTCGAAGTCGTCGGGAATGGGCCAGCGCTCTTTCTCTTCCATCTTTTCGACGCGCTCGCGCTGCCGGTCGAGATAGCCCTCGTACTTGAGGTCGATCTCGACAAGACGCGGCGCCGAGATCATGCCCGGCGCAGGCGTCACGATCTCGCCCCATCGGTCCGTGTGGTGGAGCAGGTCCTCGATGTCGACCTGCGGCCGCTTGGCCAGCTGGATGATCGGCCGCGCCTGGTCGAGCGACGAGGTGTCGACCGACGCCAGGTAGTCGTTGACCTCCTCGGGCTGGACGCTCGTGTTTTCGAGCGCCTCACGTGTCTGCTCAACGGCGTCCTTTTTCTGGAGCATCCGCTCGTAACGCTCCTGCGAGGCGAGGCCGAGCTTGTAGCCGAGTTCGGTGAGCCGCTGGTCGGCGTTGTCTTGGCGAAGCAGAATGCGGTGCTCGGCGCGCGAGGTGAACATGCGATACGGCTCGTCGGTGCCCTTCGCTACGAGGTCATCGATGAGGACGCCGATGTACGCCTCGGAGCGCTTCAGCACGATGGGCTCTTCGTTGCGCAGCTTCTGGACGGCGTTGATGCCCGCCATGATGCCCTGCGCGGCGGCCTCTTCGTATCCCGTCGTGCCGTTGATCTGTCCGGCAAAGAAGAGGCCGTCGACGTACTTCGTCTCCAGGCTGTACTGGATCTGATACGGCGGGAAGAAGTCGTACTCAATCGCGTAGCCCGGGCGGTGCATGTGAGCGTTCTCCATGCCGGGAATCTTCCGGAGCGCCTCGAACTGGACCTCTTCGGGGAGACTCGAGGAGAAGCCGTTTACGTATACCTCGTGCGTATCGCGCCCCTCCGGCTCAATGAAGATCTGGTGGCCGTCTTTCTCGGAGAACCGGTCCACCTTGTCCTCGATCGACGGGCAGTAGCGCGGACCTTTCGCCTGGATGCGCCCCGTGAACATCGGACTCCGGTCGAAGCCCGTGCGGAGGGTGTCGTGCACCTCGGGCGTGGTCTCGGTGAGCCAGCAGGGCAGCTGCTCGTCAACGGACGGAAGTTCATCCGTCATGAACGAGAAGGGCGTCGCGGTCGGATCCCCGGGCTGCTTCTGCATCACACTGTAGTCGATCGAGCGCCCGTCCACGCGCGGCGGCGTGCCTGTCTTCAGACGCCCGCTCTCGAATCCGAGGTCGTGCAGGCAGCCGGTGATGCCGTGCGAGGCGCTCTCGCCAATGCGCCCGCCGCCGAAGTTTTTCTCGCCAACGTGGATGACGCCGTTCGAGAACGTGCCCGTCGTGAGGATGATAGAGGGCGCGTAGAACTCTTTGCCGAGATTCGTGCGCACGCCTTCGACGGTGCTCCCGTCCTCCGACGTGATGATCTCCTTCACCATGTCGGAGCGCATGACGAGGTTGGGGATCGCCTCGAGCTCCTCGCGGATGGCCCGAGCGTAGGCGCGGCGTCCGCATTGCGCTCGCGGCCCCCACACGGCCGGCCCCTTGCTCTTGTTGAGCATCCGAAACTGAATGCCGGCACGGTCGGTGGCCTTGCCCATGATGCCTCCGAGAGCATCGATCTCACGAGCAATGTGCCCCTTGCCAATTCCGCCGATGGCCGGGTTGCAAGACATCTGCCCGATGGCCGAGAGCTTCATCGTGATCAGAAGCGTGTCGGCCCCCATGTTGGCTGCAGCCGCCGCGGCCTCGGAGCCGGAATGCCCGCCGCCAACGACGATCACATCGTGGTTGAAATAGCTGTCCATAAGAGTATGCGTCTGATTCGAGGCGTGCGCAAAGTTGCGTCTGCGTAAATCGCGTCTGCGTCTAGGTGCAAACGAAGGCTGCCGGTAAGAAGATTCGAATCTGGCGCCTCCTCCCTCCTACCTGCCGGCCAATACAACGACACTTGTATTGTCAAAAAGCCGAGAGTTTAGTGAAAATCGACGACAGGTGGTTTGTCAAGGTCGTTCAGCTGCGCATTTTGCCGAGAAACCGCTGCACAGTGCGCACGTCGGGGAGATTGTCCCCGCTTACGTGCTCGGCCAGTTCGTCGCGCAGCTCAGGACCCGTACAGTCCGGGTGGTCGGCGATGTAGTGGAGGGCGATTTTGCGGAGTTCAGAGTCGGGTCCGAAATACGAGTCGTAGCTTCGCTGGCTGCGCCGCCCGTGGCGATCGACGAGCGTCTCAAGCCCTCCGTCGCGCAGCTGTTGTTCCCATCGGCGCAGCGTCCGGCCTGTCACGGAGTCGTAGACGGCGTAGACCCAGTCGTCCACGTCGAGTTGCTTTTCGCTGAACGCCTCGGCGACCTCCTCCTGGGCGCGGGCGTCGGAGAGGTGGTTGGCTTCTCGGTGCCGAGCGTACGCCCGCAGGATGGCAAGCCGGGCGATGATGCGGCGAAAGCCGCCGTCTTCAAGGTTGGCGATCAGCTCGAGCGTATCCCCCATGACTCTGTTTCACGCGCCTATTTGCCGATGCAGAAGCGCGAAAAGATCTGATCGAGCACGTCTTCGTTCGTGATTTCGCCCGTGATGGCGCCGAGCTCATCGAGCGCCGTGCGAAGGTCGAGCGTGAGCATGTCGCCCGACATGCCGGTCTCCAGCGCGTGCTGCGCCGAGCGCACAGCCTCGAGCGCGTCGTTCAGATGCTGCCGGTGCCGCTGATTCATGACCACTGAGGAGGCGTCGGCGCGGCTGAGTCCTTCGGTTACCGTGTCCACCAGCCACTCGACGAGCGGCTCCAGCTGTTCGGTTTCCGACATGCTCCGCTCGGCGGAAAGGCGTTGCGCTGGAATGTCGCCGATCTCAGCCACGGGCAGGTCCGGCGCGAGATCCACCTTGTTGCCGATCAGAATCGTTTCGACCTGTTGCGCGCCTGAGGTGAGGTCCTGCAAGAACTCAACCTCCTGCGAGTCGAGCCCGGCCTGCAGGTCGTACATGTAGAGCAGCACATCGGCCATCTCGATCGACTCCTCCGCGCGGCGGACGCCCTCCGCCTCGATCTGGTTCGAAGTGTCGCGCAGGCCGGCCGTATCCACGAAGCGGAACAGGATGCCTTCGATCTCCGCCTCGGCCTCGATCTCGTCCCGCGTCGTGCCGGGCGTCTCGCTCACGATGGCGCGATCGCGGCCTACAAGCGCGTTGAGCAGCGTCGACTTGCCGGCGTTGGGTCGCCCTCCAATCACGACGCGCACGCCGTCACGCAGCTTCTCGCCCGTCTGGTAGGAATTCAGCAGCGTCTCCAGAAGCTCTTCGGCGCTGTCGAGTAGCTCGTGGAGCCGGTCCATGTCGGCGAACTCGACGTCTTCCTGGGAGAAGTCGAGCTCCAGCTCGATGAAGGCGCTGAGTTCGAGAAGCTCCTCGCGCAGCTCTTCGAGACGCTCGGAGTAGCGGCCCTGCAGATGTTGCAGGGACACCTTGTGAGCCATCGACGAGGAGGCGTGAATGAGGTCAGCGACGGCCTCCGCCTGGGCGAGATCCATCTTGCCGTTCAAGAAGGCGCGCTCGGTGAACTCGCCGGGCTCCGCCATGCGGGCGCCGTGCGCGATCAGGCTCTCCAGGATCATCTGCGGGGCGAAGTCGCCGCCGTGGCACGACACCTCGACGACATCCTCGCCCGTTGCCGAGCGCGGCGCCTGGAAGACGGTAGTCACCACCTGGTCGATTTCGTTGTCGTCCTCGCCGACCAGGTAGCCGACGTGAGCCGTGTGCGATTCGACCGTCGTGAGGTCTTCGCCGCGAAAGCAGCGGTCGACGATCTCGATGGCCTCGGGTCCGGAGACGCGCACGACGGCCAGCGCTGCGCGCCCTCGGGCCGTCGCGATGGCTGCTATAGTGTCGTTCTCTGCCATGACGAGGTGCCGCTAATCGTGCCGTTCATACTGGAGACAACGTGGCCTCAGCGGGGCGCATCTAGCGTTGTTGCTCGGCGCGCCGCTCGGCTTCTTTTTTCGCCTCCTGAGCTTTCTCGATCAGCCTGGCAAAGAGGCCCTTCGACTCGCCATCTTGCTCGCCGTTGCTGAAGCGCCCGCCTTCCTGCTCATCGTCGTCTTCGTCTTTCTCCTGATCGAGCTGATAGTAGATCCACTTCTGCTGAATGGCCGTGGTGATGTTGTAGAAGAGGTAGTATAGGCTCAGTGCCGAGGCGAAGCGGTTGAAGATGAAGAAGATGAAGAACGGCAGGGCGTACATGAACATTTTCGCCTGCCCGCCGGTGCCGGGATTCACCTGGATGCGCATCTGGATGGCCATGGCGATTCCCATGAGCAAGGTGAAGCCCGCCACATAGTCCCCATAAAATGGAATCTCGAAGGGTAAGTGCAGGATGGGGTCCGGGATGGATAGGTCTTGCGCCCATAGGAAGCTCTGCTGCCGCACCTCGATCGACTGTGGCAGGAACTGATAGAGCGCAATAATGATGGGGAACTGGAGGAACATGGGTAAACATCCCCCGATGGGGTTTACCCCCGCATCCTTATAGAGCTCCATCATGGCCTCCTGCTGCTTCTGGGGCTCATCCTCATACTCCTCCCTAATTTCCTGCATCTGTGGCTGCAGCTCGCGCATCTGCGCCATGCTGCGGTAAGCCGACTTCGTGAGCGGGTAGACAAGAATCTTGATAAAGATGGCCAGCAGGATAATGATGAGGCCATAGCTGTCGATAGCCATCTCCATGTAGTGGAACGACGGAATGATAAACCATTCCGCGATCGGGCGCGTCATCCAGGCGAACATCGACCACCCGTAGTCCACCATATCGTAAAGCCCTCGGTCGTATGCCGTAATGCGGTAATATTCCAGAGGGCCAAGATAGAGGTCAAACGCATCAACGTGCATGGCGCCGTCCGGCGCATCCATCAGGAGGCGGCCGGTGAAGAACGGATCGGGCGCGGCCGCTCCTCCCTGGTCGATGGCCGGGTCAGCAATGAGTTCAGCCCCGCGCGACCGTTCCATGTCGCTGGGCATGGCGACCTTTGCAAAATACTGGTTCTTGCTCGCCAGCCAGGAGATGCGGCCGCGCAGGCGCATCTCTTCAAATTCTTCTAGGGTGGCCGTCAGGCTCTCAAGCGACCCGCCCGTGCGCGTGAAGATGCCGGTGCGCTGTTTCTCCGTATCAGTGCCGCTCTCGCTGAAGGGCATGCCGCCACTCCATACAAGCTCGTAGCCATCCTCCGTGAGGTAGCTCGAGGCGTTTTCCTTCTCGAGATCAAGGTCGACGTGGTACTCCCCAGGAGCAAAAGTGTATACCTTTTGAAGACTTCCTTCGCCGAGCGGGGCGTTGAACGTGAGCGACACCTCGTCGTCCCCGACGCGCAGGGTGTCGTCCTCGACGTTCGCGTCAAAGAAGAAGGAGCGCGAGTCGGCCAGATAGCTGTCGGGCGTAGTGAATGCGATGGAGAGCGCCCCCGTGCCCGTCGTGTCGACGAACTGAACGGGCGTCTCCCGATCGACATTCAGATACTCTTTCAGCTCGAACGAGGTGATCGTCCCGCCGCGGGTAGAGAAGTGAGCGGTATACAGGTCATGGTCGACGACGATGGTACGGTCCTCGCCGTCTCGCACGGCGTCGAGGGCCGGGTCGGCCGGAACGTCTACGTCTTCCGTCTCCGGCGACTCTTCCGTCTCCGGATCGTCTGCTGGACTCGGGTCCGGATCCGCCGGGTCAGGGTCTGGCTCGGCAGGATCTCCGGGCGGATCTTCTTCCGGCGGTTCCTCGACCTGCTCCGTTTCGGCTTCTGCGAGCTCCTCGTCTTCTTCAGGTGCCTCGGGAGCAAACCAGACCATCCACGCAAACGTGATGAGAGCGACGAGGATCGTCGCAATGATCACGTTCGACTGGTCTTCTGGATCGAGCTGATTTCGAAGTGGAGAAGACAAGAGAACCTCAGCGTTTACACGTAGAAGGACAACTTCGTCAGGTTAGCCTGGGTGGCCTCAGTCAGCGCGACGCCCCGGCTCCATGGCGCGAGCAACGCGGCGCATCGCTCGGGGCAGGTCGTCGGGAATGCAGGAGTCAGCCTCCTGGGGATCTCCGCGAAAGAGCGCCATAACGACGAGCGCCCGTGAGGAGTCAAGAAAAAGGTCTACCAAGGTGTGCTGATGCACCCGGTAGACCTCGCGCAGGACGCGACGTATGCGATTGCGCTGGACGGCGGTGTCGGCGCTCCGTCCCGGCGCAAATCCGATCTGCAGCGGCACGTCGTGGCCCGTCGCCTCACGAGGAACGATGCGGTAGAGCAGTCGAACGCAGCCGACCGCAACAGTGTCGACATCGTCCCGGCTTCGATCAAAAAGCGACCGGATGAGGCGACGACGCTTCAGCCGATGGGAGCGCGGAAAGGTGTACCGGCGTTCCCCGGCTTCTTCGCTTTCGTGCTGCTGAGCGGTCAAAGGTGTGCCTCTAAACCGGCTTGCCGGAGTCTTCGTCACTAACAGTCAGGTTTTCACGCCCTTTCTTCCGGCGCCGCTTGATGATTTCCCGACCGCTCTTGGTTTTCATGCGCTCCAGGAATCCGTGCTTGTTTCTGCGCTTTTTGCGGCTGGGTTGATTCGTTCGCTTCGGCATAGCTGGATATATCTGTCGGTGCTACAGAAACTTACGCAACGATTCCAACGAAGAGGGTACCCTCTTGTTTTCGCACCGCGCGAAGACTCTGTCAAATGCTACGCATTGTTTACTTCGCTCCATATGAACGCGCAACGTCCCTTCATTGATCTCGTACGACATAAGCCTACATAAAAAGGTATTGCGGGAGTAGCTCAGGGGTAGAGCATCAGCTTCCCAAGCTGAAGGTCGCGGGTTCGAATCCCGTTTCCCGCTCTTGCGATTTGCGAATTAAGATCGGCGAATTACGAGTGTCGAACTCGGCACTCGAATCTCGTAATTCATCACTCCTTGGGCGGTTAGCTCAGTTGGTTTAGAGCGCCTGCCTTACAAGCAGGAGGTCGCTGGTTCGAATCCAGCACCGCCCACCCTTTCTACCCACAGCTTGTCGCCGGTCAAGAGATTATAGAAACGGTGGTATAGCGACGCTGTAACGGAGGGACATTTGCCCTTTTGCCTCACACTTCGCTACGGCGGGGTGTGAGGTTTTTATATTCTCCACATCCCCGTACTGTAGTCGGCTAAATCCTCCTGGCACATGACCTGCTCACGCTAGAGGAACCCTGTCCACTTTACAATTGCAACGCATGCCAGAGCAAGGACAGCAGTGAGAAGAAGGCTCGGCCTCGCTCCTAAGAACCTGTTTCAATTTATGTTTTCGGGCTACGAGCGGCTTCGATGGGCTGCAAATCATCCCCGATCTCGGTCCGTAGCTCCACTACGCCCCTCGATCGAGGTTCGATTTTCGCCGCATCGCTGCTCGCTCTCGCCATCGCATCCAAAATCAAAACAGGTTCTAAGAGTAGAGAGACAGCGACGTACCCACCAGCGGCGGAGCCTCCGGCAACGATGGCCTCGACATCAAGAAGCGTCCAACCTGACCGTTCCCGATCGGCCTCGGAAGGCGACTCCGCCATAGGATTTGGGGCCGGCTTGTAAGAGCAGGCGGCTGGAAAGACGAGTTGAGGGAAATAGAAAAGGCTCAACCCACGGCTGCAGGTCTAGGCGCGAGAGAGCAGCCGCGAGTCAAGCACTTTTCTAAATTGATCTTCAACCGTGTAATATAAGAAAACTGGCCCTGGGGTTGTCAAGAGTATTCTGTAACGATGTCGTCATTCCAGCATGCGGTCTGCGCAGTAGTGCGCAGTAGGCGTCGACCCAATCGAGTTGCTCGTACCTAAAAGTTGAGAGTCTGGTTGATCCGCTTCAGGTACAACAACTATCACGCTTGCTTATTTTCCAGGACGTGATCGCTGGAGCACGCATCAATCTTTCCCAGCTGCACGCGGTCCTAGGCGCGGACGATAATGTCACGAATGTCACGCGCGATAGTGTCACGCGCGATAGCGGGCGGCCGTATCTCCTCTGCGCAGCCCTCGGGGCGGAGCTCGGTTCGGTAAGATTTAGCTCCTGCATCGTGTCGGATAAGTCGACGAACCTTCCTAGCGCAGATTCAAGCAATCTCTTTTGTATTGGTGTCATCTTGAGCGGAGCCGAAAGATCTCTCCGAATAGAGCGAAAACGCCACATTCGAAGAGATTCACCCCAAGAGCACTCGCTTCGCAGCGCTTCGGTCGTCTAA
>OBKM01000055.1_pt1 | contig 45687 bp, 51 predicted proteins | sample 1519691 | NCBI WGS metagenome assembly OBKM01 (sample SAMEA37050418, study PRJEB22526) | metagenome | biome: saline pan; feature: lake; material: water | place: Egypt | collected 2015 | depth 0.5 m
CAGCGGTGCGGTGCCGTGGGATTCCTCCGCGTCGTCGGCCTACGGCCGACTGCTTGCGGGATCTCCGATCCCGCCCTGTTCACGCGGAGGAGGATGTCAACTGCTCGCCGGCGATGTGTTGCTTCGCCAGATGTTCTTCCGCTCGACGGAGCCGGTAGGTGAGTGTCGATCGTGGCACGTCGAGATGCTCGGCGAGCTCGCCGACGTCGACCTCGCGGGGCGACTCGTAGTAACCGTGTTCGACCGCGGCGTGAACGGCGGCCTCCTGGGCCGGCGATAGGCCAATCGATGTCCCGTTGCTCTCCCCAGGTGTTGTCGTCGCATCCGCTGTGCGGAGCATCTCTATGTGTGCACACTCCCCGACGGCGACCTCTAGCGCGTCGAAGACCGCCGTTACGTCGCCATCACCGGGGTGGATGAGTCGCCACGTGTAGTGGCGGCCCTCGTGGCGGGTCTCGAAGAGGACGCCGTCGCCGAGGTGATCGCGAGCGATGTGGGGGACTGAGACGCAGGTGGGAGTGCGCTCCCAATCGGAGTAGAGGACGATCGTATCGTCCGTCCGATCCAGCACACGAGTCGTCTGCGTGGCGCCGCAGTCCTCGGTTGCGAGACAGTCTGTGTAGTAGTCGCCGTTGAGAAAGGCGTCCTCGATGTCTCCGAGCGCTTCGGGAGTTCCGGTGGCGTGGTCGACCCGCCAGAGACGCTCGGCAGTAGCGTGCAGCGAGAGCGAGCGGACGCGGGCGTTTTGATGCCCGGCGAGGGCGTCCGCGACCCTGTTACACCCCGGCTCGTATTCGAGGGCAAAGACGAGTTCGCGCATGTCTTTCCCGAGGGCCTACTACGGGATGAATTGTCGGACGGTGCGTCGTTGCCGTGAACCGCCTCGGGGTCAAGCCCTTCGAGACGCAGAGCGTCTCGTCATCACGGAAGACGAAGTCTTCCGTACGACCCCGAGGCGCTCGCCTTGCTTTCTCTGTAGAGCAGCGGTGTCCCGACTCCGGCGCGGAACGGCGAGGCGCCGACGCAGGGAGTTTTGTTCCCGGGAGCCGACGGTGGAGTATGCGGATCGAACCCGTCCCGGTCGAGGTGTCGACAAGAGCCCCCGGCGGTCGGACGACCGCCTACGTCGTCGGGGAAACGGATGCACTCCTCGTCGATCCGGCCGCCCACGGGGAGCGCCTGGAGGCGACGTTCGATCGGGTCGCCCACGTCGCCGTCACCCACCACCACCCGGATCACGCCGGCGGGGTCGCCGCCTGCGCCGAGGCGGCCAACGCGACGGTGTGGTGTCGGTACGGCCGCGAGGCCGCCTTCGCCGACGCGACGGGGGTACAACCGGATCGGACGTTCCGGGACGGGACCGAACTCCCGGCCGGCGACGGGACAGTCGTCGCTCGGGAGACGCCCGGACACGCGCCCGAACACGTCGCCTTTGCCGCCGGCGGATCGCTTCTCGTCGGCGACCTCGCCGTCGACGAGGGAAGCGTCGTCGTCGGCGCGCCCGAGGGTGATATGCGGTCGTATCTCACGTCGTTGCGGCGCGTTCGAGCGATGGCCCCAGAACGGCTCTATCCGGGGCACGGCCCCGCCATCGAGGAGCCGCGGGCGACGTGTGAACGGCTGCTTCGACACCGTCTCGACCGCGAACGGCGCGTACTCGACGCCGTCGAAGCCGGCAACAGGGCCGTGGCTGACATCCTCGATGCGGCCTACCGGAAGGACCTCACCGGGGTTCGAGACCTCGCCGGAATGACGGTCCGGGCCCACCTCGAGAAGCTCAACCACGAGGGGCGGATCAGCTGGGACGGTTCACGGGCCGATCCCGTGGCGTGAACGCTACGCCGATCCAGTCTTCGGGTTCTTGAACCGATGGGGAACGACATTCCAGTGCGGTTTATAAACGCTTCACCGAGGCTCGAGCGCATGTCCGTCGTATTTCGTTTGTCGAAATAGAATACAAAGAACTTGAAAATAAATCCGACAGAAACGAGCATATATAATACGAAACGCTCTTTATAAACAAAACAAACTAGTTATAATAGGTGTACTAATATATACGTCCATTTAATTTATGTGTCGCGGTCTATAATAATTGAACACGTATGATCGATCGATCCATCGCCGATACCGACATCGAGTCCGCGCCCACAGTCCGGCCGGACGATCCGGTCGCTGCCGCCGCCGAGGCCCTCCGATGTCCTGACGCGCCCGCGGTCGTTGTCCTCGAGGGGGAGGCCCCGACCGGGATCGTGACAGCGTCCGACATCGTCGCTATGGTCGCCGAGACCGAGCGACAGCCGCCGGTGCGTTCCGTCATGTCCACACCGGTCACGACGGTTTCGCCGACGACGACGATCGTCGAGGCGGCCGAGCGGATGCGGTCGAACGGCGTCCGCCGCCTCCCGGTCGTCGACGACGGGACGTACTGTGGGGTGGTGTCCGCGAGGACGCTCGGACCGTACCTCTCGCGACACCACCTCGACATCGAGTGGTCGGACGAACCGCTTTCGGTCGCCGTCGACACGGACGGAACGCTGTCGATCGAGAACTGAGACGGCTCGGTCGGGCCCGCAGTTCTCCGAAGGGTTAGGTCTAAGCCGACGCGCGAAAAGAGCGTAAGTGATGACCGCCCAGACCGCCGAGCAACGGGACCTCACCGCCGTCATCGGGCTCGAGGTCCACGTCCAACTCGAAACGGAGACGAAGATCTTCTGTGGCTGTGCGACCCGATCCGACGGCGAGGAGGAGCCGAACACCCGGACCTGTCCCGTCTGTCTCGGGTTGCCGGGCGCGTTGCCGGTGCTCAACGAGGGCGCCGTCGAGGCGGCCGTCAAAATAGGCAAGGCGCTCGGCTCGGAGATCCCCGAGGAGACCCGGTTCCACCGGAAGAACTACTACTACCCGGATCTGCCGAAGAACTTCCAGATCACCCAGTACGACGCGCCGATCTGTGACGGCGGCGAGATCGAGTTCACTGTCGACGGCGAGCGCCGGACCGTCGAGATCGAACGCGCCCACCTGGAGGAGGACCCAGGCAGTCTCTCACACGCCGGGGGTTCGATCGACACCGCCGAGCACACGCTCGTCGACTACAACCGCGCCGGGACCCCGCTCATGGAGATCGTCACCGCGCCCGACTTCCGAAGCGCCGCCGAGGCGCGGGCGTTTCTCGCGAAGCTCACGGAGGTACTCGAGTATCTCGGCGTCTTCGATGTGACCCGAAACGGCAGCCTCCGGGTCGACGCGAACCTCTCGATCGTCGACGACGAGGACGTCTCCGCGGACGGGGAGATCGACGAGGCGACGCTCGAGTCGGCCAACCGGACCGAGGTCAAGAACATCTCCAGTCACAAGGGGGCTGAAAAGGCCCTCGCCTACGAGGAGACGAGACAGAAAAACGCCATCCAGCGCGGCCGGGAAGTCGAACAGGAGACACGACACTGGGATGAGTCCCGCGGGATCACCGTCTCGATGCGCTCGAAGGAAGCCGAGAAGGACTACCGCTACTTCAGGGAGGCCGACCTCCCGCCGCTTCGCGTTTCGGGCTGGAAAGAAGAGATCCAGATCCCCGAACTGCCGGACGCCCGCCGGGAGCGCTTCCGCGGGGAGTACGGTCTCGACTCGGAGTCGGCTTCGAAGCTCACGTCCACGAAGCAGGTCGCCGACTTTTATGAGCGTCTCGCCGACCGCTTCGATCCGGATCTCGCCGCGACGTGGGTCGCGGACAACCTGCTCGGGGAGCTCCACTACCGCGACATGGGGATCACGGACGTCGAGGACCGTCTGGGGGAGTTCACCCGTCTCGTCGAGTTGGTCGAGGCCGACGAAATCACGGTCAAAAACGCCGAGGAGATCGTCCTGCGTCGGATGCTCGACGACGGGCTCGCTCCGGACGAAATCGTCGATTCGGAGGATCTCGGCAAAACCGACGACGACGCGGTTGCGGCGGCCGTCGCCGATGCGATCGAGGACAACCCGGAGGCGGTCGAGGACTACCACGCCGGCGAGGACGGCGCGTTGAACTTCCTCGTCGGCCAGGTGATGGCCGAAACCGGCGGCTCGGCCGACCCGGGAACGGTCAACGAGCTGCTCCGGGAGCGACTCGAGGGGGGCGCGTGACCGACGCGTCTCTCCCGAGCCGACGCGTCCCTCCAGTTCAGGCGCGCTCGAGCGCGCTGTATCGCGATTCGCCCCGACGAAAGGTTGAAATCCGGTGTCGGCATACTGACACCCAACTGTGGAACTCATCGTCACCGAAAAGGACAACGCGGCGCGGCGGATCGCCGAGATCCTCTCCGGGGGATCCGACGCCACGGACAGACAGTACGGCGTCAACGTCTACCGGTGGGGCGATAAGCGCTGTGTCGGCCTCTCCGGACACGTCGTCGGCGTCGACTTCCCGCCCGAGTACGCCGACTGGCGGGACGTCCAGCCCGTCGAGTTGATCGAGGCCGACGTGGTCAAGACGCCGACACAGGAGAACATCGTCCGGACGCTGAAGGAGCTGGCCGCCGACGCCGACAGGGTCACGATCGCCACCGACTACGACCGTGAGGGCGAGTTGATCGGCAAGGAGGCCTACGAGCTCGTCCGCGAGGAGACCGACGCCCCGATCGACCGCGTCAGGTTCTCCTCGATCACCGAAAACGAGGTCACGGAGGCGTTCGCAACCCCCGACGAGCTCGATTTCGATCTGGCGGCGGCGGGTGAGGCGAGACAAGTGATCGATCTCCTGTGGGGGGCGGCGCTGACACGGTTTCTCTCGCTTTCGGCGAAGCAACTCGGCGAGGACTTCATCTCCGTCGGCCGCGTCCAGTCGCCGACGCTGAAGCTCATCGTCGACCGCGAACGCGAGATACAGGCGTTCGATCCCGACGACTACTGGGAGCTGTTCGCGGAGCTGCTGAAAGGGGAGGCCGGGTTCGAGGCCCAGTACTTCTATCGCGACGACGGCACGGAGGCCGAACGCGTCTGGAACGAGGCCGACGCGACGGAGGCGTTCAAACAGCTCCAGGGCGCACGCGAGGCGATCGTCGAATCGGTCCGCCGCCGGAGCCGGACCGACGAGCCGCCGGAGCCGTTCAACACGACCCAGTACATCAGCGCGGCGAGTTCGATCGGGATGTCGGCACAGAAAGCCATGAGCGTCGCCGAGGAGCTCTACACCGAGGGCTACATCACCTACCCGCGGACGGACAACACGGTGTATCCCGACGATCTCGATCCGGCGGAGCTGCTCGGCGAGTTTACCGAGCACTATCTGTTCGGCGACGACGCCGAGTCGCTGCTTGCGGCCGAGCGTATCGAGCCGACGGAGGGCGACGAGGAGACGACCGATCACCCGCCGATCCATCCGACCGGCGAAATCCCGCCGAAAGCGGAGCTCTCGGACGACGAATGGGAGGCGTACGAACTCGTCGTCCGGCATTTCTTCGCGACCGTCGCCGAGCCCGCAAAGTGGGAACACCTCAAGGTCGTCGCCGACGCCAACGGCTGTCTGTTGAAAGCGAACGGCAAACGGCTGCTGGAACCGGGCTATCACGAGGTGTATCCGTACCGCTCGACCGCCGAAAACCACGTTCCGGACGTCGAGGAGGGCGAAGTGCTCGGGATCGAGGACGCCCGCATCGAGGCCAAACAGACTCAACCGCCGCGCCGCCGCGGCCAATCGCGGCTCATCGAGGAGCTCGAATCCCGCGGACTCGGGACGAAATCCACCCGACACCACACGATCGAGAAGCTCTACGACCGCGGGTACATCGAGAGCGATCCGCCGCGGCCGACGAAGCTCGCGATGGCGGTCGTCGAGGCCGCAGAGAAGTTCGCCGACCGGATCGTCGACGAGGGGATGACCGCCCAACTCGAAGCCGATATGAACGCGATCGCCGAGGGCGAGACGGACCTGGAGTCGGTGACAGACGAGTCCCGCGCGATGCTCGAACGCATCTTCGCGGAGCTACACGACTCCCGCGAGGAGATCGGCGAACATCTCCGCGAGTCGATGAAGGCCGACCGGACGCTCGGTCCGTGTCCGGACTGCGGGGAGAGCCTGCTCGTCCGCCGCTCGCGGCAGGGATCGTATTTCGTCGGCTGCGATGGGTTCCCCGAGTGTCGGTACACGCTGCCGTTGCCGAACAGCGGCGATCCGACGGTGCTCGAGGAAACATGCGAGGAGCACGGCCTCAAGCACGTCAAGATGCTCGCCGGACGGAGCACGTTCGTCCACGGCTGCCCGCAGTGTAAGGCCGACGAGGCCGACGAGACCGACGACGAAGTCATCGGCCCCTGTCCGGAGTGTGGGGCGGACGCGTCGGGCGCCGCTTTGGACGGCGAGGGCGGCGAGCTCGCGATCAAACAGCTCCGGAACGGCTCGCGGCTCGTCGGGTGTACGCGGTATCCGGAGTGTGAGTACTCGTTGCCGTTGCCCCGGCGGGGCGACATCGAGGTGGCCGACGAGAGCTGCTCGGAACACGGGCTGCCACACCTGCTTGTCACCGACGGCCCGGACGACGACGACCCCTGGGAGCTCGGCTGCCCGATCTGTAACTACACCGAATACAGAAAGCGACAGGCCGCCTCGGAGATCGAGGATATCGACGGCATCGGGGCCAAAACCGCGGAGAAACTCGCCGCCGCCGGCATCGGATCGATCGAGGATCTCCGCGGTGCGGACGCGACTGCGGTCGCGGGTGACCTCCAGGGCGTTTCGGAGGATCGGCTCCGCGAGTGGCAGGCGCAGGCGAACGCGGGTGCGGTCGCGGACTAGTCCGGACGGGAGACGGAGGACGGGGATCGCCCGGTGGACCGGAGTTCACGGGTCGGTCGGTTCCACGGGGAGACGGTGCCCGAACCGTCGGATATGTCGAAGCGGTTTTAGCCGCCCACGACACAGGGGACGTATGAGCGCGCCGTGGGCAACGTGGGATCACATCGTCAAGATCGATCCCGACAAGACGCTCGTCGAGGGCGAGACGTTCGAAGACGTCTGTGCGACCGGGACCGACGCCCTCGAGATCGGCGGGACCACCGGGATGACGGAGGAAAAAATGGCACGGGTCGTCGAGGCGACGACCGCCTACGACGTGCCGGTGTACATCGAGCCGTCGAACGTCGGATCGGTCGTCCACCGGGAGGGCCTCGACGGCTACTTCGTCCCGATCGTGTTCAACGCCGGCGATCCCTTCTGGGTGACCGGCGCACACAAGGAGTGGGCCCGCCTCGACAGCGAGATCGACTGGGCGTCGACGTTTCCGGAGGCGTACATCGTCCTCAACCCGGACTCCTCGGTCGCCGATTACACCGAGGCCGACTGCGATATCGACGAGACGGAGGTGGCCGCCTACGCCGAAGTCGCCGAACGGATGTTCGGCCAGCGGATCGTCTACATCGAGTACTCCGGAACCTTCGGCGATCCCTCGATCGTGCAGGCGGCCGCCGACGCCGTCGACGATACGTCGATCTTTTATGGCGGCGGGATCGGCGACTACGACACCGCCCGCGAGATGGGTCGACACGCCGATACGATCGTCGTCGGCGATCTCGTTCACGACGAGGGCGTCGACGCGGTCGAAGAAACCGTCGCGGGCGTCCGAGACGCCAAATCCGAGCCGATCGAAGGGACATAGCGGACCCGATGCGTCCCGTCAACTCTTAAACTGAGGGGGCCGAAACCGCATGTAATGTTCGATCCAGACGACCTCGAGGAGATCCGCGAGGGCCACGACCGGTGGGCGGCCGAAACGTACGGCCCGACGGTCGAGCGCTTCGGGGAGCGAAACGAGGAGTTCACGACGGATACGGGGGGCCAGACCGTCGATCCGCTGTATACGCCGGACGACGTATCCGACCTCGAGTACGGGACGGATATCGGTTACCCGGGCGAGGAGCCGTACACACGCGGCGTCTACTCGACGATGTATCGGGGGCGGCTGTGGACGATGCGGCAGTACGCCGGGATGGGGACTGCCGCCGAGACGAACGAGCGGTTCAACTACCTGATGGACGAGGGACAGACCGGCCTCTCGATGGCGTTCGATCTGCCGACACAGATGGGGTATGACTCCGATGCGGCGATGGCCGAGGGGGAAGTCGGCAAAAGCGGCGTCGCGATCGATTCCCTCGACGACATGGAGACGGTCTTCGACGGGATCCCGCTCGATGAGGTGTCGACCTCGATGACGATAAACGCTCCCGCGTCGGTCCTTCTCGCGATGTACATCGCCGTCGGCGACAAAACCGGCGTCGACCGCGAGGAGCTCCGGGGGACGATCCAAAACGACATCCTCAAGGAGTACATCGCCCGGAACACCTACATCTTCCCGCCGGAGCCCTCGATGCGGATCATCACGGACATCTTCGAGTTCTGCGCCGAGGAGGTTCCGAACTTCAACACGATCTCGATTTCGGGGTATCATATCCGTGAGGCGGGCGCAACGGCCGCCCAGGAGCTGGCATTCACCCTCGGTGACGGCCTCGAGTACGTCGAAACGGCGATCGACGCCGGGCTGGACGTCGACGAGTTCGCGCCACAGCTGTCGTTCTTTTTCAACGCACACAACAACATCTTAGAGGAAGTCGCGAAGTTCCGGGCGGCCCGACGGATGTGGTACAAGCTGATGGACGAACGCTTCGACGCCGAGAAGCCGGCCTCGAAACAGCTGAAGTTCCACACCCAGACGGCGGGCTCGACGCTGACGGCCCAACAGGTCGAAAACAACGTCGTCCGGGTCGCCTACCAGGCCCTTGCGGCCGTGTTGGGTGGCACACAGAGTCTCCACACGAACGGGAAGGACGAAGCGCTCAGCCTGCCGACCGAACAGTCCGTCCGGACGGCGCTGCGGACCCAACAGATCCTCGCGCACGAGTCCGGGGCCGCGGACACGATCGACCCGCTCGCCGGATCGTACTACATCGAGAGCCTGACTGACGAACTCGAGGCCGAGGCGTTCGAACTGCTCGAGGAAGTCGACGAGCGCGGCGGGATGCGACAGGCCGTCGAAGACCGGTGGGTACAAAAACAGATCCAGGACGTCGCCTTCGACCGACAGCGCGAGGTCGAGACCGGCGAGCGGATCATCGTCGGCGTCAACGAGTTCGAGGTCGACGAGGAGCCGAAAGAGGACATAGAGGAGGTCAGCGAGGCCGAACAGCGCCGGCAGCGCGAGCGGCTCGAATCGCTCCGTGAAACCCGCGACAACGAGGCCGTCAAGGACGCCCTCGCGGCGCTGAAAGACGCCGCCGAAGGCGAGGAAAACGTCATGCCCTACATCGTCGACGCGGTGAAGGCGTACGCGACGACCGGCGAGATCTGTAACGCGATGCGGGATGTCTTCGGCGAGTACCACGGCTAGACGGGGCCGTCGGGGATCCCACGCGTTTTTGTTTGCACCCGCCGAGGAACCGGCATGCGCTTCGATCACGCCGGCGTCGCGACCGATAACGCCGAAGGCCTCGCGTTCCTGTATGAGGACCTCTTCGGCTGTGAAATCGTCCACGAGGAACGGTTCGGGGAGTTGAGCGTCATCTTCCTCGAACTCGAAAACGGTTACTTCGAGCTGCTTGAACCACACGACGACGGGACGATCAGTCGGTATCTCGACGAACACGGACCCGGACTCCACCACATCGCACTCGAGACCGACGACATCGACGCAGCGCTTGCGAGTGCCGGGGCGGCCGGCGCGGAGTTGATCGACGAGGAGCCGCGTCGGGGGGCGTGGGGGCATCAGGTCGCGTTTCTCCATCCGGGCTCGACCGGCGGCGTGTTGATCGAGTTCGTCGAACACTGACGGTTCGTTTGTCGCGGTCGTATCCGCCGGGCTACTGACGACGTTTTCCAGGCCGTTCGGACTCGTCCCGATAGTTTATGTATGTCCGTAGGTATCACGTAACATGGCAATCGATCATACACCGGTCGAGGAAAAAATGACAAGAACCCTCGAAATCGTTCCGCCGGATGCATCGATGTCGGAAGCCGCCGGTGAGATGCGGAACCGCGGGCTCGGCGCGTTGCTCGTTCCGACGGCCCCGCCAGCCATCGTGACGAAAGCGGATATCGTCGACGCCGTCGCCGACGGAAAGGGACCGACAACGCCGCTCGAAGAGATCATGACACAACCGGCTGAGTCGGTCCCGCCGGAGTGCCCTATAAGCGAGGCCGCAGCGATGATGACGACGTTCGGGGTTGACCACCTCCCGGTCGCTGACGACGACTTCCTCGGGATGGTGTCGCTTGCCGATATCACAACCGAGCCGTAGGACCCTACCAGTCTGTTTCCCGTCCGTTTCGGGCGGCTCGTATCGGTCCCCGCCGCCACTCTGTGGCCTGTCGACGCTCCGCAGCCGTCACGAGAGGTGCGTACCGATCGCCGATGACGGTCTGCCCGGCGTCCGAACGGAACGGTCCGGGTCGGCGTCCGAACGGAACGGTCCGGGTCGGAGTCCGAACGGAAATATTCAAAAGGCGTGCGGGTGCACGGGCTTATAATGGCTGTAGTACCGTTCGAAACGTTGGCGTTTCTTCTGTTCGCCCTGCTTACCGTCGGGGCGAGCGTGGGGGTCGTACTGGCCCGCGACGTGTGGCACTCGGCGCTGCTTTTAAGTGTCGCGTTGCTGTCCGTTGCGGCCCACTACGTGATGTTGCGCGCCGAGTTCCTCGCGGTAATACAGGTGCTTGTCTACGTCGGCGGCGTGCTCATCCTGATCACGTTCGCCGTCATGCTCGTTCGGCAGAACCCGGCCGCTGAGACGGAGGGGGTCCGATGACAACCAGGCCACGGCTCTACGGCGGGGAGAAAGTCATCGGCGTTTTGGCGCTCGGACTGTTCGGGTTCCTTGCGGCCGTCTTTCTCACGTCCGGGTTCGGTACCGCCGATCCGTTCCCCGACGGTTCGGTCACCGCCTCGATCGGCTATGCGCTTTTGAACCTGGAGGGCGGTGGGATCGACAGCGAGGGGTTCCTCGTTGCGTTCATCACGATCGCGATCGTTCTCGACGCCGCCCTCGACGGCGCGATCATGCTGGCGAAAACGGAGGACGATAGCTGATGGTGCTTGAAACCGTCCCCGCGGAGTATTATCTCGTCCTGTCGGCGGCAGTGTTTTGTACCGGCCTGTTCGGCATCCTCACCCGTCGGAACGCGCTTATATTTCTGATGAGCGTCGAGTTGATGCTCAACGCCGCGAACATCAACCTCGTCGTTTTCGCGTTCTACTGGGGGGATATCACGGGACAGGTGTTCGTCCTCTTTGTCACCGCTTTGGCGGCCGCGGAGGTCGCGGTCGGGATCGGAATCATCCTCGTACTGCAACGGAACTTCGGCGATGTCGACGTGACAGACGCTACGACTCTCAAGTGGTAACATGTCGCTGATATACGAACTCGCTCCGGCTATCGTGTTGCTCCCGCTCGCATCGTTCGCCCTCGCGTTGTTCTTCGGCGAGTGGCTCCCGAAACGGGGCGCTGTCGTTGGCATCCTCGCCACCGCGGCCACCCTCGGGCTGTCCGTCGTCACGCTTGCGTGGCTCCTCGTTTCCGGCGAGCCGCACAACGAAACGTGGTACACGCTCGTCGAGGCCGAGGCGACCTTCGATCTCACCTTCGGCATCCTGATCGACCAGCTCTCGGCGGCGATGCTCGTCATCGTCTCGCTCGTCGCCTTCCTCGTCCACGTTTTCTCCTTAGGCTATATGAACGACGAGGGCGAGCCCGGACTCCCCCGTTATTACGCCGGGTTGGGGCTTTTCACCGCGAGCATGCTCGCGTTCGTGATCGCTGACAACCTGCTCATGGCCTTCGTCTTCTTCGAGTTGGTGGGGCTTTGCTCGTATCTTTTGATCGGCCATTGGTTCACCGAGGACGCGCCGCCGTCGGCGGCGAAGAAGGCGTTTCTCGTCACCCGGTTCGGCGATTACTTCTTCCTCGTCGGCGTCGTCGGCGTGCTCGTCACCTTCGGAACCGCACAGTTCGCCGGCGGCGAGGGGTTCCCGGCGCTGGCCGAGCGCGCGATGGCGAGCGGTGAGCGCTTCTACGGGCTGGACGCCGAGACGTGGTTCTCCGTTCTCGGGGTGCTCGTGTTGGGCGGCGCGCTCGGGAAGTCGGCGCAGTTCCCGTTTCACACGTGGCTGCCGGACGCGATGGAGGGTCCGACGCCCGTCTCCGCGCTGATCCACGCCGCGACGATGGTCGCGGCCGGCGTGTATCTCATCGCCCGGATGTACGGGTTCTACGCGCTGTTGCCGACCGTCCTCGCGATCATCGCCTTCGTCGGCGGCTTCACCGCACTTTTCGCCGCGACGATGGCCGTCGTGAAAAACGAGATCAAACAGGTGCTCGCGTACTCGACGATCAGCCAGTACGGCTATATGATGCTCGCGTTGGGTGCCGGCAGCTACGTCGCCGCGTTCTTCCATCTGACGACCCACGCGGTGTTTAAAGCCCTCCTGTTTCTCGGGGCCGGCTCCGTGATCATCGCGATGCATCACAACGAGGATATGTGGGATATGGGCGGGCTGAAAGACGAGATGCGCGTCACGTATCTCACGTTCCTCGCCGGCTCGCTCGCTTTGGCCGGCATCTTCCCCTTTTCGGGCTTTTGGTCGAAAGACGAGGTGCTCTTCGACACCCTCGTCCACGCTCTCGGCGGGAGTACGCTGCTTTTCGGCGCGTACGCGATGGCGCTTGGGGCGGTCTTCCTGACCGGCTTTTATACCATCCGGATGGTCGTACTCACTTTCCACGGCGATCCGAGAAGCGACACCGCCGAGGATCCCCACGGCGTCCGCTGGAACGTCACGTTCCCGCTTGCGGTACTGGGGGTGCTCGCGGTCGTCGCGGGCGCGATCAACCTCGTCCCGGTCGAGAAGCTCTCCGGTGGCAGCCTGCAGGTGTCGTTCCTCTCGGAGTATCTCGGCCGTGACGTGGGTCTTTCCACCCACAGCGGCCACTACAGCACCCTGCTGGCCGACTACGCCGGCTACCAGTCCGGCTTCCTCGGCAACGAGGTAACGACGGTGCTTCTCGGGGCCGGCCTCGGCCTCGGGTTGGCGCTTTTGGGTGCCGGATCCGCCTACACGCTCTATCGCGGCGCGGCGCCCACGCGACACACGGAGAAACTCGGCGGTCTACGAACGCTTCTCATGCACAACTACTACCAGGACGAATACCAAGTGTGGCTCGCCGAAGGGTTCACGGTTCGGCTCTCCTCGGCGTCCGATACGTTCGATCAAGGCGTTATTGACGGCACCGTCAACGCCGTCTCGAGCGTGAGCCTCCTCGCGGGTGATCGCTTGCGCCGGATCCAGACGGGTATCGTAACGAACTACGCGGCGCTCATCACGTTGAGCCTGCTCGCGTTGCTCGTCGTCTTTGCGATCCTCGGGGGGTGGTTCTGAGTGTTCATCGAGGCGCTCATCCTGCTTTGTCTGCTCGGTGCGGCGGTCGTCTTCCTCGCCCCGGATAGACACGCCGGGCGGCTCGCTCTCGGCTTCTCGCTTGCCCCGCTTCTCGTCTCGTTGTATATGTATCTCGCCTTCGAGGGAAGCGGAAACGCCTTACTCGGCGGCGATATCGCCTACGAGACGTTCGCCGAGTGGCTGCAGTTCGGCCCCTACGCCGTCGACTACCACGTCGGACTCGACGGCATCTCGTTGCCGCTTGTCGTCCTCTCGACGGCGCTGACGACGCTTGCGATCCTGAGCGCGTGGACGCCGATCGACAGCCGGGAAAGCGAGTTCTACGGGCTCGTCCTCTTTTTGGAGGGGAGTCTCGTCGGCGTCTTCGCCGCGTTGGATTTCATCCTCTGGTTCGTCTTCTGGGAGGCGGTGTTGATCCCGATGTACCTGCTCATCGCCGTCTGGGGGGGCCCCCGCCGGAAGTACGCCGCGATCAAGTTCTTCGTGTACACGAACATCGCCTCGCTCGTGATGTTCATCGGCTACTTCGCGCTCCTCTTTGGTTTGGGTGGCGCGATCTCCTCGACGAGTATGCCCGCCGCCGCCGAGGCGCTTCGCGCCGGGCAGTTGGGTTCGCTCGGGACCTCGGCGTTCGCGATCGGCCCCGACGCCCTCGCGATGGCGGCGTTCGTCGCGATGTTCGTCGGCTTCGCCGTGAAGGTCCCCGTCGTCCCGTTCCACACGTGGCTTCCCGACGCCCACGTCGAGGCTCCGACGCCCGTCTCCGTCCTCCTGGCCGGCGTGTTGTTGAAGATGGGGACGTACGCGTTGCTCCGGTTTAACTTCACTATGTTGCCCGAACAGGCCGCCGCGCTCGCCGTTCCGATCGCCGCGATCGCCGTGATCTCGATCATCTACGGCGCGTTGCTCGCCTTGGCCCAACAGGATCTCAAACGCGTCGTCGCATACTCGTCGGTCTCCTCTATGGGGTACGTCATTTTGGGCCTCATCGCCTACACCGTCTACGGCGTCGGCGGTGCGACGTTCCAGATGGTCGCCCACGGACTCATCTCCGGGCTCCTGTTCATGACCGTCGGCGTCTTTTATAATGCAACACACACCCGGATGATCGGTGACATGTCCGGGCTCGCGACGCGGATGCCCGTGACGGCGGGCATCTTCCTCGCCGGCGCGTTCGCCTACATGGGGCTGCCGCTCATGGCCGGCTTTATGGCCGAACTGTTCGTCTTCCTCGGCGCGTTCGAATCGACGGTGCTGCCCGCCGCGCCGCTTTTCACCGCCGCCGCGATGTTCGGCATCGTCATCGTCGCCGGCTATTTGCTGTGGGCGATGCAGCGGTCGCTTTTCGGTCCCTATCGGCTCGAGACGGAGTACGAACCCGGACGAGCGCCGGTTCATGACATCGTTCCGCTCGCGACGCTCGTTGCGCTCATCATCGTGTTGGGTATCGCCCCGGACCTGTTCTTCGAGATGATACGGGACGCGACGCTCGATATCATCGATTTCGATTTCGGAGGTGAGCTCTGATGGTCGACGGATGGATCCTGCTTGCGCCCGTCGGCGCGTTCCTCCTGACAGCGCTTGCGCTTTTCGTGATCGATGCGATCAGCCCCGAGGATACACACGGTGGGCTCCTCGCCGGCGTCTCGACGCTCGGGGCGGTTGCCGCGCTCTCGGCGTCCGGCGTGTTGCTCCTATCGGGGGCCGCCGAGGGCGGCGTCGAGTTGTTCGGCGGTCAACTCGTCGTCGACGGCATGAGCCTGCTTTTCACGTTCATCTTCGGTAGCGTGACCGCCCTCGTGACGATCGCGTCCGCGGACTACATCCGTGGCCTGCCGCATAAATCCGAATACTATCTGCTCGTGTTGCTCGCGGCGACCGGGATGTCACTTATGGCGTCGGCCAACAGCCTCGCCGTCGTGTTCGTCTCGCTCGAACTCGCGAGTCTCCCCTCCTACGCGCTCGTCGCGTATCTGAAGGGGAACCGCGGCTCGATCGAGGGCGCACTCAAATACTTCCTGGTCGGTGCGCTCTCGTCGGCGATCCTCGTCTACGGGATCTCGTTGATTTACGCCTCGACCGGGAGCCTGCTGCTTCCGGACGTCGCGGCCGGCGTCGGTACGGCGGCCACGACCTACCCAGGGGTCTTCGGTGCCGGACTGTTGATGATCATCGGCGGCTTCGCGTTCAAGACGGCCTCCGTCCCGTTCCACTTTTGGGCCCCCGACGCCTACGAAGGCGCCCCTGCGCCGGTCGCGGCGTTCCTCTCGTCGGCCTCGAAGGCGGCCGGGTTCGTTGTCGCGTTCCGCGTTCTCACGGTCGGGTTCCCGATCCAAGACGTCGCCGCGACGATCGATTGGGTGCTCGCCTTCCAGATCCTCGCCGTGGTGACGATGACGGTCGGGAACTTCGCCGCGGCGACTCAAGAGAACGTCAAACGGATGCTCGCGTACTCCTCGATCGGCCACGCGGGATACGTGTTGATCGGGCTGGCGGCGCTGACCGGCGTCGGCGGCTCGAGCGCCGGCGCCACGGTCCTCGGTGCGAGCATGCTTCATCTGCTCGTTTACGGGTTTATGAACACCGGCGCCTTCCTGTTCGTCGGGCTCGCAGAGCAGTGGGACGTCGGACGCACCTTCGAGGACTACAGCGGTCTCGGTCGTCAGGCACCGATCGCCTGTGTGGCGATGACCGTGTTCATGTTCTCTTTGGCCGGATTGCCGGTCGGCGGTGGCTTCATCTCGAAGTACTACCTGTTTGCGGGGGCCGTCGGCGCCGGCGTCTGGTGGCTCGCGTTCGTCGGGGCGATAAACAGCGCGTTGAGCCTCTACTATTACAGCCGCGTCGTCAAAGCCATGTGGATCGACGATCCCGACGGGGAGCGGACGGCCGATATCGAGAGCTATCCGACGGCGTTATACGTCGCGGTCCTCTCGGCGGCGACCGTGACTGCCCTCCTGCTTCCGGGGCTTATCGTTTTCGACGGTGCGGCCTTCGACGCCGCTGCGGCGCTGTTTTGAGCCCCTTTTTGACCAGCCTTTCCCCCCGACGCCGCGTGATGCGTCCTCCAGCACGTTTTAGGATATCGGGGCCGGATCGGTGGTATGGACCGGCTGGTACTGGGGTATGATGCGGTCGGCTCCTCGTTCGTCAAGCGGTTGGCCGGCCGGTCGTCGTCGATCGTCGTTCTCGTCACCGACGGCGATCGGGCCGAATCGCTCCGCGGGGCCGGGATCGACGCCAGACAGGTCGATCTCGAGAGCCCAGAGGACATCCGGACCGTCGCCGGCGATGTCGACTCCGTCGTCGTGGCTCCCGGCACCGCCGAGGGGCTCCCGAGTGTGGTCCGAACGGCCCGAAACGCCTACCCCGAGGCCTTCCTCATGGTCTGTCGCACGGACACCTCGACGCCGGTCGATCGGGAGCTCGTCGATCGGATCGTCGACCTCCCACGGGAGACCGGCCGTGCGTTTCTCGACCGTGCCGGGGACGGCGGGATCCGCCCCCGGAAACTCGCCCGGACGCTCGCGGACATCGACGGCCGTCTCGGGATCTTCGCCCACGACAACCCCGATCCGGACGCGATCGCGTCCGCGATCGGCCTCGAACGGATCGCGGCCGAGTTCGATGTCGACGCCGCGGCGTGTTATTACGGCGAGATCAGCCACCAAGAGAACCGCGCGTTGGTCAACCTCTTCGATCTCGACATCCGAAACGTCCCCGCAGACGACGATCTCTCCGAGTTCGACGTCTTCGCGCTCGTCGATCACTCGCGGCCGGGTGTCAACGACGGTCTCCCGCCCGATACACCGATCGATATCGTCGTCGACCACCATCCTCCGAGAGAGCCCGTCCACGCCCGGTTTGTCGATTTACGAAGCGATGTCGGAGCCACGTGTACCCTCATCGCGGGGTATCTCAACCACTTCGGAATCGACCCGACGGAGGGACTCGCGAGTGGGCTGTTATACGGTATCCGGACCGATACCCGGGAGTTCAGTCGGGGCGTCTCCGTCGCGGATTTCGAAGCCGCCGCGGGTCTCATCGAATCGGTCGATACGGATCGTCTCAGGCGGATCGAATCCCCGAGCGTTTCCGTCGAAACGCTGGAGACGCTCGGAAGCGCCATCTCGAACCGCACGCTGAGGCGGGATATCCTGACAACGTGTGTCGGCTCGATCAACGATCGTGACACGCTCGCACAAGCCGCCGACCGACTGCTCGGTATGGAGGGCATCACGACCACCCTCGTCTTCGGCTACACCGACGAGACGGTGTTCGTCTCCGCCCGCGCCCGGGGCGTCGACCGCGATCTGGGTGAGATCCTCCGGGAAGCGTTCGACCAGATCGGCGACGCTGGGGGCCACGCCGATATGGCGGGCGCACAGATCCCACTCGGAATGCTCGCCGAAGGTGCCGACGACGCCGACCGCGGCGACGTTATCACGGACGTTATCACCGATCGGTTTTTCGAGGCGCTCGGGATCACGCCGGATTACGGACCGTTTATTTACGACGACGGGTTCGTTACGTGATCGAGCCCATCGGGCGGATCGACCGTGCGGTGGTGGGATTTTTCCCCTTCGACGCCGTCGGTTCGGTCGATGAATGATAGCCCCACCGCCGGCTCTTCGGATCAAAAGCCCACCGTAAAGGACTACATGACCCGCGATGTCGAGACGGTATCGCCCGACGATTCCGTCTCCGATGTCGCCGAACGGATCGCCAAAAGCGAAACACACAGCGGGTTCCCGGTCTGTGATGGACGCACGGTTGCGGGGTTTATAAGCGCCCGCGATCTGCTCTTGGCCGACGACCGTGAGCTGATATTCAAAGTCATGACCGAGGACATCATCGTCGCCCACCCGGATATGCGGATCACCGACGCCGCACGCGTCATTCTCAGATCAGGTATCGAACGACTGCCGGTCGTCGACGACGCGGGCAACCTTGTCGGGATCATCTCCAACGCCGACGTGATCAGATCTCAGATCGAGCGGGCGACGCCGGAAAAAGTCGGCAAGCTCAAACGCACCCTCGAGAGCATCCACGGGATCGAAGCGCGGGAGGAGCGACGGAGCGTCGACCTCTCGGCGTTGACGCCGACACAGACGAAGGTGTACACCGACGAACTGGAGGGGCGCCGCTACGAACTCGAAAACAGGCTCGCGGAGCCGCTCGTCGTGATCGACAACGCCGGCGAACTCCTCTTGGCGGATGGCCACCACCGGGTCAAGGCGGCCGCCCGACTCGAAATCGACGACATGGATGCGTACGTGATCACCCTCGAGAAACGGGTCGAGTTGGGGATGGCCGAAACCGCCCGAAAAAGCGACCTCGAATCGATCGACGACATCGAGGAAGTCGACTACGGCCACCATCCGCTCGTCAAAACGACCGAGCGACTCCAGAACCACGATTGATCGACTCGGGGCATCAATTCGGCGAGTCCGGACGGTCTTTTTATTAGGGATCGGCGTAGTTTCTGGAGACGTAGACGACCAAAACCAGCACGGTCCCGAGACTGACGCCGACGGTCGTCATCCCGAAGGCAGCGAGACCGGTCGGCGTCGGCTGAAACGTCACGAGCCCGAGAAACGAGATCGCTTCGAGATCTCTGAGGCCGATACTCCCGATGGCCGCCCCCATGAACCCGGCAACGGACACGACGACGACGTACAGCACGACGATGACGCGCTTGCCGCCGATTCCGGTCTCAGTCACAGGTACCGCTACGGAGACGGTCCGAATGAGACTTTTGTTTCAGCCGCCTTCCGGCCGTCGGGAAACGCGTCGTTTTTCCGGGATCGATCCGAACCACGATCATGGCCGAAAAACGTCGCCAGTTCGCCGAAAAGGAGTACCTCTTGCTCGTCCTCGTCGGTGTCGCCGTGTTGATGGCGACGACGGCGATCGTCCTAGTCGTTACGTCAACATAAAAACCGAAGCGTTTCGAACTGAGTTATAACACCGGGCCGGAGTCAGGAGTCGTCGACGGCTTCGCCGCCGTCCGTCGCGACCTCGCCGCCGTCGGCGACGGCCTCGTCCTCGCCACCGTCCGTCGCCGCGAGCTGTTGTTCGAACCACGCGAACTCCCGGCCGTGGAGGCCGTACTCCTTCGTGTTCCAGGGGTCGGGGTCGGTTATCTCGCCGCCTTTCTTCCAGGACCAGACGACGTTGACGAGCCAAAGCACCGTCCCGACCGCGATGAGGACCGCACCGGCTGTCATCGCCTGATGGAGGAACGTGATCTCCGCAAGCGGCGCGAGGCTCGGGTTGAACTCGTAGGTCGCATACCGGCGCGGCATCTCGAAGTAGCCGGCGAGCAACATCGCGAAGAACGTGATGTTGGTGCCGATCATCGAGAGCCAAAAGTGCGCCTTCGCCAGCGTCCGGTTGTACATCCGCCCCGTGACGATCGGGAACCAATAATAGATCGCCCCGAAGCCGGCGAAGGCGATCATTCCCATGACGACGTAGTGGAAGTGACCGACGACGTAGTACGTCTCATGGAGCAAGAGATTGACGGGGACGGAGGCGAGGAACACCCCGGTGATGCCACCGATCACGAAATTCGAGATGAACCCGATGCAGAAAAGCATCGGCGCGGTCAGCCTGACGTTCCCGTTCCAAAGCGTCGTGATCCAATTGAAGGTCTTCACCGCCGAGGGGATCGCGATCGCGAGTGAAGTCGCCATGAACGACGCACGGATGCGCGGGTCGATGCCGCTGCCGAACATGTGGTGGGCCCACACTCCAAAGGAGAGCACACCGATCGCAAGCGTCGAGTAGACGACGAACTTGAAGCCGAACAGCTTCCGGCCCGCGAACTTCGGGAGGATCCACGAAACCAACCCCATCATCGGAAGCACGAGAATGTACACTTCGGGATGGCCGAAGAACCAAAAGAGGTGTTGCCACAGGATCGGCCCGCCGCCCTCGACGGCGAAAAACGCCGTTGCGAAGTTCCGATCGAGAAGCAACATCAACAGGGCGCTCCCGAGAAGCGGGAACGCGAACAGGATGATCCCCGACTGGGTGAGGATCGTCCAGCTGAAGATGTCGAGGTTCGCCCAGGAGACGTCGTCACCGCGCTCGGTGAATATCGTTGCGATGAAGTTGATCGCCCCCATCGTCGCCGAGACGCCGGTCAGGTGTAACCCGAGCAACATGAGGTCGACGCCGGGATTTGTCTGTTCGACCGACAGCGGCGTGTACATCGTCCACGACGTCTCGGCCGGCGTGATCGCGACATCCAGCGGGATCGTAAAGAAGCCGGCCCAGATGAGAAGCGCCCCCGGCGGCAAAAGCCAGAAGGCGATCGCGTTGATCCGCGGGAACGCCATGTCGTCGGCGCCGATGAGAAGCGGGACGAAGTAGTTCGCAAAGGCCGCGATGATCGGCGTCCCGAAGAGGAACAACATCGTGATCCCGTGGCTCGTCAGGAGCGCGTTGTACATGTTGGGGCTGATGTACGCCTCGGCGGGAGTGAACAGTTCGAGGCGCATGATCATGACGGCGGCACCGCCCCACAGGAACGCGATGACGCCGTAGGTCCCGTAGAGGATCCCGATGTCCTTGTGATCGACCGTCGTTAGCCAGCGTGCGATACCGTCGGGTTTGTGTGCGTGGCCCCCGTCGGTAAGGACCCGCTTGCGACCGACGAACGGAAGCCGTGTGCGCCAGTTCTTCCGGTGGGCGACGAACCCGAAGGCAGCGAGAACGACTGCCCCCATAAGAACTGTCAGCGCGAGCTGTTCTGCAGCCATGTCTGTCTGTATAGGGCATAGAGCTAGTGGTAAAGAAAGGTTGCGTTATCCGCCACCGTCGGCCGAAAACTAGAGCGTCGGCTCGATCCGCTTCGGGCACCTACGTTTCGTCGTTCTCACCGGGGACGCCAGCGACCTCCGCATCGGCCTCCGAGTACCCGGCTGGGATGTATTCGTCCATCTCGCGCTCGTCTCTCGTAATCGCCTTGCCGGAGTAATACGTCAGGATCGCGAGCGCGATTCCGGTAACGAGGACGATACTCATCTGGACGACGACGACGACCGCGTCCCCGGGGAACGGCGATACCACGACGAAAAGGAGCACGAAGAAAAGCAGTATCGCGAGCGGTATGACGTTGACCGAGAGATCAAGCATCGTTTCGCGGTCGAATATACGATCGCTCATACCGGAGCTTTTCGGGGACCGCCACTAATAGGTTACCGGTTCAGTATCCGCGGGAGTACGACCCCAGCGCCCGCAAGCACCGTACCGGTGGCCGCTACCGTGATGCCACGCTGGAGGATTCCGTCCGATGCAGCCGAGTCGATCACCGACGCCGAAGCGCCGCCGTCGACCCGGATAGAGACGAGCGCGAGCCCGAGGGCCGCGAGCACGACACCGAGAGCGACGAGAAGCCGCCACGGGGAGGCGACGTAGCCGGCCTCGTAGACGATCCCCGAGACGCTGCCGACGAACATGACAAGCCCCGCGATCGCGACCGGATATATATTGAAAAGAAGGCCGATCTCGCCGCACACCAAGCCGAGAACGACGACTATCGGCCACGGGCTCGTTTTGTCGTATCTGTCGGCCATTCGCTCGGACTCCGTTCCCATAGAGGTACGTGGTCGCGGGTGCTCAAAGACGCGTCGGTTCGAGTAGGCCCTGGCCACCGCCGTGAACGTTTTTCGAGCGCCGACACGAGCTCGGTCGCGATCGGTTCCCCGCGTCGCCGATCAGATTATCGCGCCGGCGTACAACACGACGACGAGGAACACCCAGACGACATCGACGAAGTGCCAGTACATCGAGACGGTGCTGATCGAAACGTGCTTTTCGGCGGAGTAGTGGCCATACAACGCTCGGATAAACACGATCGAGAGCAACACGGCACCCAACGCGACGTGGAGCCCGTGGAGGCCGGTCAACCCATAAAAGGCCGATCCGTACGCGCCGTCTGTGATCCCGAAGCCGTAGTGGACGATGAACTCGTAGTACTCGTACGTCTGGCCGGCGAGGAAGACGAGCCCGAGCCCGAGGGTCGCCCCGAGCAGCCGGATAAACCGCTTCCTGTTGTTCTTCAACAGCGCGTGGTGGGCGTAGTGCATCGTCACCGAACTCGCGATCAGGATGAGCGTGTTCGCGATGACGAGCGTGTTCAGTACGTTTCCGTCCGCAACGATCGGCGGCAGGTTCGTCCACGCGTCCGCGCGGATGAAGAAATAGTAAATGAACCCGGCTCCGAACGTCGCGACCTCCGTTGCGAGGAACAGAAGCATCGTCAGCTTCAGCGGGAACCCGTACCCGTCGGCTTCCCCCGCCCAGAAATCCACGATAAAAGCGTGATAAAGCCACCCGTACAGCCCGGCGAGGAACGCAACGGTACTCAAAACGAACACCAGGGGGCCGACCATCGGGCTGATTATCGGCTCGGTTCCACGCCCGAGAATGAACAATGCGGCACCGATGTAGAACCCGGACCCACCGACAGCGGCGATGAAGGGCCACCACGACGCTTCACCGAAGCCTTTCGGCCAGTCCTCAACGGCCGGAAGGTGGTGTTCGCCCCCGCCGTGACCGTGGCCGTCGTCAGTTTCGACGCTCATAGATGCCGATTCGAGTGAAGGAACAAAAACCCACCTAAAACGGCCGGCCGATCGGAAGCCGCTCACACCCCGCGGGCCGGATCCTCGAAGCCGCTCGGTTTATTCGAGTTCGCCTTCGAGCCACTCGTCGTACTCATCGCCGTCCATGATGATGAACTCGCCGTTCATCTGTGAGTGGCCGACACCGCAGTACTCCGTACAGTAGAACTGGTGGTTCCCCGGCTCGTAGGCCTCGGTTTTGATCGTGTTGTACTCCCCGACGATCGCGGACTGCTTCAGCCCGACCGCGGGAACGTGGAGCATGTGGAGCCAGTCGTCGGCGTAGATGTGTAGATACACCGGCCTGTCGGCTGGGATGCGTATCTCGTCGAACGTCCCCACTTCGCCGCCCGCGTAACTGACCTGCCAGGCGTAGCGGAACGCCTCGACTTCGATTTCAACGGCGTCCTCCTCGTGTTCGTACGGGCCGACGGCCCCCTCGAGGTCCTGTGTGACCTCCGGTTCGAGCCGTTCCTCGTCGGCGATCGGGTTCCCCACCTCCTCGACGGCCAGCACCTGATACGAGGCCACACCGACGAAGAGCAACACGACCGCCGTTGCGATCGTCCACGTGATCTCGAGTCGGCGGTTCTCCTCCGTCGGCTTCGGGTCGTCGTTGTTTTTGAACTTGATGACGGCGTAGATGAGCACCGCCTCGACGAGGATGGCTATCGGGATCGCTGCGTACAGGAGCGTCAGGTTGAGGTCGGTTATGAGCTCGTCGTGAATGGATGTCTGTGCAGCTACTGGCTCCGCCGCGAGCAGCGCAAGAAACCCGACGAGAGCGACCGGTAGGATGCGCGCGCCTCTCATTATACCCAATATATGATCACACGGTAAAATATGTGCCGACTTCCCTCGGACAAACTGGATGCGGGAGGCATAAGTACTCACACACAAAAAGTGATGTAATGCGATCGACTCGGTTCGTGCCGCTGCTCGCCGCGACCATCGTCGGCGTGTACGTTCTCGTGGTCGTGGGCGCGACCGCGGCACTTGCTGATGCCGCGGCCGCATGTGGCGGATGGCCGCTGTGCAGCGGTGATCTCTCCACGCCGGCCGTCCTCGTCGCGAGTTTCCACCGCCTCGCCGCGGTTCTCGTCGGCTTACTCGTCGTTGCGACGGCTGTCGCCGGGTGGCGGACGGCGACCCGTCGGGTCCGCGGAGCCCTCGCCGTTGCGCTTTCTCTGTATCCGATCCAGGCCGGAATCGGAGCTGTCGTCGCGACCGGTGTCACACTCGATGGGTTTCACCTGCTGGCAGCGATGACCATCTTCGGGGCCTTGGTGGTCGCCCTGGCGTGGCACCTCGAAGACGAAACCGGGACCGACGACGTGCCGGAGACGGTTCCGGAGCCGGCCCCGCCCGTCGAGGACACACCGGAACCGGCAGCCCTAATGGATTCGTTGTCCCGCAGCGATCGCCTCAAAGCCACTCTTGGCGCGTACTTTCGGCTGATGAAACCACGGCTGATGTGGCTGCTCTGTCTCGTTGCCGGTGCCGGAATGGTTCTGGCCGGAACACCGACCGTTCGAACCGTCGTTGCGACCCTCGGTGGCGGCGTGTTGGCGATCGGCGCGTCGGGGACGTTCAACCACGTCCTCGAACGGGACGTCGACAAACGGATGGACCGGACCGCGGACCGTCCCCTCGCCACTCATGAGGTCCCGGTCGGAAACGCCCTCGCGTTCGGCGCGGTGTTGACAGTCGCCTCCCTGTGGGCGTTCCTCTCGGTGAACCTCCTCACGGCGGCCCTCGGATTGGCCGCGGTCGTCTTTTATAGCGTCGTCTATACGCTTATCCTGAAACCCAACACGGTTCAAAACACGGTACTCGGCGGGGCGGCCGGGGCGCTTCCCGCGCTCATCGGCTACGCCGCCGTGACGGGGACCGTCGGCGTTGTGGGTCTCGTCCTCGCCGGCCTCATCTTCCTGTGGACTCCCGCTCACTTCTATAACCTCGCCTTGGCGTACCGCGACGATTACGAGCGCGGTGGGTTCCCGATGATGCCCGTCGTCCGCGGCGAGACGGAGACGCGGAAGCATATCCTCCTGTATCTCGGGGCGACGCTTCTGGGTGCGGGCGCGCTCGCGGCTGTTTCGGATCTCGGTTGGCTCTACGGAGCCACGACCGTGGCCATCGGTGGGGTTTTCCTGTGGATGGTCGTCCGTCTCCACTACGAACGCTCCGAAAGCGCGGCGTTTAGAGCGTTTCACGCGTCGAACGCCTACCTCGGGTTGGTTCTGGTCGCGATCGTCGTCGACGGGCTCGCCCTGTAGCCGCCGCGGGAACTGCCCTCGGCCCGGAACTCCCGATCCGTCCCGCCGGTTCGAAAGCGGCCCCTCGCTGTGTGGATCCGGACCGTCTCCAACAACTCTTCGAGAACCTGTTCCGGAACGCGATCGAGCATGGGGGAGCAAGCGTGACCGTCCGTGTCGGATCGACCGAAGACGGCTGCTACGTCGAGGACAACGGCCCGGGGATTCCGGAGGACGAACGAGAACGGGTGGTAGAAGCCGGCTATTCGACTGCCGCGGACGGCACCGGCTATGGGCTCTCGATCGTGGGGACGATCGCCGACGCACACGGGTGGGAATTCGCCCTCTCGACCGGCGAGGAAGGCGGCTCCCGGTTCGAGTTCACCGGTATGGATGCTGACAACGACACGGCGAAGAAGTAGCGAGGTCGCATGTCCGGATTCGGCCAACGGGCCTGGAACGTCTTCCATGCTGAACGGACGCAACACCGCATCCGGGCCGTGAACACGCGCCACCGCTCCGGACACGGACAACACAAACCGAAGCCAGATACGTGGACTACCCCACCCTACCGCGCTTGGGGCTACTCGCCCCTCGCTTGTTGAGGGTGGGATTTCCTGTTTCTGTGTCGGATAGCCCGTTGCATGTGCAAAATTAGTTGATACTTGGTGCCCAAATATGGACATTATTAGCCAACTCTGTTCAAAGGAACCTGCAACATTATCTGGTTTTCGGCCCTAATTTCGAAAGCGTGCAACGGGCTATCCGAAGGAAATCGAACCGGAGTTCACACCACGAACGGCCCCCGATTCTGAACAAGCAAAACTACAGGTCACAGTTCCGATGTCCTCCTCGCCGATCGGCCATACGCCACATTCTCTGATGGATGACGGCGTTTTCGAGGAGGTCGAAGAGGGCAAGGGAACGGAGTTCGGAACGCAAGTACACGACTTCGCAGAACGATACGCCGACGGTGATGCCGTCGAACAAAAGAACCCAGACGAAGAACGCGTTGCGGCGTTTCTCGACAGACTACCCGGTGAACTGCGCCCAGAAGAGAACGCATATCTTCCGATCGAGGTTGATGGACATCAGGTGACGATCTCCGGGATCATCGATCTCCTTCATCTGACTACGGAGGAGGTCGACATCATCGATTATAAGACCGATCGTGGCCGCCACGCTCAATCCGAGTACCGGAAACAGCTAAGCGTGTACTACCACGTCGTCCGCCAGCTGTACCCTAAGCGGCGCATCACTACGTCCATCTTCTATACCGCTGACGGAGAGAGGGTCGATATAGACCCACACACTATGGAAGCGCTCGTCGAGCTGGTGACATTTTGCCCCGGCGAATAGCGTGAAACGTCCGTCATCGAGTGATAGGTCTGACGAGGGGGGTTCGCGTCTTCAATCTTGTCGGGTAGTCCATTTGGGGTTCACCTCGATTCGGCAAACGATCGAAGCGTGCGTTCTATCTCAAACTCGACGTTACCGATATCGCGAGTACGTATAACCACGAGTATCAGCACGCACTTTGTTACATTAGCTCCTCAAAGTGGACTGGAACCAGATGGACCAGAGACAACAGTGCAAAATACCCCATTTTGAAACGAAAGCAGACTCACCTAGTGCGGGATGGAAACATAGCAACTTGTGAACCGTTCTGTGTCGTTCTTCTGATCGCGGCTGACACGGAAATTTCTGAGTGAAATTCTCTCGTATATGCAGCTACGGTGATGCTGTACCGACATTCCTATTTGAGTTTGCAAATGGAATATCGCTTTCGAGCCCGTCGTAGGCCAACTTCGGCTTCTTCGCTCGGCCAGATCCGCTGCCCTCGAACTCGATGACGCCGATGTCTTCGAGTTCAGAAAGGTTTCGATGAACCTGCTTGTAATCTCGATCAACCAGTTCAGCGGTTTCGCGGATGCTCTTCGGTTGGTGCTCGGAGACCGTCTCTAACAACTCCAAGTTTTTCGGGCTGAGAAGGCGACTGAGTCCCGCATACGACCCGAAGTTCAGTACTGGCTGGGCGTCGTCGGGGTCTTCACCTTCTTGAGCGGCTTTGATGCGGCTACGCGTGCGCTGGTCGAGCCGGTCGCGTTCGCCTATCGTGACTTTGAGCGTTGGCATAGTGTGTACCTCCTGGAGGCGTCCTACTTCGGCCAATCCCACAAGACTGACGACATTTCATCGATTTCTCGTTTGAATCGGTCATAGAGCGACAACATTCCTGGGAACTCGATGATCTCGACGCTGTCCCGTGTGTGACGCTCATGGCCTCGAGAGGTATAAATCACACCGAAAGACACAGTAATCTGTGTATCTATATATTTCTGTATGCCCAGCATCACCGTTAATGTGGATGATGACCTCAAAGACCGCATGGAAAAGCACCCGGAAATCAACTGGAGTGAGGTTACCCGGCAGGCCATCCAAGAGAAGATTGAGACGCTAGAGGTCATGGAAGAACTCACTAGCGAGAGCGAGCTTACCGAGAGCGACGTGGAGGAAATTGCCCAGAAAATCAACGAGAGCGGACGCAAGCGCGTTGACGAGAAATCAGCGTAGAGACGACAGATGAAGCTGGTCATCGACGCCAACGTCGTCATCTCCGCACTCATTACTGATTCGAAAACGCGGGAACTTATCGTTACGCTCGAACCAGACCTGTTGACACCCGCATTCGTCAACGACGAAATCGAGAACTATCAGAACCTGATCGTCGAGAAGTCCGGGATGAAACCTGTCCGAGTGGAACAGTTCATCGATCTTCTGTTCCAATACATCGATGTTATCCCCGCCAGCGAATTCTATCCGGCTATCGAGGATGCGGACGACGCAATCGGTGACACAGATCCGGACGATGTGCTCTATCTGGCGTGTGCGATTGCCTGCGGTGCGGCCATCTGGAGCGACGATTCCGATTTCGCGGGGCAAGATCTGGTTGAGACATACTTGACGAGTGATGTGATTGACTCGTTCGACACGCGCTAACTCAATAGGCGATTGATTTTCTGATTGGCCACTTGTTTGGCTGTACGCGAAGTCCCATGGACACCACTCGCCTTACGAGCATCGAACGAAAGCAAACGCCTTGCGTTCGTGCGGCAGTATATCCCGTCGCTGTACTGCGGTTTAGCTCCCGAAAATCGGCCATGGGCGCTGCAGGATTTGAACCCGCGGCAACTTGGTCCGAAGCCAAGCACTCTGTCCAAACTGAGCTAAGCGCCCGTACTGCATTTGTATCCACTAGTGCCCTTTAACTCCCGCGGTTTTCGCCGGAGCCATGTTTGCGGTGTTTATACACCCGCGACCGGAGCCACGGTGTTTATACACCCGCGACCGGAGCCACGGATATGGAGCAGGTCCGTGGGACCATCGAGCTGATGCGGCCGGGAAACGCCGTTGCAGCCGGCGTATTGACCTTTATCGGCGCGTTCGTTGCTGACGGTCCGGCGGAACCGACCGTGGCCGCTTTTGCGGTTCTTGCGACCGTCCTCGCGACCGGTGGCGGGAACGCGATCAACGACTACTTCGACCGGGAGATCGACGCGATCAACCGACCGGATCGCCCGATTCCGCGAGGGGCTGTCTCCCCGACCCTCGCGTTGTGGTTTAGTGTTGGCCTCTTCGTTGCCGCCGTTGGATTGACGCTTCTGTTGCCGTTCGTTGCGATCGCTATCGCGATCGTAAACCTCGCCGCGTTGATCGCATACACCGAACTGTTCAAAGGGCTTCCCGGCGTCGGAAACGCCCTCGTCGCGTATTTAACGGGGAGCACGTTCCTCTTCGGTGGTGCCGCGGTCGGCGGCGACCTAACGACCGTGTCGGTCCTCTTCGTTCTCGCGGCGACTGCGACGATGGCACGAGAAATAATCAAAGACGTCGAGGATATCGACGGCGACCGGACGGAAGGGCTGAACACGCTTCCGATCGCCGTCGGGGAAACGAGAGCCCTCGCCGTTGCAGCGGCGTTTGTCGGTATCGCGGCGGTTGTCAGCCCGATCCCGTATCTCCGAGGGACGTTCGGTGTTTTCTACCTCGCCGCGTTGGTGCCAACGCTTTGTGGCCTCGCCGCTGGGGCGTATCGGTCCTTTAGCGATCCGGCGACGGGACAGACGTGGCTGAAAGCGTCGATGTTTCTCGCCGCCGTCGCGTTCGTCGTTGGCCGCGTCGAGGTCGTCGTGTTCTGACCGATGACGCGTTCGATCCGCCGGGTGGTTCGGAGCGTTCCGACCCGGCTTTTTGTATCCTCACCCCATAGAACGGTTTAATGACGCTCCGAGATGACGACGAACTCCGGGACGTATTCGACCTCGAAACGATCGCCGTCGTCGGCTGTTCGGCTACGCCACATAAGGCCGCCCACAAGATCCCGACGTTCATGCGAAACCGGGGGTATGAGATCGTTCCGATCAACCCGTACGCGGAGGAAATCCTCGGTACCGAAACGTACGATTCGCTTTCGGATGTCGAAGAGCGCGTCGACATCGTCGATATCTTCCGGCCGAGCGAGGAGGTCTCGGGGATCGCCGACGAGGCGATCGCACGCGACGACGTCGAGGTCGTCTGGACACAACTCGGTATCGCCGATCCCGACGCCGGCGAACGGATCGAAGCCGCGGGCAAACGCTACGTCGAGGACCGGTGTCTCAAAGTCGAGTATCAGCGATTGATGGGGTAGCGGGCTAGTTCTCGGCGGCTCCCCTGTCGCCGTTTTCCGACTCCGATTCGGCGTCCGGAATCGGGTCGCCCGCTCCGTTTTCGCTCCCGTCGCTTTCGGCCTCCTCGATCGCGACCTCGGTGAGAACCTCGTCGACGTCGATCCCTTCCTTTTCGGCGAGCGCTTCGAGGATCGCCGCCTGCCCGTCGACTTTGTTCTCGAGTGCCGCGACCCGTCGGTTCGTCTCCGTGACCGTCTCACGCATCTCGAGTATCTGCTCGCGGAGTTCGTTGATCCGGCTGTACAGCTCTTCGCCCATATCAGCGACCTTCTGGAGCTTTCTGGTCGCGCCTCCGAGTCCCATACCTCCGGTTGCGGAGGCGTCGTTGTGTGCCTTGCGGTCGAGCCGTCGCTCGACGGACGTGAAAACCCGGATGAATGATGGACCCGGGGCGTGCCCGGACCGCTCGATACGGGGAGTCCCGCGTGCCTCCTCCACCCCGCGACCCTACGGGCGACAGCTGTCCGCGGGCCCGCTGCTCACTTCCGTGCCTGACGGATTTCCCGCGGTTAACCGCGCCCGAACGTCCCTGCAGACGCCGGCACGCGGACCGCTGCCCTCGTAGGACGAGGTTTCGACGTTAGCTTGCGGGGCCCGTACCGGTTGGTCCGGACGTCCCCCGGCTTCGGTCCCCGCTGAAGACCATAGCGCGGGTTTCGAGCGGGGCCTAACCGCCCGACCTAGTCCGTTTTTGGATACGCGAGTAACACATAAGACCCTTTCGTCTCGACGCCGGTTGCGGGCGGGAGCCGAGGCGACTCCGACCCCTCACTCGCCGACAACGGGGCCTTCGGCGACATCGATACCCCCGGTGATCGTCCGGTGGGGGTACGGGATGTCGATGTCTTCCTCGTCGAAACGCTGTTTGACCCGCGTGACGTACTCCCCGCGCGTTTTCACGAAGTCGGCCCGCGATGGGTTCTCGATCCAGATCCGCGACTGGAGGCCGACCGAGGAATCACCCAGTTCCGTCAGCCGAACCGACGGCTCGGGATCGTCCATGATGCCGTCGTGGGCGCGGGCTTCTTCGAGGATTATGTCCGTCGCCGTCTCGATATCGTCGTCGTAGCCGATCCCGAAGACGAACTTGAGGCGGAGCTTCCCGGCGTCGACCGGATTCTTGACGACGTTGTCCGTGAGCTGGGAGTTCGGAACTGTCAGAAGCTCGTTATCGAACGTCCGAACGCGCGTGACCCGGAGGCTGATGTCCTCGACGATCCCCGTGTTGTCGTCCCACTCGATCCAGTCGCCGATCTTGAATGGCTTCTCGGTGAAGATGAACACGCCGGCGACGAAGTTCTTCAGGACATCCTGCATAGCGAAGCCGATAGCCAGCGTTGCGGCGGCGGCGATCGTAGCCAACGATCGGAGGAAATCGTCGTAGCCGGCGACTCCGAACGCGACCGTGACACCAACGAACAGATAGAGGATCCAGACGAGTTTCTTGATCGGCGTCTTCGCGTGCCGGTCGAGGTTCCGGGCGTCCAACACCCGGTTGAGAACCGGTAGGACGACGCGTTTACCGATGAGGTACAACACGACGAAGGCGATGGTAAACAGCGCCGCGCCGACGACCGCTTCGCCGAACGGTGACGCGACCTCCGCCGGAACGCCGACCGATTCGAGGGTCTCTCCGAGCCACACGCCGACTCCGTTCTGTAACGGGATCATCGGTTTCCGTTCTGTAACGGGATCATCGGTTTCCGTTCTGTAACGGGATCATCGGTGGTAGACGGCCGTGTGTCCGCGGGCGTCTACGAGCTCAGCGTTCGTCCGATCGGCGAGTTCGGCGGCCAACTCCTCCGCCGTCGTCCCCCCTCTTGCGGATCGGAGGAACTTCACTTTCACGAGTTCCGTATTATCAAGCTGATTCGACAGCTCCTCGACGACCGGATCGATCCCGGACTTTCCGACCCAGACGGTCACCTCGAGGTCGTGTATCCGGGATCCGAAACGCTCCGTTGACATACAGGCGCTTCGGGGGCCGCTTATAAAAATCTGACACATTACCACGACGTGACCGTGCCCGATGGTAGGGGCGTCGCCACGCGACCCGGACGATACGGCCGCCGCCACGACACTTCAGCGGTACGGATACCGCGCCTGCTCGCCGCAATCACAGGCCACAACGACGTGTCCGTCCCGTGTTCTGATACGGGCCGTCCGTCCGGGAACGAGATACGCATCGCACCGGTCGCAGCTGAACCGTTTGAACCGCTTCGGGAGTTCGATCCGGTTCCGTTCGGCGAGCCGTCGGGCGCGTCGGACGTACTGCCGAGCGAGATCGCTGTCCCCTTCTTTCGCGGTCTCACGGGCCAGTTCGGCGAGCCGTTCGATACGTTCCTTTGCAACGCTCACGACCGACGGTTTCGGCGGAGAAGTTAAAAGACGTTCCGTAACGACTGCGGATCCGGGGGCTCGATCAGCTCGCGGAGCCTCGGGTGTCTCTGGCGGCGTGTTTGGCTTCGAGAACCGCCCCGGCGGCGAGATCACGCGCAAGCGACTCGATATCGGAGTCGCCGTCGCCGATCCCGGCCGAAACGGTCGAACCGGCGGGTGGTCGAACGGCGATCGTGGCCTGCAGTCCGCCGTCGTCGTCGGAGATCTCCCCGCCGACGACGAACTCGTCCGAAAGCAGCTCCCGGGTCGACGCTGCGACATCGACGAGGTCCTGCCGAAGGGTTCGGCGGCGTTCCGGGGTCAGCTCGGCGTCGGCCGCCGGTGCCCCCGCGTATGGTGTGTTGCCGTGCATTAGACGGGTCGGGATACAGAGCACGAGAATAAAAACCCGTCGCCTCCCTTGTGATTCGATAGCACGCGATCGGAACGCGACCTACGGTTCCGTGGCCGGCTGTCGTACGTATGTCGAGCGCTGTTGGCTGGCGGGGAACGGACCTCTCAGACGATCGGCTCGCTTCTGCCGTACACCGCGAGGACGAGTGCCGTCACGTACCGCTCCGGATCGGGTTCGGTAACGACGAGTTTGTGCCCCCCCTCCTCGAAGGACCACTCCCGGAGCTTCCGGCCGGCGGCCAGCCCCGTTTCGAGCGTGTCGAGTACCGCGTCGGGATCGGTCCCCGAGACCTCATAGAAGAGTCCCGGTCCGTCCGGCTCCCGATCCCACCCGAGGGCCGCAACGGCCGGTTCGGGACCGCCCGGATCGACGGTTGCTCGCCCCTCGACGACGGTCAACCGCCCGCCGGCAGGGCCGAGGTCGGGTGCCTCGCCGACGGCTTCGATCGACGCCGCTGCCGGGACGACGGAGGAGACGGCAACGAGGTTGTAGTTGTGGACGTTCGCGGCGGCGAGTGCGTCGTCGTATGCGGCCATCGCCGTCGGTCCGGCCCCGGTTCCCCAGACGATACGGATACTACCCATCGATCTGGAATGGGTGACCGACGGATAAAAACGCGAGGATACGGTCGCGTCAGCTTCCGGCGGATGTCAACGAACGCGTCAGCTTCCGGCGGATTCCTTGTCGAGTCCCGCCGAGTCGATGTCTTCGCCGCCGACCGACGACCGGAGCGCGTCCATCCCGTCGTCGCCCTCGATTCCGAAGTCGTTCGCGTACAACTCCTGTACCCGCTCGTACTCCCCGTCGGACAGTTCGGGGACGTCGCTTGCCGCCGCCCATTCGTCGATATCCTCGCGGGTGCGGAACGTCGGCGTAACCGTCGCGACCGAGTCGTGATACAGAAGCCATCGAAGGGCGGCCTGCGACATCGTCCGCTCCCCGTCGCGTTCGAGGAACCGAAGCGCTTCGATCTTCTCCCAGCCGGTCTCGTACCACTCGTCGGGGCGGTAGGCGCGGTGGTCACCCTCCTCGAGTTCCGTCTCCGGTCGGACCTGCTCGTTCAAAAGCCCCGAGGAGTGTGGCACGCGCGGGATGAGACTCGTCGTCGAGCCGGTTCGTTCGATCGTCTCGAGGAAGTGGTTGCCGACCTCCTGTTCGAAGGCGTTCCAGACGAGTTGGACCGAATCGAACTCCTCCTCGATCGCCATATCGCCCTCAGCCAGCCAGCCGATCGACGGACCGAGCGCCCAGCCGACGGCGTCGATGCGGCCGTCGGATTTGAGATCATCGAGGAATCCAAGCACCTCCCCGTCGACCTCCTCGACGTTGGCGTTGTGGAGCTGGAGAACGTCGATCCGTTCGAGGCCGAGCCGATCGAGCGATTTCTCGAACGCCTCCTCGAGATACTCGCGGTTCATCTCCTTCGGCAGTTCCCCGTGGCCCGCCTGCGGGTTGTTGTAGAAGTCGTAGCCGATCTTCGTCGCCACGGTTACCTCGTCGCGGACTCCTTCGAGTGCCCGGCCGATGAGCCGCTCGGAGTCGCCGTGGCCGTAGACGTCCCCGGTGTCGAAATACGTGATCCCCTGATCGATCGCGTACCGAACCATCTCGATCGCTTCCTCGTCGCTTCTGTCGCCCCACCAGTCGCTGCCGACGACCCACGCGCCGAAGCCGATCTCCGATACCTCGACGTCGGACGTTCCGAGCGTGCGGTAGTTCATATACACCGTTTTTGTGGTTTGATTTATTTATGATTCGCGGTCGCTCCCGCCATCGGGGACAGTCCACCGACGGCTCCGTCCCGCCTCTCGCACCCGCCCAACGCAATTCATAACAACCACGCCGTCGTGAGAACGGGTATGACGAAGCGCCATGTGTCGTTGCCGGCGGACGCCGAGGAGGGCCTCGACGTCTTCCTCGAGGAGGTCGACAGCCGGCTTTCAGGCGATGCGGACACCTGCGCGGTCGTCGAGGACGTCCTCGTTGACCTCCACGGCGACCGGCAGGCGTACGAGCGGTGGCAGGCCGGCGAGGACGTCTCCGCGGCCGAACGGGTCCGTCTTCAGGGCTACGATCCCTGCAACGCGACTCTCGAAAGCGAGTACTACGCCGAAAAAGACGAGGAGGCGTTCGAGCGCTCGAAACACCTCCAGTGGCTTTGGCGGCAGTTCGACGCCACGCCGATGGCCGACAACGTCGAGTTCGCCCTCCGGTTCCGCCGGATGCTCGCCGATCACCTCTTCGAGGAGTGCGGGGACGGCTGTCGGTTTTTCAAAGGCATCACCGTCACCTACGGCCACAACATCTCGATCGGTGACAACGTCGTCGTCCACGACGACGTCCACCTCGATGACCGCGGGAAACTGACGATCGGCGACCGCGTCTCGGTCTCGGACGGCGTCCACCTGTACAGCCACGACCACGACATCGTCGACCAGACCGAGGTCGACAACTACCATACGGTCATCGAGGACAACGCCCGGATCACCTTCGACGCGATGGTCCGGGCCGGCTGTCGGGTCGGCGAGAACTCGATCGTCGGCGCGCGCAGCGTCGTCCAGTCGGACGTCCCCGCCCACCACGTCGTCGTCGGCCAACCCGCACAGAGCGTCCGGATCAAACCGGGATGGGAGGATGTCGCCAAACCGCTCGACGTCGACCACACCGACGACCGTACTGAGCGCCGAATCCCGTACGATCTCCCCGAGGCCCTCGAGCAGTTCGACGAGTTCCAGCGCGACCTCACCCCGCCGAGCGGCCGGTGAGACGGCGCATCCCCGTCTGTCTTCGCTCGACGCGCCTTCTATAGATCCGGCGCACGTTTTAAATAAACCGTCCAGCACGGAGTCCCGTCCCGAACGATCGCTGAGCGCCGAACCGTCCCGGCACTCACCGGCAACGGAACACGGTACTCCGTATCAGGGGCCGACAGGCGGGGGGCCGACGATCCGAATGTCGTGTTCCGGGGCGAGCTCGTTCACGCGGCCAACAGCCGCTTCGGACGGAGGGGTGGTCGGGACGGTTCGGTTCTCGGCGGGTTCACCGACGGCGGTCACGAACTCGTCGAAGCCACCGGGAGAACCGGCGGCGACGATCGTGGCTTCCGTCACCGAATGCAGCGAATGGGGCTCCCCACGGGGCAGGACGACCGAACTACCAGCAGTCAGTTCCTGTCGGCCGTCCTCGGTGTGGATGTGGACAGTTCCCTCGGTCACGTGAATCAGTTCGTCGGCGCTTTCGTGCACGTGGCGGGGTGGGGCATGTCCCTCCCGAAGTCGCATCTCGACGACGGACCACCGCCCCTCCGTCTCTTCGCTTGCCACGTGGACAAACGAAAGCGTGTCCAGAAACTGAATCGGGTCCCTCTCCGCTCGGTGTCCGCCAACCGGCAGTTCGAATCCGGACATGCATATCAGACCGTCCCCGACTCAAGTAAATCTACCCCGTTTGATGCCCGCCCGTCGTGTGCCCGCGGTCTTTCGACCCGAGTAGTTCGCGCCGTCAGGCCGCCGGTTGCGCCCCGTTCCCGTGGTCGAGATGCTCCGTTCGTCCCCGCCCCGTTTTTAAACCCTGCCGCCGTGTGGTCGGCATGGTCGTCGGAGATATCTCGACCGGAACCGAACTGCTGGTGATCGGCGGCGGCCCCGGCGGTTACGTCGCCGCGATCCGGGGCGGCCAGCTCGGTCTCGACGTGACGCTCGTCGAGGCCGAGGCCTACGGCGGCACCTGTCTGAACGAGGGCTGTATCCCGTCGAAGGCGTTCATTCACGTGAGCGATCTGGCCCACGAGGTCGAGAACGCCGAGCCGATGGGGCTGTACGCCCGGGCCGACGTCGACATGCAGGGGCTCGTCGGCTGGAAGGACGGTGTCGTCAGCCAACTGACCGACGGCGTCGAGAAGCTGTCTAAAGCCAACGGCGTCAACCTCATCGAGGGGCGTGCCGAGTTCGTCGACGACCGGACGGCCCGCGTCGTCCACGGCGGCGAGGGACAGGGAAGCGAGTCGATCGAGTTCGAACACGCCGTCATCGCTACCGGGAGCCGCCCGGTCGAACTGCCCGGGTTTGAGTTCGACGGCGACCGGGTTCTTTCCTCGGCCGACGCGCTCTCCCTCGAGTCGTTGCCGGAGTCGCTGCTCGTCGTCGGCGGCGGCTACATCGGGATGGAGCTGTCGACGGCGTTCGCGAAGCTGGGATCGGACGTGACTGTCGTCGAGATCCTCGACGACGTTTTGCCCGGATACGACGAGGAAATCACCCGTCTCGTCCGGGATCGCGCCGAGGAACTGGGGATCGACTTCCGGTTCGGCGAGGCGGCACAGGGGTGGCAAACAGCCGACGACGCGGCCCGTGTCACCACCGAGACCGAGGACGGCACGGTCCACGAGTACGACGCCGAGCGCGTTCTCGTCGCCGTCGGCAGACAGCCCGCTTCCGACACCTGTTCCGTCGAGTCGGCCGACCTCAAACCGAACGACGACGGCGTCATCGAGACGGACGACTCGACCCGCACGCCGGTCGAGCATATCCACGCTGTCGGCGACGTCGCCGGCGAGCCAATGCTGGCACACAAAGCCTACCGCGAGGGCCGCGTCGCCGCTGAGGTCATCGCCGGCGAGCCGTCCCGGCTCGACCAACAGGCGATCCCCGCAGCGGTGTTTACCGATCCGGAGATCGGGTCGGTCGGTCTGAACGCCGAGGAAGCCGAGGCGGAGGGGTTCGACCCCGTCGTCGGCGAGATGCCGATGCACGCTTCCGGGCGGGCGCTTACGCTCGGCGCAGAGGACGGCTTCGTCCGGATCATCGCCGACGCGGAAACGGAGTTCGTCCTCGGTGCGCGAATCGTGGCCCCGGACGCGTCCGAACTGATCGCGGAGGTCGGACTCGCGATCGAGATGGGCGCACAACTGGCGGACATCGCCGCGACGGTCCACACCCACCCGACGCTGTCGGAGGCGGTCGCGGAGGCCGCCGCAAACGCCCGCGGATCGGCGATCCATACCCTCAACCGGTAGGCGTTCATGTCCGGGAAACGGTATTTATCATCCGGGGGACTCAACAACCCTTAATAGGCTGACTGCCGAACCCTATTACGATACAGACCGCATGAGTGATCCATGGATCGCCGTCGGTGCGCTGGCGCTCGTCGGGCTCGCGATCCCCCTCTCGATGATCGTCGCCTCGAGCCTGCTTCGACCCAGCGTGCCCGAACAAGGCAAGCGCGCAATCTATGAGTCCGGTGAGGTACCGACCGGGGATACGCGCATCCGTTTCAACATCCAGTATTACATGGTCGCGTTGCTGTTCGTCGTTTTCGACATCGAGACGGTGCTCATCTTCCCGTGGGCGCTGATCTACAGCGACGCGGTCGCGGAGTTCGGTTTGGGCCCGGTGTTGGGACCGATGCTCGTCTTCCTTTCGATCCTCACGATCGGCCTCGGATGGGCGTGGCGGAACGGTGCCGTTCGCTGGGTCAGAAGCGAGCGTGCGGAGATCAAAACCCAACTATGAGCAGCGACAGCGAAACACTCCACGACACAGTCCAGACGCAGGAAGCCCGGATGGGCGACGGCGTCGACAGCCGGTTTAACTCGAAACTCCGGGAGGCGTTCGGCTCGACTCCTTTCATCCTCACCAAGTTCGACCAGTTCATGAACTGGGTGCGGGGGAACTCGATGTTCATGCTGCAGTTCGGGATCGCCTGCTGTAGCATCGAAATGATCCACAGCTACGCGATCAAACACGACCTCGATCGCTTCGGTGCCGGCGTCCCCCGGGCGTCGCCGCGGCAGGCGGACGTGATAATCGTCCCCGGAACGATCGTCTCGAAGTTCGCTCCCCGAATGAAACGCGTTTACGATCAGATGCCCGAGCCGAAGTTCGTCGTCGGGATGGGGTCGTGTACGATCTCCGGGGGGCCGTTCCAAGAAGGGTACAACGTCATCAAAGGCGCCGAGGAGGTCATCCCGGTCGATATCCACGTGCCGGGCTGTCCGCCCCGCCCCGAGGCGCTCATCTACGGGATCGCCAAACTACAGGAGCGCATCCAGAACGGCGAAACGTCACCCGTCACCGTTAAACCCTACGAGCTGGAGCAGTTCGGCGATCTGGACCGCGACGAGTTGGTCCGGCATCTCGCCGACGAAATCGACGAGGAGGACCTCGTCATGCGGTACAACTGGGCTGATTCGCCATGAGCCTCGAAGAACCCCGATCCCCCGATGTCGGCGAGACAACTGACGGAACCGTCGATTACGACGAGCTCGAGGCGCTGCTCGGGGAGACGGTCCTCGACCGCGAGGAGCACGTCAACGCCCCCGCCTTCGTCGTTCGCCCCGACGAGGTCCAGGAGGCGCTGTCGGCACTCCGGGAGGCGGCCGGCTTCGATTATCTCTCGAGCGTCACCGCCCAGGAGTACGACGATCGCTTCGAGTCGATCTACCACCTGAAAAAGTACGACGATCCGACACAGGAGGTCGGTGTCGTCGTTCCGACGCCGACTGACGAGCCGGTCAGCCAAACCGCCGAGCCGGTGTATCGGACCGCCGACTGGCACGAACGGGAGGCCTACGACCTCGTCGGGATCGAGTACGAGGGCCACCCCGACATGCGGCGGATTCTCCTGCCCGAAACCTGGCAGGGCCATCCCCTCGGGAGCGATTACAACCCCGAGAAACCGCAGGTCGTTCCGTTCCGGAAACACGCCAACCCGCTGCAGCCGGACACCCGCGGCGAGGGTGCCGAGTCCGACACGATGTTTCTCAACATCGGCCCCCACCATCCGGCGACTCACGGTGTCCTCCACGTGAAGGCCGTCCTCGACGGCGAACAGATCGCCGACGTCGAACCCGATATCGGCTACCTCCACCGCTGTGAGGAGCAGATGTGCCAGCAGTCGACGTATCGCCACCAGATCATGCCCTACCCCGACCGCTGGGACTACGTTTCGGCCGGCATCCTCAACGAGTGGGCCTACGCCCGCGCCGCGGAGGATATGGCCGACATCGACGTGCCGGAGTACGCACAGGTCATCCGGACGATGTCCGCCGAGCTGTGTCGGATCGCGAGCCACATGCTCGCGTTGGGTACGTTCGCTTTGGACGTCTTCGGTGACTTTACCGCCGTCTTCCAGTACGCCTTCCGTGATCGGGAAGTCGTCCAGGACATCCTCGAGGACCTGACCGGCCAACGGCTCATGTTCAACTACCTCCGTCTCGGCGGGGTCGCGTGGGATCTGCCTGAGCCCCGCGAGGAGTTCTTCGAGAAGGTCCGCGATTTCCTCGATGGGCTGCCGGAGAAGACGACGGAGTATCACAACCTCATTACCGCAAACGAGATCTTTCAGGTCCGCTGTGTCGACACCGGCGAACTCCCGCCCGAAGTCGCAAAACAGTACGGCGCGACCGGCCCGGTTGCACGCGGTTCCGGGGTCGATATCGATCTCCGGCGTGACGACCCCTACGGCTACTACGAGGAGCTCGATTGGGACGTCGTCACCGAGGACGGCTGTGACAACTACAGCCGCGTCCTCGTCCGGATGCAGGAAGTCGAGGAGTCCGCAAAGATCATCGAGCAATGCGTCGAGTTGCTCGAGGACTGGCCGGAGGACGAACGCGAGATCCAATCGAACGTTCCCCGAACGCTGAAACCGGACACAGACACCGAGGTGTACCGCGGCGTCGAGGCCGCCAAAGGCGAACTCGGCATCTACATGCGCTCGGACGGGACCGACAAGCCTGCACGGTTTAAGATACGCAGTCCGTGTTTCTGTAACCTGCATACGCTCCGTGAGATGACCGAGGGCGAGTACATCCCCGACCTGATCGCGTCGCTTGGCAGCCTCGATATCGTCCTCGGGGAGGTCGATCGATGATATCGGCCACGCTGCTGCAGGGCGGTGCCCCGCTTCCGGAACGGCTCGTCGAGATACTCCCGTTCGGCTCCGGACCGCTCGGAACGGCGATCGCGGCCCTTCTCGGGGCCGCCATCGTCGGCTCGTTGATGATGACGATGACGGCCGTCGCCGGCCCGTGGGCCAAACGAAAGGTGACCGCCGCCTTCACCGACCGCTATGCTGTCAACCGCCTCGGCCCACTCGGGCTCTTTATTATCCTTGCCGATGCCGTCCGGTTGCTCTCGAAGGAACTCATCGTCCCCGAGGGCGTGGATCGCCCGGCGTGGGATCTCGCGCCAGTCGTCTTAGCTTTCTCGGCGCTTTTGGGGTTCGCCGTCATTCCGATGGGGAGTGGCATCCATCTGGCCGACCCGGAGGTCGGGTTGGTGTACGTCTTCGCGATCGCGTCGATCGCCTCCCTCGGCCTCGTGATGGCCGGCTACGCGTCCAACAACAAATACTCGCTGCTCGGCGGGCTCCGTGCGGTCGCCCAGAACCTCGCCTACGAGATCCCGCTCATACTGATCGCGGTCTCGGTCGTCCTCTTTGCGGGCTCGTTGCAGATGAGCGAGATCGTCGCCGCCCAGGCCGAACCGCTTCTCACCGTCGCCGGCCTCTCGATCCCGGCGTGGTACGCCTTCGTCAACCCCTTCGCGTTCGTTCTCTTTTTGATCGCGAACCTGATGGAGGTCGGCCGCAACCCGTTCGATATCCCCGAGGCCCCCACGGAGATCGTCGCCGGCTACCAGACCGAGTACTCCAGCGTGTATTTCGTGTTGATCTATCTCGGTGAGTTCCTGCATATCTTCCTCGGCGGCGCGATCATCGCGACGCTGTTCCTCGGCGGCCCGGCCGGGCCGGGCCCCGAAAGCATCGGGATCGTGTGGTTCATCGCGAAGATCTGGGCCGTCTATCTGTTCACCCAGTGGGCCCGCTCGGCGCTCCCGCGGCTCCGTATCGATCAGCTGATCGAGATCGGCTGGAAGGGTATGCTCGTGCTCGCGCTCGCGAACCTCGTTTTGACCGCTGTCATAGTCGGAGTGATCGCATAATGATCGGAATGCTCAAATCGATGGCAACGACCATGAAACACGCCCTGGACGGCGAGAAGTTCACCGTCCAGTACCCCGAGGAGACCCCGGAGGTCTCCCCGCGGTTCCGGGGCGTCCATAAGTTCTCACAGGAGCGCTGCATCTGGTGTCGCCAGTGTGAGAACGTCTGTCCGAACGATACGATCCAGATCGTCACGGACGATATGCGCAACGGCGAGCAGTACAACCTCCACATCGGACAGTGTATCTACTGTCGGCTCTGTGAGGAGGTCTGTCCCGTCGACGCCATCCTTTTGACCCAGAACTTCGAGTTCACCGGGGACACGAAAGACGACCTCGCTTACAACAAAGAACAGCTAAAAAACGTCCCGTGGTACAAGGACATCGACCCGCTGGCGTCCCGGGAACCCGACCGGGAGGCGTGGGTCGGCGAGGGCGAGGGCGAAGTCGACTATCAGTAGCCGGACGGTGGTCGGTATCCGATCCCACCGACCGGAGCTGTCATCCCGTGGCTGTGTTCCGTGTCCTGACCGTCCCCTCGCCGCAGACGGCGTCGCCGGCCCCCACCGAGGGCTCCCAACGGCCGTCCTCGCCGCTCGTGGCGTCGCCGCTTTGTCCCACCCCTTCGCCTCCGATAGGGGCGACTGTCGCGAGTGAAACCGAAGCGACCGACTGCGGGAGAACGCTCGAATAATGATACCGACTGACCGGCCGCTGTGGGGCGATTCGGCACCCGTCGTCCGACTCGTTCTCACGGTCGGTTGCGTGTTCGGGATCGCTTCGCTGTACACTCTGCGTACCGATCGAGCGCACATGCTCGGGGTCAACTACCGGGTCTACCACGTTGCTGCTGAATCGGCCCTGGCCGGCGAGGACTTCTATGCCGTCTCGCCGGCGGGGTTCGCTGATCTCTACACCTTCCTGTATCCGCCGGCGCTCGTCCTCCCGTATCTGCCGCTGTCGGTGCTGTCTTGGCCCGCCGGGTTCGCTGTCCAGACGGCGCTGACGGTCGCGGGCGGGCTGATCGCAACCGGACTGCTCGTCCGGGCTATCGAAGCACGCGGCCGAACGCTAGGCTGGATCGATGTCGGGCTGATCGCCTGGTTTCTGTTGGCGTCGATCCACGCGATGCCGTCGTTGTGGTACGGGAACGTGAACCCGCTTTTGGCGGCCGGGTTCGTTGGGGGCTTTTCTCTACTCAACACCGGCGGCCAGCGGCGGGAAGCTGCGGCTGGCGCCCTCTTCGGGGTGGTCGCGCTCGTCAAAGTGTTCCCCGCGCTGGTCGGCGTCTATCTACTCCGTGTCCGCGCTTGGCGCGCCGTTGGCGGCGCAATCGCGACCGGGCTCGGCGGATTGGTGCTCGGTGCCCTCGCTTTCGGTCACGAGAAAACCCGTTCGTTCTTTGTGGACGTGTTGGTACCGCGCGGCGAGACGGACCTGTTTGTCGGCGGATATCCGCCCGGCGAGACGTACTACGTGACCGTCCAACGGCCGCTTTCGCATCTGCTTTGGACCGTCTGGCCAGAAGCACCGGCGGCCGCACTCCCCGTGCTTGCCGCCGCTTTTCTCGCTGTTCCGCTTGTGATCTGCTACCGCGATGTCGCGACACACCGCGGCCGGCTGCTCGCGATCACGGCCACCTGTGTCGTTACTGTCGTGTTCTTCCCCGCCTACCGGCTGTACCTGGTGTTGCTGTACTTTCCGCTCGTGGTGTTGCTGTACTCGGTTCGGGACCGCCGGGTGCTGGTACCGTTGGCCGTGGGAACTCTGCTGGCCGGCGTTCCGGCCCGTCCCGGCAGGCTGGTCGCTGCGGCGTCGGGACTCCCGGAACCGCTGGCGACGCTTGGAACAGCCGCCGCGACACTCGGGACGACACAGCTTTGGGGGCTAGCCCTGATTTTAGGGACCTGCTGTTTCTTGGCGCTTGTCGAACGTGATGGCGGCCGACCACCTACGGCGTGATCCGCTAGTTTCCGCTCGGAGTGGGCATCTCTAGTGCTTGTATCGTCCGTAACCGGTTTTATTCGTACTGCCCGTCGTGTTACTAAAAGTCCCGACAGAATTATTATCCGAGCCGGTCAAATCCGCCTGTGAGCGACGACGAACTCGATGACCTGTTAGATGACCTCGACAGCCAGAGTGACCTTTCGAAAGCCGAGCAGTCGATACGGATACGAATCGAAGAACGACGGTACGGCAAAGCAGTCACGATAGTCGAGGGGTTCGATACCGAGACGACGGATCTCTCGTCGCTGGCCTCCGATCTCAAATCTCAGGTGGCTGCCGGAGGGACTGTCAACGACGGGCGAATCGAACTGCAGGGCGACCACAGCGATCAGTTACCCTCGATTCTTGACGATCACGGATTTGCGATCCAAAAGTAAAAGACCGGAACTGATCTACTGTCAGTAGAATTCGCGAACGAGATCCATCGCGTTCTCAGGGGCGCCATCGGGGATATCAATCATGGGTTCGTCGACTCCCTCACGTTTTCCGTAGCCAACGGAGTCTTCGTTCCGGTAGATAACACCTTGATACTCCTTTTTTCGATCAAGAACGAGGTCCTTTGCGGTATCGTAATCCGTCGGGTCATGATTGAACTCCTCGTCGCCGACATCGACGATCGTATCGCGGAAGTAATCGTAGGTGTCGACGTCGTTGAACGTCACACACGGCGAATAGACGTTCACGAAGCCAAACCCGTCGTGTTCGATCGCTTTTTGAACTATTTCTGCGTGTCGCTTTGAGTCCGATGAAAACGACTGCGCGATGAACGTGCCGCCGGAGGCCAACGCCAGTGCCAACGGATTGACCGGCTGTTGATTAGTGCCACCGGGCGAGGTCGAGGTCTCGAAGTCCTCACGGGAGGTCGGCGAGAACTGGCCCTTTGTCAGCCCGTATATGCGATTATCCATGACCACGTAGGTCATATCAACGTTCCGCCGAACCGCATGGATGAAATGCCCGGCTCCGATCGAGTAGCCGTCACCGTCGCCGCCGGCAACCATCACCTCGAGGTCCGGATTGGCGATTTTGACACCGATCCCGACGGGGAGCGCCCGGCCGTGTACACCGTGTAGCGCGTACGAATGCATGTAGGTGCCGATCTTCCCGGAGCAGCCGATCCCTGCGACCACGAACGTGTTGTCGGGATCGTTACCCGTTTCGGCGAGCGCTTTCATCATCCCGTTCATCGTCCCGAAATCACCGCAACCGGGACACCACGTTGGCTGCTTGTCGGATTTGAAATCCGTGAATCGAATATCGGAGCTCATATATCCTTTTTTCGGACGTCGTTCGAGTTGGGTTCGATTTCGTCGATGCCGAGTTGCGCCAACGCAGCCGTGATCTCGGCCGGGATCCGAAACGGCGGCCTATCTCCGCTGAGAACGCCCGCTATTCGGCTTCCCTCGATCTCGACTTCGACAAGCTTTCCGACTCCGTTGTGTGCCGCAATACTGAACCGAAACGACCGGTTCCGGTCATCGATCGCTCGGACTCGAACTTTTTGTAGCCCGTTCGGGCTTTCCCAGTTCGACCACTCATCGATAGTGAGCCCCCCGGCCGGCGGCACACAGGACGATCCACAGGCGGGACAATAACCGAGATGAGGCGTTGATCCGACGTATTCGTACTCCGTGTCACAGTCATAACACTGTAGCGACGCTACCACGTGGGATCACCTCGCGGTCCAGCCCCGTCTACAATCGCTGCTGTGACGGGTTCGAACCGAGTCTCGTGGCAGTACTTTGCGCGGCGGCTATCCGCCGGCGAACGGCTGCCGCTCGCGCTGTGGCAGCCAGTACTCCTGCCGGTTGCTGGTGGAATCATGTGTTGCACGGCATCATGCGTCCCCGGATGTTATCCGAGCGACCCCTCCATTTCCAACTCGATAAGCCGGTTGAGCTCAACC
>OBKM01000056.1_pt1 | contig 45418 bp, 40 predicted proteins | sample 1519691 | NCBI WGS metagenome assembly OBKM01 (sample SAMEA37050418, study PRJEB22526) | metagenome | biome: saline pan; feature: lake; material: water | place: Egypt | collected 2015 | depth 0.5 m
TTGGACGCTCGTGAAAACGATCGGATCCTCCTCCGTGCCTTCGATGCGGGCCACGCTTTCATCGTTGAATGTGAGCTGTCCGCCGCGTTCAAAATGAAATTCTGCGCCGGGCTCGATGGTGAGGTCGGTGTCGCCGTTAATCTCCGTGTTGCTGCTCATCTGATACGGAACGTCCAGAACGTCCCAGGTGATGGCGCCGGCTTCCACCTCGCGGTCCTCGACTTCAACGGCGTCATTGGTGTTGCCCGTATACGTCGAAGAGCCATCGATCTGGTGGATGCTTGTGGCGAAGAGGGAGGCTGCCGCTGCCTCGTTTTCGGTTAGCTCATTATTGCTAAAGTCGAGCAGCTCCCCGCTGTGATAGACGCGGAGGCCGTACTCACCACTGTGACGGAGGGTGGTGTTGGTGATAGCGACGTGGGCATCACTGCCGCTGCGGGCAACGGTGACGTTGGCGCCTACGTCATTGCGGAAGCCGAGACCCTCACCACCGCCATATTCGACAACGACGTGATCGAGGATGTTTTCAGGGCGTTCGGTCGATTGGAAGAAGAGGCCGTTCCAGAAGCCCGGCTCGCGCGTGTCACCCGGTTGGACGCTCGTGAAAACGATCGGATCCTCCTCCGTGCCTTCGATGCGGGCCACGCTTTCATCGTTGAATGTGAGCTGTCCGCCGCGTTCAAAATGAAATTCTGCGCCGGGCTCGATGGTGAGGTCGGTGTCGCCGTTAATCTCCGTGTTGCTGCTCATCTGATACGGAACGTCCAGAACGTCCCAGGTGATGGCGCCGGCTTCCACCTCGCGGTCCTCGACTTCAACGGCGTCATTGGTGTTGCCCGTATACGTCGAAGAGCCATCGATCTGGTGGATGCTTGTGGCGAAGAGGGAGGCTGCCGCTGCCTCGTTTTCGGTTAGCTCATTATTGCTAAAGTCGAGCAGCTCCCCGCTGTGATAGACGCGGAGGCCGTACTCACCACTGTGACGGAGGGTGGTGTTGGTGATAGCGACGTGGGCATCACTGCCGCTGCGGGCAACGGTGACGTTGGCGCCTACGTCATTGCGGAAGCCGAGACCCTCACCACCGCCATATTCGACGATAACGTGATCGAGGGTGTTTTCGATGCGCTCAGATGACTCGAAGAAGAGGCCGTTCCAGAAGCCCGGCTCGCGCGTGTCGCCCGGCTGAACGCTCGTGAAAACGATCGGGTCTGTCTCCGTGCCACTCGCATCGAGTGCTCCGTCGGAGTTAACCTGGAAATACGTATCTCGCTCAAACTCGATCTGCGTGCCTGGTTCGACGGTCAGGAGAGCGTTGATGTCGATGCGGGAGGTCACGAGGTAGAGCGTTTCGGCATTGAGCGTCCGATCTTCGTCGATGGAAGACGAGAGCTCTACGACACCAGCCGTTTCAAGAGCCGTTACTGACTGGTTGTCGCTGTCGCTCGCACCGTTGGCGGACACTTCAAGCGCAACATCGTAGTCGCCTTCCACGTCAGCAGTAAAGGTAGTAACTTCAGCACCGGTGTCGGCAAGGCTGGCGTCGCTGCCTGAAGGCGCTGTGAGGCTCCATTCAAACGATAGGTCGCCAGCGTTTTGAGCGGAGGAGTTGCGGGCATCGAGCGTTACCTCGTCGCCGATTTCCGGTTCGTTTGGATCGATGATAAATGAAGCTGTCACGCTCGGTTCAGGATCTTCCGGGTCGTCACTGACCGGGTCGTCGTCACAAGCGACAAGCAGAAGCGATGCTGCCAGCAGGCCGACAACGAGGTACAGCGGTCGATGAGATTGAAACATTGTAAACATAGCGATAAGGGTAGTTGGAGGAAAAAAACTGCCGTGGATGCGTTGGGGCAAGTGTTAGGGTGCCCTAATGCATCATCTTCACTAGCGCAAAGCAGCCCCTCGTCCGGACACCGAAATCAACTAAAATTGTGTATATCGTGTGAGTTGTTGGCATCTCTCCCCATCTTCCATAAGCTGTTTGATGAAAAGACTTCACCTATTCTTCTTGGGAAAGTTAACGCAGGCTTTCCACGTCTCGGCGAACGTATGGTCAGATTGTGGCACTGACACGAAAAAGACGATTGGACGTATCTTTGCACACGAACCTCGACGAGTCCGAAACCCCGCTCGATGTTCGGGCTTGCTGATCTGCGCGCGCTCGGGAGAGGACAATCATCCGCGGGGGCTGGGGCATGGGCTGCCGGACGGCGCTGTCCACCGACTCTGGCGTGTGCAGTATTTGTTGGGGACCACGTCCGGACATGAACTAACTGAATCGACTTCCAGTATCTCGTGGAACTGACTGAACTCCTCGTGGCCCTGCTCGCCGGGGTCGTTCAAGGCATTGTGGAATGGCTGCCGGTGTCGAGTCAGGGCAACCTCGCGATGGTACTCACGCTGGTGGGCATTTCACCGGCTATCGCACTTCAGCTGGCACTTTTTATTCAGATCGGGACGACGGTGTCAGCGGCGTACTACTACCGGGACGACATTCTCGAAGCCGCCCGCGATCTGCCGGATTGGACTCCGCAAAAGGCCTTTTCCGGCGGGAATGCCATTACGACGTTTATCGCCCTGGCCTGTCTTGCGACGGGCGCCGTTGGCATTCCGCTGTATATCTACGCCGTAGACCTTGCCAGCGAGGTGACCGGCGGAGTCTTCATCGCCGCCATCGGCGTGCTTCTTATCATCACCGGGGTGTTGCAGCTTGCCTCAGAGGCCGTGTCGCTGGGCACCAAAGAGACCCCGACGCTACTCGACGCGCTCATTGTCGGCGGCGCCCAGGGATTTGCGATTCTTCCGGGCGTGTCCCGCTCGGGCATCACCGTAAGCGCCCTGTTGTTTCGGAGCTACGAGGCGCCCGCAGCGCTCCGACTGTCGTTTCTGCTCTCTATTCCTGCCAGCCTCAGCGGCGGAGCGCTTACGGTGCTTGAGGCGGGCGGTTTGCCGGGCGTGAGCCCGCTGGCAGCTGCTGTAGCGCTGGTGACAAGTGCGGCCGTCGGCTACCTGACCATCGGCGGTCTCATGAAGCTCTTCGAGCGCATCCCATTCTGGGTCGTCTGCTTCGGGCTCGGCGCTCTCGCAACCGCAGGCGGCGTGCTGGTTACGATTCTCGAGGTGTAATACGGCCCAATGCAAACTCAATTGGTAAACGGCCTGTCATTCTGAGGGAACGAAGGGACCGAAACGCTGCGCAGCGAGTGCCCTTCGGTGAATCTCTCTGAATTCACCAGAAACGGTAGTTGGCGGGATGCCTTGAGCGGCCTGTCTTTGCCTTATTCAGAGAGATTATTACCATCAGTCAAATCAGTTAAGCTACGCCCTGGTGTCTTCGCTGCGCCCAGGATAACATAAGAACACGCACTAATGTCGCGAATAGGAGCCCCACGGTAGTCTTTTATTTCTACAGCGCGCGACTGAGCCATGACTGAGTCCCCCTTTACAGCGGTCGATCCAACGGCAGTGACGGCGTCCGACATGCAGCTTCCTGAGCCGTTAGATCTGGAGTTTGAAGGGTGGACGCCCGAGGTGTTCGACATGCTGCAGCGCCTCCGGGAGCATCCGCACATCGACCAGTATCAGAAGGAAAAGCCGGAGGTGTCGACGCTTCTTAAGGAGCCGTTTAAGCGGTATCGTAACGACCTCGTCGTCAACTGGGTGCTTCCGAATCGGCTCGACTTCGAGACGGAGAAGAACGTTTTCAGTCGACTGTTAAAGAACGACTTCGGGGCGGGCGGATGCAAGGACAACCTCTGGCTGTCGTTCTACCGGCCGGGGCGTCGCCGGCTGACCGACGCCCAGATCTCCCACAAGATTTCGCCGGACGGATTTGCGGTGGGACTTTTCGTGGGAGGCTACATGGACGATCTCCTAGAAGAGGTTAAGGACCGCATCCAAACGGAACCTGAGCGGTATCTCGGACTGATAAATCCGTTATTGCAAGAAAAAAGGTGGAAGTTTTACTACCGCTGTGGGTCGGGGGAGAGCAAACGAAAGTACACCTTTACCGAGCCGCTCGAGGAATTGCCGGATGAACTGGATAAAGCAAAAGGAATCTGGATTCGACGCTACATGCCCCGGGAACGAGTCTTGGACTGGCAGTCCGATCTCGTGCGGCACACGCTTGATGCCGTATTCGACGTGTGGCCTGTGTATCGATTTTACCTGTCCGGCGAGCACTAACATTGAATCGACACCTTCTCACTAACCATCCCGTATCATGGCTGACCTCATCCGTACGACGGTAGAGGATGCCGTTGCCACCATCACCTTGAACCGCCCGGACAAACGCAACGCACTGAACCATGATCTCGTCGCGGCGCTAAAAGAGCAGTTGACTACGTGGGAAGGAGAGGAGGGAGTGCGTGCGATTGTTATGACCGGAGCCGGATCTGTTTTCTCAGCAGGAGCGGATCTGGCTGACCTGCAGGCACTGCAGACCGCCTCGCCGCTCGAAAATAGGGCAGACTCGCGGCATCTCGCCGAACTCTTCCAGCAGATTTACACGCACCCCAAGCCCATCATTGCGCACGTCAACGGCCATGCCATCGCGGGGGGATGTGGGTTGGCCGCGGTGTGTGACTTCAGCATTGCCTCCGAGGCGGCCAAGCTCGGGTTCACCGAGGTGCGCATCGGATTTGTGCCGGCCATCGTGTCTGTGTTTGTGCTCCGCAAGCTCGGAGAGACAGACGCGCGCGATCTGATGCTGCGCGGCCGCCTCGTCTCCGCCGAAGAGGCAGCCGACCTGGGACTCATCACGCGAGCGGTTCCCGACGAGGAGCTCGGCGCATCCGTGCAGGAGGTCGCGCAGGAGATCGCTACACAGACGAGTGGCTCGGCGGTCGATCTCACCAAGCAGATGCTGGCGCAGGTGCCCGGTATGGGATTCGAGGAGGCCATGGACTACGCTGTTCAGATGAACGCGTTTGCCCGGGGAACGGACGACTGCCAGGCCGGCATCGCGGCGTTCTTGGATGACGAAGACCCCCCGTGGCGCACGTCGAATGGATAACTGAAGATGAAATAGGCGAGAGCCACCAAATTTTTACACCAGCCCGTATGAATCGAACCCAGTGGTTCCTACATTGTAGCAAATAACACGCGATCAACAGCCGATCATATACAACTACTCCGCTATGGGTAAAAACGTCGCCGAAAAATTAATCGAGAGCCATCTCGTCGATGGAGAGATGGAAGTCGGGGAGGAGATTAACCTCAAGATGGACCAGACCCTCACCCAGGATGCCACCGGAACGATGGTGATGCTGGAGTTTGAGGCGATGGGCATTCCCCGCGTGAAGACGGAACTGTCCGCGCAGTACGTCGACCACAATCTGATCCAGTCCGATTTCAAGAATCCGGACGACCACCTGTTCCTGCGAAGCGCCTGCAAGAAGTTCGGCGTCTGGTACAGCCGACCCGGGAATGGCGTTAGCCATCCGGTCCACCAGGAGCGATTTGGTGAGCCGGGCAAGACGCTTATTGGCTCGGACAGCCACACGCCTGCCGCTGGAGCTATCGGCATGCTGGCGATCGGAGCCGGCGGGCTCGACGTGGCTATGGCCATGGCGGGCAAGCCGTACACGATCAACATGCCGGAGGTCTGGGGCGTGAAGCTTACCGGAGAACTTCCGGATTGGGTGAGCGCTAAGGACGTCATCCTGACGATGCTGGAGCGCCACGACGTGGACGGCGGACTCGGCCGCATTATCGAATACTATGGCCCCGGGCTCGACTCCCTGAGCTGCATGGACCGCCATGTTATCGCCAACATGGGCACGGAGCTGGGCGCCACCAGCACGGTCTTCCCGTCCGACGATGAAGTGCGCCGCTTCCTGAAACGACAAGGCCGCGAAGACGCCTTCCAGGAAGTCAAGGCCGATCCGGATGCGACGTACGATGCCCACGAGGAGATCGACCTCTCCAAACTCGAACCGAAGATCGCGAAGCCGTCCAGCCCGGGCAACGTCGTGCCGGTGCGCGAAGTCGAGGGACAAGAAATTTACCAGAGCTACGTAGGGTCTTCAGCGAATCCCGGATTCCGCGACTTCGCGAGCGCCGCCGAGATCGTCGACGGCCACCAGGTCCACGATCGCGTGTCGTTCGATATCAACCCGACCTCGCGGCAGATCCTGGAGAACCTGATGAACACGGGCCATCTGCAGATGCTGACGCGAGCTGGCGGACGCATTCACCAGGCCGGCTGCAACGGCTGCATCGGCATGGGTCAGGCTCCAGCCACCGGGCAGATCTCGCTCCGGACGGTCCCGCGCAACTTCCCGGGCCGCTCGGGCACCAAGGAGGACTCGGTCTACCTCGTCAGCCCCGAGACAGCAGCCGCCTCGGCACTTACAGGCAAGATTACCGATCCGCGCGACCTGGAGGATCTCTACGACATGGAGTATCCGAACGCCAGCGAGCCGGATGACATCATCATCAATGCCGATCAGCTCGTAGAGCCCTCGTCGCCCGAGGAGGCGAAAGACGTCGAGCTGGAGAAAGGCCCGAACGTTGTGTCGCTCCCCGAATTCGAGGAGCTGCGTCAGTCGTTCGATCTGCCGGTCCTCCTCAAGGTTGGGAACGACATCTCGACCGACGAGATCATGCCGGCCGGATCGCGTATCCTGCCGTACCGCTCCAATATTCCGAAGATCTCGGAGTTTGTCTTTGAGCAGGTCGATGAGAGCTTCTTCGACCGCGCCATGGAGTATCAGGACAATGGCTTCTCGGTCGTTGGCGGCACGAATTACGGGCAGGGCTCCAGCCGCGAGCACGCTGCCATCGCGCCGCGCTGGCTCGGCACCCGCGTGAAGATCGCCAAGAGCTACGCCCGCATCCACCGGCAGAATCTGGCAAACTTCGGCATCCTGCCGCTCCTCTTCAAAGAGGATGAGGACTACGACAGCATCGATCAGGGCGACACGCTTCAGTTCCGCAACCTGCGCGATCAGGTTAAGTCCGGCACTGACGTGGAGGTCCACAACGCAGACAAGGATGAAACGTACGTCCTGGAGCACGACCTCTCCGAGCGAGAGCTCCAAATGGTGCTCGAAGGCAGCCAGATTAGCGTAGTCAAGCAGGAGTTTGCAGAAGCTTAGTATCTGCTGATCATCACGGTTCTGCAAGAGAAGGAGAGGAGAGGTCGACCGGCCTCTCCTCTTTCTTTTTTGCGCGCCGATTGCAGGAGCCTATGAAGACAAAAGTATCCTCCGAGTCCTCCGTATCGTTGCCCCGGCCTTTCTACGACGACTGGCCGCGCAGCACGCGCGCGGAGGCCCAGGCGCTCTGGGATTGGCACACGCACCTGGCGCGCTCCGCTCCCGCAGTCGACGACAACCGATCAGTTGACGACTTTTTTGATGAGGAGCAGGAGCGCGTCAAAGAGGGCCAGTCGGTGCGGCTTGTCCCCGATAGGGTCTGGCAGTCGGCCTACCGGGCCTGTGAAACGCACGACCTCCCGCGGCGTCTGCTGGCCGTGCAGGTGGGGGCGGCCCGCCGGCTGCACGGATCGCTTCGATTTGCTGATAGCAGCGCGCTCAACGCCTTCAGCCGCCAATGGGCCGCTGCTCATGGCCGGTTGCTGGCTGGAATCGTTGGGCTCGATGGCAGTGTTCAACTGCAGTACGTTGACGAAGTCGCCCGTGGGTTCTTTTTTGTAGGCCGACTCGTGACGCTTCCCGAAGACCTGCAGGAACGCGACCACCTGTTCATCCCCAATGCCGACCTGGAGCAGTCAGGCGTGACCGCTCAGGATTTACGCCGCGGCGAGCCTGATGAGCGCCTGCGGCGGCTGCTCTGGAAACAGACGATCCGAGCGCGCGATGCTCTTGGTCAAGGACAACCGCTTTCCCACGAGCTCCCATGGTACCGACGGCCGCTTTTCAAGCGCTGGTGGTACGGCGCCCTCGAGGTTGTCGGCGAGATCGAGCGACGTGACTACGACCTGTGGTCCAAGCCCATCACGTTGTCTACCTTTCGGCGCGTGCAGATCTACCTGCAGGGCCTGCTAGGAAGAGCAGCCAGTCGATAAGCTCATTCAGCTCACTGACTACCAAGACCATATATGACAACCTACAAAGACGTTGGCGTCGACATTGACGCCGGTGATGATGCCGTTCGTCGCATTGCACCGCTGGCCCAGCAAACCTTTACCCCCAGCGTGCTGACGGACATTGGAGCTTTTGGCGCATTCTATCAACCCGATCTGTGGGGCTTTACCGAGCCCGTTCTCGTCTCCTCGATTGACGGAGTGGGAACGAAGCTCAAGGTGGCTGCACGTGCCGGTCGGTACGATACCGTAGGGCAAGATCTGGTGAACCACTGCGTGAACGACATTGCCGTCTCGGGAGCAAGCCCGCTCTTCTTCCTCGACTACTACGGCACAGGGTCGCTCGACCCTGACACAGCCGAAGCGCTGGCGGAGGGAATGGCCACCGCCTGCGAGGAAAATCGCTGTGCGTTGATCGGAGGGGAGATTGCCGAGATGCCGGACATCTACGCTGAGACCGACTTCGATCTGGTTGGCACCGTGGTCGGTATGGTTGACAAGCAGCTGATTATGGACGAGCGAAACGTGGAGTCGGGGCAGGTGCTGCTCGGCATTCCATCGACCGGCCTGCATACAAACGGATACACCTTGGCCCGGTCAGTGCTCTTCGAAGAGTTTACCGTGGACGACACCCCGCAGGAGCTCGATGGGGAAACCGTCGGCGAGGCGCTTCTGCGCGTCCATCGCTCGTATCTCGGTCTTATTCAGCGACTCATGGAAGAGGGATTTCTGCAGGCAGCAGCCCATGTTACGGGAGGCGGCATCGAGTCGAATACGAGCCGCGTGGTGCCGGACGACTTGACGGCGCAGATCGACTACGACGCCTGGACGCTGCCGCCGCTTTTTCGGCTCATCGAGGATCTTGGCGACGTGCCGAAAGACGACATGCGGCGAACTTTCAACTGCGGCATCGGCCTGGTTGCCATCGTGGACAAGTCGGACGTACCGGCTGCACGGAAAGTCATTCGAGATGAAGGGCTGCAGTCAATGGTTATTGGCCGCGTCCAGTGAGCGTGAGAGCTGAAAGGCACAAACAGAAAATAGGTCGGTAGAAGTGTGATATCTTTGTGTAAGAGAAAACGTTCATCCACGTGGGATGCCGGGTTGCAGTCAGGTTCTAGGTTGGGCCACTGCGTTGTAACTCGACTCCGCGTGGGGCGCTGAGAAGGGGCAGCGTGCGTTACGTCCTGCACTGGGCTGCATAGTTGGTCTCACCGTAACCGAAAACAACACCGCACTGTGGGTCTATGCTTTCGCTTGTGCTGATCATCGTGCTGAGCTATCTCGTCGGGGCAATTCCCGGAAGCCTGTGGGCGGGTAAGTGGCTGTATGGCGTCGACATTCGGGAGTACGGCAGTCATAATTCCGGGGCGACGAACGCCTTTCGAGTGTGTGGGTGGAAGGCCGGCACGCTCGCCACGCTCATCGACTTCGGGAAGGGGCTCGCTGCTGCCGGTTTCATTGCGCAAATCCGCATCGACGCTGTACCGGCGCTCGGCCCGGAGGCGTGGGCAACAGCCGTTCTAGTGGGAATGATTGCCACACTAGCCGCCATCTTCGGCCATATGTTTCCCGTGTGGGCAAACTTCGAGGGTGGCAAAGGGGTCAACACGGCAGCCGGCGCGCTGTTTGCCCTCAGCCCGATCACGATGACCTTAACCCTTCTTATCTTCGCCATCGTGCTCTTCAGTTCGCGATATGTGTCGCTGGCGTCAATGACGGGTGCCGTGGCGTTCCCTTCGATCGTCGCCATTCGCAAGTACGCCTTCGGCGCTGACCTCGACCCGAGCCTTCTGATCTTCACCGTTCTGCTCGGGCTGGCCGTCATCATAGCCCATCAGTCCAACATTCGACGGCTGCTGCAGGGGAATGAGAACCAGGTCAACAGCTTTCGCCCTGCTAAAGGCATGGTCGGCCGCGGCGAGATCGACGTGTGAGCTGAGCACCTTTGTTTGAAGATCGATACTTGGAGACCGACATGGCGCGCGACGTCACCGTATTTGGAGCCGGAAGTTGGGGGACGGCGCTGTCCGTTGCTCTGGCTGACGCCGGACACAACATCACGCTGTGGGCGCGTCGGCCGGAAGCCGCCGATGCGATACGCACGACGGGGCACAATCCCACGTACCTGCCTGAAGTGCCTATCCCCGACGCTGTCCGGGTGACGGCCGACGTAGAAGCAGCCGCGCGGGGAGCGGGTCTGTGGGCCATTGCCACACCGTCTCAGGCAGTTCGGGAGATGATGGCGCGACTTCAGCCGTTTGTTGATACCGACCATATCGTTGTTTCTCTTGCGAAGGGCATCGAGAATGAGACGCTCCAGACAACCACGCAGGTCATTCACGATGCTGCTCCTGAGCTTCCCAAAGAGCAGATCGGTGTTCTATACGGGCCAAGTCATGCCGAAGAAGTCGCGCAGCAGCAACCGACCACCGTCGTAGCGGCTGCTCCCGACCCATCGGTAGCGGAAACGATCCAGTCGACATTTATCACGAAGCGGCTGCGCATCTACGTCAACACGGATGTGACTGGCGTCGAGATCGCTGGTTCGGTGAAGAACGTCTTTGCCATTGCGGCCGGCATTGGAGACGGCATTGGATATGGCGACAATGCCAAGGCAGCCATCATCACACGTGGTCTGGCCGAGATGCGGCGTCTCGGTCAGGTCCTCGGAGCTGAAATGAAGACGTTTGCTGGCCTGGCGGGCATTGGCGACCTGGTGGTGACCTGCACGAGTCGCCACAGTCGCAACCGGCATCTGGGGGAGCAGATTGGCCAGGGAAAAACGCTTGAGGATGTGGAGGACGAGATGGAGATGATTGCAGAGGGTGTGCGCACGACCGAGTCCGTGCACGACCTGGCGCGACGCCACCAGATCGAGATGCCCATCACCGAGGCGGTCTATGAGGTTCTCTTCAGTCAGAAATCCCCTCGAAGGGCCGTTGACGAGCTTATGACGCGCCCGCCGAAACGCGAGCACTATCATCCAGAAGCAGTACGAGAGGAGATGTAGTACGGATAATTGAGGCGCCTGGCGCGTACGAACAGAGCAGAATACGGACTAGGCTATAAACCCATGACGCTTCGCGAGCTCAATCAGATTATCGATCTGGGGGAGGGAACGAGTCTAGAGTTCAAGCGCCAAGTACCTCGCCCTGAGCGCATCGCCAAGGAGCTCATCGCCTTTGCAAATACACGCGGCGGGCGCATCCTGCTTGGCGTCAGTGACAGCGGCGAGCTGGTCGGCGTCAATGACGCGGCGGAGGAGGAGTTTTTGCTCCGCGAGGCCGTTGCGCGATTCTGCAGTCCGGCGGTTGAATACACGACGGAGCGCGTCGTCATCGAGCCCCGCTGCGATGTGATCGTTGTGCACGTTGCTGAGAGCAACCAGAAGCCGCACCGCCTGGCGGAGGCGACCAACGGTACCGCGTCGGGACCTGTCTATATGCGGATGAACGAACGGAGCGTGGAGGCCAGCGCGGAGTCGACGCGCCTGATGCGGGAGGAGCAGCCCCAGAACGCCGTGACCTTTCAGTTCGGCGAAAACGAGTCGCTGCTTATGCGTTACCTGGACGACTACGGGCGGATCACCGTTCAGCAGTTCGCACGGCTGGCCGACATTCCGGTGTATCGCGCCTCGCAAACGCTCTCCAACATGGCCCGCGCCAACGTCCTCCGCGCGCACTACGACGACGAGGAGGATTATTTCACGCTGGCGTACTAGAAGCGGTGGATTGCAAGTGGTGATGGGTGGACAGTGTCGACGGCGGAGCCTCGACCAACTGTCTTCTCAAAGACACAAGGGCGAAGCTCGAGGACCGCACGGTCATGCCACTGGTGGGGCCGTAGGTCATGCCCGTGGTGCTGGGAGTGGTGAGCCGCCCTTTCGAGGACGGCCGTCGGGGAGCGTGTCCGCGCGATCGTCAGCGTAACACCCTCCGCCGCGCGGAGCGCGGCACCTCCCTCGAGCGCGGGAGGAGTGGATTGGTGCCCTCTTGAGCCGGCTCACCGGCAGACCGACGCAGCATATGCTAAACGATCGTCTATCGCCCATCGTTTATCGTCCATTGTCCATCGTCTGCAGGTGACGCAACGCTGTCATTCCTGCACCGTATATTACTCTGTGTCGCTTTGAAATCCGTTATTGAAATCCAGCAATGCCTGTAACGAAAAGCATCCCACTTCACGAGACCGCCCGTGAGCGGTATCTCAACTACGCGTTGTCCGTTATTACAAGCCGCGCGCTGCCCGACATCCGCGACGGTCTGAAACCCGTCCAGCGCCGCATTCTCTACGCGATGTATGAGAACCTGCGGCTCTATCCGGACAAGCGCTACCGGAAGAGCGCAACCGTGGTCGGCGAGGTGATGGGAAAGTACCATCCGCACGGCGACTCCGCCATCTACGACGCCATGGTGCGGATGGCGCAGGACTTCTCGCTGCGCGCGCCGCTCGTTGACGGGCACGGCAACTTCGGGTCGATCGATGGCGACAACCCGGCGGCCATGCGCTATACGGAGGCGAAGCTCCAGCCGCTGGCCATGGAGATGCTCGAGGAGATCCGGAAGGACACCGTCGACTACCGCGACAACTACGACGGCACGCTCACCGAGCCCGTTGTGCTTCCCTCGAAGGTGCCGAACATGCTCCTCAACGGCGCGAGTGGCATTGCCGTGGGGATGGCGACGAACATCCCGCCGCACAACCTGAGCGAGGTGGTCGACGCCTGCCTTCATATGATCGACGCGCCCAACGCTCGCATTTCCACGCTCCTCAAGCATCACATTAAGGGGCCTGACTTCCCGACCGGCGGGCGTATCCTCAACACCGAAGAAGAGATCCAAGAGATCTACGAAACGGGAAAGGGGACGATCGAGCTGCGTGGCGAGTACCGGATGAAGGGCAAGACCCGTGCGATCATCGAGTCGGTGCCGTACGGCGTCGATAAGAGCAAGATCGTCGAGAAAATCGGCGAGCACATCGCCGACGAGAACGTCCCGCAGCTCTCCAACGTGCGCGACGAGTCGACTGACGACGTGCGCATCGTGCTGGAGCTCAAGCGCGGCTCCGATACCGAGGCCGCGATGGCGTACCTTTTCAAACACACCGATCTGCAGACGCGCTTTCACGTCAACCTGACGTGCCTCGTCCCCACGGAGAATCCCGAGGTGTCCGCGCCCGAGCAGGTCAACCTCTACGACATCCTGCGGCACTTCCTCGACTTCCGGATGGAGGTCGTGACGCGCCGCCTCGAGCACGACCTGGAGCGGCTGGAGAAGCGCATCCACATCCTGCAGGGCTTCGCCACCATCTTCGATGCGCTCGACGAGGCCATCAAGATTATCCGCGGCTCGAAGAACAAGGACGACGCCACCCAGCGGCTCATGCATCGGTTCCAGCTCGACGAGGAGCAGACCGATGCCATCCTTGAGACGAAGCTCTACCGCCTCTCGCAGATGGAGATCGAAGCGATTCGCGAGGAGCTCGAAAAGAAGCAGGCGAAGGCCGAGGAGCTGCGCGCCCTGCTCGACGACGAGGAAGCGCGATGGGATCTCATCCGCGACGAGCTGCGGGCGATCCGCGACGACTATGCCGACGAGCGCCGCACAGAGATTGCGGGACCCGACGCGCAGATCGAGTACACCGAGGAAGATTACATCATCGACGAAGACGTCTTCGTCATCGTGACGCGCGACGGCTGGATGAAGCGACAGGGATCATACACGGACATTGACTCCATCCGCGTGCGTGATGGCGACGAGGTTGGCTGGGTGCTTCCGAGTTCGACGCGGGAGACCGTCGGCTTCTTCACCAACTACGGCCGCTGCTATACGGCACGCGTGGCCGACATTCCAAGCACGACGGGCTACGGCGATCCGGTGCAGAAGCTCTTCTCGTTCGATGACGAGGAGCGGGTCGTAGGCGTCGTGGCGTTCGACGAGCGCGCGCTTCCCGACCCCGAGCCGGATCCGGAGGTGCAGCCCGAGCTCTTCGAAAACGGTCAGGAGGATCCGGACGAGCTCGATCCCTACGTGGTGGCCATCACCAAGCAGGGGCGGGCTACGCGCTTCACTATCGAGGGATTTATCGAGCCTTCGACGGTTAGAGGGCGCCGCTACATGCGCGTCGAGGAGGGAGACGAAGTCGTGGCCGCCTTTGTGGCGGCGGGGCACGAAAACGTCTGCCTGGCCTCGCACAACGGCCGCGCGCTGGTCTTTCCCGTCCATCAGATCTCCGTGTACAAAGGAGCGGCCAAGGGGGTCATGGCCATCCGCCTCGAAGACGACGACCGAGTGATCGGCTTCTGCCTCTCCGACGCCGCCCGCGATGGCCTGCATGTGCAGACGAACCGCGGTCGCGACGAGATCGTTCGGACCACGAAGTTCGACGTCACGAATCGCGGCAACAAAGGCACGCTCGTCATCCAGCGCGGCTACCTCGCGGAGGTGTTTCCGGAGCCGGTGGAGGTTACTTTAGACGACCAAGGCTAGTGGCTGAAGGAGATCAAGAAAGGAATATTGTTTTTGAGGTAGATACGCCGCTGGGCTTTCGGGTACGATCTACGTCCTCGTATTGGTCAACCATTGTCAATGTGAAGCACCCGGTCATGAAAGGGCGTATGAATGCTGTGAAGAATACAATTGAACAACCAGACGAGGTTCGGGTCAGCAAGAGTGACAAGCATGTTTTGTTATTCTATCGGCAGGTGCAGGCATCGAGGTGGATTTGTGCTGTTACAAGGCGATTGAATGACGATGGATTTCTAATCACGACTTATCCGACAGACGCTATCAAAGAAGGACGTAAGATATGGCCCAGGTAAAAGTTTTTCACGATCGGCGTGGACATACACTTACTGTTTGGTTTGATGACCCGCAACAGGAGTACATCTGCGAGGAGTCTGGCGATGAGATCATACTCATGAAGGATCAAGAGGGAGCCGTTATTGGGTTTGAGAAACTTAATTTCAAACCGTCCGATGCCGACCCACTAGAAGTCGCTCTCTCGACGCGCGACGATGCATAGTTCGCTTTTCGGGTGCCCGATTCCATGAAGGCTCCATTTCTTTGAGGCGAGAGTAGTTTGGACGAATGAGAAATACTGATATGGAAGCAATTCGCTGGGATCGAGATGAACTAGAACGGTTCTGTCGCGAGAACGATGTGAGCGTTCTCGGACTTTTCGGATCTGCGGCTCGCGGAGAGATCTCTGCCGGTAGCGACATCGACCTTGTCGTTCGTTTCTCCGAACGCAAGAGCCTGCTCGATTTGGTCCGTATTGAGCGGGAGATCGCGGAGCTTATCGGGCGCGACGTTGACCTCTTGACCGAGGCATCCATCAGCCCGCACCTGAGGGATCGGATTAAAGATGAAATGCGCATACTCTACGATGACGGCACCAAAGAGCGACAGGGTCTATTTGAGGCATATTCTCCAGGCCATTGATCGTATTGAACGGTACCTCGATGGTGTCTCCGAAGCCGAGTTTATGGAGGATGAGCTTCGTCAGGACGGGGTAATTCGCCAGCTAAGCATCATTGGGGAAGCCGTCAAACGTTTGTCAGACGAGATCCGCGCTGAACATCCAATGATACCATGGCGAGATGTTGCGGGTATGCGCGATAAGCTTATTCATGACTACTTCGGTGTGGATTTGGAGGCGGTCTGGGACACGGCTACTCAAGATCTCACCCCCTTGAAGAGAGAAGTGCAGGTTGCACTTGCAGATCAAGATACGTAATGCCCCACCCCGAACGCATCTACCAGGCCACCTACGACAAGCGCTGGGCCGAGGTCGTGACGCTGATCCATGAGCACGCCGATGCGATCGGCGGCGATCCGCGGCTGCAGCGAGCAGCAGACATGTTTGAGGACGCCCTGTTTGACGCGCTTGATGAGGATATCGACGAGGAGTTAGCCGATGCGCTGGAGACGCTCGTATTACTGCACTCCGGCGACCGGTACGTGCTCTCCGGCGATCGCTTTCAGGCGAGCATCGCCGCGCTCGTCGAGTGGCACGAGGGACAGGGCCGTCGCCGACAGGCCGCGCAGTACGCCCGGTTCTGCCCGGAGGCGGAGGTTTGCGCGCAGATTCTGGATCAGGTGCAGGAGTCGGATGATACAGTACGTTCCGCACCGCCGTCTCGCACGCTGGCGTGTGACTCCTTTGATCAGATGACGGTAACGAAGCACGAACCGCTCGCGGCAACGAAGGTCACGACGGGCCTCTTCAAGTCGCCACAGGAGGCCACCTTTTTCCGGGCGGCGCGCGAGGTCTTCCCGACGTATACGCCCTACCCAAATGTGGCGCTCAGCAGCGTGATTGACTATGCGGCGATTGAGCCCGACCTTTCGTCTGACGAGCGATCGTACTTCTTCCGCGGCGTGATCGACTGCGTGCTCGTCGATCCGCACGAAGGCTACCGCCCCGTGTACTGGTTCGAGCTCGATAGCGCACACCACGACGAACCGGAGCAAAAGCGCAAGGATGAAATGAAGAATCGCATCGTATCGCTGGCCGGGCACACGCTCTACCGCATCCGGCCGCACGTTGCGGTCGACCGTCACGACTTCATCGACCTGCTGCGCGAGTGCATCGCGGAGATGCCCGCCCGACGCGCCCTCTAATTTCACGGTTCATCCCCATCTTGTAGTATTTCGCATCCACCGAGGACCCACATCGTTCTATGGCCAGATCAACAACTTACACCGGCGAAGACATTCAGGTGCTCGAAGGGCTCGAGCCCGTTCGAAAACGGCCCGGCATGTATATCCGAGGCACCGGTAAACCCGGTTTGCACCACCTGCTCTGGGAGGTTGTCGATAACGCCGTCGACGAAGCCACTAACGGCTACGCTTCGAAAATCGAAGTCGTGCTCCATGAGGATGGTAAAAGCGTGACCGTGTCTGATAACGGACGGGGAATTCCCGTCGACGAGCACCCGGAAAAGGGCATCCCGACCGTGGAGCTCATCCTCACGACGCTCCACTCCGGCGGTAAGTTTGATTCGAGCAACTATATTACCTCGGGCGGGCTGCACGGCGTTGGCGCGTCCGTCGTGAATGCCCTTGCTGAAGAGATGATCGTGGAGGTCAAGCGCAATGGGACGGCGTACAGGCAGCGGTACGAGCGTGGCGTTCCCCAGGCAGAAGTCGAGCCCGCGCGCTCTAATGTCCGAGGCAGTGGCACGTCGATCTACTTTCGCCCCGATCCGGTGATCTTCGAGACGGTGACGTTCGATGTCGGCTGGATTAAAGAAAATTTGGAGGTCAAGACGTACCTCAACCGTGACTTGAAGATTGTCTTCAAGGACGAGGTCAATGACGAGCGCCACGTCTTTCAGCACGAGGGCGGCATTGCCGAGTATCTGGAGCATATCGTCGAGGAGCTGCAGGTCGGCCCCATCCACGAGGATCTCTTCGTGTTGCGCGACGATGACTTAGAGGGCGAGGGCCGCCTTGAGGTGGCCCTGCAGTGGACAGAGGCTCCCAAAGAGCAGCTCCACACGTTTGTAAATGGCATTCCCACGCCGGACGGGGGAACGCACGAGCAGGGCCTCAAGAGTGCCGTCCGCAAGGCCGTGCAGACGTATATGGACACGCACGATCTGGTCCCGCACCGCCTGGAGATCAAGGCTGAGGACATCCGCGAGGGGCTTGTTGGCATCGTGAGCCTCTTTATGGTCGATCCGCAGTTCCAGGGGCAGACGAAAGACAAGCTAAACAACCCGTCCGCCCGGTCGACCGTAGCGAGCGCCGTGCGGCGGGAGCTCGAGCAATACTTGAACACGCACACCTCGACGGGCGAGGCCATTGCCACGCGCGTGATTCAGGCGGCCAAGGCGCGGCGCGCGAGCCGGTCGGCGGCGAGCCAGGCGCGCGGGTCGAGTCGGTCGAAGCGCCGGCTCAACCTGCCGGGCAAGCTTGCCGACTGCTCGTCGAGCACGCCGTCCGACTGTGAGCTGTTCATCGTCGAGGGCGACTCGGCGGGCGGCTCGGCCAAGCAGGCCCGCGACCGGGAAACGCAGGCCGTCCTTCCGCTGCGCGGCAAGGTGCTCAACGCCGAGCAGGCCTCCCTCAAGCGCGTGCAGAACAACAAGGAGCTTTCGAACATCGTCCAGGCGCTCGGCTGCGGGCTCGGCGATAACCTCGATATCTCGGATCTCCGCTACCACAAGGTGATCCTCCTGATGGATGCCGACTCGGACGGGCACCATATCGCGACGCTTCTGCTCACGTTTTTCTACCGGTACATGCGACCGCTCATCGCCGGTGGGTTCGTCTACATTGCTCAGCCGCCGCTCTACCGCATTGATGCGGCGAAGGAGACGTACTGGGCGCTCGACGAGCCCGACAAGGAGCGAATTATTTCGGAGATACAGTCCGACGGCCGGAATTTGAATATCGATATCCAGCGCTTTAAGGGGCTGGGGGAAATGATGCCGAGCACACTCAAGGAAACTACCCTCGCTCCGGAGGGCCGGAGGCTTCTGGAGGTCACCATCCCCGACGCCGAACGGCTCCAGACGGAAGAGACGATCACCGATCTCATGGGACGTGACTCCTCCGCCCGCTACGAGTTCATCATGCAGCACGCCGCCGACGTGGACGAACTGGACGTCTGAAGCCCATGCACGCACAAATACGGTATCTGCTCGCTCTATTGATCATCGGCCTCCTGGGAGGTCTGGGAATCCAGTCGAGCGCAACCGCGGTCGGCTATTACCCGCAGCAAGACACGCTTGACGAGGCCATTCAGGCCGTCCTTGGGAACTATCCGGAGGCCACGGTTGGCATCGCCGTCCGGGACCCGGCCACCGGCACGCGGTACGACCATCAGGCCGAGCGCGAATTCCACGCGGCCAGCACCATGAAGGTGCCGGTTATGATCGAAGCCTTCCGCCGGGCGGAGCACGGAGGCTTCTCGCTGGACGATGAGCTCACCATCGAGAATGAATTCACGTCCATCGTCGACGGGTCGACCTACTCGATTGACAGCGACAGCGACGAGGCCATCTACGATCACCTGGGCGAGACGATGACCATCCGCCATCTCGCTGAGCGGATGATTCAGATCTCGTCCAACCTGGCTACGAATCTGCTCATCGAGCACCTCACGCCCGATTCTGTGCAGCAGACTGTCGAGCGACTGGGAGCAGGCGGGATGCAGGTCAGGCGCGGCGTGTTCGACATGCCGGCGTTCTACCGGAACATCAACAACACAACCACCGCAGCGGCACTGGCGACGCAGCTTGAGGCGCTCATGCAACAAGAAGCCGTTTCATCAGAGGCCGACCGGGCTATGATTGAGATTTTGCGCGAGCAGGAGTTTATCGATGCGATTCCAGCTGGCCTTCCGGAAGAAGTGGCAGTAGCGCACAAGACGGGATCGATCACTGAAATCCACCACGATGCGGCCATCGTCGAGCCTGGAGAGGAAGCGCCGTATGTGCTCGTGCTGCTCACCGAAGGCGTCGAATCTGACGATCGATCGGCGACGCTTATGGCTGAGCTGGCCAATGCGGTTCATCGTTACCTGCGAGACGTGCCGTAATGCCACGGCAGGAATCCTCCACTACGAAGCAGTTGGGACTGCCATTACTACTTCCACAATCTGAGTGGCTACTACCGGGCGTCAAGCGCTCAGAGGCGCCAGTTAGCCAAATCTTGAAGGGCGAGTGCTCCAAAGCGATAACAACATTCAGGCTGAAACGGCGGGCGGGCGAAAGCAAAAGAGCGGGAAGGGCAAGCTGCTTGGTTAATAACTTCAAGTCAAGAAAAGAAGTGTTGAAGAGCCTCGTGCCTAAATGCCTCGTGCTAAATGCATAGACTCGCTCATCTGCCATGCAAGACGATGCGTCACTGCGACGGTGTTACCATGTGCTTGATCTGACGCCCGGTGCCTCGCTCGATGAAGTAAAAGCAGCCTACCGCCGTCGCGCCCAGGAATGGCATCCGGATCGGTTTCCCAACGATCCCGAAAAGCGAACCCGGGCGGAGCGCAAGTTCAAACGCATCACGCGGGCCTATACGGTACTGACAGAGGCGCTCCGCACGTCGGCCTATGAGCCCTCGACGAGCGGGTCGACGGGCTCGGCTTCAGCGACATCCGACCAGCCGGAGGCATCGGAAGCTTCAGAGCAGAAACGCACTTACGCGGGACCGGTCGCTGCGTACCAGGTGCTGGCAGAGGAGGGAGAGGAGGCGTCCATTGAGTCAAATCCGAAGGCAAAGATCGCAGTCGTCATTGGCGGGGTCGCGCTCTTCATATTTGGTCTTATGGAAAGCGCTTCCATCTCAGAGATGCTGCTGTGGACCGTGGCGTGGCTGGCTGTCGTCTTCGGGGTTGGACTGCTGGTGGGAATTAAGCAGCTGCAGATCGAGAACGAGCGTCCATAAAAAAAGAGCACCCGGCTCCGTGGCCGAGTGCTCGGGATTCCACTTGTGCTATGTGGGGTATTAGTTGAGTGTAGCGTCCAGCTCAATCGCAGCGCCGGCGAGCACCTTCGAAACGGGGCAGCCCTCCTTGGCCGCTTCAGCGTGCTGCTGGAAGGTCTCGTTGTCGATTCCGGGAACTGTGGCATCGGCTTGCAACTCGACACGCGTGATAGCCGGGTTGCCATCGACCATCTCGAGGTGGACGTCGGCTTCGGTGTGAACGCTTTCCGGCTCGTAGCCGGCCTCGGCCAGGATGTTGGAAAGAGCCATGGAGAAGCATCCGGCATGAGCTGCGCCGATGAGCTCCTCCGGACTTGTGTTTTCGTCGCCCTCGAACCGTGAGGTGAACGAGTAGGAAGCGCCGGACAGCACGCCGCTGTCGGCGTTCATCGTACCGTTTCCGCTTTGAAGATCACCGTTCCAGGTAGCGTCAGCTCCGTGTTTGGGCATGGTAAAGATCAGAAGTAGGTTGTGAGGAAAAGTGAATTGAATGTGGGATGCGCACCGAACATGCGTCCGAGCGTTCCCACCGTAACAAATAGATCAAAGACGATGCTACGGTAAAACGTCAGTTGGAGTTTAGCTTGTCGAGGTGCACGTCCATCTGTGGGAAGGGAATGCCAACGTCGGCTTCGTCCAGCTTGTACTTGACGGCACGCGTCAGCTCCTGGCGCAGGCGGAAGAAGTCGTCAGACTCTGCCCAGATGCGCACCTGCCAGTCGATCGACGAGTCGCCCAGCCCTACGAGCGCGGCCTGCACGCCTCTCTCTTCAACCCGGTCGTCGATGCTTTCGGCCGCCTCAATGAGCACCTCGCGCACGCTGTCAATATCTTCAGGGTAGTCCGTCCCTACGTCGACGTCGACGCGCACGACATCGTGGTAGAACGCATTCGTGATAGTGGAGCCGAACACGTCGCCGTTCGGCACAATGATGCGCCGGTTGTCGCGCGTGTCGATCTGCGTGTAAAACAGCTGGATAGCGCGCACAAACCCGGTTTCACCGCCGATCTCGACGAAGTCGCCTACATTGAAGGGGCGAAAGATAAGCAGCATGACGCCCGCTGCAAAGTTGGCAAGCGTGCCCTGCAGAGCGAGACCAACAGCAAAACCGGCGGCCGCAAGGACACCGACGAAGGCCACGACCTCTACGCCAACGGTGTCGAGGGCGACAAAGATCGTGAGAATCAAGACCGCGTAGTACGTAAGGTTGGCTGCAAAGCGGGCCAGCGTCTTATCCATCGACGGCCGGTCCATTGAGCGCTGAATCAGACTGCGCACCCAGCCGGCTACAAACCAACCGACGATGAGAATGACAATGCCTGCAACTGCTTGACCCAGAATAGGAATTAAATCAGCGAGCGAGTATCCGGCAATGATTTCAGCTTCCATAGGGGGTGGAATGGTAGTGGTAGAGTAAACGAAAGGAAATTAAGGGGATCAAGAAAATACGAAGGGGTCCATATAGGAGCAAATGCGAATTATGGAGAAACTGAACCCTGAGGGTATCCGCGAATTCGCTCCCATAGCTTGCGGAATATGTGGCCTTCGAGGTCGTATCCGCGGTTGGCCTGTTCGAACTCCGATGATCCTCCGCTGTCGCTCGACATCCGAAACGCAAATACGTAGTCGCCATCGTCGGTCAGCCAGGCATCGCTGCGGCCGTACCGCAAGTCGTGTACGTATAGGACGCCGTCCATCTCTCGCACGGTAAAGAAGCCGCGCGTGTACCAGCGCAACCGCTCAACGTCGGGGTTGTCCCAGACGTCGTCCAGGAGGTCGTGATTCTTGGGAACGTACCAGAAGTCTATGTCGCGATCAGGGTCAAAGTGGGAGTACTGGCCGATCCAGAATCCGTCTTCGCCCTCGGCGACGGTTTCCCAGAGGACGTTGTTGAGGGGGGCAGGCGTAGTCAGGGTGCGCTCGTAAGAGATGTCTTGCTCATCCAGGGCGTGCTGAAAGACCCGGTCCATGTACACGCTGTTCACCAGTGTGAGCAGCAGATAGGCGCTGCTAAGGCCCAGGCCGATGTAATTGGCTATCCGGCGCCGGCGGTCCGTGCGCGCATACCGGAAGCCCACTAGTACACCTGCGGCAAGTGGGAGGGTGTGCAGCGGGTCGGCAATGAAAATGCTCCCAACGGCGGCCGGGTAATCTGAAAAGGGCCAGAAGATTTGTGTCCCGTACACATTTAAAAGGTCGAGCACGATATGACTCAGAAAGCCGGCCAGCGCGACCAAGGTCCATTCGCCTGTGGTGGCCGTATCGTCGGGATGGATGCGGCGGATGAGCCAGCCAAATAAAGGAGCCATGACGATCGCAAAGAGGAGGGAGTGAGTCACGCCACGATGGGCAACCAGGGCTGTGACATCGGAGACGAACGGATTGATGAGGACGTCAAGATCGGGAATGTTCGCGATGATGGCTCCCCAGAGGGCAGCTTTGTAGCCGGTTTTACGTCCGGCAATGGCTTCGCCAAGAGCGGCTCCGGTAACGGTATGAGCTAACTGATCCACAGAAGATGAGAGGGTAAGGTTCGTGAGATATACGTAGAGAGAGGTGCGAGGAAACGATTCGCCAACACTGTTAGTGTACAAGCGCGCGTCGATATATTAAAACCAAGCTCGCTCGCCATCACGTGTCGGATACGGTTCCCGTCCAGATTGAGAAGGCGCATGTGCGATCCGATCGGAACGAAGAATTGCGCGCGCTGATCCGCCAACTCTTCATGCGGCGCAATCTCTCGTATACAGCCGGTCAGGAGAAAATGTGGCTGCGGGCTGAGATCGTGCAGTCGCTACGTGAGAAGAGCGAAGTGTACCGCTCGATGAGTAGCAAGACCTCGGGACCACTCGTCTTTGAGCTCGGCTACTTTCGAATCCGAGATGACCGCCTCGAGCTTACTACGAAAGGACTGCCGGATCCGCATCCTGAAGCGTTGGCCCGACTGCTGAGCGAGTTCGTGGAGCCCGGCGCTCAACTCATCTTCCGGCCCGAAGACGAAGCGCCACATGGTTGGGTTCTCCATGGAGTGGACGATATTGAATCGATGTCGCCGGCAGAGATCGAGGCGCTGTAGGTTAGCCCGATCTGCTAGCCGACTCCGCGATCCAGTCGGCAAGATGACGGATCGCCTCCGTGCGCTCCAGTTCCTCGATGGGATTCTTTCGCTTCCGTAGTACCGTGACGTCTTTCCAACGATGCCCTTCCGGATTGAGGTGATCCAGTACGCGCACGCCCAGGCAGCGCCCGTTGTGCCCTACGAGCCCTGTTGCCACGTTAGGTCGATTCGGGAACGGGGAGCTACCAGGGAGGGCGTCTTCGATCGTCGAGAGCGCGTCGCGCAGGTCCGACTCCGAGGGGTCGTCGAGGCGAATAAAGAGATCGACCTCGAAGTCGCGCGCGAAATCGATTTGCACAACGCTATGGTTGGGAGACAGGGGCCGCCACTTCAGCCCGAGGGTGCCGCATCCCTCAGTGAGTTCGCGAACGGCTTCCTGGAGCTCAGGAAAAGATGACTTCAGACTGCTAATCATGCGCCGGTGCGCCTTCGACCGAGCCTGCGTCGAGCCGGGATGGGTAAGCTCGCCAGCAACTTCGAACGACGCCGACTGGAGCCACGACTGGATGCTCGAGTGACTGGTAATTTTCTCATTTGCTTCATCGATGGAGTCGCTCAGGAGGGGGGCAAGGAGCGATTCCCATTCTGCCTTCGAAGGGGACGACATAGGTCTATAAGCTGTTGGAGAAGCTCATTATGAAGAAACAAAATACGCACTCATGCATACTCGGTCCACATGGCAATTATCCATTAACCTGCGACAATCGTGACCGGACGATCTTCCGCGACTTCTCGACAGCCCAAGGCCATCCCTCTCGACGAGCTCTCCGACCAACTTCAGATCTCAAAGCAGACCCTTGTTCGCTGGGCGGATCGGCACCTGATTGATGCGGATCTCTACTGGGATTTGAACGAGGAGAACCAGGAAGTTCGCATGATCGAGCTAACGGACCAGACGCTCGATTACCTGGAGTCCTTTGCTGAAGAGTACCGTGAAGATGTCGTCAGCCGAACGGAGGCGCGACGCATCCTGAAGCAGATCGATCGAAAGAAAATTAAGAAGCTGATCCGCGCGGATGAAATCAAGGACGTAGAGGTTGACGACGAGACGCGCATCGTGGTAGGAAGCATTGAGGACTATCTGATGTCGCGCGAGCAGGTGGAGGAGGAAGAAGAGGAGTAGTCTCGGCCCTCGTCCATCACACGAGGCCAATGTAATCCCCTCTACCAATCTGGAAGTTGTACCCGACCTGCCCCGGCCATCGTCGCCGGGGCATTTGTTTGTGAGGCTGGTGCATGCGAGACGGGCACGTACATCTTACGCCTCATCAAGCGTAGCGGCGAGATCGTCCTTCATATCCGCCGGGAAGATCCCCACGACCCGCTGATCGATCGTACCGTCGGGGCCAATGACAAACGTGGTTGGCAGGCCGAACACTTGTCCGAAGTGCTCGTCGAGCTCATTGTCAGGGTCGTGCACGAGAGGATAGTTGATCTCATGCTCCTCTGCGAAGGAGAGAACGGTATCGGCGTCTTCGCGATCGACGGAGATGCCGATGACGGTCAGTCCTTCAGGACCTAGCTCATCCTGGAGCTCTATGAGGTCGGGGATCTCCACGCGGCACGGAGGGCACCAGGTAGCCCAGAAGTTGACAAGTATCAGTTCGCCTTCGCGCTCGGCCGGGTTGATCGTTCCGCCGTCCATGGTGGCCAGCTCGATATCAGGAGCCATTTTCGGCTCCTCCATATCCTCGACTCGGGCGCCCCCTTCGCCGACATCCTCTGCAGTGGCAAACTCGTCTATTTCGACGTCATTGGCCAGTTCATCAGCTCCGTCGTCCGATGAGCAGCCGGCCAGCAGGAGGCCTCCAGCGAGAGCGAGAAGTAGAAGTAAACGTCGAATCATCATCTTGGGAGTTTTCAGTGTATGACTTCGCGAATCGTGGGGGCGTTCACGTCTCCATGCGAGGCGTCGAATGTGGGCTGGCCCTCCGACACCAAGATCGCCTGAGGCGACTCGTGGCGAACGTTCATCTCTTCAGCGATCCGGTCCGAGACGGACCGCGCGCTTTGGACAGTCACTTTGTAAATTGGAAGGCCGTTCTCACCGGCCAGCTGCTCCATCTCGGTGTGAGCCCGCGAACTGATCGGACAAATGGAGCTGTGCTTGAAGAGCAGCACAGGTTCATCCTCCGAATGCGAGAGGGCTTCGTTGAGATCGCTGTCCGATTCTAGCGTGTTGAAGGGCGAGTCGGCCATGGGATCGGTGGATTGATGGTAGCGGTGTAATAGGTCCCACACCGCTCGTAGGTGATACGCAATCCGGCTTGAAAGGTCCATCAAAATTTGGTGCGGCTGTTCGAAGCATGTAACAACAAAGAGTGGGAATTGCCGTTTCAATGGCGCCGTCAGAAAAGACACAGATTGAGGTAAAAGATGGAAGCTGAAGCCACAGGAGCAGAAGATGTTCGCTGGGATCTATCGGACCTGCATGAGGAGCCCGGCGAGGTGAAAGAAAGTCTCGCGGCTGTTGCCGAGGACGCCCAGGCGTTTAGCGAGACGTACCGCGGGGCGGTCGACGAGCTGTCGGCCAAGGAGCTGGCAGACGCGCTGCAGGAGTACGAGGCACTGATGGATCGCATCGGCCGCGCGTACGCTTACGCTTATCTATGGTGGTCGACTGATACGAGCGACACAGAGCGCGGGGCGCTCCTGCAGGAGGTCCGAGAGGCTTACAATCGCATCAACCAGCAGCTTCTCTTCTTCGAGATCGAGTGGGCGCAGGTGGATGACGAACGGGCGGCCGACCTCATGGACGAGCCCGCACTCGCCGACTACAAGCACTACCTGGAGCTCGAGCAGCTCAAGGAAGAGCATCTCCTGAGCGAGCCGGAAGAAAAGATCCTGTCGGAGAAATCCGTCACCGGACGCAGCGCCTGGACCCGGTTCTTTGACGAGACGACCGGCGACATGCGTTTCGAGCTCGACGGCGAAACGCTCACGCAGGAGGAGATTCTGTCGAAGCTCTATGAGCCGGACCGCGCGCTCCGGCGCCGCGCCGCGCTGGCGTTCACCGAAGGCTTGGAAGAGAATCGCCGCATTCTCACGTACGTCTTCAACACGGTGCTGGCCGACAAGGCATCCGACGATCGCCTGCGCGACTACGACCACTGGCTGGCCAGCCGCAACCTCTCGAATGAGGTCGACGACGAGACGGTCGAGGCTCTCGTTGAAGCCGTCACCGGACGCTACGGGCTGGTTGCACGGTTTTACCGGCTCAAGCGCCGCCTGCTCGGCCTCGATGAGCTGTACGATTACGACCGCTACGCGCCCATCGGCGCCTCCGACGCGCGTTACGAATGGAGCACAGCGCGAGACCTTGTGCTCGGCGCGTATGACGACTTTCATCCCCAGATGTCCGACGCGGCGACGCACTTCTTTGAGGAGAACTGGATCGATGCCGCGCTCGACGAGGGCAAACGGAGCGGCGCCTTCAGCCATGGGACGGTGCCTAGCGCGCACCCGTACGTGCTCCTCAACTATACGGGCAAGACGCGCGACGTGCAGACGCTCGCCCACGAGCTCGGACACGGTGTGCACCAGTACCTCTCGCGCGAGCAGGGGGCCCTGCAGGCCAGCACGCCGCTCACCACGGCCGAGATGGCGTCCGTCTTCGGCGAGATGCTCGTCTTTCAGCGCCTCATGCGGCGCGAAGACGACCCGCAGAATCAGCTCGCCATGCTGGTTCGCAAGATCGACGACACGCTGGCGACCGTCTTCCGGCAGACGGCCATGAACCGGTTTGAGGATCGTATCCACACGGCCCGCCGGGAAGAGGGCGAGCTGCCGCCGGAGCAGTTCGATGCGTACTGGATGGAGACGCAAGAGGCCATGTTTGAGGAGAGCGTGACGCTCGGTGATCACTACCGGCACTGGTGGTGCTACATCCCGCACTTCATCCACACGCCGGGCTACGTCTACGCCTACGCTTTCGGCGAGCTGCTCGTGCTGGCACTCTACGCGCGCTACCAGGAGGCCGGCGACGATTTTGCTGAGCGCTACCTCGACGTGCTCCGCGCCGGCGGCTCGGACTGGCCGCACGAGATCGTGAGTACCCTCGGTGTTGACCTCACAGATCTCGATTTCTGGCATCAGGGGCTCGACGAGATCGAGGCGCTCATCGAGCGAGCGGAGTCGCTCAGCGAGTCGTCCGACGTTGACCTGGCGACGAACGGTGAGCCCTCCAGTTAGTGCACACTCAAGAGGCTACGAGGTCTTCGTACTATGCATTGGTGTTCATTTTTTGCTAGATAAAAAAACGAACCCGACGAGCCGAAGGCGACTCACGCAAGTAATAAAAATCACGGCGGGAAGAACTTGGCCTGACGGTGTCCTTCGGTTCGCTAAAATTGATCAAACTCGCTCGCACTCCAAGAATAGGCGCTACCTTCGGATCAACACACGCTCGCACCCCGGGAGTACTTCCTCGCTCCGCTCAGGGCGCTCAAACAGGATCAATTTTTTAACCCTCTCCTCCGGACCCCGTCCGGGCGGCCAACTTCTTCAAGGCCGAATAAACCCACTATGCTGAAGGAAGGTCGGTCCACTTAGGTCATCTATCCGAGGCGGTTTGATTGAAATTGCACGAGAATACAGGCGCTTCTGACAGACGACTCGCCATTCCCCATTCCCCACTCACCTTTCCCCCAATCGCCATTTCTGACCGCGCCAGCAGCCACGCCGAGTTCTGGGACGTCCGTTATGAACGAGAGACGCATCTCTTTGGCACGCAGCCAAATGCCTTCGTGGCGTCGGCTGCGGAGTATGTGCCTGCGGAGGCCGATGTCGTAGAGTTGGGAGCGGGAGAGGCGCGCAATTTGGTGTATCTGGCGACGCGGTACGGGCACAGCGTCACGGCGGTCGACTTCGCGCCGACGGCTCTCGACCAGGCCCAGGCGCTGGCCGCCGAGCACGGCGTGTCGCTCGAAACCATCGAGGCGGACCTGCGCACGTGGACGCCCGACCGGCAGTGGGACGGCGTGCTCGTCACCTTCGTGCAGCTCCTGCCGCACGAGCGACCGCGCTTCTACCAGGTGATCCAAGAGGCGCTGCGGCCCGGCGGCGTCGTTATCGCCGAGTGGTTTCGCCCGGCGCATCTGACGGGGGATTACGCGCGCATCGGGCCGAGCAAGGGGGACCGCATGGTCCCGCCCGACGAGCTGCGGGAGCACTTCGCATCGCTGGAAATCGTTCGCTGCGAGGCGACGGAGACGACGCTCGATGAAGGCGATAAGCTACACGGACGCGCTGGCGTGGTGCGGTTCGTCGCGCGGAAGTCGCGTGCAGCATGAGTCTGAGTCCTCCGCTCAGCAGCAGTGTCGCGCGATCGGCGGATCGGTGGAGATTAGGCCACGGCTTGTTGTGACACCTGCCACCGCAGCATATGTGCGCGTACCAATCCGATAACGCGTGGTGATAAGAAAAGCCGCAGCGCCTCTCTTGGCTGACCTCAGCATCTGAAATCCAGAGGAGCTTTCGGGATTTTACTCTGGCATCACCCGGCGTGTCTGCTGGACACTTTGACAACAGTTCAGTTTTTGCTCGACGTTTTGTATCCTTTCTGCGTCGCAACTGCAGCTTTATTCTTCGCTTCTGCTACCACTCACCTGTGCAGAAATATTGCCTATGCTCAACGTCGATGACATTTTGCTCGCGCGCGACTTCTCACCCGTCTCGGACCAGGCGCTGCACTACGCCGCCGCCATAGCGCAGCGCTTCGACGCAAGGCTCCATCTCCTTTATGCCGAGGTATTGCATGACGACCCGTTCGGCCCGGCCGATCGGGAACGTCCTGAGTCGCCCCGGGAGCAGATTACCGAGCGGCTTCAGCACGCCGAGAACGGAGAGCCGATTGCTGACACCTATGAGGGCATCTCCCTCAAAACAGCCATCGAGCGCGACGTAGCTGCGGCACCGGCCATCCTGAACTATGCGCGGACCGAGGATGTCGATCTCATCGTGGTGGGCACCCACGGCCGCCGGGGTATTAAGCGGCTGCTGCTGGGAAGCGTCGCCGAAGAGGTGGTATACCGATCGGACCGGTCAGTGCTCACCGTTCGCGCACTCGAGGACGGAAAGATTGCTTCCGTCGATCTGGAATCGCTGCTTGTTCCCATCGACTTTTCGCGGTACTCGCGAGAAGCCCTGCGCTACGCGCGAGAGCTGGCCGCCTTGACAGACGCGCGCATCGACCTGTTGCACGTGATCGAGGAGAATCTCCATCCGGCGTTTTACGTGGGAGGCGTTCGTTCCGTCTACGATGCCGATCCCAAAATTGAAGAGAAGTCGCTTAATCGTCTGAAAAGTTTTTACGAGAACACGGGCGGGGTCGAAGCGCCGCAGGTGGAGACGCATGTGGCTCCCGGCAGAGCCTCTCGCAAGATAACGTCCATGGCGGAAGATAACGGAAATGACCTGATTGTCATGTCCACGCACGGGCGCACCGGCATGGAGCGATTCTTCATGGGAAGTGTCGCTGAAAAAGTTGTGCGGCATGCTACCGTGCCTACGTTTACCGTGAAAGCCTTCGGAAAATCACTGCTTCCCAGCGACGTGTCCATTCGGGAACCGGAAACAACCTGACGGGCGTCCCACCATTTCTCTTCGCCGTGCCTTACCTAACTGAATCGATGGTGAACCGCTATGCATGGTCTCGATCACATCCTCCAGCCAACCGACTTTTCTTCCTGTGCGGCATCGGCCTTTGTGCATGCCGTCCGGCTTGCGCGCCGAAATAATGCTACGCTCCACCTGTTCAACGTAGCGCCGAGCATGGAAGAGGGCACGCTCCGAGGGCGGTACGGCAAGCCCATTGAGAGCACCGAATATTTCAAGCAGATCGAGGAAGAGGCCGATGCGGAGATGCAGCGGCTGATTGATGCGGCGGATACCGACGGCGTGTCCATTAGACGAGTCCATACCCGCGGTATTGCGCCCGGTCCGGTCATCGTAGATTATGCCGAGAGCGAGGCTATCGATCTTGTGGTCATGGGCACGTCAGGGCGCCGAGGGGTTCGCCGGTTCGTGCTTGGCAGTGTGGCCGAGGAAGTCGTGCGGCACGCGCCATGTTCGGTTTTCACCGTGCGCAGTGAGGAGGGCATCGAGGAAGAGCCGGCCCACATCCAGCGTATCCTCATCCCGGTCGATCTTTCGGCGTACACCCGACCGCTGCTGAACGTGGGATATGATGTGGCTGAGGAGTACAGCGCGGCCGTTGATGTGCTACACGTCGTCGAGTCGTCGCCCTTTCCGTCCCGCCTGGTAGGTGCCTTCACGCTCAGCGACGTGATATCGGATCCTGAGCGGCGGGCTAAAGATCAACTGGACCATCTGGTTGAGGAAATGCAACCGACTGAGATTCCTGCGCAGACCCACATTCGAGACGGACACGCGGCGGCCAGTATCGTGGAGACGGCCCGCGAAAACGACGTCGACCTCATTGTCATTGCTTCGCGCGGCCGCTCTGGGTTTGAGGGCTTCCTGCTTGGAAGCGTGACGGAGCGCGTCGTGCGCAAGGCTGACTGTCCAGTGTTTATCGCGCGGGTGGAACCGGAGGAGGCCGGCCAGCAAGAAGCGACAGAGGATAACTAACGGCGGTCGCGCATAGGCGTCTAGCCTTTTCCTTGGAACCACTCACCTCACAGGCCCTCGGGTTTAGCATACTGCGTTCATGGAAGCAACCCAACTCGATCTTTTTTACCGGTTCGGAGTGGCCGTCCTGATCGGTTTGCTGATTGGCCTAGAGCGAGAACATGCGTTTCAGCGGGCGACCGGCGAGGAGGCGCGCGAGTTGTTTGCTGGAGCGCGCACGTTCGCTCTGTTCGGGCTGGTGGGATGCACGGGCGCCTTCATCGCAGATCTGCTCGGTGAGCCGCTGGCCTTTGGAGCAGCCGTGGTGGTCGTAGGGGCACTCCTGGCGATTGCCTATTCGAAGCGCGTGGAGCGCGGGGCTGGGCTCACAACGGAGACGGCGGCCCTCATCACGCTCTTTATCGGGGCGCTTGCCTACTGGGAGCATCTGGGACTGGCGGCAGCGCTGGGGGTCGGAACGGCCGTGCTCCTGGCGATCAAGGTGCAAACGCAATCACTGGCGCGCAACATCGATCAGGAGGATGTCTATGCGACGCTTAAGTTTGCATTTATCACGGTCATCATCCTTCCAATTCTCCCGCGCGAAGGATACGGCCCCCCGCCGTTTGACGTGCTCGAGCCCTTCAACGTGTGGCTGATGGTGGTGCTCATCTCGGGCATCAGCTTTCTGGGATACGTGATGATCAAGCTGATCGGTGCCGAGCGTGGGGTGGGACTCACAGGCGTCCTCGGAGGGCTGGCCTCGAGCACGGCCGTAACGCTCAGCTTCTCCGAGCGCAGCCGGCGCACCGAGCACCTGGCCCAACCCTTTGCCCTGGCGATCCTGCTGGCATGGTCCATCATGTTCATTCGCATCCTGGTGGAGGTGGCGGTTGTCAACCCGGCGCTGCTGCGCGTCGCATGGCTCCCCGTAGTGATCGCCATGCTCGCCAGCGTGGGCTACTGCGGATACCTGTACTACTTCCAGGAGCCGCGGCGGCAGCGGGAGCCAGACACCTTTCAGAACCCGTTCGAGCTAGGGCCGGCCATTACGTTCGGCCTGCTCTACGGGATTATCTTGATCGCCGCAAACGCAGCGCAGATGTATTTCGGGGACGCCGGCCTGTACATCTCGAGTATTGCAGGAGGAACGGCGGGAGTCGATGCCGTCGTGCTCTCAATGGCTGAGTTGAGTCGGGGTGGGGAGGAAGCTATCGACATGCAGACAGCCACGCGTGCCATCCTCATGGCGGCTGCCTCCAACACGGTCGTCAAGGGCGGCATCGTGCTCGCGAGCGGATCGAGCAGTCTGCGTCGGGCGGTCTTTCCGGGGTTGCTGGTCATCCTCGGAACGACGATCCTGGTCATTTTCCTCGTGTGACTTTCTATGCACGATCGAGATGGAGAGGGGATGCGTAGGGAAGCGTCCTACTCCATGATAGGGAAACCTCGGACGAAAGGGATCACGGAAGGGCGGTGTACAAAGCGGATAATCTTCAGTATCATGACAACCGTCCCCACTGAGCCCATCCTCCAACTCCGTCTTTCTTACTAAAAACATCGCAAGATGATATGCTAGCAATTGACCGTATTCTCGTTCCCACGGACCTCTCATCGCATGCCCAGCGCGCGCTTCAGCATGCTGCCGTGTTGGCCAGCTGGCACGATGCTGATCTTACGCTTCTCAACGTGGCCGGTCGGCACATGTATGAGTATGCGACCATGCGCGACCAATTCCCCATGGATTCATCCGACATTGACGAGTTGTTGCAGGGCGATATCGAGGGGCCGCAGCGCATGCCGTCCGCCGACGAGCTCACCATTCACCAGGAGCAGGTTGAGCACGCCTCAGCCGCCGGTGTAATTGTTGACCATGCCACGGAGCACGACGTGGACCTGGTGGTGATGGGCACGCGCGGGCGCCGCGGCACCGATCGTTTGCTGATGGGAAGCGTAGCCGAAGAAGTGGTCCGCGAAACGCCGTGCCCTACCATGACTGTCCGCAAGGAGGGGCGCGACCAGCCCGGCGAAGCGATTCGTCGCATCCTGGTGCCCGTTGACTTCTCGGAGCCCTCCGAGCAGGCCGTCCACCACGGCCGCGAGCTCGCCATGACGTACGGCGCCAAGCTTGACCTGCTGCATGTAGTGGAAGAGGTAACGGTTCCCGCCGCCTATGGCACCGAGCCCGTCGAGATTCGCGTGCCGGAGGCCATCGAAGGAAGTGAGAAGGCGCTCGCCGAACTCGTACGCGAAAAGATCGGCTACGAGCACGTGACAGTGCACGCTGAGCCCGGCCACACGCCGGCCACGATTCTCGATTGCGCTGACGAGCTCGAGTCGGACCTTATTGTGATTGCCACGCACGGGCGCACCGGACTGGAGCGCCTCCTGCTTGGCAGCGTGGCAGAGGGGGTTGTCCGACGCGCCTCATGCCCCGTTTTTACTGTCAAGAGTTTCGGAAAGTCGCTCCTTCCGTCCGACGCGGAGGCGGCGCCCGAGACGGCGTCTTGAGCCCTGTCAGCCTCCCGGCCCGATACTCAAGCCGCCGAGCCAAGAGTTGGGAAGGCAGACGGGCCGGGTTTTCCGCAACCGATCCTTCAGCACGGCCGTTAAGAGAATCCATGCCAAAGATCGAAATAGAGGTGGCATCGGCAGGATAAGATTCTTACTTTTGACGGTCCCGTACCTCTCATAAGAGCCACGTGCTGATGGATGTCCGACGGATTCTCACTCCTACCGACTTTTCGCAGGACGCGCAGCAGGCGCTCCGGTGGGGCTTGTACTGGGCGCAGCAGTTTGAAGCAGAGCTCCATCTACTGCACGTCCTGGCGGAGTATGAGGCCAACTGGCATGAATCCGGCGATGCATTCTCGCAGCTGCGCGAAGCCCGGGCGCAGCAGGAGGAGAAGGTGGTAGAGGGCCTGCAGCGCATGCTGCCCGACGGCACGGAAACGGGGGTAGAGGCGGAGACGGCCTTTCGGCGTGGAACCAACGTGGCTGATACCATTCGGGAGTACGCCGACGACGTGGAAGCTGATCTCATCGTGATGGGATCCTCAGGGCAGGGGGGCATCAGGAATGCGCTCCTCGGGAGCGTGGCCGACCAGGTGGTGCGCAAGGGGCGCCGTCCCGTCCTTACTGTGCGCCGCAATGCAACGCCGTCCGATCCGGCCGACGTGCACCGAGTGCTGGCTCCCGTCGACTTCTCGAAGCACTCCCAGCAAGCCGTTCGCGCAGCCAAGTCCTTCGCTGTCGCCAATGGAGCGCAGCTTGATATGCTGTTCGTGGCGGAGGAGCGCACAGTCCCCATATTTAACGATGCGGGGCTTCCCAGCATAAACACGATTCGCATGGACCCGGAAATCGTTCATAATTCCAAGGCAGCGCTCCGTCAGCTGAGCGAGTCGGTAGGAGGACCGGACATCGAACCAAATGCGCACATGGCCAAGGGAAATGTGGCGAAGCGCATCGTCGACTTCGCTGAATCGCACAAGGTGGGACTTATCGTAATGGCCACACGTGGACTGACGGGGCTGAATAAGTGGCTCATAGGAAGCGTGACGCAGCGCGTTGTGCGCACCGCTTCGTGTCCGGTGGTCACGCTCAACACCCCTCCGGAGGAAGAAGAAAGCTAACGACCACGGCGCCGCGCGCACAGCCGACCGCAGGCAGCAGCGTCTAAGCCCTGGTCTGAATGTTGCGGCTGTCCTGAGGCCGGATACACAACGTATTACACCTCGTTCATTTGTTATTCACCCCCATCACTTGAACTGCTAGAGGGGCATATTGTAACATTCAGTGGAAAAGTTCACCGGCCGACAGCCGCACTGCAGATGCATTTTTTCGCGCTTGGGCTAAATCATGAGACCGCCTCTGTAGAGCTCACCGAGTCCTTTGCCCTCGATGAGGAGGCACAACGGAAGCTCTACGAATCGCTCGCCCTGAGCTCTTCTGCAGAGCTTATCCTGCTATCCACGTGCAATCGCACGGAAGCCTACCTGTATGGCACAGAGCAGGACGTCGAGCAGCTGAAGGCCATGCTCAGTCACGTCGTGGGGCACGTGTGGCCGCACGAGCATTCGTTTCTCCACCGCGACGAAGAGGCAGTCACGCACGTGCTTGAGGTAACGAGCGGCCTCCGGTCGCTGGTCATCGGCGACGCGCAAATTCTTGCGCAGATGAAAGAAGCTTATCGCCGGGCCGTGGACGCAGACGCAGTCGACTCGCTTCTGCACCGGCTCATGCACACGGCCTTTCGTGCTGCCAAGCGCGTGACCAACGAGACCGGTCTGGCCAGTGGTGCGATGTCGGTGTCAAGCGCCTCCGTTGCGATGGCACGTGACCATTTCGCGGAAATTGCCGGCCAGAGCCTTGAGAATGCAGACGTCGTGCTTCTCGGGGCTGGACGGATGGGACGGCTGGCCCTCAAGGCTATGAAGGATCGCGAGTCGAACCGCATCCACGTCACCAATCGCTCGCCGGAGCGCGCCGAAGAAGTCGCTGCGGCCCATGAGGCGTCCGTTGTGCCCTGGCCCGAGCGCTACGAGGCGGTCAGTGACGCGGACGTAGCGATTGTGGCAACAGGCGCCCCCGAACCCACGCTCAAGATGCCGAATATGCTGGATCGGAGCGGCCGCACCACGCCGGTGCTGCTGATCGACATCGCGATGCCGCGGAACGTCGACCCGGACGTCAGCAAGCTGAATGGCTACAAAGTCTACGACCTCGACGCGTTGAAATCCTGGACCGACCGCGTGGAGGCCGAACGAAGCGAGGCGATCCCCCAGGCGAAGTCCATCTGCCAGGATCTGATGCGCGACTACGTCACGTGGGTCTTCCACCAGCAGGCCCTCCAGCCCGCCATCCAGGCCGTGCGCGAGACGTTCGATTCGATCCGCACGCGGGAGATCGAGCGCCATCACACCAACTTTGCCGAAACGGATCGAGATGAGCTCGAGCAGCTCACGCAGTCAATCATGCAGAAGCTGCTCGCCGTACCCATCGTTCGGCTCAAAAACGTTGATCCCGATAGCATCGACTTTGCGCGCGGCATTGAGCTCCTCCGCCTTCTCTTTGCTCGCCCGGAGCGCGACGATGGACTGGACGAGCCGGAACTCACACGACCCCTCGAGGAGGCGGATGAAGACACCCAGCCATCTCTATCAGATGTTCCTAGCGCCTGCCCCTTCGACGAGCAGGCAGCGCCGATGGACGAACGGCCGTCCGACTTCGATGAGGAAGAGCTGCTAGAACGTGTGCTGAGCGCGCCCTCTGGTCAAGGCCCCTCGGAGTCGTGACATATCCTGATCCCCTCATACTCGGCACCCGTGGCAGCGATTTAGCCCTGTGGCAAGCGGGCCGCGTGAAAGAACAGCTTGAGGCAGGCGGTCAGACCGTGGAGCTGAAGCAGATCACCACGCGCGGCGATGAGGAGCGCGACGTCCCCATGGCAGAGATCAGCGACGAGTCGGTCTTCACCAAAGAGATCGACCGGGCCATGCTCCGCGGTGAGATTCACGTCGCCGTCCATTCGCTGAAAGACCTCCCCTCGGAGATCCCGGACGGCATAACAATTGCCGCGGTGAGCGAGCGCGAAACCCCGTTCGATGCCTTCGTCGCGCATCCCTCATTCGAGGGGACGCTCGAGGATCTACCTGATGGCGCCACCATTGCCACTTCTTCCGTCCGTCGTCGCGCGCAACTTAAGGCGTGGTCCTCCGGGATGAATATTGTCCCCGTGCGCGGAAACGTTGACACGCGGATTGAGAAGCTGGACGCGAGCGATTGGCACGGCATGGTGCTCGCCGTCGCGGGATTGATACGGATGGGACTGCAGGATCGAATACGAGAGGCGATTGACTCGCGAATTATGGTGCCGGCCGTGGGGCAGGGCGCCCTGGGAATTACCTGCCGCACGGAAGATCGAGCAATCCAGGCGATGCTTCGGGAGGTGGTTCATCACAAACCGGCCGGCATCGTAGCTGCTGCGGAGCGCGGATTTATGCGTCACATCGGCGGTGGATGTCAGGTGCCAACGGGCTGCTGGGGGCGTCTTGACGAAGAGAACCGGCTTATTCTTGACGGCTGCATTGCCTCTCTCGACGGCACCGAAGTGTTTCGCGCGCGGCGAACATACGAGCCCAGCGCTCCCAAAGAGGCGGGAGCCGACATGGCCCAGGAACTGCTGAGCCAGGGCGGTGCAGAGGTGCTGGATGCAATGGAGATCCGCTCGTAACTGTTCACAGGAACGGTCAGGTCCCGTGGCCAGCGAGTCCCGTCCAACCGTCCTCTTGCTGCGAAGCCCTTCCAACCCCGATCCTTACGTAGCCATCTTCTCTGGAATGGGATGGGACGCGCGGTGCGTGTCGGCCCTTCGTTTCGTATTTCCCTATCAGGAGGCGCTCCAGCAGCGACTCGCGTCGCCCAGCACCTACGGCGGGCTCGTTCTCACAAGTCCTCGTGGCGTAGAGGCCATACGCCGCGTTAGCGAGCAGCATCCTACAATTCTTTCGGGCTGGCGAGAGAAGCAGGCGTATGCCGTGGGGCCGAAGACGGCCGCTGAACTGCGCAAGTTAGGATTCAATCCAGAAGGGGAAGAGGCCGGCGGGGCGACTGATCTTTTATCCGTTATTGCAAAGAAAAAACATCCGAAACCGCTTCTCTTTCCATGCAGCAATCGCCGGCGCGACACGATTCCCGATGGATTAGCAGAGGCGAATATTCCGTACGAAGAAATTGTCGTCTACGAGACGCATCCTCGCGAAGATCTGGAGCTGGACGCTGATCCCGTTACATGGGTCGTCGTGTTTAGTCCATCGGGGATGGAGGCGCTGCAGCACGCCGGACCAGAGGTCCTCCAACGGGTACGGATCGCTGCGATCGGACCGACGACGGCGCAGGCGATCCGGGAGACAGGGCACCCTGTCGAGGCCGTGGCCGAACAGCCGGCGCCCGAGTCGCTCGCGAGCGCGTTGCAGGCGGCACACGACTGAGCAAGGTCGATCGAAGGGTTGAGACCGATGATGGCGATTTTCGAAGCCCGGAAACGCCCAAACGAAATGGCGAAAGGGGGGCACCTCCAAGACGACTCAAGGAGAAAAACCTGCCCGCTAGCTGCTGGGCACGGCTCCGTCGATTGCCTCGCGGAGGTCGGTCGTAGCCTCTTCCGGATCGTCGGCGAGTGCCACGGCTGAAAGCACAGCTACGCCATGGGCGCCGGCATCGAGCACTGACTGCACGCGCTCGGCTGTGATACCTGCAATAGCGATCACCGGAAGTGGGACGGCCTCGCAGGTTTCGGCGAGGAGGTTGAGTCCCTTTACCGACGTGCGATCGTATTTCGACTGCGTGGGGAAGACTGGACCAAATCCGATATAGCTGGCACCGTCCTCGTACGCCTCGAGCGCATGCTCGGGAGATCGCGCCGTCGCTCCGATAATGGCATTGGGGCCCAGGATAGAACGAGCGGCCGCTACGGGAAAGTCCTCGCGGCCAAGATGGACACCCGCCGCTCCCACGGCCTGTGCAATGTCGACGTGGTCGTTAATAAGAAGCGTAACGTCGCCATCCTCACAAACTTCCTGGGTCGACTCCGCGCCGACCAGCTTGTTGCGAATGTTTCCGCTTTTCTGACGAAACTGGATGACGTCCGCCCCACCTCGGATGGCCTGCTGGGCCAACTCCATGTGCGAGTGTTCTTGCTGCAGATAGAAGTCGGTGATTACATGCAGGCGACCAATGGCAGGGGCGTCTTCTTGACCGTTCGGATTGACTTCCATGGCGCTCAGGTTGGATGAGAAGGCGCACGATATGTAAGAACTCAACGACGTGACTCACAAGATAGTCGTTTTCTTGTAGAGGTCAAACGAAAGCCCAACGAAGCGGTTGCAGAGGTTGGATACGCAACGAATTTTTGGGCGAACAGCAACGGCCTCTGACGCTGGCATTTGTGAAAGGGAGACTTCCACCAGAGTGAGACAGAAAAGCAATGCAAGAGATAGCCGGCCTAACTAAAGCCATCCAAGACGCGCGGTCGGCGTACCAGTCGGCCGTGCGGCGCGTCCAGGCCGATCAACTACTCAAGGCGGTCGATGCAACGGAAGTTGCGCCTCGTCCGCTGCGCGACTACGAGTCCATTCGGGTGATTGGCATGGGAAAGGCCGCCATGGCCATGGCCGGTGTCCTCGAGGCGCAGTGGGAAGAAAAGGTCGCTGGAGGATACGTGGTGGTTCCTAGCGGCTATCCGAGTCACTTTCCCGATCGGCTGCCGGCGCCCCGGACAATCGCAGTTCTGGAGGGCGGGCATCCAATCCCGACAGAGGCAAGCCAGCGAGCCGCCCGCCGGCTTCTTCGAACGGCTGCCGACGCCTCATCGGAGGAACTCGTGGTTGCGCTCATTTCAGGCGGCGGGTCAGCCCTGGCTGCCGATTTTGCAGGCGACATTACGCTGGCTGATGCTCAAGCGACGTATCAGTTGCTGTTGGAGGGAGGCGTCGAGATTCATGAGACAAACGCTGTTCGCAAACACATCTCACGCGTGGGAGGAGGGCGTCTCGCGCAGGTCGCCGCGCCGGCCGACGTGGGGGCGCTGGTCGTTTCGGATGTGGTCGGCGACGACGTGTCCACCATTGCCAGCGGACCCACGGTACCCGACCCGACCACCTATACCGATGCCATTGACGTGCTGCGCCGGCACAACCTCTGGTCTGATGCGCCCCGATCCATCCGTGAGCACTTGCTGAGTGGACAGCGCGGCGAGCACGCGGAAACGCTCAAAGCAGGCCAGCTCAACGATAGTCGCGTGCGGACTACGCTCATCGGTCGCGTTGCAGATGCGACCGAAGCCGCACGTTCGGCGCTGGAAAAGCGGGGCTATGACGCTCGCGTGGCAGCCACGGACGTCACTGGCGAGGCGCGCGAGGTCGCGACCCGTCACGTGCGGGCCATTGAGCAGGAAGACCCGTTCACGGCTCTGGTGTGGGGCGGGGAGACAACGGTGACGGTGCAGGGCGAGGGCAGAGGAGGCCGCAATCAGGAGCTTGCGCTGGCTGCGGCGCTCGAGCTTGAGTCCCGGTCGCGCCCGATCGTGGTGCTCAGTGGCGGCACCGATGGCATCGACGGGCCGACGGACGCCGCTGGGGCGTGGGCAACACCACGCACGGCAGTCACCGCTCGACGGCAGGGACTGGATCCGCGCAGCTACCTTGACGCCAACGACTCGTATTCTTTCTTTAAAGCGCTCGGCACCCTGCTCATGCCGGGTCCGACACACACGAATGTCATGGACATCCACATCGCGCTGGTGCGATCGACCGATCAGGGCTGATGTTCTCGTCCGGCTTTACTATACTACTTTCGTGCCAGCACGCCATCCGCGTGTCCAACACCTCATACGTGTTCTCTTTCGATCTTCCTACCGTCCAACATGCATATTCGCTACGCACTCTCATCGGTTCTCATTTTAGCACTCAGTCTCGCGCTCGTGTATCCGGCGGAGGCGCAGGACCTCCCGCTCGACGAGGAGATACCGCTCCCGGGTGTGGAATCCTATGACGACGACATCCCGAAGCCGGAAGACGTGATAGGCCACCAAATTGGCGAGCGCCACACCGAATCCCTGCAAACGGTCAACTACTTCGAGGCCGTGACGGAAGCGAGTGACATTGCCTTCATGGAAGAGTACGCGCGGTCGTATCAGAATCGACCGCTCATCTACTCGGTCGTCACCTCCGAGGAAAACCATGAGCGGCTTGACGAAATTCGAGAGGCGAACGTCCAGCTTACCGAAAATCCCGATGCGGTGAGCGACGAAGAGCTCGAAGATATGCCGGCCGTCGTGTACATGGGCTACTCCGTCCACGGCGACGAGGCGTCAGGCACCGAGGCGGGCATCCTTCTCTTGTACCACCTCACGGCCGGCCAGGGCGAAGCAGTTGATGAGATGCTCGAAGATCTCGTGGTGATCATTGATCCCAACATGAACCCAGACGGGCGCGACCGCTTCGTCAATTGGGTGAACATGAACCGCGGCACCGAGCACACGACCGACGTCCAGGATCGCGAGCACACCCAGCCCTGGCCCGGCGGTCGCACCAACCACTTCTGGTTCGACCTGAACCGCGATTACTTCCCCCTGGCGCATCCGGAGTCGCAGGGTAAGATTGAAACGTACCAGCACTGGCGCCCCCAGGTCTTCACGGACTTCCACGAGATGGGACGTGATGCCACCTACTTCTTCCAGCCGGGCGTGCCGGAGCGGACGCATCCGCTAACGCCGGAGATCAACCAGGAGCTCACGATGGACATCGCGGAGTACCACGCAGACCGCCTCGATGAGGTGAGCGAGATGTACTGGACGCGGGAGACCTTCGACGATTTCTACTACGGCAAGGGGTCGACCTACCCCGACGTCCAGGGCACCGTCGGGATTCTGTTCGAGCAGAACTCGTCGCGCTCGCTGGAGACCGAAACCGAGCACGGGCCGCTCCACTACCGGCGCGCCGTGCGCAACCAGTTCGCGACCACGCTCTCCACGCTTGAAGCCTCCGTGGACCTGCGCGAGGATCTGCTGCGGTATCAGCGCGACTTCTACGCCGCAGCGCCCGAGCGATTCGAGGAGTATGACACGAAGGCATACGTAATCGACAAGGCCACGAACCGCACTCAGGCCCAGGCGCTGGCTGACAATCTACAGCAGCATCGCGTGCGGGTGCATGAGCTCGACCAGACGTTCGAGCAAGACGGCCACACCTTCAGTGCCGGCGACGCCTACATCGTGCCGATGAACCAGCCGCAGAATCAGTATATCGAGGGCATGATGGAAACGCGCACTACGTTCCCGGACTCCATTTTCTATGACGTCTCTACGTGGACGCTTCCCAAAGCATACGGCACGGAGTACGCTGAGCTGGAGCAGGATCCCGGCCCTTTCGTGGGAAGCGAAGTCGAAGAGTTCGGGTTCGACGGCGGCGAGTTTATCGGTGAGCGCCGCTCCAATGTAGGCTATGTGATGGAGTGGAGCCGCTATTTTGCGCCTCGTGCGCTCTATGAGCTTCAGGACTCTGACATGCTCACCAAGGTGCTCCATGAGCCCATGACGATACCGCTGGACGGGCAAGAGCACGACGTGGATCGCGGCGCCATCTTGATTCCGGCCGATCAGCCCGATGCCGACATAGAAGAAGTGCACGACCTTGTGCAAGAGTTACCGGCGGAGCACCACGTGCGGGTTTTCGGACTCGATCGAGGACTTATGCCTGAGCGCCCCGACTTCGGCACGCCGAGCGCTGACGTGCTCGAGAAGCCGCGCGTGGCCGCCCTGACGGGGTCCGGAACCAGCATGTACAATGTTGGAGAGGTATGGCACCTGCTTAACGAGCGGTATGATATTCCGGTCTCACTCGTTGATGTCGACCAAGTCAGCGGAGCCGACATGGATGAGTACAACACGCTCGTCCTGGCAGGCGGATTCTACGGCGACCTCGACGCCGACCAGATCCAGGAGTGGGTCCGTGACGGCGGCACGCTGGTGGGCATTGAAAGCGGCGCCGAATGGATCAACGAGCATGGGATGACCGATCTTGAAGAGCACTCGCTCGATCTCGATTCGCTCTTCATAGATCGTGACTACGCCGACCTGACGGATTCCTTCGGCGCGCAAAACATCGGCGGATCGATCTTCGAGGTCAATCTTGATACAACGCATCCGGTCGCCTACGGCTATTCCTCGCCCGCTCCGGTCCTGCGGGGCACAAATACCTTCTATAGCCAGTCGGATACCCCGGGTGCCAATGTCGCTTCGTACACGGAAGACCCGCTCTTGAGCGGCTATCTTTCTGAGGAACGCGGCGAACTTGTGCCGGAACGGGCCTCCATCGTGGCTGAGAGCGAAGGGAGTGGTGAGGTCATCTTGATGTTCGACAACCCCAACTTCCGCGCCTTCTGGTGGGGCACCAACGGGCTCTTCGCCAACGCGCTGTTCTTCGGACAGACGCTGTAGAGGGACCGGTCGGTCTCAGACAGTAGAGACCGATGCTCATACCTTGAAAAATCACACCCTGAAAAGGCGCACCGCATATTCTGCGGTGGGTCCGAATGCTAGAGGGGGTGGCACATACTTCCGGTGCCATCCCCTCTTTCTATTAATCCATTTCAACGAAGCGCCCGGAGAGCTTGTGAGGTAGACCGGATGGGGTAGCAGAAGGAAAACCGAAAATTGCTGTAGACCAGGGTCACGGGAGAGATTATCGTGAAATACCCTCTACCGGTTGTATGGGCCAGACTTAGGAGCAAGGCGCCCGGGTTCGAGGTTCTCCGGCTTCAAGAGGGCGCGCGGCACGTAAACCCCTCTCGCACGCGGTGGAGGTGGGCTGTCGGGACCGAGCATGTACGACTGGACAGCTCGGCGGCGCTCTTCCCAATTGCGATGGAGCTGAACGAGGTAAAGTTCGAGATTCATAGCGCAGAGGCCTTTGATGGTGAAGCAGTGCGTGGGTTTGAGCGAGAGCGCGGGACTAACCGGCTACCTCTGACTCGGAAGACGATTTCTGGGACGTCTGATCTGGAAACGGATTTTGGTTGCACTCCAGGCAGCGGTACAGCCCACTCGATGGACGAACGATCCACGGCGTTTGGGCGTCGCAGTGGGAGCAGTGGCCCTGCGTTCGCCTCCGATGGGCGAGCGTTCCCACGGCAGCCAGTCTCCGGCCTAGGGTCTGGGAGTATCTCGACAGCTGTGTCATGATCGACATATGAGGAGATGGGATTGGTGAGAGGCAATGATCTCGAAGCGCCTCACGGCATTCAGCAACTCCAATCCCATACAGCGCTGGTGGTTCGTCGGTATGCGCGTTGGAAGAGCTTTCTATCGACACATTTCACGATATGCGCGCACCAGTTTCATGAAAGCGATTCCGATCTCAGCTAGGAGAACCACCTTTTATCTCGACACTCGCCATAGAAAGAAGTGTAACAATTGGTGGGCTCTCCACGTGATGAAGATGAATAGAAGTGCGGCGCATTGTATAATGATCATCCTACAGTCATGCTTCGATCAGCCTCTCGCCTCGCCCAGATTCTTTTTCTCGCCGTGCTCGTTGTAGGAATACAGGAGATCCCCGTCACCCAGGCCCAAGAGCGGGCGACGTACGATGTTGGTGAGTTCACGCAGATTAGCGTAGCCACCGCGGGCACGCTGTACGTGCGACAGGGCGACGCGGAAAGCCTGGAGATCGAAGCTCAGCCCGATGTGCTGGAGCGCATAGACGTGTCGGTTGAAAACGGCGAGCTACAGGTTCGCGATGAGCGCGATTCAGGCTGGCTAAGCTGGCTCTTCGGTGCCTCAGAACGGGAGGCGATCGATGTGTACGTCACGGCTCCAACGATTGAAAATATCAGTTTTGCAGGGTCGGGTGACATTATAGGAGAGACTCCTATCCAGGGAGAATCGCTGGAACTCGAAGTCGCCGGCTCTGGGACGGCTGATCTGGACTTGGAAGTGGAGCATCTACGGGTGAGAATGGCTGGCTCCGGTACTTTCCACCTCCGCGGTATCGCCAATGAAACAGAGACCGAGATTGCCGGATCGGGCACCATCTACGCTGAAGATCTTGAGTCGCACCGCAGTTCAGTAAATATCGCCGGATCAGGCGATGCGCATGTGCACGCCCACGACCATCTGAGTGCTACCATCATGGGATCTGGCGACGTTCTGCATCGCGGTAATCCCGATATTGAAACGAACATTCAGGGTAGCGGGGAGGTTCGGACGCTCGAGTAATTGATTTTGCAGGTTTGCAGGACGGAAGGGGTGCTCTGGGCCTGTGAAAAGAACGTAACACGCCAGAATCAGTAAATTCCGTATAAAAGAGTTCAATACAGTCGAATACGCTGTTACACCTGGCCACCTCACGGCTACACGCTGAACACTATCCGGTCTTGACGAGTTGAGAAGCGACTCCAGGGAAGAGGAGCCCATCCATGCCCAACGCGTGAACTCTGAGAGCAATTATCATAACAGCTCCCCCGCAGTCGACCAGATGTGTCTTTTCTGCAACGCTCAGGTGCAGCAGTACGGCGTTCCGGTAGGAGGGATGGGCATGCTGCGCTCTTAGAATCTGTTTCAATTTATATCTTCGGGCTGTGAGCGGCTTCGATGAGCTGTAAATCGCCCCCGATTTACTGGCGTCAGTCGGGCTGCGCCCTCGTGTCGGCCCGTAGCGCACCAACCGGCATGACTTCGCCTG
>OBKM01000057.1_pt1 | contig 45298 bp, 51 predicted proteins | sample 1519691 | NCBI WGS metagenome assembly OBKM01 (sample SAMEA37050418, study PRJEB22526) | metagenome | biome: saline pan; feature: lake; material: water | place: Egypt | collected 2015 | depth 0.5 m
CTCTGAAGGGGTGGGCTTTCGCCTCAAAACTCTGTAAGTGAACACAATAGTCTTGCCTCCAGATAAGGAAATGTTCAGTATGGATATTCAGTCGATAGCAGAGAAGTTCAACACACTGCTGGAGCCAGAAACATACGCCGATGTTGATCCAAGCACAAACGGGATACAGGTTGAATCACAGGCTCAGGAGATTAATCACGTTGCATTTGCTGTCGACGGAGCAACAGCGACTATTGAAGCAGCAGCTTCAGCGAATGCGGACATGCTTGTAGTCCACCACGGGATAATCTGGAATGGAGTCAATCGAATCAGTGGGCGATCATATGATCATATCCAGAAATTGATTAAAAACGACATCGCACTCTATGCAAGTCATCTGCCACTTGATGGTAACCCAGAAGTTGGAAATGCAGCACAATTAGCAGCAGGACTTGGCATCGAAGATCACGAGCCATTTGGTGAGATGGGCCCTGTAACGGTCGGACGGAAAGGGGAACTTACAACACCACAATCACTGGAAACATTGGTTAGTGATATTGAAGCAACACTCAATGATGCAGGACAGGAAGTACAGTCGCTCGATTTTGGTCCAGAAGAAATTGAGTCAGTCGCTATCGTTACGGGCAGTGGAACAGATTTCCTAGAGTCAGCTGCAGAACAGGCAGACGTGTTGATAACTGGTGAAGGCAAGCAAGCAGCATATCACGAAGCAAAGGAGCGTGGAATTAATCTCATCCTTGCTGGCCATTATGCAACAGAGACATTTGGTGTACAAGCATTGCAATCAATGCTTGACGATGAGGGGTTAGAAACAACATACGTATCACATCCGACCGGTTTCTAGCAGAGTAATCAAGATCTGTCAGGGCATAAATCAATTAGACAGGTATATGGAGATTCACTTTGATACCTCCTGTTGCTATAATTATAGGTGGTGACGAAGTTCGCATACACAAAACCGGATAGTTGAAAGTCAGCCATTAATGAACTATATACATGTCTGATGAGGAGACTCCACGTGAGGAGTTTGACCCGGACCCAATTAAGCATGCAGAAGTTCAAGCCGGGATGACCGTGCAGAAACTTGTTGAGGGCTATGGAAATGCTGGCATCGGAGCTTCGTCGCTCAGTGATGCTGTTGATATATACGCCGAGATGTTAGCAGATGATGAAGCGCTGTCGTTTCTTTCACTTGCTGGAGCAATGGTTCCCGGAGGAATGCGATCAATTGTTGCAGACCTAATTCGGGATGGCCATGTTGACGTACTGGTAACAACAGGCGCTAATCTTACACATGACGCTATCGAAGCCATCGGAGGAAAACATCACCATGGACGGGAGTCTGCACCTGATCAAGATCAACGAGACCACGACGAACAACTTCGAGAGGAAGGTGTTGATCGAATTTACAATGTCTATCTTCCACAAGAGCACTTCGCAGAGTTTGAAGAGCACATGCGAAATAATGTGTTACCACCACTTGCTGAAAAAGAGAAAGTTAGCATACAAGAGTTGACTGCAAAACTTGGTGAAGAAAATGCTCGGGTTAATAAGGAGAAAAACATTGACGAAGACTCGGGGATTGCCGCTGCAGCATACGAGAATGGTGTGCCAATTTACTGTCCGGCAGTGCAAGACTCAATTCTTGGACTCCAAGCATGGATGCATTCGCAAATTTCTAATCTTACAGTGGATGCGTTGGGCGATATGTCTGATCTCAACGACATGGCATTCGAAGCAGAGCGTGCCGGAGCACTGCTTGTAGGAGGAGGTGTACCGAAGAACTATACATTACAGACAATGTTGGTTGTTCCAGGAGCCTACGATTATGGTGTACAACTAACGATGGACTCCAAGCAAACAGGAGGACTCTCAGGAGCGAGTCTTGAGGAGGCCCGCTCATGGGGGAAGATTGAGAAGGATGCGAAAAATGCAACAGTGTATGCAGACGCAACGATCACATTTCCACTTGTTGTCGCAGCTGCTCGAGAAAAGCTCAATAATCAGTAAAAGAACGATGGCTGAATACAAGTGTTACACCTAAGCGTCAAGCACCAAAACAGTCACTTGTTCCGCCGGTAATACTGGTGATACTCACGGCTCGTATGCAACATGGGTTTCGGTGTCAATAACACCCATCACTGAGTGAATGTCTTCGGTTACAACTGATGCAATATCTTCCTTGCTTTCAACCTCAAGCTGAACGGTAATGTCATGTTCACCAGTCACAAGATGAACTGCTGAGACGGAATCGCGTCCAGCAATGGCATTCGCTGCTTGTTGTATTGCAGACGGTTCAGCAACAACGTGAACATATGCATCGGTCATAGTCTTCATATTTAGTTTGGTATAGGAATACATACCATTATTGGTTGCATTGATATTTCTACAGAGAAGGCAGCGTGCTTCGGGGCTTGACACCGAAGTACTTCAGGAGAGACATGAAGAAAAACAGATATGCGGGACTCACATACATACAGATGGCCGATGATGAATATACCAGTCAGACCTGGCGTCGGCAACCAGGAAAGACGATCCCTATGAGTACTGAGGCCGATTTTCTCCTACTCAATACTCTTATTAAGATCACACACTGAAGCAGATTTTATCTTGAAATCCTCATTTGAAGAGAACTACATGTGTCTGGGTCAACTGGTCTGCCCCGGTGGGGAGAAGACCTACCTTGATTATCGTTTGAAAAGAGAACACTGTCAGTATAGAGTTGTGAAATCCGATTATTTGACGGAGCTAATGCCAATATTCAAATTTAGACAGGGTCTAAAAAGGATGTGTCAGGTCTCTCAGACCAGCAGCGTTTTAACCGAGCTTCGATCGCGAACATAATCGGAAATGCAGTTAAGATCATTGTTGAAGGGGCAGTCGGACTGCTATTCGGTAGTATTGCGCTGCTGGCAGATGCAGCACATTCAATCGCAGACTTAGTTGCGAGCTTTGTAGTCTACATCTGGGGAGAGAGTCGCTTCAAGGATCCAGACGAAACACATCCACATGGACATGCCCGAATTGAGCCACTTACGGCTCTATTTGTCGGGGCAGTGATCGTATTACTTGGCGTAAATTTCCTGTATGAGTCAGTAACAGGACTGGCATATGGGGTAGATGTGACATTCCACCCACTGCTGGTAGTTGGGATTCTCATTGCGATGTTGGATATGTACTTCATCTACTGGTATACTTCACGAATGAATGAAGAGGTAGGTGCTCCGGCACTGAAAGCACTCGCTGTTGATTGTTTGAACGACCTATACACATCAGTTGCAGCACTGCTTGGTGTACTCGGGGTTGCATTAGGATATCCGATTCTTGATGCTGCTGCTGGAGCACTTGTAAGTGTCTTAGTCATCTATCAAGGTGTTAAGATAGCAAAAGAAAATATCGAGTATCTATCCGGGAAAGCGGCCTCAACAGAACAGCAACAGATGATAAAAGAGACATTACAGAATAATCCAGAGGTCTACGGCGTGCATGATCTTGTTGTATTTTACGAAGGACCAAGCTTAGAGGTTGAAGCACATGTTGAAGTTCCGCATAATCTTTCCTTCCAGCAGGCACACGACCTTGAGACAAAACTGCGAAATCAGACCATAGATTTGGATGATGTATCTGATGCGCATATTCACCTTGATCCGATTGATATGAAAGACGACGGCGAAGAGGTACAGAGACCTATTGACGACTAGACACTACGCAGGTCATTACACCTCTGGAATTGAAAACGTTTGGTCAAGAAGTTCTTCGCTACGTTCCCAGAGCGCAACCGCAGTTTGCTCATTCGTTGCAGCTGAAGCAGGAGACTGGCGTTGACAGTCTGAAAAGTAGGCTCCACCAATTCCGCTAGTTTCAGGAGAAACAGCGGCATACATTACAGTTGCTGCACCGTCAGCAGGCGTATCTGCAATACGGTCTTCGACACGGTCTGGAAGTGCTTGCACAAGTTTAGGAATCAGTGAAAACGGAAACGGTGCGTGTCTTCCAAATCCGCTACCCGGAATGGCTCCAGGGTGTATGCTATTTGCTCGAACAGAACTGCCGGTATTAACTGACCGACGATTGAGTTCATTTGCAAAGAGGATGTTGGCTAACTTCGATTGAGCATATACTTGAAATCCAAGCCGTCCATCAGGGGAAGTTATTGCATCAAGATCAAGTGAAGCACCACGATGTGCAGCTGATGATGTAACAACAATACGCCCGTCAGCAGCATTGACAAGCGACCAAAGCTCTGCAGTTAACGAAAATGGTGCCAAGTGATTTACACAGAAAGTATAACTGAATCCATCGGAAGTTGTGCCAGCGTTCGGGAAATATCCACCAGCATTGTTTATTAATACGTCAAGTGAATTAGTTCTGTTAGCGATATCCGCAGCCATTGTTCGAACTGCGTGAAGATCAGAGAAATCGGCAGCGAAAAATTCAGAATCAGATGCACCAATTTGATCAAGCTTAGAGACGACATCTCTTCCAGCCTTACGATCACGACCGTGTACAAATACAGTTGCACCAAGCCTTCCCATTGCTAGTGCAGTCTGTTTTCCGACACCACGGGTCGAACCAGTAACAAGAACAGTATGATCAGATAGGTCCAAGTCAGCAACTCCAGCCTTGATTTCAGGACGAGACACAGCCATGATAGCTATTAGGGAGTACAAGAACAAGTCGGTTGTTATCATGCATACTAAACCGAAACGGGCATAGGAACAAGTCAGAAACGTCTGTTATGCAACTGGCACGAGTCAAAACAGAGGACGGAGTTATCACGGGCGAGCATCGAGATGGCCACATATATACCGATAATAAAAAATATGAACTGGGTAGAGAGGCAAAACTACTTGCCCCTTGCGAACCGTCAACGTTGTTTTGTGTCGGACGAAATTATGCTGAAACGCTCGAGCAGATGGAATACGAGCGACCAGAAGAGCCAGACTGGTTTTTAAAACACCACGGAGCCGTTATTGCAACAGGAGACCCAATTCAATACCCAGAGTGGACAGAGGAACTAACATACGCAGGAGAGTTAGCAGCAGTGATTGATACAAAATGTACAGACATACAGCCAGACGAAGTCAGCGAAGTAGTGCGAGGATATACGATTATGAACGACGTTGACGCACTTGATCAACCAGGAAGAACAGCACGAAAAGCGTTTGATGGATCAGCACCGCTCGGACCATGGATTGAAACTGACATTGATCCGGTAGGAATAGAAATGACAACCCACATCAACGGCGAAATGAGACAGTCAGCCAATACAAAGCAAATGTTATTCAAACCGGCTGAGCTTATTTCCCACCTCTCGAACCGATACACGTTTCAGCCAGGGGATGTAGTTGCATTCGGAAGTCCAGCAAACCCTGGTCTAATTGAACCTGGTGACGAAGTCAAAATCTGGTATGAGGGTGTTGGAACATTAGAGAACACAGTAGCAAGCAATGAGTAGTGTATAGGACTATGACCGTCGCATTACTCGGGATTGGGGCAGACTCAACAAATGTTTCACCAGTTCCACCAATCTACCCCGATAATTCATTTGAGTATCTTCCAATACCGGAGTCCGACCCGACAGTTGAATCAAAAACATATGGGTCGATTGAGCTACGGCATCAGGAACGATCAGCTGCAGAATTTTTCGATAAGATTGACCCGTCTGGGAATGGGGAACATACGGTGAGCGGAGATCAAATGGAAGAATGGCCAGTTCACCATGACCCAAATTTTGATGCTTTGACTTACGGCGAAACTGGAAGCAGACCAGCATACACAAAGTTACTACGGTCGCTTGAGCAAGGAGATATAATCGCGTTTTATACGGGCTTGAAAAACGAGCAAAGTCACTCATACACGCATCGGTATCTGATTGGATATATGACTGTAAATTCAGTTTGTGATATTCAAGGAATAAGTGACCAGATCGGAACAAAAGGGGGAGCCGCAGACATAAAAGATACATTTCGGGAAAATGCACACATCAAGCGGTTCAACGCAAGCGGGAAGATAGACAAAGAAGCAGTACTTGTTGATGGAAAGACCCCGGGAGGCAGGCTTGAAAAAGCAATTCGAATCAGCAAGCATCAGGGAAGAGGGCATCATTACATGACAGACAAGGCACAGCAACTGTTACAGCCAGTCCCAGGGGGAAACCAAGATCGAAACGCCTACCTTGGTGGTATAAAGAAAGCGCATAAATTACAAATCGAATCACAGTCATTCGCAAGTTGGATTGAAACGCATACAACAACTGTTCCAGATGGTTATTGGCTACGAACCTGACTAGGTTTATAATAGATTCCGAGGGAAGCAATCCTGTGCCACAGAACTGTCTATACTGCGGGAAACAACTTGGATCACGTAGTTCACTATGTTACTCCTGTGCATCCACCGGAATCTCAGCGGATGAAGTTGAAGGATATGATGAGAAGATTCGAGAAAAGGTCGAAGAGTATTTTATTGTCGCAGCACTTCGCTGTGCAGATTGTGGGTCGCTTCATGGGACTGTCGAGGTTGGCGGGGAGATATATACAAAGGAAACACTCAACATCAGCACGACAGCAGAGTGGAATCAAGAGATGGAAAAAAGAGAGCGATGGATTGAGCAAAACGAAGCAAAAGTAAAGGCGATCTTACCAGTGCTCGCTGTTGAATGGCCAAATTCAGTCGCCGCTTTGTATGGAAGATTGTCTTGATCCTAGAGGGATGCAAACTTGGTTTATTGCGGGGAGTGAAAACTTAATCACCACAGTCGAATGATGCTACGGTGAATGGTACAACTTCCACTTGGGACAGAGTCAATATCCGTCAATTTGCCCAACGTCAAAATAGCACAACCAACAGGAAACGAGGCTGTTGAAATACAGGCGGCGTTAGTAGATGCCATATCAAATCCACATGGAGAGAAGTTACAAAAACAAGTTTCAGAAGACGATACAATTGCCATTGTTACCACAGATAGAACTCGGTCGACGCCGACAGAGACACTAGTATCGGCACTGATAGAGCGGCTAAACCAAGCTGGAGTTGCAAAAAGTCAAATAACAATTGTAGTTGGAACCGGATTACACGCGGAATTAAGCAGCCAAGAATTAAATGAACTATTAGGATCACACGCAGAGTTAGCGGTAAATCACGATGTTAGTGATGTTGTTACAGTTGGACAAGTAGACGGTGTACCCGTGGAGGTCAATCCTGTTATATACGAAGCCGACACTGTAATCACAACCGGAATCGTTGAGCCGCATCAATATGCAGGATTCTCTGGCGGAGCAAAAACGGTGGTTATTGGAGCTGGAGGTGAGGAGCTTATCAGGTATACACACGGTCCTAAGATGCTAGACCGAGATGGTATACGGCTTGGGAGGATTATGGGGAACCCATTTCGAGAGGCAATCAACAAAGCCGGAGATCTGATTGGGATTGATTTTTGCGTTAATATCACGCGTTGTTCAGGTAATATAACTGGTGTAAGTGCTGGAGATCACACAGCTGTCTTAGAAGAGTTAGCATCAACAGCACAGGAGGCGCTGGCTGTTCCGATCAAGAAGACATACGATACTGTTATCGCCGGCATTGATGGCCCAAAAGATAAGAACCTGTACCAAGCAAGTCGAGCGGCAACATACATTGCGCTTGGAGCAGTAAACCCACTCAAAGAGAACGGAACGATCATCGTTCCGGCGAGACTTGAAAACGGGGCTGGACATGGTGCGGGAGAACAGCGATTTTACAGGGAGCTTATTAAATCGGAGTCACCTGAGGCGCTGTACAATAAAATGAAGGATGGATACGACCCGGGAGCGCAGCGAGCGTTTGTCTTATCCCAGGTCTTGCAACAGCATACAGTGACGATTACGAATAGCGAACACCCACAAGTAGTCACAGAATGTCACATGGAAGTAGAAGAAAGTATCAACACAGCAATTGACACAGCAGCAGATATACTAATTGTTCCAGACGCAATCAACACCCTACTAATACCAAAGAAATAGTGTTGAGACCTACGATGATTCTTGACTACTTGTTGCCGAAGCATTTTCATCGCCATCACCAATTTCAGATAACACCCGCTGATGGAACTCTTGTAAAACTGCACTTTCATCTTCAGCGAGTACGACGTCGCTGGCTGCGAGTGTTGCTAATCCAAAGGCTCGAGGAGTAGGAGTATCAACGGTCATGCTGTGGACAGAAAGGTCCCCAGCTTGAATGCGCTGGCAGAGCCATTCTATGGCATTTATATCAAGCTTGTCTTCTAGGATTTCCCGATAAGTTTCTTCAATGACGGCAAAGTCATCAAGATCTTGGGCGTAAGAAAGCATCATTTCACTTGAAACTTGTTGCTGGCTAGCTGACTTCTCGGTCCCCTTGTAACGCTTGAGGATCATAAGTGATCGAGTTGCATTGATTCGGAAATAACGCTTAAGCAAATCTGTTTCATCTAAACTCGCTCGTAATTGTTGTCGTACGGAAGTTGGATCAAGGTTTTCTATGATTTCGACGAGGTCTACTTTACGGTTAAGCGGCATTGAAACGGTAAATCCGTTATCGGCAACAGCAACAGAAATATTCGCTGTTGTCTCCTGTGCACATCGGTACGCGAGTAGCCGAGAAAGTCCGTCATTAAATTTTCGTCCGTAAATAGTACGGATATGATAGTGTCGGCGATATTCGTCTCGGTCTAGTTCTTCCTCAATGACGAACCGACGATCAGTACTGATGGTTTCTTCTCCTGCAAACTGAACCTGGTGGACGTACATTTGGGTGAGTGCTCGAACAGAATGTTCGTCCAGCGGAAGATCAGCAAGCCATGATCTAACCGCATCTTTCCCGTCATGCCTCAATATGGAGAGTAAATCACGCTGAAACTGGAGAATTTCACGTCCAAGATCAAATGAGAGAGGCAGTCGTTCGCTATACCAAGAAGGAACAGTTGGACGTGCCGATGTCCGGTCGACATATACCTTTGATCCACGTCGATATCGATACTCAAAGTGTTCTCCACCAAGAACAAACACATCTCCTGTTTCTAATGTATCAAGGTACTCTTCATCGAGTTGTCCTACCCATTCGTTGCCGGCACGCGTAAATACATCCACGGAGAAGCTGTCTGGGATCGTACCGATGTTTGTCATGTATATCATCTGGGCAAGACGACCTCGCTTGCCAATCAGTTGTTCACCGACCTCGTATTCATCGTAGTGATGTTCTCCAGATGGTGGATCGTTGGTATCACGCCAAACTTTAGCGTAGATATTCCTGTCCTCCATACCACTGTATTCTGCTGTCAAATACCGTAGAAGCTGATCAAATTCGTCGTCGGTATAATCCTGGTATGGATAAGCACGTTGGAGGATACCCTTAATTTCGTGTTCCGGTCGGATCGCGTTGATTGCCATACCATAGACATGCTGTGCGGCCACGTCCTGAGCCCGTTCAGGAATATCAACTGAATCAACAAAACCCTCTTCAGCTTTTTTCACCATGACAGCGCATTCAACAAGTTCATCTCGGTCAAGAGCGATTACTCTCCCTGTAACAGTCTGTCCGACGCGGTGGCCTGCCCGACCAACACGTTGTAAAAGTTCAGCAACTGACTTTGGAGATCCAACTTGGACAACCAAATCGACATGCGGCATGTCGATTCCAAGCGCCAGACTGGTCGAGGATGTTACAACATCGAAATTACCATTTTTCAGCCCTTCCTCGATGTGCTCTCGCTGGCTCTTCGATAAGCTTCCGTGGTGGCATCCGGAATTAGCCTCATCATAATTGAAGTACTCACGAAGGTTATGGAGGATTCGTTCGGCACCAGATCGAGTATTTGCGAAGACAATTGTATTTGTATGCGACTCAATTAGATCGTGCAGTTGCTCATAGAACTTCTCAGTTACTGTTTCAGGAGCTGTACCGATCAAATCGTCCACTGGGGTGAGTAGTTCTAAATCAAAGTCACGAGCAAAACGAGCATCAACAATTTCAAACTCACGAAATGAACCATTGGCTTCTGATTTACCAACCAGAAATTTTCCAACCTCATCAAGTGGCTCAATTGTGGCAGAGCATCCAATTCGCGTTGGTGATGTATCAGTAAGTTCCTCTAATCGCTCAAGACTAACAGAAAGATGTGTTCCTCTTTTATTATCAGCGATCGAGTGAATCTCATCAACAATGATATATTCAACAGTCTCAAGCTTTTGTTTGAACTTTGGAGAGTTAAGCAAAATCGCTAGCGTCTCAGGTGTAGTATTGAGGATGTGTGGCGTCTGGTCAAGCATAGCTTGCCGGGCCTGTTGATCGGTATCCCCATGCCGAATCGCATGCCGAATGTTAATCGATTCTTCTCCACGTTGTGTTGCGATTTCATCAATATCAGAAAGTGGTTCAGTTAGATTACGATAAATGTCATTAGCAAGAGATTTTAATGGAGAGATATAGAGACAGTACACCGAATTTTCAAGCTCGTCTCGGCGTTCACGGCGAATAAGTTCATCAACAATGGCGGCGTGGCTGGCAAGAGTTTTGCCACTCCCAGTTGGCGCACAGATGAGCACGTTTGTATCATCTGCAATCAAAGGAATTGCTTCCTTCTGTGGTGGGGTAAAAAGACCGTTATTCTCCGGGACGTATTCACCAAACGATTCGACCCACCATTTCTGGAGAACGGGGGTAAACTCTTCAATGATTTCACTATCAGCGACATCCGCTGGATCAAGTTCGGCAGGAAGGTGCTGCCGCCAAGTCATCGAGATATATTGAACACTGAGCCGGTAAGTGTATTCTCATCTTCAGTAGCTATTGCCTGTTCTTAAACCTCATAACGGTTAATTCCATCTGCAATGATGTCAGTCTTCTCGAAATCAGGTTATGCATCACTTCCTCACATCGCTTGTAAGGTCCTATTTGCATACAGGACACAAAAGACCAACAATCGTATGAAAGCAAAAACGTAATTATACGTCATGCGAGTTACGTTTCTTGGGACGGGCAGTGCAATGCCGGCTGGTAAACGTATGCAGACAGGGATTGCTGTTCAACAGGACGAACAGTCGATATTAATTGACTGTGGGTCAGGGGTATTACATCGACTAGAGGAATATGGACCAGGATATGAAGAAATCTCTACAGTGTTATTAACGCATCATCATCTCGATCATATTGCTGATTTGATGCCACTATGTAAAGCTCGCTGGTTATCAGGGGAAGAAGATCTAACAATTATCGGTGGAGAGGGGACAAAGACACTCGTAGATAACCTGTTTGAAGCTCACGAATATATGCAGGATCGGCTAGATATTGAAGTAAGAGAAATTGAAGCGGGATCTCATGAAATTGCTGGGTTCAATATCCAAGCCCGAGAGACAAAGCATTCGCTTCCCTGTTTTGCGTATCGCATCGGTGATTTTTTTGCGTTCAGTGGCGATTCCGAACCCTTTGAAGAGTTGGGAACATTTTTTGACGAGGTAGCCGTTGTTGCCCATGATTGTTCTTTTCCTGATGAAGTCGAAGTTTCAAATCATCCAACGCCTGAAACGCTCGGAAAGATGCTGTCAAAGTCAAACCCGGAGATTGGAAGACTATACTTAACACATCTATACCCGCACACAGAAGGAAAACACGAAGAAATGCTAGATTCATTGCAGGGATATATCGACACAGATGTACGAATTGCTGAAGATGGACTATCAATTCAGATTAACAAGGATCCATAAAGTGTTGAGCCTATACTGGCACACAACCATCAGGTACAAGTTATTGAGAGAGTTTCCTGCAGAAAAGCAAGTTAGTTGTCGTTAGTCAAGAAGGTCTAAGTCTTCAGCTACGAGATCGGCAATATACTCTTTGATTTCCGGGGTGACAGTGGCAACAGTATCACCACCGTGATGCTCCTTATTGTGGTCAGCAAGTGTTGATTCAACATCGGAAAGAGGGACAGTAGTCTCGGTGTTGCATTCGGGACACATAACGGGGACATCAGGTTCTTCATCGGCCATAGTTAGTTATGAAAAATCATGGAGATATAATCTTCTTTTCGGTGACAATCCGGTTGACGAGTTCAATTGGGGTCGCATCGTATGATGGGTTTTCAATAGAGAATCCTTCGGCGGGCTCCCGGAGCACTTCACTTGCATCACGGTAGTCATTTTCAAATACGAAACCAGATTCAATCACTTTCGTGCTAGCGCCAGTTACATAATACGGTGTATCTACTTGTGCGGCAGCGGCAGCAATTGGGAACGTGCCAACTCGATTATACAACTGATCATCGACAACACATGTCATTCCAGTAAGAACATAATCACATTCATCAACGTATGAGCCTGCAGCAGAATCGACTATAAGCGTAGCGTCAACAGAGTCAATCTTGCCAAGCTCTCTGGCTGTCTTTCGCCCAAGATTTCGGGGACGAGCTTCTGTCACATATATCTGAAGAGAGATATTCTGCTCTGCCGCCTCTCGGATAGCTGCCATGACTGTTGTAGAAAAGTCATGAGTAAGAATGGTATCCCCATCAGAGAATAATGATACAGCATTCAATGCAGCATCCTGTTTGGCTGTCTGGATACGCTCAGTTACGGTATCAATTGTTTCTGCAAGTGCATCGACTGCACCTGTAACCGACGTGTGATCGGAATCAAGAACTGCATCCTCAATTTCACGGAGGGCAGTTTCAAGGGTAGCATGTGACGGATTGGCTCTTCGTAACACTCCGATATTGTGTTCGAGGTCGCGCTTGAACTCAGAAACCGTGGATCGGTCACGAGTGGTCAACGTGTGGAGTGCCTCAGCAGCCTTGATGGCCACCTCAGAGGAGCTATGGGTACGCATTGCCTCGATTTCAGCGGCAGTCTCATCTATCATGGCTATGTCACAATGACGTACCCCAGAGCAAAAGGCCTTATCGGAAAGTCTTGTACAAGCAACGGGGAATGAGGGGAACCGATATTGCACAGCAGACCATAGTATACATGAACAATATAGAGATGACAACAAGGATCGAGCAGACATACACGTGCCCATATTGTGACACTATCCATGTTCTAAAACGGCCAGCAATTCTTAATGATCAATCAGTGACCGCAACGCCGATTGAAAAGTACGAGTATAGTTCATTAACAGATGAGAATAGAGAAGAAAAGGATGGTATTGCGCTGGTCTGTGGTGTAGATGACCGAATAGGAACAGAACGGGAACACCCAGACGGATGTGGACGGCAATTTTACCTTAATTTTATCACATATAAAGACGGCAGTCGTGTCAAAAGCGGACCGTGGCTTGAAGATGAGCCTCGGTTTGATTTCCAAAGATAGTTGAAAAGCACGATGAGGACTCATCAAATTCTGTTACAACAGATACCGGGAGACTCGTTGTGCTTTCTCGGTTATCCTTTGATGTTACAAACCGGATATGTACGAGCAACTTTGTCGCCAATTCCGAGTTCATCGGACACACGAACGACTTCGTCTACGTCTTTGTACACACCGGGAGCCTCCTCAGCAACAGTAGCACCACTCTGTGCTCGAACATAGATTTGCTGCTGGTCTTCCAGTGCATCACGAACATCTTCCCCCCAATATTCTTTTTTAGCTTGAGTGCGGCTCATTAGCCGACCTGCCCCATGCGCGGTCGATCCAAATGAGATATCAAGTGATTTGTCGCCACCGCGAAGAATATAGCTACCAGCACCCATACTACCGGGGATAATAATTGGTTGCCCAACATCTTTATACACTGAAGGAAGCTCTGGATGGCCACGCGGGAACGCTCGAGTTGCGCCTTTTCGATGGACATAGAGTTCGCGTTCTTTACCCTCAACAGTGTGTGTCTCTTTTTTTGCAATGTTATGGGCGACATCGTAGAGAAGCTCCATATCAAGCTGCTCCCATGGTCGGTCAAACACTTGTTGGAACACTTGTCGAGTACGATGAGTGATAAGCTGACGATTTACCCATGCAAAGTTGATCGCTGCACACATAGCCTGATAATAATCTTCAGCTAACTGAGAACCGGAAGGAGCGGCTGCCAGCTCTTTGTCTGGAAGCTTGTTAAGGAGGCCTTGATGCGCTTTCTCAATCTCTCGTAGGTAATCATTGCATGTCTGGTGGCCAAGCCCGCGGGAACCGCAGTGGATGAGGATGACAATTTGGTCTTCTTCGAGACCAAACTGTTCAGCAACCTCATCACGATAGATATCAGTGACACGCTGTACCTCAAGGAAATGGTTACCACTTCCAAGACTCCCGACTTGATTTTTACCTCTGTCTTTGGCATCCTGAGTGATTTTATCAGCGTTTGCCTCTGGCCGATACCCTTCATCCTCACAATGTGCAAGATCAGATTCAACACCGTAGCCAGCGTCAACCGCCCACTTAACTCCGCGTTCAAGAATCTCATCAAGCGTTGATCGGTCTACCTCAACAATCCCACCTCCACCAAGTCCGGACGGGATGTTTTCAAAGAGAGTATCGACAAGTTCCCGTTCTTTACCGCGAATATCAGCATACGTAAGATTAGTTTTTATCATCCGGACGCCACAATTGATATCGTATCCAACTGCACCTGGAGAGATACATCCATTTTCAGCGTCAATTGCGCCGACCCCACCGACTGGAAATCCGTATCCTTGGTGGCCATCCGGCATACAGATAGCTGGTTCGACAATGCCAGGGAGATGAGTAGTGTTTTTCAACTGCTGAAGTGTTTTGTCTTGGGCAATCTCTTCAAGCAACGGTTCACTTGCGTAAACTCTAGCTTTGACGCGCATATCGCCTTCACGAGGGATTTCCCATACATGCTCACGAACTTTCTCTAGTGTGATATCATCGGCCTCGAAAGTAGTCATATATTTTTCTATGCATAGAACGCCGGTAACGGTTACGGAGAAAATCAGACAGATATCAGAGCAGTATTTGAGGAATGAACTATCCGTATACCTGCTTGTCTCCCTTGGTCGTTCCTTGATAACGGGGACATAGCCTGTAAAAGTTAAAATACGTCACGTATCTTCTGAGCAGCCTGCTCAGGGGATCCAACTGCAGGCAATATGTGCGTTTCATCCCCAGATTTAACAACAAGGTCGCCTGCTGAGACAACCCGACTTAGCAGATCCTGTTGAACAGTGACAGATCCGCTATTGAGCGGGATTCGAGTAATTCCACCAAGGGGTCCTCGCCGATATTTATATACAGCATGGTTGGTCACAGCATAGTGTGTCCAAATCCGACGAAGACCAGCAAGAAGTGCAACCAGTAGTCCGATATTGATCGGCGGTAAGCCAAGAATAAGACCGAGAAGCAGCGAACCACCGGTAAGACCGGACCAGAGAATTACACCCCCAGTGGCTGCAAGTGTCACTCCAAGAAGGAAGAGTCCAAATGCAAGTACATAATGTGACCGGCCGGTCCAGAGCACAGTTTCCTCGTTAGTAATTGAATTCCAGTCAACCGGTGACATTAGTATAAATATATACGATACACTTGGATAAGTATCGTTATTTCAACTGAGACACTCAAACATCGAATACAACATAGAGAGACCAGCTATCATCGGTCTTTGCGACATTCATCTCAGAATAGGTTACAGCCTTAATCTCACGGGCAGTAACCTCAGAAAGTGGTACGCCCCGAGTCGACGCTTCTACAATCCAATTACCGTTTACTTCAGTAACCTTGGCGGTATTATCAACTGGTAAGATATGTTGGACATCCCGCTGTAGAATAAGCTCATCGAGATACTCAAATAGTGCTGCTTCCTTTGATTCGCCCTCAGCTTCGATGCTAATGCGGTCTCCAGTATCTGGAATCTCATCGCAGATTGCAGCAGCCATGCCATCCGCGGCTGCCGCAAAAGCATTACCAAGTGTTTCGCCAGTCGCCTCAACAGCGATATCAGCGGTATGATCGACGAGTTTGTAGGTCATATCTATATGTTTATGATATAATTGTAGTCTACTGCAAAAGTTATTCTTATTCTGAAATAATTGTGTGTGTAGTTCAAATAAACTTCCGCATTATCAGTAGGTTATGAGACATTTGAGACAGAGGTTTTGCTCTCCAGAGCAGAAAAAGCATGATCAAGACATATTGAGTGTCCCATATTTGCAAAGTCAACTACCTCGGATTCGAGTTCTGGAATATACAATCTGCTTTCTCAATATATAAACGGCAATTGATCCATTCCCACGGCTAAAGCTGAATCCTTGCTACCTCAAAAACTGTAAGGCTAAAAATCAATTGAGCCGTCAATAACTGTTATATAATCCAGTCTGCTAGAATATTGCAGTGAGCGTCAATCTACGAGCCGTCGTGATTGAACCCGGGGAAGACGACTACCTCGAAGAAGCGTGGGAGCTCAAAGAGCGGATTCGGAGATCAGAGGGTATTCTAAAACAGCGGAAGGGCTTTTTTGCGGATTCATACCGACGGGCGAAAGTTCATGCAATTATTATCGACGGGGAACTGGGGGGGTTTACTGCCGTGCGGCCAGATGGGTATATTCTTTTTCTCGCGATTGATGCCAGATATCGAGGAAAAGGACTCGGCCGACAGTTGATTGAACGTGTTGCAAAGAATCACGAGACAGTTACGTGTCACGCACGAGCAACAAATGAGCAAGCACTAAAATTCTACCAATCAGTCGGGTTCGAAGCAGAGCGTCATATCGAAGGCTATTACGAGGATGGAGGAGACGCATATTATCTTCGTCTTGGAGGAGAGGGTGGGATTACGGATCGAATCTCTGAAATTCTCCGCTAGTTCGGCATTATTTTAGCCCCATCATGCATATGCTTCATTGATGGAAGACCGGACCCGAGCGTATCTACGCGGTCGTTTTCGAGACTACTACCGACGAGCCAATGTATTATCGCCTCCAGATGCTGGACAACGCGAATGGGGATATATTCCATTTTCGCCTGACGGAACAACGATGGTACGGCATCAGTCGTTGGTTGACATCGGGTCTGTAAGTGAGTTTCTTGCTGACCGACGTCCACGGCACGTATATTTTTCTGCAGGATATTACGAAACGCCAGGAGCACAAACAATGGAAGAAAAGAACTGGCAAGGTTCAGATCTGGTGTTTGATCTAGATGCGGATCACCTGCCAGGAATCAACCCCGATGAAACAACGTACAAAGCGATGCTCACAGCGTGTAAGGATGCGTTAATGAGGTTGCTCTCTTTTATTGAGGAAGATTTCAATTTTACTGATCTTACAGTTGTCTTTTCAGGAAGTCGAGGGTATCATGTACATGTTCGGGATGAGAGTGTAAAGAAATTAGATCGAGAGGATCGACGGGAGATTGTTGAGTACATACGAGGTGTTGACGTTGGAGTCGACCAGATTATTGACACAGAGGCTGTTCAAGGAACGGCTGGTCGAAAAAGTCCAGCAGAGAAACGAACGCTTCGAACAAATGGTGGCTGGGGACGACGAGTCCACGAGCAGTTGGTTGAGTTAGTTTCGGAACTACAGACGATTGATGAAAAGCAAGCTACAATGCGTTTACAGTCGTTTGAGGGTATTGGCACAGAGAGTACGACAGCAATCTTACGAGCAATACAAGAAAATCCTGATGCAATCAAGCAAGGTAATATTGACTTGCACTCAGCCTTTTTAAAAATAGTTCGTAAGTTAACTGAAGAAACAATCAAGAACGAACGAGCTCCGATTGACGAGCCGGTAACGACAGATACTCATCGTCTAATCCGGTTACCTGGAAGCCTACACGGTGGAAGTGGGCTAAGAGTACAGCGGATTGACCGGGATGAAATCTCAGACTTTGATCCATTAGTCGATGCCGTCCCAGAAGCATTCACAAAACACGACATTACAATTGAGATAACTGATTTATCTGAGTACCCCCCATATGATGAGGACTCATGGGGTAAGATTGAATTAGGTGGGGATAGTTTTGAACTAACAGAGGGCCTCGGTTCGTATCCAGAATACTTGGGTGTCTTCCTAATGACCAGAGGCCACGCTGAAAAGGAAAAAGAATGAATCTAGATGAACTGCGCTCGGTTCAGTCCCGAGAACGGCAAATGGACGACCTCCAAGCGTTAGAAGATAATTTCTATGCCAAAGTTGGGAGATACATCAGTGAACTCGAATCCGAGCGTGAAGATCTCGCCGAAGAGGTTGATGATCCATTTAGTTCAACAGAGATTCGGCAGTTAACAGATGAAATTGAAACAGCGAAAGACGTCACAAAGTCAATATACGAACGTCGGATGGGAAAAATCGTTAAAAACGCATCCTTGGACGCTGCCGGATACAAAACAGAACGAGAAGGCCTGACAACAGAAGAAGAACAATTACTCAAAGATCTTGTTGCTCGCATCGAGCAAAACAAATCGAACGTACTGGATATCCTTAGCGGAGAATCACCATCAGACAAAGAGAACAATGAAGAGAATGTAGATACACAATCCGATTCAAACGCTACGACACAGCACACAACGGACACTGAACACTATACCTCGGATGAATATTCTGAGCCTTCAGAGTTTCCGGATCCTCCAAGCCCACAGGAAGAACAGGATAAATCAGAGTCTGTTGATAGAACAGAATCTGAGTCTGTCAGTGCTGCTGACATGATGCAGTCCGATCAAGACCAGACAAACGAAACAACAGCAGATCCTGTTGAGGCTTCGACAGACGGAGGAAAAGAGCATTTGACAGCAGAGGCAGATCAGCTAAGTAGAACAACGGTTCAAATTCTGGATGATATTGGATCAATTGTCGGGATTGATGAATGCGAATACGATCTTGCAGTTAACGACGTTGTATCATTACCGGAGAAAAATGCGGAGCCGCTGATTGATGGTGAGGTCGCAGAACCGATCGATTAAGAACGGTGAATACAGGACAGGTCAGCAGAATCTAGCTACTGGAACGTTCTGCCAAGCTGACCAGTTGTTTCTGGTTCTGTTCGCTCGAACTCTTGCTCAATTTCTTTGTACTGTTCTCGGACATCAGGGGTCACGCTTGGGCTGACCTCATCGAGTGCCGCTTCGAAGTGTTCTTTGCTAATAAGGACGTTTCCGACGCTTTCAGCGATTTCATCTGGACTAACAGTATTGATCAGTTCACGGCTGGCAGCCATGGAAGCTTCACGACAGAGGGCTTCTATATCTGCACCAACAAAGCCTTCTGTTTCTTCAGCAAGCCAGTCAAGATCAATATTGTCTGCAAGCGGTTTATTTCGGGTATGCACCTCAAGGATCTTTCGTCGGGCTTCCTCATCTGGAACAGGTACATGGATATGTCGGTCAAGACGGCCCGGTCGAAGAAGCGCATTATCGATCAGATCAGGACGGTTTGTCGTTGCAATCACAACAACATCTTCCATTTCCTCAAGACCATCTAACTCTGTGAGGAGTTGTGAAACGACTCGCTCGGTTACGTTTGAGTCGCTACCGCTACCACGTTCGCCGGCGATTGCATCAATCTCATCAAAGAACACAACTGTTGGTGCATTTTCTCGGGCTTTCGAGAAGATTTCACGAACACCCTTCTCAGATTCACCTACGTATTTGTTCAGCAACTCAGGACCTTTGACAGAGATGAAATTCGATTGGCTCTCGTTGGCAATTGCTCTAGCGAGCAATGTTTTTCCGGTTCCTGGTGGACCATAGAGCAATACCCCCTTCGCCGACTCCATGTCCATTTGTTCATACACTTCAGGGTACTCAAGCGGCCATTGTATTGTTTCCTTAAGTCGCTCCTTGGTATCTTCGAGGCCACCAACATTTTCCCATGTCGTATCTGGAACCTCAACAAAGACCTCTCGTAGAGCAGACGGCTCAATACCTTTGAGTGCTTCCCGGAGGTCGGATTCGGTAACTTGTAGTGCATCAAGTGTTCCTGCGTCGATTTCATCACTTTCAAGATCAATTTCTGGGCGAATTCGTCGCAGAGCATTCATTGCGGCTTCTTTTGTGAGACTCTCAATATCTGCCCCAACAAAACCATGGGTGTTTTCCGCATATTCTTCAAGATTAATCTTATCGGAAAGCGGCATTCCACGAGTGTGGACTTGAAGTATTTCATGTCGACCTTCCTTGTCGGGGACACCAACCTCAATTTCCCGGTCAAATCGGCCGCCACGTCGAAGAGCCGGATCAATATCGTCGATACGGTTGGTTGCTGCAATAACCGTTACCTGCCCAAGTTCCTCGAGTCCATCCATCAACGAGAGTAGCTGTGCAACAACCCGTCGTTCAACATCGCCCTGCGTTTCACCGCGTTTGGATGCAATTGAATCAATTTCATCAATAAAGATAATAGCTGGTTCGTTTTCTTCAGCTTCTTCGAAAACTTCCCGTAGTTGCTCTTCACTCTCACCGTAATATTTGGACATAATCTCTGGGCCAGAGATAGTCTGGAAGTGAGCGTCAATCTCGTTTGCAACTGCTTTAGCCATGAGGGTCTTACCAGTGCCAGGCGGGCCGTGGAGGAGAACTCCTTTTGGAGGTTCAATACCAAGTTGGCGGAATAACTCTGGGTGCCGCATCGGCAACTCAATCATCTCCCGAACCTGTTCAAGTTCGTTTTCGAGACCTCCAATGTCTTCGTAAGTAACATCTGGGACACCCTCTGGAGCAGATTTGTCTGATGTTATCTGCTCGGCAGGTGTCTCACTGATTTCGATTTCAGTGGAATCGGTTATGACGACGGTGCCAGATGGCTCACTTGAGGCAATCTTGAGTGGGACCGATTTCCCAGAGCCTGATAGTGGGCCGAAGGAAAGCGGGAACGGAACCGTTTGACCTTCTGTCACTGCACGTCCGCTAAGCTTATCTCGGACAAGAGGACTGATATTACCGCGAATACGCAGGTTCTGCGGAAGAGCAACAGTCACCGATGTAGCAGGTTGCACATCAGCAGGTTCGACAGTCACTTGATCATCAACGCTGACACCAACTTCCTGTCGGAGTCGTCCGTCGATACGAACAATGCTCTTGCCACGATCTTCAGGATAACTTGGCCAGACTCGAGCTACGCCGCGGCCATCGTCCGGACCCTGGAGTAAAACGTAGTCTCCGTTCTCGACTTCGAGTTCTTCCATCGACGCACGATCAATAGCAGCAAGTCCGCGTCCAGCGTCTTTCTGTTTGAGTGGTTTAACAGTAAGCTCCATAGTTTATGCCTCCTGTTTGATTGTTAGGACTCCATTTTTCATAAACACTTGTTTCGGAGTAGTGTCAAGATCAATCTCGTGTTGATCATCATCAGTAACAATGATAACCGTCTCCTCAACAACATCAACAGATGCATCAGTTGATGGACCGAGATCAACGACAATTTCAAATTCATCAGACCAAGATACCGTGCGAACACGGTGATCTAAACGGTCTTGTAGCTGATTAGGGTTCATAGTAACATTAGGTAAGTGCTTATATTATATAAATGTTACGCGCATCCGTACAAAGTAGTCAAAATTGGGGTAATTACTAAACGGAAGAAGCCAACTACCGTTCTGATTTTCAGTAGTATTTGGGAGCATTTAGCCATATTCGGTCGTAGTGGCGAGGATGTACTGTGTGACACTCCCGCTGGGCGACTGCTGCCCGGTGTTACGACCGTAATTTTGCTGCAGTTCATCCGGGTCTGTCTCCCGTCGGTCCTCCCTGAGAACGGGAACTGTGTGTCCTCACCGTACCGCTAATTATCTGGATAGGCGAAATAATGCAATATAAATTTTAGGCTAAAGGTACTATCTTAAGTGGCGGCAATGACGAGTATTTTGCCCCCGCACTGAGCCCCTTGTGATGACGGGTTCAACTGAGCCGCCACATTATGAGATTATATGCGATTCGTACGACAGTATAGAATAAAATCACACCTTAGACGCAAGACCGCGTGAACTCACCCGGGTTCAAGACCCAGATAGTCGCTTTTACCGTCTATACAGGAGCAGAAGAGCAACACAGATATCAACATTGAGGGGACTGTTTTTGGTTCTGTCAATACAAGATTATATATGGAAACCATTACTCAGTACGGACGAGATATAGCATACCGTTTCCACGAAGGAAATGGTGCGGACCTTACGGTTCTTTTTGTCCATGGGAGCGGGGGAACTCATACAGTGTGGAAACAACAGTTTCAGTTACGAGCAGACTGGTCAATTGCTGCTATTGACCTAAGTGGGCACGGTTGTTCAGAAGATATAACGGCAGATCCAGGGTTTGAGACACTTTCAGCGTATGCTGATGACATAACTGCAGTAGCAAAAGAGGTTAATGCAAATGTGCTTGTGGGATGTTCGCTTGGAGGTGCAGTGATACTACATCTACTTGCAGAACGGGATACAGACATAACGGCGGCAGTTATCTCCGGAACCGGTCCAAGAATGCCAGTACTGAATAGCGTGCGTGAATGGCTAGAGACAGACTTCGATCGAGCAATTGAATTTCTTGATCAGCCTGGTGGGCTATTCTCCAAATCAGGCACAAAGCGGGCAGAACAGGCAAAACAACTAATGAAGCAAACTGGACAGGAAGTAACATGGCGGGATTTTGAGACATGTCATCAGTTCGATATTCGCGATCGTGTTGATCAAATCCAAATACCAATCCAACTAGTCGCTGGAGAGAATGATAAGCTAACGCCACCAGCAGAGCATGAGAAGCTGCAGAAATTATTACCAGAAGCAGAGTTAGACATAATACCAGATGCTGGACATCTAGTGATGCTTGAGCAACCAGAAGCAGTGAATAGTAGTATCAGTGCGTTTTTACAGAAGATTGCGTCTGAATGAGATTCATAGCTTATTCCTCCTCAGAATTGGGAAATGAACCTGATCGAACCGAATCGGCATACTCCTCAACAGCAGACAGGATTTCTCCTCGGACATCACCAAATTGTTTAGCAAATGAAGGAGCCCATTCGTTAAGTCCCACAACATCGTTGAAAACCAGTACCTGACCGTTGCAGTCGTTGCCAGCACCAATGCCAATCGTTGGAATGGAAAGTTCCTCAGTTATCTCGGCTGCAAGTTTTGCTGGGATATGCTCAAGCACAAGGGCAAATGCACCGGCCGATTCATGTTGTCGGGCAAGATCAAGGATTCGTTGAGCCTCCTGTGGTGAATCACCTTGCTGAGCATATCCTCCAAGTTCCTTAACGCGTTGTGGGGTAAGCCCAAGATGTGCCATAACTGGGATCCCGAGCTCTACCAAATCTTGGGTAAGGTCTACGGTATGTGATCCACACTCAATTTTTACCGCATCGGCTCCCGTTTCTTTAAGAACGGTTCCACAGTTTTCGATGCTCGTTTGTCGATCGGTGCCGACACTTAAGAATGGCATATCAGCGACTATGAGAGTATCATCAGTGCCACGAACAACAGCAGCGGTACGGCTAAGAATTTCTTCCATCGTTACCGGGATTGTCGTATCATATCCCAAAACGGCATTGCCCATGCTGTCGCCGACAAGAATCATATCAATACCTGCCTCTTCGACAAGACTGGCTGTAGGAGCATCATAAGCAGTGAGCATTGTCAACGGTGGGCTATCAGAATATGTTCGTATATCCTGAACTGTGAAAGACATAGATGATGGTTAGATAAGAACATGAATAAATGCACAGAATTTGCCCACTGTGAAGTGCCTTGGGGTCAAGCCCCGTGGCATTCGCCTTGCAATTCTGTAAATTGGCTTTAATTCTTGTAGGCTAAATCACCATTCTCAGGGAGCGACCAACGGTAGCGAGTATGTAAGAGTAGTTCACTTTACTACCATTATAGGCAAGATACGATAGCCTTTAGGGGGTGACGAATGAAATCTACAAATATGGCAATTAAACCGGGATACGTCAAAAAGACAGGCGAGCTCATTATGGAGCGATATCCTGAAGCAGTATCGACTAACTTCGAACATAACAAAGAAGCAGTAGAGACACTGACAAACATTCGATCAAAAGGCGTTCGAAACCGAATTGCAGGCTACATTGCTCGAAAGGAACGCGCTAAACAGTATCAATCCTAATTGGTCAAGTTACCGCACTGCAAGAGTATCCACCAACAGCAAGTGCTGATTAGATTTTATTATATAGACGTACTTTGATAATGCATTGGCTTATTCACAAGTACAGTACTAACTATCAGATGTAGTATCATGGGAGGTCACTATGTCTATGTTGTTCAATGCACAGATGGCACATTTTACACTGGATATACAACCAACGTCAGACGACGGATTAAGGAGCATAATAATGGGGATGGAGCAAAATACACACAAGGGAGAAATCCGGTCTCACTTGTTCATACAGAAGAATTTGAGACGCAAAGTAAAGCGATGCAACGGGAGTATGAGATAAAGCAACTTAGTAAATCGGCAAAGCAAAAACTTGCTGAGGGCGAGAAAGATAATCGTGGATAGTACTGGGATTTTTTAATAATGCATGTTGAATCGGAAATATGGATGTTGCATTTGGGACCGATGGCTGGCGAGCTACTCGTCAAGAGATTACACCAAATCGGTTACATGCCATCGCTGAAGCAATCAGCAAGTACCTGCATGAAGTAGGGAAAGACGAAAAACCGGTGGCTGTAGGGTACGACGCTCGAAGGCATGCTGAATCGGATGCACAGGAAATTGCTCGAGCACTGGCAGCAGAAGGGCATGAAGTTCTATTTGCAGATCGGGATTGTCCAACACCATCGTTAGCCCATGGAATTGTCGAGCGAGGGCTCGCTGGGGGGATCATGGTTACTGCATCGCATAATCCTCCAGAATACGGTGGGGTAAAGTTCATACCAGAAGACGGGGCACCAGCATTGCCGGCAGTCACTGACACAATTGAATCATATATTGATAAGCCAGAGTATACGTTAGATGATCCAGCAACCATCCGTAAGGTCGACTTTCTGACACCACATATAAGAGCAGTACAAGATAGAATAAATGCAGATCTAAATGGACTAACTGTTGCGTATGATGGGTTATACGGAAGCGGACGAGGAGTTACGGATCAAGTACTCGAGAATGCTGGAGCCGAAGTACTGCAGTTTCGGTGTGACCGAGATCCGGAATTTGGAGGAGAAGCCCCTAACCCGACAGCTGATCGACTAGAGCAAATAATGGATGCAGTCAATTCGGGAGAAGCGGATATCGGGATTGCTAATGATGGTGACGCAGATCGAATCGCCGTTGTTACTTCGAATGGGTATGTTGATGCAAACAAACTTTTTGGCGTTTACTATACATACTTACTTCAATCAGAGTCGGGACCAGCAGTGAGAACAGTTTCCACGACGTTTTTAATTGACCGCATTGCACAGGCACACGCCGAAGACGTTGTTGAAACGCCAGTTGGTTTCAAATGGGTTGCTAAAGCGATGGATGAGAATGATGCGTTAATCGGTGGAGAAGAAAGCGGCGGCTTTACAATCAGAGATCACGTGCGAAACAAAGACGGGGTTCTTGCTGGATTGCTCGCATGTGCCGCTGCTGTAGAACAACCGATTGAGGAATGGATCGACGAATTACTTGAACAACACGGAGAGATTCACCAAGATCGAATAAGTATTGATTGCCCAGATCATCTGAAAGCAGAAACAATGAGCAAAATCAGCGATAATCGTCCGGAATCAATCGCTGGAGAGTCAGTTACGAATGTGAATACAGCAGACGGAGTAAAAATGCTACTCGCAGATGGAGCTTGGATACTAGTTCGGCCGAGTGGGACTGAACCGAAGCTTCGCATCTACGCAGAAGCGGATACTGAAATCCGTGTTGAGGAGTTGCTTGAAACAGGGCAGGAGTTTGTCGTCGCACAAAAAACAGCAGTTCAGGAAGATTCATAGTGAGCATACACACGTTGATCTGTGCTCCATAGAGGTCGAAAGCCAAGCGATGCCCAAAATGGCCAGGTATCTGACTGACAGCTCATCGTGAGAACTCCGTATCTGTCAATAGCGGTCTTTACTAGCTCAGTTCCAATCCCGGAATTACGACGTCGCTTGCGAACAACAATAGCCTCGATATGTGCACCATACGTAGTCTCACGAAGTACGATTGCACCGAGAACTGTGTTGTTGCTTCGTTTGACATATACAGAGCTATCCGCGATCCGAGCGGGGAGGTCATTGACAATAAGGTGAACACTATCGATTAAACGGCGGAGCGCAAGACGATCATCAGGAGTTGCTTTTTCAATCATCCGCCAGCAACAAGTCGGAGAACGGTCAGTTCGGTTTCGGTAACGTGGCCATCACCTGGGACAGGTTGACCATCGGAGAGAACAGTTGCCTCCTGCGGTGAAAAACCAAGTTGTAGAAGAATATCGTCGTATGTTGCACCGTTCTCAACAGTAACGACATGTGTATCATCTCCTTTCACGTCAACGGTTACTTGCATGGAAGTAGTTTGAACGTGTAGTAAAAAGAGTATATCGCACCGTTACTCTGGCTTCTCAAGAATATGGATATATCTAGTAAGCGATCCGTGAACATACCGCTGGAGGACCGCAGGTACAGACCATCCTACCGATTCTGCCGCAGGTTTCCATGATTGATCTGCGACGACAACCGCTCGATTGGTTACACGGTATACTTCTGCCAGAGTATCATTGACAAGTGAAGAGAGTGTCTCCCCTTCAACTACTGATTGACGTCCGTATGGGACATCAAAGGCAACAGCATCAACCGCCATATTACAGAGCGGGAGCTTAGTTGCATCAGCACGGAAGACATCAGTCTGTCGTTTAGAAAGATATTGGGTGAGATTTTCCCGTGTCCCGTTGACCATCTTTAACTGTATATCACATCCAATGCACTCCGCACCGATTAAGCCAGATTCGATAAGTGTTCCACCGGTTCCACACATTGGATCTAAGAACCTATCACCAGATGTTACACCAGCAAGTGTGACTAGCGTACGAGCAATCTGTGGGTCCATACTTCCTGGTTGAAAGAAAGGTCGATCAGTTGGCATACGGGTGTGAAAATCCCGAGAAGTCCGATGGTCAGACCATCCAATTACACAAATTGAATCAGATTCAACACCACTCAAGTAGCCAGTTCGCATTGGATCGTGACAGTGGACTGGATCAGCAGTAGGATCGCGACTAATGTTCCCATCAGCAAATAACACGCGAAGAACGTGATCTGGGTTATCGAGATCGACACTAAAACCGTGATCAACAAGGACAGATCCAAGCTTACGCTCAGCACACTGGGTGTCGATGTTAGCTTGTGCCCGAACATCGCGGGCACGAACCGCAACAGTTCCTGACCGATTAAGCGAAGCAGATTTCAGAGATTGGCAGGCATCGTCAACAGAAGCATTAGTACGGCTAACTAGTGGACCAGCGGTTCGTGTGAGTGCTAGTGATTGAAGTCGATCTGGATCGAGATCAGTTGCGATTCCAACCCCAGGTCCCACAATGGCGATATCATCAGTAGCATATGTCGCTTCAAGTGCCGCAAGGACATCATCTTCGCCGGCGAATTCAAGCCAATACACATCGAAACAGAGCCAGTATAACAAAAAGAACATGACGGTTTTTCCCGCGGGCTTTTGCCAATTGGAGTAATAGAGGACATATGGACGACCATCCAGTAGATATTGAACAATTTCAATCGCGGCGATCAACAGTATACGGACAACAAGGCGTCGTCGCAACCAGTCAGCCATTAGCAGCACAAGCTGGAATCTCTATTCTTCAGGATGGGGGAAATGCGTTTGATGCAGCTGTTGGAACAGCTGCGGCATTGAACGTAGTTGAGCCGACATCAACAGGGATTGGCGGAGATGTCTTTGCAATGTATCGGACTGCTGATGGGGAAATTGGAGCTATGCGATCATGCGGTGGGGCACCACAAGATGCAACAATTGAAACGATTCGGGATCGGATGGATGGCGATAACCCGTCAATGCCCGAAACAGGACCACACACGGTAACAGTGCCGGGCACAGCACGAGGGTGGGAACAGACAATCGAAGAGTTTGGCATTCTGTCGATGTCTGATGTTCTTGAACCAGCTATTCAGTATGCAATTGACGGATATCCCGTGAGTGAAGTCATTTCTGAACAGTGGAAACCAGCAGAGAAATTATTTCAGACAAGCCATGCAAAAGAAGCATACTTGATTGACGGACGGTCTCCTCAGGTTGGAGAAGAAATACAATTACCACGACTGGGCAAGTCACTTACGAAGATTGCTGACAAAGGAGCGGATGTTGTGTACGAGGGTGAAATTGCAGAAGCAATTGTTAATGAAGTCCAAGAACATGGAGGCGTTCTTTCGATGAACGACATGGCATCATTTGAACCAGAGTTCATCGACCCGATCAGTACAACGTACAACGGTGCAACAGTATATGAGCTCCCACCAAACAATCAGGGACCAATCGCTCTTGAGGCACTGAATATCGCTGAGGAGCTGGACGTTGGTGATTATGAAAATGAGACAGAACGTATACACTACCTAATTGAGGCAATGAAACACGCATTCCATGACGGTCATTACTATATCACTGATCCAGAGTACAAAGAGGTTCCAGCACTTGAATCAAAAAGATGGGCACAGAGACGTGCTGACCGAATTGAATCAACAGCGTCTGATCCGACCCCTCAAATGATTGATTCACCAGCGGAGGATGCTGACACAGTGTTACTCACTGTTGCAGATGACGAAGGCAACGTGGTTTCGTATATAAATTCTCGATTCATGGGATTTGGATCTGGGCTGGTTGCTGGAAATACCGGGATTGCATTACAAAATCGAGGAGCCTCATTCACACTTGATCCAAACCATCCGAATTGTTTAGAGCCTGGAAAGCGGCCATTCCATACGCTAATTCCAGGACTAGTACAATTCGATGAGAATGACTGGGCAGCATTCGGAGTGATGGGTGGGTACATGCAGCCACAAGGGCATCTGCAGGTCCTAACAAACCTAATTGATCAAAGACAACCACTACAGCAGGCACTAGATTCCCCTCGATGGCGGTATCGTTCAGAGGGAGTTATCTCGGTTGAGCCGGAATTCCCGGATGAAATCTCTATTGGGCTCTCACGGAAAGGACACAACGTCAGTGTTGACTCAACGACTGCATTTGGCGGAGCACAAATCAGTCGTTACAATGATGGCACACTATCAGCAGCAACGGAACCACGAAAGGATGGGAATGCACAAGCGTACTAAACAAAGGGATATTTGAACACAGTTGGGATATATAGTTATCATGCGTCAATTCATTATTTTCGGCCACGAAACGCCAACAGACCCGTCCTTTTCGCTTGATGACTTAGCTGGTGGAGCCGGACGGCTGGATGTACTTTGTCGTTGCGTAAACAGTGCAGTGTTTCTTTCACATGGAATGCGAGAAGATACAAAAATTCAACTGGTGCTTTCAGATACATACCGGGTTGAGTTTGATGGAAAGCAGTTACAGTATCTACATCCAGATGAGCGAACAATTGCATCCCGGATCAAGAATGCATTAGAGAATGCTGATATGGCAATTGGTCATCAGCCAGCAGAGCCATCGCCTGGTGTGAAACTATACCGAATGGACACGAGATCGACGGTAGAAGCAGTTGCGGAACAAAGCGCAGTAATACAGTTACATGAATCAGGCACGCCAATTACAGATGTTGATATGCCACAGTCATCCGCATTTGTGCTCTCTGATCATCAGCGATTCACTACAGAAGAGCAGGAAGTTCTCGATGAGGTTGTTGAGAAAAAGGTCAGTGTGGGACCAAAAGCCATCCATGCAAACCACGCTATTACAGTTGTCCACAATTATCTTGATACAGAAAGATACCGTCAATACGAATGACACGAGACAGAACGGCAATAACTCCAGAGGAAACCAATAATCAAAAAGAAATTCCGTTAGCTGGCGTCAGGATGGACGAACAAACTCGCTGTGAGCATTATAACAGCGAGGTGGATATTGTCTCGATCCGGTTCCCATGCTGTGATACATTTTATCCATGTTACAAATGTCATCGATCACTCACAGATCATAAAGCAGAACAATGGGAGTGTAGCGAGTTTGATACAGAAGCTATATACTGTGGCAATTGCGGATCTGTATTTACTATTACAGAGTACATAAACGGAGGTACACAATGTCCCAAGTGCCATTCAGAGTTCAATGCAGAATGTGAACATCATTATGAACGATATTTTGTAGTTGACGAGAAGTGAGTAACATATGTGAGTTGGCGTAAAGCACTTCGGGAGAGGCTCAGGGCACTCGGTCTTCTCCATCTGTGGATAACAGTTGTTGATAATACGATTTCTTTATTCAGTGGTGATCCGGTAACAAACCGTGATACACCATTATCACATGACTCGTGTTGAATAATAAAACTGTGTTTTCAACTACTGATAAGGACATCAGTTGCAATTACAGTGAGTGCAGTAGAGTAGGAATACAGCCATCGCTCAGTCTACTCTGAAACAGTTACGTTACGTGATATTAAATTATCGACTGTGATAGATTCTGCTCATGATGCTGACTTCGAACGGGATCATACCCGCGGGCAGCCTCATTTGCCCGTCACCAGCAAGCGGGGTTGAGACAATCCAAATCAACGCCTGCGGAGACTGCGACCGCTGTAGACACTGCGGTTGTGTCTGCAAGGCACATCGCTGAACCAGAAAGCTCCTACCCGCAAGGAACCGCCAACAGCGGGGGTAGGTAGGGGAGGTTCACGCGGTCTACAGAGGAACCTCAAATTGACCTCTTCTCCGCCCTGAAGGGCGAGGCTTTCGCCTCGAATCTTCCGTAAGTCACGTGATATCGAATCCAAAGCTAGGTAAGAAAAACATGTCGAGGCCTGTCTACAAGTACCTCACGACCCCACTCAACGGCGTCAGTGAAATCATCTGAACGGAAGAATTCCATCGCATTTTGCTTTGAATCCCATCTGCTGGCGATGAACATATCATTATTTTGACCAACATTTTCGAGCAAAGAGGTTTTTCGATGCCCCTCCATCTCAACGAGTAGTTCCTCAACATCTCCAAACTTTTTAACGAAATCGTCACGGTAGGCAGGCTTAACAGTGTAAAACATGCCCATAGTTTCAAAGCCATCACCTTCGTTTGCCCAACCGACAATCCCGGGAAGATCAGAAAGGTATTCACTGGCAGTGCTTGCGGCGTCCGCTGTTTTCCAGTGGCTGACTACAGCTGCAACGTCTCCATCCGTATCGTTGTAAACATTTGTTCCATTGTGTGTGTCATATCGGTCAAATCCACTATTTAAGTCTTCAACGGCATCAATAAGATTGTCTAATTCCGCATCAGAATACAGCACAAGGGCATACATCTCTTCGCCATGAGGTGTACCAGCATAGATGTCGAGTTCAGATAATTCACTTCTGATGTCCTCAACATCGTCTTCAGTCGCAGCTGGTTCCTTGACATTGGTGTCATTATCCGTCTGTTGAGAGTGGCTATCTTCAACGCCCGCAATATCAAGTAAAAAACTCTTAGCAATATTGGCTGCACGCTCAGTTTCCCAGAGGCTGGCTACAGCCGCCTGTTCATTCTCTTCAGTTACAACTGTCTTAATATGGGTATCGTAGTGATCGAAATTTCCACGGAGACCATCAACATCTGTCCGAACATCTTGGAGATTAGCTTTGGAGTATATGATAAGACCATAAATATCATCTCCATAATTCGTCTCCTCATTGAGTCCAATGTCGCTGAGACGTGACACAAGATGATCCGAATTTACAATTACACCATCTTCATCAGGATTAACTGTTGATTTATCAGGGCTGTTCTCATGGTCTTTCATAGCATCAGAGCTACCTTCAGTGCCGGTTGCATCCTCTGGATGGATTGGAGATTCCATCTCTTGTGCCGTTAGGTCATTCTTATCAGTTGGGACAGGATCACCTGCCATGAATGAAGGTAAGTCCGAAGGAGCAATCCTTCGGCCAATGTAAAATGAGCCGAACTCAGCAAACTTCGAAGTAGAAGGATCAAAACGCATCTCATAAAGTAAATCCTTCATATCAACCAAATCATCACCCCATAATGTCACTCCCCACTCCCAGTCGTCGAGCGCTATTGCTCCTGTGATCATTTGAACAACACGTCCGCCATAATCACGGCCGATGTCACCGTGTGCTTCCATATGTTCTGCGCGTGTCTCAAAGTCAAGGTCATACCAATTCTGGCCGGGCTGGCGGCGCTTGTTCATTGGATAAAAGCAGACATGTGTTGTGTCTGGGATGTCCGGTTTCAACCGTGTCTGCATGTAGTTTGCAAGTCCCGAGTTTTCATCGATTGTGCCGTCAAAATACTTGCGAGCACGCTCTGAATAGCCAGAGGCCTCTGTTACGGAGACAAAAGAAGTTGCTCGTTTAGTATACTTCGCAAATTTGGTACGCTCAAATTGGCGCTCAATTGCTCCGATACGTGCAGTTGTGGGACGGAGGTGAAGTATAAGCAGATCTGCTTTGTGTCCAAGAATTGAGTATATCGCAGAAGCCCCATCTCCATTCTTACCTACACCAGTTTGAGATACGAGATGATCAATTATCTCCGAAAGTGCACGCTTTCGTTCACGTTCAGGAGCCTCCCGCCAAGCATCCCAATCTATTGTCCGAAAATCATGCAGTGCAAACCACCCTTCGTCTGTTGGAGGGGCAGTGTTATGTTGTGACATGGACCGCGATAAGGAATGGATAAATAGGAACCTTCCGGTCAATTGTCCTGAGGTTAGTTTGAGAATCTGCAGTTTTCAAATTAGAAGTCTATAAAAGTTAAGCAGATAGCCACAAACGGTATAACAATGACAGACACAGCAGATCTGGCTGGTAGTTCAGTTCTTGTTACCGGTGGTGCTGGATTTATCGGGAGCCATCTGGTAGAGCGGCTTGCTACTGATCTAAATTGCTATGTGTTCGTTATTGATGATCTTTCGAACGGATCAGCAGAGCACATTCAGCTTGATCATGGAAACATTGAGTTTGTTCAAGGAGATGCGGCCAGTCAACCGCTACTGAACTCGCTTGCGGAGCAAGTTGAGGTGATCTTCCATCAGGCAGCACTGGTCAGTGTCGAAGCGTCAGTGAAAGACCCGGTGGAAAGCCATCAGAGAAATGCCGAAGCGACGCTGACGGTTCTTGAGGCGGCCCGAATGACAGATACACGGGTTGTAGTTGCATCCTCAGCAGCAATATACGGGCACCCAGAGACAGTACCAATCAGCGAGAATCATTCAAAGCATCCGACATCGCCGTATGGGCTTGATAAGCTTACAATTGATCAGCGGACGCAGTTATATGGTGAGTTGTATGATCTAAACGCGGTTGCTCTACGGTACTTCAACGTATATGGGCCAAGACAAACCGGTGACTATGCGGGAGTGATTTCTGTTTTCTGTGAGCAGGCCGAACAAGGAACTGAAATCACTATTGAGGGGGATGGTGAGCAGACCCGTGATTTTGTACACGTGGATGATATTGTGCAGGCAAACCTGCTAGCTGCAGCAACAGAAAAAACAGGCGCATATAATATTGGAACTGGCACAGAAATCTCTATCAACAAACTCGCTGATAGAATCAAATACCTAACAGATAGTAGTGCTGAGGTCACACATATTGATCCGCGAGAGGGTGACATTCGTCGGAGTTGCGCAGACATCTCTCGAGCGAAGGAAGAACTTGGGTATGAGCCAACGATAGAGTTAGAGGAAGGACTAAAAACGCTGATCGATGCCAAGTGAGCTAGCCCTGCCTACTCGCCGTCGTTGGCGGTTCCTTGAGGCGGAGGCTTAGCGCCTGAAATCAGCTGATGGAGATAATTTACAGAATAGAAAGGGAGTGCAGAGAAATCCATCCTGAACAACTAAGGTTCTACGGAGAATGTGAGCAGAGCGTCTCAGGATCAATTGAGGTCATAGGAAAAGTCGCAGCCAGAGTAGGATTAAGTTATTACGCATCAGCATACTATACCTTCCTGATGGACGGTGAGGATCAATTTAATCGATTATTCATTGACAGTCGCGTAAATGCGATACTCAGCTGGATCCTTGTCGGGATTTTTGGTTTGGTAATAATTGAAAGCGCAATCACCGATGATCTGCGTTGGGTTATATTTACAACAGCACTGTTTGCAATCGTAATTATACCACCAGTACATGCTCGATCGGCAAACGTGATGTTACCGTGGGAACTGTTGCTAATAGCTTCGGTACCGGTCACGGTTCGGGCGCTGGAGGTTTCTGCGTTAGCAAATCTGTTTACCACATGTTTGTCGATCAGTGCTATTGCACTAATTATTATTTCACAATTACATGTATTATCATCTGTTCGGGTGACCCACTGGTTTGCAATTCTAACAGTCGTGCTAGCAACCTTAGCTGCGGCTGGAGCGTGGGCAATAATCCGCTGGAATTTGGATCAGTACACCGGAACAGAATTCCTGACAGACAACACAGCACTAATGGTTGAGTTTGGGTGGGCAGTAGTCGCTGGGTTGTTTGCAGGGGCCCTTTTTAAGTTATACTTCCGACCACGAGCACAACGGCTTCGGCGTCAGCTTCGGGGGGTGCTACCACGATGAGTTGGGAAACAATTCCAACTTGGGCACTTCCGCCGCGAAGACAGCGTACTGCTACACGGATCATGCAGGCAATCTTACTTGGGCTACTTGTCCATGGACTATACACCGGAGCACCAAAGACAATCACTAATGCAGGAATCGGATTAGTGATTACATTTCTCCCAGCAATTATTCGGCGAAACTACCGATTCGTTCTAAGTCCATTTCTAACACTCTGGATTACCGCAGCAGTGTTTTTCCATTCGTTGGGATCAGCCGGATTATACGCGCAAATTGAGTGGTGGGATCACCTGACTCACACACTTTCGGCTTCGGTTGTCGCTGCAATTGGATATGTAACAGTCCGAATTATTGATTTACATCATGATGAGATCCATCTTCCAAGGCGATTCATATTTGCATACATAATCATCTTTGTAATGGCATTTGGCGTTATCTGGGAATTATTCGAGTTTGGGCTCGATGTGTTTGCTGACCAAACAGGTTTGACAATGCCACTTGCACAACTCGGATTAGAAGATACCGTTGTTGATATGATGTATAATACATTGGGAGCGATTATTGTTGCTACACTTGGGCAGGCATACCTGTCAGGCGTTTCAAAAGAAGTCAGAACGCAGCTATTCGGTACACCAGAAAATCCTGAAGATGGAGTCCGATAAGACAAGAAATCGTATAACCAGACTTTCTCTTAGTTTGTATTCTCAAAGTATCGATCCGGAAGATATGAATGTAGCTCTTTTGGAAGTTGTGGGAAAAGCCACCCAGCCGCCTTGGCAAGGGGCTTGCGGAGTGTTGCATAGATGACCCCAACAACAAGTAACCCTAGGACGAGTAGACTAATCGGACCATCAAACAGCAAAAGTGGTCCACTTGCCAGCCCACCGGCAAGAGCTGCGTCTTCAGGAGCTCCATCATACCGGATAAGACGTTTGGGTTCGAGCCATTTGTCATGGTAGTGATCATATACAGCTCGATCAGAATTACCCTCCCAAGGCTCTAACTCAAGACCAGCCCCAATGACATCCGAGACAGCATGCAGTGCTGCTCCAATGAGAAACATTGCAATTGCTACAGTTACAGTTGTTGTCCAAGCAGCAGCAACAGCAGCAGCAAGAATAGCCACTGCAGATCCATATACAGGATAGTGCAGTAGCTTGCGGTGCCCGGTGTATAGATCGAGATCAGGGAATAATCCCCCAAGCAGTCCGGCAAGGGCACCAACAACGGCAAATTCTGGAGCGAGCACGAGCAATGGAACTGCGGCGGCAGCTCCAGCAATCGCGTGCGTAATTGCCATCATAGTACTATAAGTAGGGCTGGAGAGCGAATAAGTTTATTGGTATGACATATAATAACATTCATACGTTGCACATAGAAGGTCAGAATCACCACTGATAAGAGAGGGTAGACGGAATATGTGCAAGTAATGATTACAGAACGACTACCTTATCCAAGGGCAAATGGGGTCTTACTGGTTATTGCTGGAATCGTACATATACTGGCGCCACGTCTTTTACTTAAAATGGCTGAGAAAGGATATAAAATGGCACTCGCCGTTGACTTTACGCCAAATAGCCGATCAACACGGCGCGTTCGGGCCGTTGGAATAGGGATGGTACTTGCTGGCCTGCATTTGCTTTATCACGGCAGTAACGGACTGCTTGACAATTAGTTAACAGCTGTTGCGCCGTACGCAATGAGCGCACCGAGAATGATAAGGCCAATTCCGATTGAACCGATAAGGGTAGCCCCGTACGAAACAAGAATTGGAATCCCTCCAGCAATGAATGCAAGCCCACCATAAAATGCACGTTTCTCGGTCATAAGTAAACTTCACGTATCGACTGGTATAACGGTTTATGTTCAATATTGAGGTCTGCTTAACGGCATTCAACACGAACGAAAAGTCTCTGTGCTACCAGTGCAATGGTTATACATATTGGTCTCATAAATGAAACATGAATAAAACAGAAACACCAGCGGGTCCCGTTCAATTGAACGATGCAGATGAACTAAATGAGTTTATCGAAGAGCACAATCGAGCGATGGTCGAGTTCTATACAGAAGGGTGTGGGATTTGCGCGAGTATGGAACCAGTAATCGGATTAATTGCACAAACTACGTCAGTTGCCGTCGGAACGGTCAATCCGCGGGACGATCCGAGTCTAATCGATAACTATACTATCAAAAGCGTTCCAAAGTTCATAATGTTTGAGGAAGGCAAAATAATTGATGAACGCGCAGATGGACATATCGAGGCAGACAATCTGAGAGAATGGATCGACGAATCATTTACGAGCACAAATGAAGACACAATATGACTCAACATACCGCGATATCCGAGCCAGAAGTAGTGATAATCGAAGACGAACAAAGTTTAGCAGATTTGTTTGCACAAACACTCGAGGATCAGTATACTGTGAAAGTCGCATACAGTGGGGAAGAGGGCATTGAGCAGATTGATCACACGACGGATCTCGTATTACTGGATCGGCGGATGCCTAACATGAATGGAAAGACGGTCTTGCGGAAGGTCCGGCAAGCAGGGTATGACTGTCGAGTAGTTATGGTGACTGCAGTTGACCCAGGGTTTGATATCGTGGATATGGAATTCGAAGGATATCTTGTCAAACCAGTAAGCCAAGAAGAGCTTACAGCAACAGTTAACGAGCAGCTTATGTATGCAGTATATGATCAGAAAATCAAACAGTACACGCGTGTTCGGTCAAAAATTAACGTGCTACAAGAATCAAAGTCAAGTATAGCTCTTGAGGAGGATGAGCGATTTGAGCAATTACGGGCAAAAGCAGATGCGATCAAGGAAGAGATTGAGCGATTGCTTGCAGATCATAGCGAAGCAGTGACACCACATCAATAACAGTTACACACCCCCGAGATATTTGGATTCAGGAGGATTAATGATGTTCGTCGCTCAATACCGGCATTCATTGGCAACATAGGACAGTGTAATAAGAGAGTCGTTCTGCAATCCAACCAATTAGGAACTGCGGGAAATAAATGGAGGTATGAATAGAGAGGAAGCCGCATGGAAGACAATTAAAGAAAAGAGTGCATACCAATGTCCAGGGTTTGAAATAATCAATAAAGTCATCGAGCTCCCGAACGGGACACAAACAGACTTTGATTATCTTTCCGAACCACCTGCGGTTGTTATTCTTCCATTTATCGATGAAGAAAAAGTGATTACGATTAAGGAGTGGCGAGAACCAGTACAGCGTGTTAACTGGGGCATACCAGTTGGAACAATGGAGCCGGACGAGGCACCGGATGTTGCTGCAAAGCGGGAACTACAAGAAGAAACAGGATATGAAGCAGAATCAATGGAGCACATGATTACACTTGAGCCAGTAAATGGGGTTGCAGATACTGTACACCACTATTTCATCGCTCACAATTGTGCTCCGACAGCACAGCAGAAACTCGATGAAGATGAACAGATTGAGGTTGATATTGTTAATGTTGATAAAGTTGCCACTGCTGCATTGACTGGAAAATTGAGGGATGGACGAGCAGTAACAGCCATGTATCGATACCTACTCAAAGACAAAGTGAACTAGTACATATCAAAGGTTTCTGTGAATCCAAAACGTCGCAGAAACATCATCGAGATGACTGATATCCATGGATCCATGTTTTGAAATAAATAGTACGGATGCTGCCGGGCGTATCGGAACACTGACAGTCCCACGTAATGGACAGGAAGTAACGACACCAGCACTGCTACCAGTAATTAATCCGGGAATTAAGACAATTCCTCCAAGTGAGATGGAGTCTGAGTTTGGTGCTGAAATCCTCATTACAAATTCTTATATTATTCATTCAAACGAGGAACTGCGAGAGGAGGCACTGGAACATGGTCTACACGACTGGCTTGATTTCACAGGGGCAATTATGACTGATTCAGGGTCATTTCAACTCTCAGAGTATGGGTCTATTTCAGTCACAACTGAGGAAATCCTGCAGTTTCAGCATGATATTGGAACAGATATTGCAACGCCCATAGATATTCCAACTCCACCGGATGTTGATCGCTCCCAGGCAGAATCGGAGCTACAAACAACACTCGATCGTCTAGAGATAGCAGAGTCGTTCGATACAGGAGAGATGCTCGTTACTGGACCGGTTCAAGGGTCGACATATCCAGATTTACGTACAAAAGCGGGAAAAAGAGCTAAGAGATTCGACTTAGATGTCTACCCGATTGGAGCAGTTGTTCCACTACTTGAGGAATATCGATTTGCCGATATTATCGACCTTGTAGTGGCATCAAAGAAAGGCCTACAGCCAGATGCACCGGTCCACTTGTTTGGGGCAGGCCATCCGATGATGTTTGCACTAACTGCGGCTGCTGGATGCGATCTATTTGATTCAGCTGCCTATGCACTATATGCCCGGGACGGACGGTATTTGACCGTACGCGGTACAAAACATCTCGAAGATTTACGATGGCTTCCATGTTCGTGTCCAGTATGCACGGAGTACAGTGCTAAGGAACTTCAAGAAACAACTGAGAAACGCCAAGAAGAGTTGTTAGCACGACATAATTTATACGTGAGCTTTGAGGAGATAGATCGGGTAAAGCAGGCAATCCATCAAGGTAATCTTCTAGAGCTTGTCGAAAAACGAGCACGAGCACATCCTGCAATTCTTGATGGATATCGAAGGTTGCTTGACCACGCTGGATGGCTTGAGCGGTCAGATCCAGCAACAAAAGAGACGTTTTTCTACCTCTCTTCAGACAGCGCTCAGCGGCCGGAGATCTATCGACACCAAGAGCGGCTGGATCGAATATCAATCACTGGGACAGATGTACTGCTAACAGAGGGAGAAGAACATGAGAGATACGACCAATGTCTTCAAATAAAACCACCATTCGGGCCTGTCCCGAAGACGCTGGCACAGATGTATCCATTTACAGCTGAGGTTCCAGACCAGCTCGATCAACAAGGATATGACCAGACAGCACAGGCAGTGCGAGAATTAGCAGAACAACATTCAGATGTCTCATTCACTGTTGCACACGACAACTGGCCAGAAAGCGCATTAGGTATTCTACCAGACGGTATTGATACATATAACCTGACAGGAAGTGTAGGCAGTGATAGATAATAGACCTCTCTCCACAACTTCTGAATCCATTGTCTTAATGTTCCGGAAACGTCGGTCCAGCGCACAATACAGAGTGTGCATTTTGGGCTTGTTCTTACGAGATCCTAACGACAGAAGGCAGTAGGGCTGTCTCAAGGCCATATATCAACCCACCACAGTCTACAGAGAAAGCAGGCAGATCGGGGCTTAGCCCCGGAACAGTTCACTTTATGCCAAGGTATTGGATGGTGTATCGATATTCTCATTCCGCTTGGTGCCTGCAAACAAAGTATGACCGATTATTTTGAGGTTCACAGCCGGGACGGGGCAGCCAGAATTGGCGAATTACGACTTGAATCGTCCCGAATGACTCCAGCACTTATTGACGACCTGATCAAAGATGGAGGAAGTCTCTGGAGCAGTGATCGTGAAGTTCCAGTAGGAGATCCGTCGAAGATTACGGTGTTACCACATAGAGGCATGCCATCTGGAACGCCAACAGAGATTCAGCAGGCGTTTCAGCCTGAAGTTCCAGATATTGACAATCCAAGTGCTGCTGTTGTCTCTGAGGTGGTTCCTGATGAGCAAGTAACAGACGTATACATACTTTCAGCACCACAGACATTAGTCGGGCATGCACCATCGTTTGTGGATGCTGTTATTTCACTACGAGATCAGATTCCGGCAGACACCGCATTATATTTTCCAAGCGTTGCAACGCCTAAGAATATTGGAATTCTTTGCTATGCTGGGGTTGACTTATTCGACACGGACCGAGTAGAGCTACAAGGGCTACAGGGGGAGTACCTAACTGTTGATGAAACTATCGAACTCAGTGAGCTTGAAGAGCTGCCCTGTGCGTGTTCTGCATGTCAACAGCCTGTTGAGGAGTTTGGACGGAGGGATTGTGCAGAACACAATAAGAATTTGCTTACAAGCCAGCTAAAACGAATTCGACGATATATCAAACGAGGACAACTACGAGATTATTTGGAAGGACAGACAAGGTACAAACAGTGGCACACAGAAACACTTCGGCGCTTTGATCAACAGTGGGATTACCTCGAACAGAGGATGCCAGTTATTCGAGATGCAGAAATAACAGCTGCGACTGATGATACATTGAATCGGGTCGAGATTCAGCGCTTCGCGAGTCGCGTAATTAATCGATATCAGGCTAGATTAGATGACCATCCACTAGTATTAGTGCCATGCTCGGCCAAGAAACCATATAGTACCTCAAAGAGTCATCGGCAGTTCCACGATGCAATCAGTTATCGGGGCCACATTGTTACGCTTACCAGCCCACTAGGAATTATTCCGAATGAGTTAGAATTGACTTACCCTGCACAACATTACGATACCGTAGTGACTGGTGACTGGAGTGAAACAGAGATTAACTTCGTAACAGAATTATTGACAGCATATCTTGAGAACACAGATTATCCAGAGATTATCGCACATGCACCAGAAGACGGATACAAGCCGATTATTGACCAAGCTGTATCAACAGATAACGTCACATACACTGTTGACGGGCACCCAACAGACGAACAGTCATTAGCAAACCTGTCGGCAGCCCTTGATGGAATAGAAAGTTATCGACGGGAACGACGACGAAAGGCAACAATCCAAGCGATTGCTGACTATATGTTTGGCCCGGGAGCGGGGGATGTCCTGTTTGACCAGATTGAAGTACAAGGTCGATATCCAGGGTTGCGAGCGATAAATGGGGATGGAACGCAACTGGCTACAATCGTTGCTAAGTATGGAATCCTATCACTGACACTGGAAGGAGCTAAACAGTGGACCAACTCATCAGTTCCAACGAAGTACGTAGAGATTGATGACTTTGTGCCACATGGAAGTGTACTTGCCCCGGGCGTGGTCGATGCCACGGACACTATTCGCCCAGGAGATGAAGTTATTATTGAGGGAGAAAGTGCCTTCGGAGTCGGACGAGCAGAGATGTCTGGGAAAGAAATGGTGGAGAGTATCCGAGGGGTTGCATCAAAAGTAAGGCATATAGAAGAACAATAGATTTTTGTGGTGGAGACGACTTGACAACCGATTAGAAAATAAACGCGAAGGATATACGGGCTGAGCAATTACCACGGTATAATGAGCAGCCCAGAGACATATACGAGAGGATATGGGATGGCAGCCCATAATGAAGTGATGACGCGGATGCGAGAAGAGAAAGATCCGGATATAACCGCGGATGAACCAACACGAGTATGGACGGATCAGGATCTTACACCTGATGGTGTATATAAAAGTTTAACAATTGTGCTCAATACAGGCGGTTGTCGGTGGGCAGCTCAAGGGGGCTGCACAATGTGCGGATATGTTGCTGAAACAATAGAAGAGATCAGCGACGACAATCTCCGCTCCCAGATCGAAGCAGCATTAGAATATGAAAGCCAACAGTTAGACGAGAAAGCAAAGCAGGTGAAAATCTACAGTTCAGGCTCTGTCCTTGATAATCAAGAGATTTCACCGACAATTCGTGAGGAGCTCGCAGAGACATTCGCTGATCGAGAGCGAATCGTTGTAGAATCGATGCCGAGCTACATCAAAGAGTCACGAGTTGAAACATTCATTCAACAAGGATTAGCAGTTGATGTTGCAATTGGATTGGAGACAAGCTCTGATCGTATCCGCCGTGACACTATCAACAAGGCATTTGATTTTGAGCATTTCAAAGCAGCATGTCAGAGTGCAAGGTCTGCAGGAGCAGGGGTAAAGGCGTACCTGCTCATGAAGCCGCCGTTCCTTACAGAGTCTGAAGCCATTGAGGATATGATCCAATCAATTCAAGATTGTGCAGAGATTGATGGCTGTCACACCGTCTCGATGAATCCAACAAACGTTCAACGATACACGCTTGTCGATGAGTTGTACTATCGACGAGGATATCGACCACCGTGGCTGTGGTCGGTAGCACGCGTGCTAAAAAAGACTGCTGAGGAAGACATTACCGTCGTTTCAGATCCAGTTGGTGCTGGGTCGGACAGAGGACCACACAACTGTGGTGAATGCGACACAAAGGTGAAGCGATCCATCAAAGATTTTTCACTTCGTCAAGATCCGTCAGTGTTTGAGCAGGTGGATTGTGGGTGTAAACAAGTGTGGACTGAGGTCCGTAAGCGAGAGACTGGATATAACCAGCCATTAGTTCAGTGATTACTGAATCAATCCTTTGAGAATACCCTGCCCGTCTGTATTTCCAAGTTCAGGGAGAGATGCGCGTTCAGGATGGGGCATCAGGACGGCTGTTGTTGCATTTGCTCCAGTAATACCCGCGATGTTCTCTTTAGATCCGTTCGGATTAGCGGCATCAGAGATGGTTCCATCAGGTTCACAGTACCGGAACAAAACTCGATCTTCTTCGTTGAGCATAGCAATTGTTTCATCGTCGGCCTCAAATCGTCCTTCACCGTGGGCAATTGGGAGCGTCAAAACGTCGCCTTCTTCATATGCCGATGTAAATGGTGTATTAGTAGTTTCAACTCGGACATTGATACGGTCACATCGAAACCGAGCGTGATCATTCACAGTAAATGCTCCAGGGACAAGACCGGATTCAGCTCCGATCTGTGCGCCATTACAAACACCAAGAACAGGGATTCCATTTTCTGCAGCCTCAATAACCTCATTCATAACAGGTGCCCGAGCGGCCATAGCGCCAGCTCTAAGATAGTCACCATATGAGAATCCTCCAGGAAGGATTACTCCGGTTGTGTTCTCTGGAAGCCCGTCATCGTGCCAAACAATCTCTGCATCAACACCGAGGTGTTCGAACGCACGATGCGCATCTCGATCGCAGTTCGATCCGCCAAAACGGATAATTGCAACGGTCATAACTCGGTAATCTCAATATCGTAGTCGTGAATTGTCGGGTTTGCTAGTAGCCGTTCTGTCATCTCAGTAACGCGCTCATGTGCAGCTTCTTCTGTTTCGGCTTCAAGATCAATTTCGTACTGATCCGAAAAGCGTAGATCATCCAACTCGAAATCAAGCCGTTCCAGTGCTCGTTGAGTAGTCTTTGCTTCCGGATCAAGGACGCCGTTTTTCAACCGCACATGCACCGTTGCGGTAAACTGACTCATTATACGTAGGTCATCTGGCAGTATGCAAAACTCTTGTGTATCCGCCATCAGGAAGCTACCAGAGATAGTGTAGGAACTCACAGCAGAACGTCGAGTTATTTATTAAGATAGCGATCAGGAGATGAAGAGGCAACTGCTGCCAATTGATTACCTCCTGCCACAATGGATTCTCGAGTTAGTGAATAGAGAATTCCGTCTGTGTCAGTACAGACAGTTTCCAGCACTTCATAGGTTGTTGGGTCAACAATTTTGCCAAGTTCAATATTTGCTTCAACGTGTTCACCGACTTGGACATCACCGGTAAGAACAAAGAGTCCAGGATGATCAGCATAGACTCGACCATCAACATTAGCGCGAATGGTTTGTTCGGTTGGAACAGCGGGATCATCTGAAAGTAGATCTAAGTGTCGAAAAATGTTGGTCACACCAGAAACACCAAGTTCAACAGTCGCATTCACAAGTTGACGGCTCACGCCTAGTTCAGGCGTGATTGCTGGGATACCAGCATCGAGGGCAGCAATACGGAGTTTTCGATCAAAACCTCGGTACTTCCATTCATCGTCGCCATCATCTGGGACTGGTTCAGCAAGTAATAAGTCAGTTCCAAATGCTTTGGCAAGTTCTTTACTTTGCGAATCGCCAGCTGTATAGACAACATGTGGAGCAGTTGACGGAGAACCTGTATGTAAATCAACGACGGCATCAGCTGATTCAATATGATCCCAGAGCGCTGCCGCCATTCGCTGGTGAATCCCACCGCGTTCGTCACCAGGCCAGACACGATTCATGTTTGGGTTAATCCGATCAAGCGGTTCTGGGACAATGTACGACTGGTGGTCGAAAGTGAGTGGGTTTGCAAGTGGTACAGCGACAACAGTTCCACGAAGAGACTTGGATGTAAGCTGATGGTGGAGACGCCGAAGAACATCCACACCATTAATCTCACGTCCATGCTGACCAGCCTGTACATACACCGTAGGGCCAGTGGTGTCTCCTATATATGTATGAATGGTAGTCGTTACATCAACCCCTGAAGGAAGAGTCGCCAACGTAACCTGCTTGGCTTCATGGCTAGTCATCGTTTCATATAATCAACACCAAGACATATTGTCTTTCGGCTTGCGTCAAAGTATGCTACTCACTGATAAATAGAACACACATCGCTGTGTGTCAACTGCCTCGGCGTCAAGCCCCGAGGCTTGTTAGTGGACTCCCGTTCTAACCAAAGATGACTCGGTAGGTCTGGTCTGACCATTCACGTTCAACGTCCCTAACTTCGAGGGCTGGTCGACAGACAGCCCGTAACTCACAACGCTTCTGGCTGTGAGTCACTATTGTTAGTTACGTTTTCAAACCATTTAGATAGATTGTATTTGATCATGTGTCGGCTTCCTACACGGGGGCAAGTCGTTCGAGAATCTTCGATTCTCGTGATCACGGAAATCAAACATCTCCGGACGACCCCGTGGCATCCGCCTTGATTCTTCTGTGAAATTTCTGGAGTCAA
>OBKM01000058.1_pt1 | contig 45047 bp, 46 predicted proteins | sample 1519691 | NCBI WGS metagenome assembly OBKM01 (sample SAMEA37050418, study PRJEB22526) | metagenome | biome: saline pan; feature: lake; material: water | place: Egypt | collected 2015 | depth 0.5 m
CACGCTGTACTACATCAACCACCCCGAGTCGGCGTGGCCGCTCTCCCCCGAGGGCGAGCGTGCGCTGAACACGGATAACCCGCTGGATCGGCTCTCCACCCGCGGCTTCCTGACGCTCTCTGATACCGCCGGCATCCGCACGCTCGTGCTCGCCGGCGCTCAGTTGAGTCTGGTGCTGTTCGCACTCGGTGGCGTGCTCGCCGTCGCCGGCACGAGTTCCTCCGGCGTCAGGAGCGACATCACCCTCTGGGGCACCGCGTTCGATCTGCTGTTCGTGAGCCTGGGGCTGCTCCTGGCGGAACGGATGGCCCGGTGGATTCGAGAAAGATTCGGCCCGCTGAACGTCCTCCCGACGTCGGAGTCGGGATGAACCACCCTCTTGACCATCTCCCAGACCCATGACATCACAGTCTACACCCGGCCCGGAACTGCTCGCCCAACGCTCCGTTGGTGGCGTGTTCGTCCACCTGCTCGGTCTGTTCACCGGCTGGCTCGGCCCGGTCGTCCTGTATGCCGTCTCCGATCACGAGTTCACGCGGACGAACGCCCGCCACGTCATCAACTGGCACGTCACCCTCAATCTGCTCACGGTCGTGGCAGTCGTGCTGTTTTTCGCCGGCGCCGACGAGATCACCGTGGATGGGGAGCCGACCGAGGTATCCCTGCTTCCGGCACCGGTCGACACGGTGGTCCAGCTCGTCGGCGCCCTTCTGGTGGTCGTTTTACTGGTGTTCGTGTTGCTCACGTTCGTGTACGTCATCGTTGCGACGGTGAAGGCGATCTTCGGCTCCGTCTGGCGCTATCCCGGCGCGATCGACGTCGTCGAGCGGCTCCGGTAGTCGTCAACCGGCTCCAGTCACCGCTGTATCGCCGCCGAACCGAACGTCACTCGGTCCGGTCGAGTGCAACCGACGCAAGCAGCGCCTCGAGCTGGATGCGCTCGTTTGCGCCCTCGGTGATGCGGTAGTCGGCCTCGCCGATGCGGTCGAGCAGGCGGACCGCCGCCTCGTCCTCAAGGTCGAACTCCCAGACCGACCGGTGGAGCTGGTCGATTATGTCACCGCCGGCGATACCCTCCTCGGTCAGCAGGCGGTCCAGTTGCGACCGGGCCGCGGTGAAATCGCCGTCGAGCGCGCGCGTCACCATCGCCTCGATATCCTCTGGGCGGGCGGTGCTCGTGATCTCGAAGACCGCCGCCTCGTCGACGGGCCCCTCCGCGACGGCGGCCGCCTGCAACCCGTTGATGGCCGCACGCATATCCCCGCCGGCGACGTAGACCAGCGCGTCCACCCCGCTGTCTGTGAGTTCGATCCCCTCCTGGCCGGCGATATACCGCACCTGCTCGGCGACTGCATCGTCCGAGAGCGGCGAGAACCGGAACACAGCACACCGTGACTGGATCGGGTCGATGATCTGTGAGGAGTAGTTACACGAGAGGATGAACCGGACGTTGTTCGAGAACTGCTCCATCGTCCGCCGGAGCGCTGCTTGTGCGTCGGAAGTGTTGTGTGTTAATATCCCGTTTGCCAACATGAAGTTGGGGGTCCCTTCCATGCTGATGTTATACGCTTTCCCGCGGTGGCTGTACTCAATCCGGCGTACTTCTGCAGTTTGCACAGATTGCAGTCCCCCGTCGAAGACGGGCTCAGGTTCGAATTCGGCTTTCTCGTAGTGTTCATCGTGGGGAAGTTCGCCGTCACCCACTACAACGAACCGGTATTCGTCGCCGTACGTAGCCAGGAATTCCTCCACTTTTGGGTTCTGTCCCCATAGTTCGGCGGAGGCTTTAATCCCGATTACCGTATTGTCGAACAGAAAGTCAGGATGAAATACCGAATCGGAAAGTTCGAACTCCGGTTCGTACTCATAATCGATACCAGCTTCCTGCAGCGCTTTACCAACCTCGGACTCCCAGCCGGATCGGACGAGGTGACCGAGTTCTTCGCTGTACCGGACACTCCCACCTCCAGTCGGCCGGTGTGCTTGAAGCGCTTCGGAGATCTTCTGTGCGGCTTCTGGGTCCCGCATCGGGTTGTTATCTCCGCTGATATCACAGACAGGATAGTCACACCTGCGTACACTCGTTTCGATCTTACAGTCAAGGGAACAGAACCGGCCCGCAGTCCAGGCACCACAGGTCTCACATCGTGACACACCAATATCGTCCTTGAAGTCAGCAATTTCATCACCCGGTTCCAACTCCTGCAACTCCTTCTCAACGAGCCTGCCATCCTCTCCGACCACGAAGAACGGATGGCTGAGGCTTGCGAGAATCGTCCGCCCGTCATCCAGTTCGACTTCGAAAAAGTCAGCCACACCGGAATCTACGAGTTTCCCTTTGTCTGACTGTATCTCGTTTGTTTCAAAGTCGACCGACGGCATCGGTTCACCATCGGTATCAACATCTTCGATAGCTTTTATCTCTGGCGACGATGGATATCCGGTGACGAGTTCAGTGCCGGGAGGGACACACAATGCGTCAGCCTCGTCGAGAAAGATGATGCGAAAGTTCGCGCCACCGAAGGAGGTCCGTGCGAAGCTCTTCACCCGGTCCCGTATCACGTCGATACCGCGTTCGTCCGACGCGTTCAACTCGAGGAAATGCTCCTCCCAGCCCTCGCCGTAGAGCTCTCTCGCAACAGCCACCGAACAGGTGGTTTTCCCGATGCCTGCCGGCCCCGAAAACAGCATGTGGGGGACGTCACCGCTGTCGACGTAGTGACGGAGTCGTTCGACGATCGCCTCCTGTCCGACGACCTCATCGAGCGTCTGTGGGCGGTAGGTTTCGAGCCAGACTGCCTCGCGTCCACCCCGTGACTGGTCGGCCTCGCTCATAGACCAACGGACGGGCGGGCCGGACATAAACCCCCCGAGACACCTGCTGTGGGGCCCTGCAGGTGAGCGCGCCGAACGGCGCTACCCGGAGTTGGCCCTGTCGCCGTCGATGCGGTCCTCGTGCTGTTCGAGCCCCCCGGCGACGTGCTCGACGGTGTGCTCGATGACGGGCAGTTCGCCGGCGTCGTAGGCACTGGCGATGCGGTAGGCCACGACGTACGCGACGACGGTCGCGATCACCGCCAGGATGGTGTTGCCGACGAGCAGTCGGAACAGGATATCGCTTCCGTCACCGGGTCCGGGCCGGTCCGCGAGCGAAACCCCTTCAACGGGACCGAGCAGCGCGAACCCGAGTGCGAAGCTCAGCGCGTACACACCCCACTTCACGGCGGGGTTGAACACCAGCACCGAGGCGAACAGCGCGACCCTGTTGATCCAGTCGAACAGGTAGACGAGCACGAAAAAAACCAGCAACCCGGTCCCGAGTGTCGGGAGCATCGTGACGAACGTGCCGATGGCGAAGCTCGTCGCGACCTGGCGGGGGGTGGTGTCGGCTGTGAGTGAGGCGTGCAACTCGGCGCGGACACGGCCGGTCACGCGGGTGAGGCGACCCTGGCTGGTCATCCGGGTCGGGGTTCTGCCGGCGGGGCAAAAGCGCTTGCGGGTGGCGGCTGTCCCCGCCAGCGCTCGCGCCGGACGGCTTTTGTTCCGGGCCGACATACCGGAGACGATGAGCGAGAACAGAGCGCCGGGCCCCCGGGTTTCCATCGCGGTCGTGGACGCGGAGACGCCGGGTAACGTCGGGACAATCGCGCGGGCGATGAAGAACTTCGGGCTCTCGGAGCTACTGCTGGTCGACGCCCCCGAACTCGACCCCGAGGGCGAAGCCTACGGGTTCGCCGGCCGCGCCCGCGAGGACATCCTCCCGAACGCGACCCGTACGACGTTCGAGGAGCTCGTCGAGAGCTACTACACAGTCGGCTGCACTGCAATCACAAACGAGGATGCCACAAGCCACGTCCGGTACCCGGCGCTGACCGCCGCCGACCTGCCCGACCATCTCCGTGGCGTAGACACGGATGTCGCGGTCGTGTTCGGCCGCGAGCGCGTCGGGCTGACCAACGACGAGCTCGCCCGGCTCGATGCGGTCTGTTCGGTGCCGGCCAGCGCCGACTACCCGTCGATGAACCTCGGGCAGGCGGCCACAGTTGTCTGCTACGAGCTGCGGGCGCTGACGCTGACCGAGACACAGCACCCGGAGACGCTCCACGAGCGGGCCGATCCAGCGGAGCTCGAACGGCTCCACGACCAGTTCGAGGCCTACGTCGACGCGATCGAGCACCCAGAGCCGAAACGGGGGAAGGCGGGCCGGCTGTTCCGTCGGCTGCTCGGACGCGCCCACCCGACCCCGCGGGAGGCCCGGACGCTCACCGGCCTGTTTCGCCGCGGTGCCCGACGGGCCGACCGTGACGACGGCGGCGACTGACCGGTCTCAGGCGGTTCGGCTGTCGGTACCGAGTTCGGCGGCGACCGCCCCGGGGTCGAACAGCCTGGGGTCGAGCACGAGATCGGCCTGTCTGCGGGCGAAGTCGGGCAGTGAGCCGTCGGCGTACACGAGCACCCGCAGGTCCGGGTTCCGCTCCTTGGCGACCGGGATAGAGGTGGCCTGTGCGAGCTCGGTCAGGACGTACACGTCGGCGCCGGTGATACCGGCCGCGTCGAGTGCGTCCCGGTTGCCGATACCGACCCGGCTCACCTCGTGGCCGGCTGCCGTGATGGCGTCCGCGATACTGTACTCGTCGGCTCCGGTGACAATGACGTTCATTCGTACTCGATGGTTGCGGGGGGTTTGTGCGTGATGTCGTAGACGACACGCGCGACCGACTCGTTCTCGCCGGTGATGCGGGACTGGATGCGCTGGAGTGTCTCCCAGTCGAGCTGCTGTGCGCGGGCGGTCATCCCGTCGCGTGACTCGACCGAACGGACGGCGACGACCCAGCCGTGGACGCGGTTGTCACCTTTCACGCCGGTGGCCTTCCCGAGCACGGCCGCGAACGCCTGCCAGGGGTCGGCGGAGTCGAGCTCCGCCTCGACAACGTGTGTGGCCTCCCGGGCGACCGCGAGCTTCTCCGCGGTGACCTCACCGAGCACGCGCACCGCCAGGCCCGGCCCGGGGAACGGCATCCGCTCTGCCATCTCCAGGTCGAGCTCGCGGGCCACCTCGCGGACCTCGTCCTTGTAGAGGTCACGCATCGGCTCGACGATGCCGTTGAACTCGATGCGCTCGGGCAGACCGCCGACGTTGTGGTGAGACTTGATAGTGCCCTCGGACTCGATACGGTCGGGGTAGATGGTGCCCTGCACGAGATACCCGGCGTCGACCTCGCTGGCGACGGTCTCGAACTCGCGGATGAACTGCTCGCCGATTGCGTGGCGCTTCTGTTCGGGGTCTGTCACCCCCGCAAGCGCGTCGAGAAAGCGCTCGCGCGCGTCGACGACACGCAGCGAGTCCATGTACGCGAACGTCTCGCGGACGCTCTCTGTTTCGCCCTTACGCATCAGCCCCGTGTCCACGTAGACGGGGGTGAGCTGGTCGCCGACGGCCTCGTAGGCCAGCGCCGCGGCTGTCGAGGAGTCGACACCCCCCGACAGCGCGATAATGGCGTTCTCGTCGCCGAGCTGTGTCCTGATCTCGTCGATCCGCTCCGTGATGAACGGTGCAACCTCGACCATCAGTCCCCACCTCCCGCGGACTGCCGGGGGAGGCTCACCCTGTCGGCCCCGCTGTCGGCGAGCGCGGCACCCAGGAGACCGACGAAGGGCGGACTGGCCCGGGTCGGGCGGGAGCGAAACTCGGGGTGAAACTGCGTGCCGAGAAAGTACGGGTGGTCGGACAACTCGAGCAGTTCCATCCGCCGGCCGGACGCCCCGGAGAAGACGAGTCCCGCGGATTCGAGTTCCTCGATGTACGCGGGGTTGACCTCGTAGCGGTGGCGGTGACGCTCCTCACAGCGCTCGCCGTACAGGTCATGTGCGAGCGTCCCCTCCTCGATGTCGGTGGCGTGTGTGCCAAGCCGCATCGTTCCGCCCATCTCGTCCAGCCCCTGTTGATCGGGCAGGAGGTCGATCACCGGGTGGGGCGTCTCCTCGTCGAGTTCCGCCGAGTGGGCAGCCTCCAGCCCGAGCACGTTCCGGGCGTACTCGACGACGGCCATCTGGAAGCCGAGACACAGTCCGAGAAAGGGGATCCCTTCTTCACGGGCGTGCCGGATGGCGTCGATCTTCCCCTCGGTGCCGCGGGAGCCGAACCCGCCTGGCACGATAACGGCGTCGACACCGTCGAGTTCACCGTCGTGGCCGTCGGCGAGTGTCTCCGCGTGCACCCACCGCCGGTCGACCTCGACGCGATGTTCGAGGCCGGCGTGTTTCAGCGCCTCGTGCACCGAGATGTAGGCGTCCTCCAGGCCGTACTTGCCGACCAGCGCGACCGTGACCGTCTCGGTTGTCTCGCGCGTGACCCGATCGCGCCACACCCTGTCGCGGTCCGTGTCGACCGCCCCGTCGAGCGCCAACGCCTCCAGAACGTACCCGTCCAGCCCCTCCTCTTCGAGAACCAGCGGGACGTGGTAGATATCCTCGACGTCGGGGTTCGAGAACACCGCCTCGCGGGGCACGTCACAGAACAGTGCGATCTTCTCGCGGGTCTGTGGCTCCAGTGGCTCCTCACACCGGCCGACGATGAGGTCCGGACGGAGGCCGATACTCCGGAGTTCCTTGACGCTGTGCTGGGTGGGTTTGGTCTTCTGTTCGCCGTTTTTCGAGTAGGGAACCAGCGTCACGTGGACAAAGAGCACGTCATTGCCGTCCTGCTCGATGGCGAACTGGCGCAGCGCTTCGAGATAGGGCATCCCCTCGATATCGCCGACGGTGCCGCCGACCTCGACGATGCAGACGTCGCTGCCGGCGGCGGCCTCGCGCACCCGCCGTTTGATGTCGTCGGTGACGTGGGGGATTATCTGGACAGTCTTGCCGAGATACTCGCCGGCCCGCTCGTTCTCGATGACGTCCTGGTAGACCTTTCCGGTGGTGACGTTGTGATCGGAGGTCATATCAGTGTCGAGAAAGCGCTCGTAGTTGCCCAGGTCGAGGTCGACCTCGCCGCCGTCTTTCAGAACGTACACCTCGCCGTGTTCGAAGGGGTTCATCGTCCCGGCGTCGACGTTCAGGTACGGGTCGATCTTGACCGCGGTCACGTCGAAGCCAGCGTCGGCGAGGAGTCTGCCGGTGCTGGCGGCCGTGATCCCCTTGCCGAGCCCGGACATCACCCCGCCGGTGACGAAAATAAACTTCCGTCCCAGACTCGGGTCGTAGCCTGTGTCGGATTCTGTCGGCATACTGTGGGTGGGCGGGCGACCATCAAAACCGTTTCGGCCGGCGGGCCCGCGCTCGCCGGACTCAGCTCAGCTGGTCTTTCAGTTCGACGTTCCGGGCGTAGGCGAGATACCAGCCGAACGCCACGGCCGTTACGATCGCGCCGATGACAATCGAGAGCGTCTCCATGAACGGGATGAGCGCGAAGCTCAACACCCCCCCGAGTATCGGAACGACGGGGTAGCCCGGACAGGTGAACGAGGGCTCGTACCACGCCGGGTCCCGGCGCCGGATGACGAGCAGGGCGACACAGATGAGCCCGTACAGGATCAGGTGAAGAAACGAGGCCACCTCGGCGAGTATCTCGGTCTGTCCGAACGCGACCAGGGTCACCGTCGTCCCGCCGACAAAGGCAAGCGCAAAGTGGGGGGTCCCGTAGCGGCGGTTCACCCGGGCGGCCCGTTCGGGCACGAGCGCGTCGGCACTCAGGCCGTACAGCGCCCGCGACGCGCTCAGGATGGAGGCGTTCGCCGAGGAGAGTGTCGCCAGCAGCCCCGCAACGAGAATGGCAACTGCCCCGGCCAGGCCGAGATACTCCTCGGCCACCTCCACAATGGCGGTCTCACCGAACTCCTCGAGCTCCGCGGGGCTGAACGTGTAGCCGGTCAAAAGCAGGGTGACCACATAGAAGAAGCCGACCAGCACGACCGACCCGACCATCGCCAGCGGGAGGTTCCGGTCGGGTTCGACGATATCCTCGGCGACGGTCGCAATCTGTGCGAAGCCGAGATACGATGTAAAGACGAGTGCGGCCGTGCTGAGGACCGGGCCGAAGCCCTCGGGCGCGAACTCGCCGGTCGGCTCCGCGGTGCCACGGAGCTCGAGGATGTCTGTGGCGCTTATCGACAGGAAGACAACGAGGATGGCGAGCAACAGCCCGACAACTGCGTTTTGTAGTGACTCGGTGTTCTCGGTACCGAAGACGCTGAGCACCGTCAACAGCACCCCGAGGGCGACACCGAGCAGTACCACCACCTCGAACGGCCCGACACCGACGCCGACGTCGCCGACGACACCGAGTTCGACGAGTATCTCGGCGGCGTACTCACCGAAGCCGACCAGATAGAACGCCGACGCGAACACCAGCCCGAACACCAGCCCGATACCGACGACCGCGCCCAGCAGCGCACCCATCCCTCGGGAGACGAAGTAGTAGCCACCGCCGCTTTTGGGCATCGCGGTGGCGAGTTCCGAGGTCGGAAGCGCGACAAGCAGGGCGATAACCGCACCGATAGCAAAGGAGATCGCGGCCGCCGGCCCGGCACGTCCGGCCGCCAGCCCCGGAAAGACAAAAATCCCCGCTCCGATCATCGTCCCGATCCCGATTGTGAGTGCGCCAGCCAGCCCGATTGTCCGGTCGAGTTCACCCGACCCGTCGTTTTCGGTCACTACGGCGGTTACACAGCCACTACCCAAAAGCCACGTGGTTCAGTCGGCTGTCCGGGGCCGGCCCGAGGAGGGGTAGAGTAAAGAGGCCAGGTTGTGTAGTTCTGGCACGATGCCAACGGTAGCCGACCTCTCGGAGACGACCATCCTGATACCTGTCGACGCGAGCGACCCCGGCACGCCGTCGCAGGGCGTCGTCGAGTTGCTCAGCCCGCACTCGCTGATTGTGCTCGGTGTCTACCCGGTCCCCGAGCAGGCGACAACCGACCAGTTGCGGAGCCAGTTCGGCGAGGAGGCGACCGCCGCGGTCGAGACAGTCGCCGACCGCTTTGCCGACGACGGCGCCGCCGTCGAGACCAGGGTCGTGTTCACCCACGACCGCGACCAGACTATCGAACGTGTCGCCGACGAGGAGCGGGTCGATGCGGTCCTCACCGCTGGCAGCATCGAGGAGGATCTCGACCGCGTGCTCGTGCCGATCCGCGGGGAGGAGGGGAACGTTGACGCGATTGTCGGGTTCATCGGCCTTCTTTTCCAGGGCAGCGAGACCGACGTCACGCTGTTCAACGTCGCCGACTCGGACGACGCCGCCTCGCAGGGTGAGTTCCTCCTCCGGGGGGTGCGGGACCGTCTCGAGGAGGATGGGCTCGACGCCGGGCGCATCGACTGGCAACAGGAGCGTGACTACGACCCCGGTGACGCCATCGTCCGGGTTGCCGCCGATCACGACCTGCTTGTCGTCGGCGAGACCGAGCCCTCGCTGCGCGAACGGCTGCTCGGCGAGGTGACAAACCAGGTTATCGACGAGTCACCGGTGCCGGTGCTCGTCGTCCGTCGTAACGACTGACAGCGGCAACGCGGGTGCCGTCAGTGCTGCTGTGCGTCGACAACGGCGACCCCGGCCAGATTGACGATATCCTTCACCTCGTCACCGCGCTGGAGCACGTGAACCGGCTTGTCCATCCCCGCGAGCATCGGGCCGATCGCCTCGGCGCCGCCGAGACGCTGCAGGAGCTTGTAGCCGATGTTGCCGGCCTCGAGGTTCGGGAAGACTAGCACGTTCGCGGCCGCCTCGAGTGCTGCAAAGTCGTAGGTGCCGGTGAGCATCTCCTCGAGCACCGCGGTGTCGGCCTGCATCTCGCCGTCGACCGGGAACTCGACTGTCGGGTCGGCCCGGAGCTGGTCGGCGGCCCGGCGGACCTTCCGTGCGCCCTCGCTGTCGACACTGCCGAAATCCGAGTACGAGAGCAGTGCGGCCCGCGGCTCGACGTTGAACCGGCGGGCCAGGTCTGCGGTGTGGCGGGCGACCTCCGCGAGCACCGTCGAGTCGGGGTCGATGTTGACGGTGGCGTCGGCACAGAACACAACGCGGTTCTTGAACGTGAGCATGTAGACGCCAGCGGCGTACTCGGCGTCGTCGTCGGTGCCGATGATGCGCAGCGGCGGCCGCAACGCCTCGGGATAGTGGTATGTCAGCCCTGTCAGCATGGCGTCGGCATCGCCCATCTCGACCATCACACTCCCGAGATAGTTGCCGTCGCGGACCAGGTCAGCGGCCTCGCGGCGGGTGACCCCGTCGCGCTGTCGGAGTTCGTACAGACGCTCGGCGTAGGGGTCGAGCGCATCCGCATCCGGGTCGACGACCTCGGGTTCGAACCGCAGTCCGAGTCGCTCCACCCCGCGGCGGATCGTCTCCCGGTCACCGATCAGCACCGGCCGGGCGATGCCCTGGTCGGCCATCTGGTAGGCCGCACGGACTGTCTTCTCGTCTTCGCCTTCGGCGAGCACGAGCCGTTTGGGGTCGCTCTTTGCCTTGTTCAACACCACACGCATCATCTCGCGGGACTTGCCCAGACGGGCCTCCAGACGCTCGACGTACGCGGTCTGGTCGAGGCGCCGCCGGGCACAGCCGGACTCGATGGCCGCCCGTGCGACCGCCGGGGCGACCTCGAACAGCACCCGTGGGTCCAGCGGCTTCGGGATGATGTACTCCGGGCCGAACTGCAGGGGGTCGTCGCCGTAGGCTTTCACCACCGCGTCCGGGACGTCCTCGCGTGCGAGGGCAGCGAGCGCGCGGGCCGCAGCGACCTTCATCGCCTCGTTGATCTCCGTCGAGCGGACATCGAGTGCACCGCGGAAGATGAACGGAAAGCCGAGCACGTTGTTCACCTGGTTGGGGTAGTCCGACCGGCCGGTGGCAACGATGACGGTGTCCTCGCGGGCCGCCTTCGCGTCCTCGTAGGCGATCTCGGGATCGGGGTTGGCCATCGCGAAGATAACCGGGGTGTCGGCCATCGAGCGCACCATCGACTGGTCGACGATCCCGCCAACCGAGAGCCCGACGAACACGTCCGCCCCGGCCATCGCATCCGCGAGGTCACCGTCCGGGATGTCGCGGGCGAACTCGCGCTTGTACTCGTTGAGTTCGCCCGCCTCGGCCCGGGTGGTGGTGATGATGCCGTCGGAGTCACACATCGTGACCCGCCGTGGGTCCACGCCGAGCGAGATGTAAAACCGGGCGGTCGCGATAGCGCTCGCGCCGGCCCCCGAGAAGACGATGTCGAGCTCGCCGAGCTCCTTGTCGACGATGTCGACCGCGTTGAGCAACGCCGCACCGGAGATGATGGCGGTCCCGTGCTGGTCGTCGTGGAAGACGGGGATGTCCATCGCCTCGCGCAGGCGCGTCTCGATCTCGAAACACTCCGGGGCCGTGATGTCCTCCAGGTTGATGCCGCCGAAGGTCGGCTCCATCGCACGCACCGACCGTACCATCGCTTCGGGGTCGTCGTGGTCGAGTTCGATATCGAACACGTCGATGTCGGCAAACCGCTTGAACAGCACGCCCTTCCCCTCCATGACGGGTTTGGAGGCGCCGGCGCCGATATCACCCAGACCGAGCGTCGCCGAGCCGTCGGAGACGACACCGACGAGGTTCCCCTTCGCGGTGTACTCGAAGGCCTTCTCAGGGTCGTCCCGGATGGCACGGCAGGGGGCGGCAACCCCCGGCGAGTACGCCAGACTCAGGTCCCGCTGTGTGTTGGTGGGCTTTGTCGTCGAGATCTCTATCTTTCCCGGTGGCTCCTCCCGGTGATAGTCGAGTGCATCCTCGTCGAGTCCCATGGCGGGGCTTCGGGTGGGAGATGCAAAACGCTGTGGCTGCCCGTCGCTCGGGATAGCCCGTTCCCCTCGGGCGAACGGCCGGGGAGGTGGGCCGTCTCCGCCTGCAAGCGTCCGGGGGAGGGCAGCCGGTCACACGTCCTCGACGACGACGGCATCCGCCTCCCCGGTGGCGTGTGCGCCGTCCTGGGCGCGGAAGGCCTCGTGCAGCCGGTCGTAGGTGTCGGTGACAGCCTCGACGATGACGTTCGTGTCGGCGATGGCCGGCATGAAGTTCGTGTCACCCTCCCAGCGGGGGACGACGTGGGCGTGGATGTGGTCACCGATCGAGCCGCCGGCCCCGTGACCGAGGTTGTACCCGACGTTGTAGCCGTCGGGTGCGAGCGCCCGCTCCATCGCGTCGACGGTCCGCTGGAGGAGTCGCTCCTTTGCGAGCAGCGTCTCGGCGTCGAGGTCGCGGTACTCGCCGGTGTGGACGCGCGGAACGACCATCGCGTGACCCGGGTTGTACGGGTAGTTGTTGAGCAGGACGTACGCCCTGTCACCCCGGGCCAGCAGGTACCAGTCCCGGTCGGTGTCTCCCCCCTCCTCGGCATCCGCGACGGCGGGCACCTCACAGAACACACACTCCTCGAACGCCTCGTTGGCGTTCTCCCGCTCGACCCACTCGATGCGCCACGGGGCAAAGAGCTGGTCCATTGTTCCCCCGTCAGTTACCGTGTGGTGACCTCGCAGCCGTCCTCGGTGACAACGACCGTGTGCTCTGTCTGGCTGACGTAGGCGCCGGGCTGTTCTTTCAGAACCGGATAGCCGTGGATGATGTTCTGGCGTTTGAGCCGGCGAAGCGCCATCTCCGGACGGGGGGTGTCGAGCCAGCGGGTCGCAAAGGGGAGCGTGCGGAACTGGTCGGTGATCTGTTCGAGCGCCTGCCGTGCGGCGCGGTCACGCACTGACCCCTCCCGGTCGAGCCCGAAGATTTCCTCGTCACCCCCTTCCTTGACCTTGCCGCCGCCGTCGGTGGCGAACGGCTCGATGGCGACGACATCACCGACATCGAGCGTGACCCCCTCCGAGACCCGCCGGTTGGGGATGTTCGGTGCGGTGTGTTGCTCCCAGTGGCCAAGGCCGTGCCCGGTGAGGTTCACCACCGGATTGTAGCCGTACCCCTCGATTGTCCGCCCGATGACATCGCCCAGCAGGCCGGTGTCGACCCCGGGTTCGACCGTCTCGATTGCCGCCTCCAGTGCCGCCGCCGAGGCCTCGACGAGTTCGTCGTTGCCCGAGTAGTCGACCGTGATGGCCGAGTCGGCCAGCCAGCCGTCGATGTGGACCCCGATATCGATGTTTATCATCTCCTCGCCGAACGTCTCATCGTCGTCGATGCCCGGCGTGGCGTGTGCGGCCTCCTCGTCGATGGAGATGTTCATCGGGAAGGCCGGCTTCCCGCCCAGCTCGCGGATGCGATTCTCGACGTACTCGGCGACTTCGAGGTGACTCACGCCCGGCTCGATGCGCTCGACAGCCTCCTCGCGGACGGTCTGGAGAATCTCGCCCGCCTCGCGGTGTTTCCGGTACTGCTCTGAGTCCCAGTCGACGCTCATACCACCTGTTCGACGCGCCGGCCTCAAAGCGTTACCGTTCGTCCGCGCTGGTGTGACCACTCACGTCCCGAGCGTGATCAGTGCGACTGGTTACCGATTCGACCGCACGTGGTCGTGCGGTCGGTACCGGAATGACTCGCACTACTCAGTATCAGTGTCGCGCCGAAAAACACCCAGCCTCCTCGTCGGCGAGTGTGCTCGCCGCCGGGCACGTGAATCAGCGAGTGATACGCGAGCACGGCATCGACCATATTCTCGGCCAGCGGGAGGCGGGCCATACCGGCACACAGCAACGCCCCCGCTGGCGCGTCCGATCGAGCCGGTTCGAGCTGACGCCGCGAAAGGTCCAGCCGACGGCCTGTGACTGATAGGGCAGTTCCCGACGGGCTCTCCGCCGCCACAGCCACAGCAAGCACCGGCGCCCCGGGTGACAGCCCCCCGAGACACGAGGAGCGTCCTGCTCCGCGTTGCTGGGCGACCGCTCGGCCGCGTATGCCTCCGCGACCTCGTCGTGCCCCTGCAACACGAGCCCAGTCTCGACCAGAGAGGAGCCTTCGAGGACGTCACCGACCAGCGATGCCGTTCTCATCCGGGACGGCGGTTACTTGCTGCGGCGGCGGTCACTGCTCACGCTCGGCCGGGCGTGTTCCGAGCCCTTGCCCTTGGAGCCCAGTCCCCGGCCCTGCGTGCCGGCGCTGGTGAGGCCGCGCAGCGAGCGGTTCGTGTGAGCGTCGTCACAGATCCAGTTGAGGTCGTCGTCGTTCTGGATAGCGGGGTGTTCGGGGTCGATGAGGATGACCTCGTGCCAGGTCTGACTGCCGTCGGCGCCGACCCAGTAGGAGTTGAGCACCCGGAGATTGGGGAACGCGCGGGTGCACCGCTCCTCGGCGATACGCTGGATGCTCTTGCGCCGCGAGAGCCGGTTGACACCCTGGCGCTTGGAGCGGCGGCCAGCCGTGAACCGGCTCTTGCGCGAGCCGCCCTTGCGGACGCTGACGCGGGCGACGACGACCCCCTGTTTTGCCTTGTATCCGAGCGAGCGGGCGCGGTCGAGTCGGGTTGGCCGCTCGATGCGCTCGATGGCGCCCTGGTCTCGCCACTCCTGCTGGCGCTGCCACTGTAGCTCCGCGACCTTGCTCTCGTCGGGATTCTGCCACGCCTCCCTGATGTGTGAGTATGCACTCTGTGTCATGTCGATCACCACGGGCGTTGGGTGGTTCAGCCGTTGCGGCCACATCCCGACCTGTACAGACAGGTGCCCGCTGGTGCCCGTCCCCAGCGAGTTGTCGACTCTTTCCGGCCTGCGAGTAAAAGCACTTCGAACCGGCGCGACGGCGGCTGAGCCCCACCGGGTCGCCACCGGAGCCCGCGAGTCCGGCCCGAGTGCACGCGGGCCGCCCGCCCGCCAAACGTTCATACAGTCGAGTGCCGTAACGGCGGTATGAGCGAGTCCGACGACGACATCGAGCGGATACGCGAACAGAAGCGCGAGCGACTGCGCGAGAAACACGGCGAGCCCAATACAGACAGCACACGGGCGACCGGCGACAGGGCAACGACGCCGGACGAGCCGGTCGAGGTATCGAGCACGGCGGCGCTGGAGCAGCTCGTCACCGAGCACCGGGTCGTGCTCGTCGACTGCTATGCCGACTGGTGTGGCCCCTGCAAGATGATGGAGCCGGTTGTCGAGGAGCTCGCCGCGACAAGCGACGCGACAGTCGCCAAGGTCGACGTGGACAGAAACCAGGAGATCGCCGCACAGCTGGGGGCACAGAGCATCCCCACGTTCGTCCTGTTCGTCGACGGCGAACCGGCCGAGCGGCTGGTCGGCGCACAGGACAAGGGGACCTTCGAGCGGTTGCTCGCAGGGGCCTGACCGCGACTCCACGGGCGACAGGCTCAGACCGGAGGGCCCGAGCGCAGGCCGGAAACCGGCAAGCGGGGGCGGCTACCGCTGACCGCCCCACGACCCTGCTCGCGGCCCTCTCACAGCCATGAGCCCCGCTCGTCCCGGGCCCTCAGGGGACGGGACAACGCCGGGCGCGACCTGCCAGACCCCGTCGGCCTGCCACGCCTGGCCGGGGCCAGAGAGCCCCCGCCGGAGCGATAGTGACCGCCGATACAACAGCCGGCCGCGGGCAGGTCGCGTGGCGGCTCGTGGCCCGAAGAGTGTCGGAGATGGCGTCGAATGTTGCGGAGGTACCAAGGTTCAAGCGGCGAGGGCTCTGACCGTCCTGTATGTCCGACGACGACATCTACACCGATGCATTGCACGCTGGCCAGGAGCCCGACCCGGCGACAGGGTCGCGTGCGCCGCCCATCTACCAGACCACCTCCTACGTGTTCGACGACGAGGAGCACGCCGCGGAGCTGTTCGCGCTGGAGGCCGAGCCAATGGCCTACGCCGACGCCTACACGGGCAAGAACATCTACAGCCGCATCATGAACCCGACCACCATGATGCTCGAAAACCGGCTGGCGACGCTGGAGGGTGGTGTGGGCTGTATGGCGACCGCCAGCGGGATGGCGTCACTGGATCTGGCAACCTTCTTGCTGGCGGAGAGCGGCGACAACATCGTCACCGCGTCGGCGCTGTACGGCGGCACCTACACCTACCTCACCCACACGGCGGGTCGGAGAGGTGTCGAGACCCGTTTCGTCGACACGCTGGATTACGAGGGCTACAAGGAGGCCATCGACGAGGATACCGCCTACCTGCACGCCGAGACAATCGGCAACCCGGCGCTGGTCGTGCCCGACCTCGAACGGTTGGCGGATATCGCCCACGACAACGGTGTGCCGCTGTTCGTCGACAACACCTTCGCCACGCCGTACCTGTGCAACCCGTTCGAGCACGGGACGGACCTCATCTGGCACTCGACCACCAAGTGGATACACGGCAGCGGCTCGACCGTCGGCGGCGCGCTGGTCGACGCTGGCAGCGGGAACTGGAACGAGTGGGGGTACGAGGAGATCGCCGAGCCAAACCCCGCCTACCACGGCGTCAACTTCCACGAGGCGGTCGGTGACCTCGCGTTCACCTTCGCCGCCCGCGCCCGCGGACTGCGTGACCTGGGCAACCAGCAGTCGCCGTTCGACGGCTGGGCCACCCTCCAGAAGGTCGAGTCACTCCCGCTGCGGATGCAACGTCACTCCGACAACGCGATGGCCGTCGCCGAGTACCTCGAGGACCACCCCGAGGTCGCGTGGGTCAACTACCCCGGGCTGGAGTCTCACGAGACCCACGGCAACGCCAGCAGGTACCTCAAGAACGGCTACGGCGGGATGATAACGTTCGGCTTCGAGGCCGGCTACGAGGCCGGCCGGCGGATGTGCCGCGAGGTCGACCTGGCGAGTCTGCTGGCAAACGTCGGCGACGCAAAGACGCTGATCATCCACCCCGCAAGCACGACCCACCAGCAACTCACCGACGAGGAGCAGGCTGCCTCCGGCGTCACCGACGACCTCGTGCGGCTGTCTGTCGGGCTGGAGGCCACCGACGACATCATCGCCGATATCGACCAGGCTATCGAGGCCTCGACCTGAACGGGGGCGGTGGCCGACCCCCCGTAGCGTCGACGTGGACGGTCTCCGGGAGAAGGGGCTCAGGCGGGGCTCTCACCGGCGCGCTCGGTGATGAGGTCCCGGAGGTCATCGCGTTCCTCAACGGCCTCCATCTCGTCGTGCTCGATAAGTGCCGTCCCCTCGACGGCGTCACGCGGCGCCTGCTCGACGATGTAGACCGGTCGGGTCCGGGTGACACGACCGACCGAGGACATGATACGGGCGCGCTTCTCGGCGGTCCGGTCGAACTCGGAGTGGCTGGTCAGGACCTGCTCGGAGTCACCGTCCTCGCTGACAGTCTCGAACGGCGCACGGTCGGTCGGATGGACCTCGTAGCCGACACGGGTGAGCACCGCGACAACAGCCTCGTCCTCGGGGTCGACCTGTGGTGCTGCCGGGGGCTCCTCGGACTCCCGGACTGGTTCCTCGTCGAAGACATCGACCGGCGATGTCAGGGGCGTGTCGAACAGCTCCTCGAGCTGTGCGGCAACCTCGACGCTCGCGTCCATGCCGCCCTCGTACTTCGAGACGGTGCGCCGCGAGACACCGAGCTCCCCGGCGAGCTGCCCGAGCGACCAGCCACGCTCCTCCCGGACCTCCTCGAGCACCCCGCTGTCGATGTTGACGTACAGCCCGCCGGGTGCGGCGTAGATAAGTGGCGGCACCTCCTCGACAAACAGGTTCACCGCGGTGTCCGGCGAGAACACCGGCACCCCCTGGCGGAAGTAGACAACACCGGGTTCGAGCTCCTGGTCGCGGGTGCGCAGCCCGATGACCAGCGGTGTCGCACCCAGATACTCGCCGAGCCGCCGCATCTCCGCACCCGTCCGCCCGTCAAACGCGTCGATGTTGCTGAGAATCTTCACCAAGAGTACATCCTCCCCCCGACGGGCCGCGATATCGAAGCTTCTCGGTCGGAGCGCACAGCGGTCGCTCACGACGAACCCCGCGTCCTCTAGCATCGCCGTGACGTTGCCCACCAGTGCGGAACGACTCATCGTTGGTGTGTGAATGTCGCGCAGACTTAAATGCATTGTGGCACCGACACGTCCGCCGGAACCGCCCGCATGCGGTCGGTCTGACGGGCTCGTGTGCCGGGTCAAGTGACACGACGAGGTGGCCGGCCGAGACGAGGACAATCGGTCGACCGGGCTGTGTGTCCGGGCCGAGCGCCTCGGACGGGGCTGCCCCCGGGGCCGGTCACGGTGGCGAGCCCGACACCGGGGGGCCGTACCAGATGACTGTTCGGGTCAGCCACTCGCCGTACGCCGGGGCGCTGAACACGGCAGTCGGATCGACGGTCTGTCCCACCCCGGCGTCGGTGACACGGCCGAGAACCCCGACCGTGTTCCCCGGTTGTGAGTGGGCAGACTGGAAGCGGTGGCCCGGTTGCGGGCGTTCCGGGGGCCGACACTCAGGGGGACCACACACGCCGGCCTCGCGGCCGGCCGAAACGCTCAATCCCGTCAGCCCCGTCGACCGACTCGTGAGTGACGTGTCGCCGTTGACCCGCGGGCTTGAACTGCTGTGTCACGCGGGGCGCCGGGCGTACTTCCGTGTGGCAGCGTTCAACTACGAGCACCGCCTGCTTGCGCGGCCCAACCGGACGCCAGCCGGCACCGTGTGGACCTACGACCCGCTCAACCGCCACGGCCGCGACGAGATGCTGGCCGCGGTTGCCGCCTGCTGTGGGCCGGCCGACGTGCTCTACGACGTGGGTGCGAACGTCGGCATCTACGCCGTCACACTCGCCGCTGGCGGCCCCGACCGGCGGGTGGTCGCGTTCGAGCCCTCGCCGCCGGCCGTGGTGTGTCTCCGGGCGAACGTGGCGCGCAACCGTCTCGCCGACCGGGTCGAGATACACGCATACGGCCTCGGCGACGAGCACGGAACCCGTCCGTTCTACGTCTCGACCGCCCCCGAACTGTCGGGGTTCGACCGGGAGAGCGCGACCCGCTGGGGGGCGACGGTGGGCGACCGGCCCAACGTGCCGGTCCGGCGTCTCGACGACCTGTCGCTCGCGCCGCCGGACGTTATCAAACTCGATGTCGAGGGTGGTGGGCCGGCCGTGTTGCGAGGGGGCCACGAGACGCTCGAACGACACCGCCCGACACTGGTCGTCGAGACACACACGACGGGGCTCGACGGGGAGTCGACCCGAGCGATGCGGGACCTGCTCGACGAACTCGGCTACGCTGTCGAGAAACGGGACGGGTTCTGGGTATGTCGGGGCGGGTCTGACGCCTGACGGCCGACACTGTCCGGGGCCGTCACCGACGGCGCTGTGACGGTATCAGAAGGTTAACCATACCGCCAGCCGTCAGTGTCGATGGTGAGCGACGAGCCGCCAGCCCCGGACGGTGACCGATCACAGCCCCCGCCGAGCGACAGCACCACCGGGGCCAGCCCGGACGGCAACGACCCCGACAAACGGGGGGGCGACGAGCCGCGCGATTCGATCACAGAGGGGAGTCTCGCACGACCCCTGTTTCAGCTCGCCTGGCCGATTGTCGTCGTCCAGTTGCTGCAGGTCACCTACAACATCGCGGACACGCTGTACCTCGGGCGGCTCTCGGCGGAGGCGGTCGGCGCGCTGAGCCTCGCCTTCCCGCTTATTTTCCTGCTGATAGCGGTCGCGGGCGGGTTCACCACCGCTGGCGCGATTCTGGTCGCACAGTACACCGGTGCAAAGGGCGACCAGTCCGCCGGGAAGGTCGTCGGGCAGACGTTCACGACCATCGGCGCGCTCTCGGTTGTTCTCGGGGTCGTCGGGTTCTTCTACACCCGCCCCGCGCTGGAGCTGCTGCCGAGCGACCCCGAAACCGCCGAGGCGGTCATCCCGCTGGCGGCCGATTACATGGAGGTGTTTTTCCTCGGGCTGCCGCTCATGTTCGGCTTTTTCGTCTTTTCGGCGCTGATGCGAGGCTACGGCGACACCCGGACACCGATGTACGTGATGGTCGTCTCCGTTGTAGCGAACATCCTGCTCGACCCGTTTCTGATCTTCGGGTTCGAGAACAACCCGCTCATGGGCTGGGTCGCCCCCGAGGGCCTCGAGGCGACGCTGCTCTCGGCGACGGGCTTCACCGGCTTCGGCATCGAGGGGGCGGCAATCGCGACACTCGTCTCCCGTGGCCTGGCGGCAGCGATCGGTGCGTACCTGCTGTTCGGGACCACCATCGGCCCGGCGGTCGAACTCGGCGACCTGTACCCTGACCTGTCGTTTGTCGCCGACATCGTCCGGCTGGGAACGCCGAGCATGGTCGAGCAGAGCACCAGCGCGCTGGCGATGGTCACGCTGACCGCGATGGTCGTGACGTTCTCGCCGCCGGTCGTGGCCGCATACGGGCTGGGCAACCGGATTATCTCGCTGGTCTTTCTCCCCGCGATGGGGCTGGGGCGGGCCATCGACACGATGGTCGGGCAGAATCTCGGCGCAGACCGGGCCGACCGCGCAGCCAGATCGGTGTATCTCGCCGCAAGCACCGCCGCTGGCGTGATGTTGCTGGTTGCGATCGCCGCGGTGACCTTCGCCGAGCCCGTCGTGAGTGTCTTTCTCGGCGATGTCGAGAACGCGCCGGCGACAATCGAGTTCGGTGTCGAGTACCTCCGCATCCGGTCGGTCGAGTTCACCTTCCTGGGGATCACACAGGTGCTGCTCGGTGCGTTCCGTGGGGCTGGCAACACCGGTACCGCGATGATCATCTCGATTATCACGCTCTGGGTCGGCCGCGTCGGGACCGTCGTCGTGCTCGTGTTCGTGCTCGATTTCGGCGCGACCGGTGTCTGGGTGGGCATGGCGGTTGGCAACATCCTCGGCGCAGTCGTCGCCATCCCATGGTTTCTCCGGGGAACCTGGAAGGAGAAGTACATCGAGGAGGAGACCATCGACGAGACAAGCACCGATCCGAGTGACGAGGCGGCGCCAACATACGAGGACTGAGAGCGTGGCTGCCGACTCGACCGCCCGACGGCCATCGAGCCGAGCAAGCCCCGCCGGAGGGCTCACTCGGAGAAGCGTTCGAGCCCCGCCTGCCGACGGCTCCGCCCCTCGGGGTCGGGTTCCCAGGGGGTGTAGCTGGCCCGCAACGCTTCGGGGTCAAACGCCGGCGGCTCCGCCGGATCGTGACCGCCACACCCGGGCCCACACTCCGTTGCCGGCCGGACGACCCGTCCCTTCCAGGGACAGTACGGCAGGCCGCGCTCGTCGGGGTCGACCTGTGCACACGCCGGCATCGTGTAGCTGCGCCAGCCCTTGCCGTAGGCCCGCTCGGCGACCGCCCGCCGGGCGCGTTGTTTCTCCGCGGGTGTCACAACCCGGATGTCGGTGCGCACACCCGACCGCTCGAGTATCTCCACACCGGGCTCCTCGACGGGGAGTTGCGCCGGGTCTCGGAGCACCTTGCGCTCGCCCGTCTCCGGGTCGAACCGCCAGATCCCGACGGCGTCGGGGATACGGTTGCGGTGTGCGCCGGTGACATGCGAGGCCGTCGCCAGAACGACCCCGTCGAGCAGGCCGAGTCGGGCGTCGGTCAGCAGCTGGGTCTCGAGGTCGCCGGGCCTGCCGAGGTCGGGTTTGTTCTCGATCCCGATGACCCGGTCGACCCAGTCGGGGTAACGGCTGACCTGCCGGACGTAGGTGCGACCGTTGTGTCGCTCGCGCTCGAAGAAGCCACAGTCGACCGCCCGTTCGACAGCCCGCTCTGCACGCTCGGGGTGACAGTCAAAGGCCTCCTTCCAGTAGCGCGCCCGGCCGGGGCCGACCTCGCTCTCGATGGCCGCCGGGGGGATCGTCTCGGCGGTCAGCCCGACCCGCTTGTCGAACGCCGGCCCGGGGTCGAGACAGACCAGATCCATCACCCGTCGCCCGTGGACAGCCGTTCCGAGTTGACGGCTCACAACGCGCTGCCCACGTTCCAGATGGGCTGCCAGCGCCAGTTCGAAGCCGAACTCCACACCGACACGAGAGACTCCAGGGACAAAACCGCACCGCTCGGCCCCCGTCGGGTGCGTTACGCCCTGCGTGCCGGGTGACTTTTTACCGGCGGCCTCCTACGTGAGGCTATGTTGCTCGTTCGTGGTCGGGGCGGTGACACCGCGCTCACGGGGACCATCTACGAGGAAGGCGAGGAGCCGCCGCGCTACCGCGGGTCACCCGACGACGATGCACCCTACGTCTGGGTGTGCGACGAGTTCTACGAGGTCGAGAGCGGCGGCCACCGCCAGCAGGTCGACGACCGCGAGATACAGGTCGCATTCGAGTCACCGATGCCCCGGGGGTTCGACAGCCGCGAGCGCGCTATCGATGCCGCCCGCGAGCACGTCCGCACACAGTTCGCCCGCATCGGGGTCTCGGACGTCGATGTCGAGGTGATAACCGACCCAGAGGGTGGCGACGAGCGGCCGTCGGGCAGCCGCTGACGCCCGCACCGACCCTGCGGGCACCGGGCGTTCAGACAGACCGCGCCGTGAGTCCCGGCACCAACCCGCCACGGGCCGGTCACCACCTGGCCCGTGACAGAGGTGGTCCCGGGCGTCACGATCACCCGTCGTCGGCGGTCGTCTCGGAGCCGCTGTCGGGGTCCGACCCCCCGCTCGCCGGCAGCGGGGCGAACACCACACCGACGACGAGCGTCACCGCCCCGAGCGCCAGATACAGCAACCCGACGGTCCCCCGGGTGTGGGCGAACAGGCCGGTGAGGGCGAGTACGGCGCCGGCGACGAGCAGATAGACGCTGTAGAGTGTCATCGCGACACCGAGCGCGTCGGCGGTCGTCTCGACGCCGGAGTCGGGGTCTGCGGGCATATCGTACGCGGTCCACAGGACAAAAAGCACCGCCCCGACGCCGTTGGCAGCGATACCCCGGAGCAGGTCGACCCCGGTCACGAGGTCGTGGACGAACAGCACGGCCGACCCAACGACCAGCCCGACCCCGGACAGACCGACCAGTGTCGACAGCCGGTCGGCGATACCGGGGTCCCCGCCAGTCAGATACGTCCCGGAAACGAGCGCGGTGCCGGTGGCGAGAGAGCCGCCCGCGAGTCGGCGGTCGGCAACCGTCACGAGCAGGACGACGCCGACAGCTACCAGATAGAACCCGTAAAAAAACAGCGTCACGCGGGCGGCCTCGCTCCGGCTGTCGGTGTGTGAGTCGGGCGTCGAGAGCATCCTCCGACCGGCGAGCGCGAACACGAGTGCGGTCGCCGCGGCGTTGGCGAGCAACCCCCGCAGAACGGGGTCGCCGCTCGCGAGGTCGTAAACGGAGAGCGCAGCCGACCCGAGAAAGGCCGAGACCCCGAGCAGGAACAGCCACGGCGAGCCGACGCTGTCGGTCTCCGCTGTCATCCCCCGTAGATTCGCGGGCCCGGCAGATAAGCCGGTCGAACACGGCCGACCCGACCGGGCAGGCTGGTGGGCAGGGTCACTTTCGAACGGCTTTTCAATTCGGGTGGCCGACGGGGATGTATGGCGACCGAGACGGGCGAGGGCGGTGACGGGGCCGACGACGCCGAGGAGTCGGCCGACCAGGGTGCCCCGGTCGTCGACGACGGATCCACGGCGGCCGGGTCTGACGTGGATGCCGAGACGGCCCCACCCACGGGCGAGCCGGAGCCGGCCCTCGACGAGACGTCGACCGACGAGGGGCGGTACAGTCAGTTCGCCCGGTCGGTCATCGTCACCACCGGTGCGACGATGCTCGGCATGGCCGCCGGAATCGCGTCGATGCTGTTTGCGACCAGCAGCGTCGGGGGCACACCCGACCCGGACAGCCTGATCGGCTTCGCTATCCTCATGCTGACCGTCTTCGCGCAGTTTCCGCTCTACACCGCCATCGGTATCGACTCCGGCGAGTTCGACACCAAGGCACAGCTGTACGTGTTCGCGATGACGTTTTTCATGTGGTTTATCACCTGGAGTGTGCTCCTGACGACGGGTGGACTCCTGTAACCATGGCCGAGGACAGCATCGCGGTCGTCGACCTGGAGAAGTGCCAGCCCGACAGGTGCAACTACGAGTGTGCGAACTTCTGCCCCCCGAACCGGACGGGCAAGGAGTGTATCATCACCCGGGAGGAGCGCTACGAGACCGACGAACCCTACAAGGGCAGGCCAGAGCAGGTGTGGATATCCGAGGAGATCTGTCTCGGGGAGTCCTGTGGCATCTGTGTCGAGAAGTGCCCGTTCGACGCCATCCAGATCATCAACCTGCCACAGGAGCTCGACGACGAACCGGTCCACCGGTTCGGCGAGAACGCGTTCGGGCTGTACGGGCTCCCAGCCCCGCAGGAGGGTCGCGTGACCGGCATCCTCGGCCCGAACGGCATCGGCAAGACCACCGCCGTCCGGATTCTCGCGGACGAGCTCGCGCCGAATCTTGGCCGGGTTGGTGACGAGCCCGACTGGGCGGGGATACTCGACAGCTACCGCGGGACCGCACTCCAGGAGTACCTGGAGGCGATGCGGGCGGGGGAGGTGACCGTCGCGCGCAAGCCACAGTACGTCGACCGCATCCCCGACCAGTTCGACGGGAAGACCCGCGAGTTGCTCGCCCGCACCGACGAGCGCGGGGCGCTTGACTCGCTTGTCGAGCGACTCGGTATCGGGCCGGTCGTCGACCAGCCGATCGACACCCTCTCCGGGGGGGAACTCCAGCGGGTCGCGCTCGCCGCGGCGCTGGCCCGGGACGCAGATTTCTACTTTCTGGACGAGATCACCCCCTACCTGGATATCGGCCAGCGGATGACCGCCGCACGCCTCGTCCGCGAGCTCGCAACAGAGGAGGACCGGTCGATGCTGGTCGTCGAACACGACCTCGCGATTCTGGACCTGCTCGCGGACGCCATCCACATCGGTTACGGCGAGCCCGGCGCGTTCGGCGTCATCACACCGCCGAAGTCGGTCAAGACCGGCATCAACGAGTATCTCGCGGGCTATCTCGAGACCGAGAACATGCGCATCCGGCAGTCGGCCATCGAGTTCGAGGAACACGCCCCCCGGACCGCCACCACGGGGGCTGTCGTCGTCGAGTACCCTGCCCTCGAGAAGAGCTACGGCGAGGGGGAGTTTTCGCTGTCGGTCGAGGCTGGGGCCATCCGCGAGGGCGAAGTGCTCGGCGTTGTCGGCCCGAACGGTATCGGCAAGTCGACGCTGGCCAGGATCCTCGCGGGTCGGCTCGACCCCGACGAGGGGGAGCTCGACACCGCACTGGAGATCGCGTACAAGCCACAGTACATCGAGATCGACCAGCCGATGCGTGTCGACACGTTTCTCTCCTCGATCACCGACGACGTTGGCACCTCCTACTGGAACACCGAGATCGCACAGCCACTCGGGCTGGATGCGGTGATGGAGCAGACCCTGACCGACCTCTCGGGTGGCGAGCGCCAGCGGGTCGCCATCGCGGCCTGTCTCTCGGAGGAGGCGGACCTGTACCTGCTCGACGAGCCCTCCGCACACCTCGATGTCGAGCAGCGGGTGCGGGCGACCTCCGCCATCCGCCGGTACACCGAGAACAACGACGCCACCGCGATGGTTATCGATCACGATATCTATATGATCGACCTGCTGGCGGACCGGCTGCTGGTGTTCGACGGCGAGCCCGCCGAACACGGCCACGCCGGCCCGCCACAGGGGATGCGTGCGGGGATGAACGAGTTTCTCTCGAACCTGGGGATCACGTTCCGCCGGGACGAGCGGACCTCCCGGCCGCGCATCAACAAGCCGGACAGCCAGCTCGACCGCGAGCAGAAAGCCGCCGGCGAGTACTACTACGCGCCCTGACCGCGACGGACGGTGGTCGTCGTAACGGCCCGAGACGAGAAGAGAGTCGTCAGTCCTGCCAGATGAAGCCGATACAGGCGGTCTCGCCGCCACACCGGACTGTGCCACCGCTGACCTCGACCGTGACGGTGCTGCCGTCGACACGCTTGAGCGTGCACTCGCGGCGGAACGTTTCGTTGCCGTGTTCGTGGAACAGCCTGTCCAGCGTCTCGCCGGTCTCACAGACGATCTCGCGGGGTCGGGTCCCCAGCAGTTCCTCCTGTGGCCGGTCGAGGAGGTCCGCGAACCGGCCGTTGACGTAGATGAACTCACCGCTCTGGACGACGAACACGCCGGCGAGGTCCTGCTCGACGAGCCGCTTGTACCACGAGAGTGCGTCCCAGAAGCGCTGCTGGGCGCGGTACCGTTCGACGGCGTTGTCGATGCGGTTGGCGAGCACCTCGTACTGCTGTGTTCCGCCGTACTTGCGCACGTAGTCGGTGACCCCCGCGGCGATGGCCTCGCTGGCGAGCGCCTCGTCGCCCGCCCCGGTGAACAGGATAAACGGCAGGTCTGGGAACTCCTCGCGGACCAGTTCGAGGAACTCGAGCCCGTCGGTCGTCGGCATATCGTAATCCGCGACGATACAGTCGAACGGCCGCTCGCGGAGTCGCTGGAACCCCTCGACGGCGTTTGTTTCGGTTACAATGCTGAACTCCTCGCGGTCCCGCTCCAGGAACGTCTTCGTGAGCTCCGTGTACTCGGGGTTGTCGTCGACGTGGAGGATGCGAACCTCCTCGCTCTGGTCGACGAGCACGTCCGGGATCGAGAGCTCGTCCGGGTGGTCGTCGGTCGATTCCTCGGCCTGCCCGCGGAGCAGCGGCGGCCGCTTCTCGATGGCACGCCTGCTGCCGTGTAGCGTGCCGCGGGAGACTGTCGGTCTACCGTCTGGAAGAGCCCAGAGCATCGTCTCAGCGTGGGTTGTCCGCTTCCCCGGCGCGGGTTCCAACTCGGGAACACCCCCAGGCTCCTTGGTTAGTCGTGCCGGCGGTACACAGTTCGGTTATCATGATGCCTGCACGTAGAGTCCCATATCATATAATTGTATCGCCAGACGTTCGGCGCGGAGCGGCGCTGGCGCTCGCGTCACCCCGTCGTGCGGGCGCAGTTCACCGTCCGGTCACAGAGAGGGAGGGCCGAACATCAAAATTGAAACGGTCGAGACGGACAAGCGCAACGGCGAACACGAGCGCGATCCCGACGGGGACCCAGGCGCCGTAGAAGGCGTTGATACCGCCCCACAGGAGCACGAAACTCACCATATCGTCGAGGATATACGGGCAGTTGCGGACCCGGTCGAGCAGGTCGGAGCGGCGGAACGCGTAGTCGACGAGAACGGTCGCGACAACGGCACTGAGCACCCAACCGGCGTAGTTCATCCACGGCACGCCGTAGAAGTCACCTTCTGCGAACTCCCAGAACCCGAGCGCGACCGCCGCCGGGTCAAGCACCAGGTCGACAGCGACGACCGTCGCGGAGACGACGGCGAGACGAACCGGAAGCGACCGTGCCCGGTCGCCGAGCAGGAGCAGACAGAGCAGGTAGCTGTTGAGCACGAGCGGGATGAAAAACAGCGGGAGCGCAAGCGGGATGGGGCCGAGCATCGGGCCCAGAGCCACCTCGTAGCTGAACTCGCCGTACGGGATCCCCGTCGTCGCGCCGACGTACTCGATGGCGTAGGTGTAGACCAACAGCAGCCCCAGCGCGCCGGTCGCCCGCCGGTCGAGCAACGGGAGCAACCCCGAGAGCAGCGGCAGTCGCATCACCGCGACCCCGGTGAGTACGAGCAGGGGGTGGAAGGCGAGTGGGTCCGGCAGCCAGCCCTCCGCGCTCGCGATCAGCGTGACCGCGCCGACGGCCGGAAAGAAGACGGCGATCGTGAACCGGTTGTGTGCCACCAGGCTGTCGAGTTTTGCCTCGAGCGCCCGGCGGTCGAGACCGGCGGTACCGACATCGCCCGTGCGATCCTCGTGGCGGTCCCCGTCAGGCATACTGGACCTCCCAGATGCCGAGCAGGGTCAGCACCGTTCCGGCGGCGGTGTTCAGCACCGGGAACCACCAGTACGCCCGGTCGATGTCGATACCGCCGAGCGCGACAAGGGCGACAAACGCAGGGTACGCGACGAAGACGGCCGCGAGTGCCGGGTGGACAAGCCCCATCAGGAGCGTCGCGAGCAGCCAACAGCCCGCACAGTACGCGAGGGTCCGGACCGTGCCCAGCAGCGTCGCGGTCGTCCGGATGCCCGCCCGGCGGTCGGGTTCGATGTCGGGAATCGCCGAGAAGGTGTGCATCCCCATCGCCCAGACCCAGCCACCGGCCACCGCGAGCGCCGGCGGGTACGATCCCGCGATGGCGGTGTACCCAACCACGCCCGGGAGCACGTACAGCCCGTTCGAGACCGAGTCCAGGAGCGGCACCGTCTTCAGCCGCAACGGCGGCGCGCTGTAGGCCGCCCCGAGAAGGAGAAAGCCCGCAAGCGGAACCAGCCCTGGGGACGACAGCACCGGGACGAACACCACCGTGAGCAGCGCCGCAACCGTCACCGGGAGGATGACCTGCCAGCCACGCCGGTCGTCGTAGCGCACCTCGCGACCCTCTGGGTCCTTTTTCGGGTTCAGTACGTCGAGGTCCGCGTCGAAGATGTCGTTGATACCGTACAGGAACACGTTCGCCGGCACCAGAAAGTACGCGAACAGCGCAACCGCGACCGGCGCAAAGAACTCACCGGGCGTCCCGGCGGCGTAGACGACGCCGACGACAACCGGCCCCGCCAGATACAGCCAGAACCGTGGCCGGGACAGCCAGAACAGATAGCCCAGTACGGACTGCTCGGACGGGGCAAACTGGCCCAGGCTATCGGGCACAACTCCCATCAGTTACTGTGTGTGTGCGCGCCGGATTTACCTCTCCCGGTTTTTCCTGCGGGACGAGTCCGGGGGTGACCGTCGCCCGTCAGGACAGTCCAGCCGACACGCCCGGCGGTCCGACAGCGAGAGCGGACGACGGTCAGTGGCCGTCAGCTCTGAATCTCGATCTCGCGGCCGGGGGCGGTCGTGCCCGCCTCGATGGGGAGGGTCACCTCGAGGACGCCGTTGGTGAACTCGGCGGCGATGGCGTCATCATCGACGTGCTTGGGGAACCGGAACCGCCGGTGGTAGGTCGTCCGCCGGCCGCGTGTCTCGTCGGCACGTTCGGCACCGATGTTGAGGACGCCGTCGTCCCACGCCACCGTGATGTCCTCAGTGTCGAACCCCGGCAACTCGACGCTGAGAACGAACTCCCCGTTCTCCTCGTAGAGTTCGTACTCGTCACGGCCGCGGTCGAATACCTGGCTCGGGAACTCTGCATCCTGTACCCAGGAACTTGGTGCGCGTTGTGGCAGGACCATGCTGAACACCTCGTTCCATGTTGTGCTTGTTTGCGGTTCGTATATATACCTTTCGGTCGAGGTGGTCGCTTGCGGCCGGTGGCTCAGTGCCCGCCGTGTGGGGGGGTGCCGACAGGCAGCCTCTCGGGGCGACTCCCGACAGCTTTAGGGCAGGGGCCGAGAAGATGCGGGGTATGAGTCTCCGGCGAGCAGTCGCCGCCCCGTTCCGCCAGCGCGGCGTCGACCGGCTGAACGAGAGCGAGTTCGTCGTCGCGCTCTCGCTGGACTGGGGGTGGTTCTCGCCGGACCAGGCACAGCGTCTCGCCGACGTCGCCGCCACGGAGGGGCTCGTCGAGCGCACCGGCGACGAGCTCGCGGTGAGCTTCGACCCGGTGGAGGTGGAGATCCCCGATGGGTTCGAGCCGGACGAGGCGGTTCTCCAGCAGCGCAGCACGTTCGAGCGGCTACTCGCGGCGGTCGTCGACGCGGGGGTCGAGAAGCGGACGGCGGTGGCGGAGATCAACCAGCTGCAGGCCGACCTCGGGCTCTCTGTGGAGGCGGCCGCCGCGCTGTACGCGCGCCGCCGGGGGGTCGAAGTCGGGGAACTCGCAGCCAGGGCACGGAGGGGGCTAGATGGTTGACCGGCGGGTCACCGACGGCAAGCGGATCGGCCAGTTGCTCGCCTCCGAACTGACGGGTATGGCGGTCGGGGCCCTCGCCGATGTCTCGGTTGTGGATGCCGACCCCGACACGGGGCCGACACCGACGGGTGCCGAAGCGTATCGGGTCGCCCACGACGGGGCCGTCGTCGCCAGCGTCTGGCTCTACCCCGGATACGCGGAGCTCCGCCTGGAGAACCGGCGGTCCTGGCCGGACAGCGCGGGCGGGACGGCGACGACCGTCAGCGGGGACAGGCTCCGGGTCGAGAGCGGTGTTGGTGTCAAGCGGGCCGTCGACGCACTCCGCGAACTGCTCCGGTGAGCGGGTGTCGACGCGGAAGCCTCTTTATCCGGCCACCCGGTGACTCGAGTATGGCGTTTTTCGACCGCCTCAGCGAGCGCATCGCGGCCGTCGACAGTGTCGTCTCGGTGGGGCTGGACCCCGACCCCGACCGGCTCCCGGCACACGTCACAGACGCGGACCTGCCCCGCTGGGCGTTCAACCGCCGTGTGATCGACGCCACCCACAGGCACGCCGCCTGTTACAAACCCAACGCCGCGTTCTACGAGGACGCCGACGGCTGGCGCGCGCTCGGGGAGACCATCGCGTACGCACACGGCAAAGGTGTCCCGGTGTTGCTCGACGCCAAGCGCGGTGACATCGGCAACACGGCCCGCCAGTACGCCGACATCCTCGATACCGTCGACGCAATCACCGTCAACCCGTACCTCGGTCAGGACGCCTTGGAGCCGTTTCTCCGCCGGGAGTCGAAGGGCGTGTTCGTGCTGTGTCGGACCTCGAACGCCGGCGGGAGAGACCTGCAGGCGCTCGAACTCGCAGACGGCGAGCGGCTCTACGAGCGGGTCGCAGCGCTCGCGGCGGGGTGGAACAGCCACGACAACGTCGGTCTCGTCGTCGGCGCGACCGCACCCGCGGAGCTCGAACAGGTCCGTGAGCTGGTGCCCGACATGCCCTTTCTCGTGCCTGGCGTCGGCAGCCAGGGCGGCGACGAGCGCGCCGCCGTCGAGTACGGCCTCGCAGACGGTGTTGGGCTGGTGAACTCCTCGCGGGGGATAATCTTCGCGGGCGAGCGGGCGCCGGGCGGCAGGGACGACCCTGACCGGTACTTCGGGGCGGCCGGCGAGGCGGCCAAACGGCTCCGGCGGACGCTCAACCGGCACCGGTGACAGGCGTTCGGCCGCGACAAGCGGTGTCGTGCCGGCACCGCCGGACCGCCAGAACAGGAGTCAACCGCCTCGGGGTCGAGCCCCGAGGTATCTGTCTTGGATTTTTGAGAAACCGGCTGTGAGCGGCGTTACCTCGGGAGCGAGACAGTGCTCACCGACCGCCGGCGGCTCGCATCCCAGAAGGAGAGCTCGGAGACGGTCCAGTCAATCGGCTCGACCTGGCGGTCGGCGACCCGTTCGGCGGCGGCCATCGATCCGCCGCGGGCGACGGTCACGTGCGGCGTGTACGACGCGCCCTCGATGGGCTCGACCGGCGGGAAGACCTCGGTGAGACGCTCGTGAAGACGGCGGAGTCCGGGTGACTCGACGGCGAGATACACGACCGGCGAACTGCCCTTCAGCGCCTCGGGAAAGTAACTGATCGCCGTCACACGCACCTCGAAGGCAGGCTGGTCAGCGAGCGTCTCGCGGGCGCGTGCTTCGAGACGGCTGTAGGTCTCGTCGGTCCCGTTCCCGTCGAGACGCTTCACACAGAGGGTGTGCTCGCCCCGGTAGCGGGCCTGGGCGTCCGGGAGGTCACGGGCGATGTCGCTGGCCAGTGTCGCGACACGGCCCGGAACCGGGACGTTCAGGCTGTACACGTTACCGTGAACGGCAAGCCACACCAAAAAACCCTCGCCAGAGGCCCAGCCGATCGCCGCGTTCAGATGTAGTCGAACCACCAGAGAGCGATGAGAGCGATGATGAGAACGCCGAGGAGATTCGAGAGCGTCGCCACCACCGACGTAAGCGCCTGGCCGAGAATCGCGAGGACCAGCCAGATGGCGACGAGCGCGAGCACGAGCGTGAGCAGCGTCTCCGTTCCGATCTTTGCGCGCATAGCGGGCGTTCGGAGAGGACACTCAAGTCCCTTCTGGGATGGCGGTTGGTCACTCGCGGGCGGCGAGCGCTTGCCGGTAGATGATCGTCTTGTAGCTGTCGTCGCCGATCTCGATCTCGCCGTGGCCGTCGGGGTCGAACCCGCGTGACTCGTAGAACGAGCGGCCAACCTCGTTGTCGGCGAGGGCCTCCAGCGCAACCCCGTCGACGCCGGGCGGAAGCGTGTCGGTGGCAGCCCCCAGCAGCGACGTGCCGAGGCCGCCGCCCCACCAGTCCGGGTGGACGTACAGCTCCTTGAGCCCCGCCTCCGAGGGGCCGACGAACGGCTTCGTCCCCGCCCAGCGGACGAAAACGTACCCACGGACCTGTCCGCCGACGCTCGCACCGTAGACGGTGCCAGGGTCGTCCGGGCCAGGGAACCGGTCGCGCCACCGCGCGACTGTCTCCCGCCCGGGGTCGACGGTCACCCGGTCGAGCACCCGCTGGGGGAGGGAGGCGTTGTAGGCCTCCCGCCAGGCGCGGCCGTGTGCCTCGATGGCACCCCGGACCGCCGCGCTGTCATCGAGTGTCCGTATCTCCACACCCCGGCGTTCGTGACTGGAGGTCATATAAACTGCGGTGGGGCCGGCAGACTCGCCGGCCCGAACGGGTGGGCAGTCACAGGGTTTTAATACGACGACACCGGAAACCCAAACTGCAATGGCGACAGGCACCGTTGATTTCTTCAACGACACCGGCGGTTACGGTTTCATCGACACAGAGGATTCGGAGGATGACGTGTTCTTCCACATGGAGGACGTCGGCGGCCCGGACCTCGAAGAGGGACAGGAAGTAGAGTTCGAGATCGTGCAGGCCGACAAGGGGCCACGCGCGAAGAACCTCAAACGACTGTAGACGGACACCGCCCGGACAGCCCGGGGCGCTCTGGTGGGTCCCAGACCCACGCGGAGTGTCATCACGGAGCCCGTTATCGGCGCGGGGTGAGGCGGGCCACAGCACCGGTGACAGGCGGGCGTGTGGAGCGGGTTTTTTACGCCACGGTCAACAAAGCGGTGCATGGACGGGGTCGACTGGGCGCAGTCCACCGCGGAGGGTGTCTCCGAGCGGTCCTGGACGGTTGGGCGGTTGAACCGCGAGATACAGCGGGCGCTCGAGGACGCAGACGACCGGTTCCCGACCCACGTCGTCGGCGAGGTGGCGGAGGTCAACGGCTACGGGTTCGGCACGTTCTTTCAGCTGCGGGACCTGGAGGACGAACCCGCCATCGACTGTCTCGCGTGGGCGGCCGACCGGTCGACCTTCGGGTACGACATCACCGAGGGGACAGAAGCGGTCGTCGCAGCGGAGGTCGACTTCTACCCCGAGCGGGGCGACTGCCAGTTGCTGGTCTCGGACTACTGGCCGCTTGGCGAGAGCAGCCGCCAGCAGGAACTCGACCGGCGACGGGAGCGACTCGCCGCCGAGGGCCTGTTCGAGGCGTCGCGCAAGCAGCCCATCCCCCCGCACCCGGACTGTCTCGGGCTGGTCACCTCGCCCGCGGGGTCGGCCCGTGAGGACGTCTGGGCGACGGTCAGTGAGCGGTCGCCACGGACAGACGTCAGGCTCTGCGGCGCGACCGTGCAGGGCGAGGACGCCGTCCCATCACTGGTCGAGGCTATCGGTCGCCTCGACGAGGAGCCGGCGGTCGATACGCTCATTCTCACCCGTGGTGGCGGGTCTGACACCGCGCTCTGGTCGTTCAACGCCGAGCCGCTGGTGCGCCGGGTGGCGGCGTGTTCGACACCTGTCGTCGTCGCCATCGGTCACGAGGACGACGAGACGATGGTCGAGCGCGCGGCAGACGCCCGCGCGATGACGCCGACCGAGGCCGGTGTGATGGCGACGACACCTGTCGAGGAGGTGCTGGAGGGGCTGGCGGCGCTGGAGCGGCGGGTCACCCACGGCTACCGGACCCACGTGACCTCGCGGCTGGACACCCTCGACCGGCGGGTCGAGTCAGCACACGAGGCGCTGCACCGGCGGGTTACCGAGCGCGACGCGGTGCTCGACCGGGCCGGCGATCTTGACCGGCGTATCACACTCGCCTACGACGGGCTGGTCGGGGGGCGCCTTGCCGCCTTTGAACGGCGGACAGAGCGGGGGTACCGGGCGCTGGCCGCGACCAGACTCGACGCGCTGGAGACGCGCCTCGACGCGGCGATGACGGATCTCGAACTCGCCGCCGAGTCGGAAGCCGCCACCGCACGGGGTGCCCACAGCCGTCTCGACGACATCGAGGCCCGCATCGACCTGGCGTTCCGCACGCACGCCGCCCGCGACCTCGACGACCTGGAGCACCGCATTGAGGCTGCGTTCCGCGAGGTCGAAACCGACGCCCGTGTCGCGGCCGGCGAGGCTGCCGCCCGTCGGCTCCGGGTGGTCGTTGTGGCGCTCGCTGCGCTGCTCGTGGTTCTGGTCGGCGCTGTCGCGCTTCTGTTGCTCTGAGAGGCCGAGCCGGTGGATTGAACACGCCGGCGACGGTACTCCGGGTGATGACAGACGCCGACATCCAGGAGCGTATCGACCGACTGGAGGAGATCGCAGAGACACTCGAGAACGGCGAGGTCGATCTCGCCACGGCGAAGCGTCTCCGCGAGGAGGCCGACGACCACCTCGGGTGGCTCCGGTCGGAACTGGAAGTCGAGAGCGGCACGCTCGTCGAGCTGCCGGACGGGGAGTAGCGCCGGCCCGGGACAGCGCGGTGGCCCGGCCGGGCCCCGGCGACAGCCCGGGGTCAACCCGGGTCCCGGTCAGCACAGGGCTGACAGCCGTCTCAGAGCTCCGGTTGTGCAATCGGGATACGAGATTCACAGCGTGCAAACGCGAGTTGGGATTCCATCAAATATATACACTTGGCGTCATAGATACTGGTATGGACAAAAACCTATCAGAGGTTAGAGAAGAAATAAAAAAGACACGACGGACGTTCCTTCTGGCGACCGGTGCGATAGGCACAGCGGCGATGGCGGGATGTGTGGGGGGCGACGACGACCTCGACGAGGACGCCGAGTTGGTCACACACGACCGGCTGGGCACCGGCGACATCGAGTTCGACCACTGGACAAGCGCGTTCTACAGCCCCGACGAGGAGGAGAGCCTCCAGCCGGAGGCGGCGTCGGCGATGCGGGCCCGGTTCGAACAGTGGGCCGAGGAGAACCCGGAGTACCGGGCGAACCTGGTCTACCAGGCCGACCTCGACCAGTGGGAGTCGACGCTGGTCACACGCGCAAGCGCCGGCGACGCACCGCCGTCGTCGACGCTTGACTCGATCTGGGTGCCCGACAACAGGGAGTTTCTCCAGCCGCTGAACGACCACGTCGACGATATCGACGACTTCTTTCCGTTCGTGCGGGAGGCGGCGATGGAGGACGGCGACCTGCTTGCGGCGTGGTGGTGGACCGGACTGCGGTGTCTGTACTACCGGACCGACCTGATCGACGAGTACGGCGATGGGGAGCCGCCGCGAACCTGGGACGAGATGCTGGAGGTGGGTAGTGCGATCGCCGAGGGGGAGGGGATCGACGGCTTCACGCTCCAGATGAGCGCGCTGGACACACTCCCCCTGTTCTGGGGTCAGGGCGGCGAGCTCGTCGACGACGACGGCGTGCCGGTTCTCGGGAACGAGGACAACTACGACGCGCTGCTGTCGACGTTCGAGTTCTTCGGTGACCTCGTCGACCAGGGGGTGACCCCCTCGCGGGTCGGCACGGTCGACGACCCGGCACAGATCGGCGAGGAGGCGGCGAACGGTCAGTCCGCGATGTTCATCGGGAGCAACTCCCGGTACCAGATCAGCATCGAGCCGGTCGACGACAACCCCGAGCGCTGGGAAGTCGCGGAGATCCCCATGCGGGAGGCCGACCAGTTCGCGACCGGTGTGGGCGGTTGGGCCGAGGGTGTCTACACCGACGACGAGGAGGTGGCCGAGGGTGCAAAGTCGCTCGCGGCATCGGCGGTGGACCCGGAGATGATGGGGCTGTACTGCGAGGAGGGCTCACAGCTCCCGACCCGGCAGTCGGTGTTCGAGGACGACGACCTCTACGCCGAGGATACGTTCCGGTTCCAGGACCAGTTCGCGGGGTTCCTGGAGAACGGCGTCGCCCGTCCCAGCGCGCCGATATACTCACAGTCAATCGAGGAGGAGTGGGAGGTGGCGAAAGAACGGGTGTTCACCGGCCAGTCCTCACCTGTGGATGCGGTCGAGACGATGCTCGACAACATCGCTGATGACTTCGACGGCGATGTCGGATATGACCGCTGAGGAACAACGGGAGTCCGCCTCGCTCAGACTACGGGTTCGTCGGACCGCCCGGGACTCGCTGCCGACGGGCGCCGTCGACAGACTCGTCTCGCGGCCACTGTTCTGGCTGTTGCCGGCTCTGGGGTTCATCAGCGTCTTCCAGCTGTACCCGATCTTCGAGGTCTTCAGGATGAGTCTCACGGACGCGAGTCTGCTCTCGCCGGGCGGTGAGTCGTACATCGGCCTTGACAACTACCGCCGGTTGCTCCGCAGCGAGCGGTTCCACTCGACGCTCAGGGTGACCGCAATCTACTCTGTGGCGAGTATCGTGCTCCAGATCGGTCTCGGGCTCGGGCTCGCGCTGGCCATCGACTACGGCGTCCGACGCAGGCTGCGCGGGCCGCTCGTGACCCGTGTCGTCGTGCTCAGCGCCTGGGTCGTTCCGGGTGTCATCATCGGTCTCGTCTGGCGGATTATGCTACTCGAGACCGACGTCGGCGTCGTGAACAACACGCTCGGACGGCTGGGGTTCGACATCGTGCCGTTTCTCTCGGACGCGCAGATGGCGGTGGCATCGGTGGTGGTCGCCGGTGCCTGGCGCGGCACCGCGTTCTCGATGATCATGTTCTACGCCGGCCTCAAGCGGGTGCCGGACGAGCTGTACCGGGCCGCGAAGGTCGACGGCGCGGGTCCGCTCGCACGGTTCCGTCACGTCACCCTGCCACAGCTCAAGCCGGTCGCGTTCGTCGTGACTATCCTCGTGACGATCTACTCGCTGAACTCCTTCGATCTCATCTTCGCGTTGACCAACGGTGGCCCCGGCCGGGCGACGGAGGTTATCGCCCTCTCGATGTACAAGTCCGCGTTCGACAGCTTCGAGATGGGGATGGCCGCCGCGACGGCGGTGGTCCTGCTCGTGATCACCATGGTCGTCACGGTTGTCTACTTCTGGGTGTTCGATATCAGCGAGGAGATATAGATGGCCGGGAGCACACAGACCCCGTTCGAGGGGCTCCGGTCAGGCGTTTCCTGGTCACGGCTCCGTCGGTACGGTTACGACGCGCTCACCTATCTGGTGTACGCCCTGGCGATCGTGTTCTTCCTGTTTCCGGTGTTGTGGGTCATCTCGCTCAGCCTCCGGACCGAGAGCGCAGTGTTCGCCTCGTTGGAGCTGGTGCCGAACAACCCGTCGCTGGACTCCTACCGGGCGGTCATCGATAGCGGGATTCTCCGCTGGGTCCGGAACACGCTGTTCGTGACCGCTCTCTCGGTGTCCGGTATTCTTCTGGTGACGACGCCAGCAGCGTACTGTTTCTCGCGGTTCAGCTTCCGCGGTCGGCGGACACTCCTGCTGGCCGTGCTCGGCTTCCAGATGATCTCGCCGATCGTGATCGTCATCCCGCTTTTCGATATCATGCGAACCCTCGGGATGACCGAGAGCCATCTGGGGCTGGCACTGCTGTATATCGGGCTGCAGATCCCGTTCTCGCTGTGGCTGCTGAAAGGGTATTTCGACACGATCCCGACCGAGATCGACCAGGCCGCCCGGATCGACGGGTGTAACCGGCTCCAGACACTCCGGCACGTGTTGCTGCGGCCGGTGATGCCCGGGCTCGCCGTCGTCGCCATCTTCAACTTCGTCCTGACGTGGTCCGAGTTCGTGATGGCCTACACGATGCTCAACTCGGCCGGCGAGGACGTGTGGACCCTCTCGATGGGGATCTACCTCTTCGACAACCAGTTGGCGACCGAGTGGACCAACATCGCCGCCGCGGCGGTCATCGGGATCGTCCCGATAGTTATTTTCTTCGTCGCGCTCCAACGGTACTTTGTTCGCGGTCTCACAGACGGGGCTGTCAAGGGATAGTATGGCAGGACTCGACATCGACGGCCTGCACAAGCGGTTCGGCGGCGACGAGGGGGTAGAGGCGGTGACGGATCTCTCGCTGTCGGTCGCCGACGGTGAGTTTCTGGTGCTCGTCGGCCCGTCGGGGTGTGGGAAATCCACCACGCTGAACTGTATCGCCGGCCTGGAATCGGTCACCGGGGGCGAGATCAGGATCGGCGGCGAGCGTGTCAACGAGCGGCGCCCGGAGGAGCGGGATATCGCGATGGTGTTCCAGAACTACGCGCTGTACCCCCACATGACCGCCGCCGAGAACATGGCGTTCGGGCTCAAGATGACGACCGACCTGTCGGCGACACGGCGCCAGGAGAAGGTCCAGTCGACCGCCGAACTGCTCGATATCCCGGAGCTACTCGACCAGAAGCCCAGGTCACTCTCCGGGGGCCAGAAACAGCGCGTCGCGCTGGGTCGGGCGATTATCCGCGACCCGGCGGTGTTCCTGATGGACGAGCCGCTCAGCAACCTGGACGCGTCGCTCCGGTCGACAATGCGGACGGAGATCCAGCAGCTGCAGGAGGAGCTGGGTGTGACGACCGTCTACGTCACACACGACCAGACGGAGGCGATGACCATGGCCGACCGGATTGCCATCCTGCACGACGGCGAGCTCAAGCAGGTCGGTGAGCCGCTGGACTGTTACTACAGGCCGGCGAACCAGTTCGTGGCCGGCTTTATCGGTGAGCCGGCGATGAACATGCTCGAGGTGACACGCGAGGGGGACCGCCTTGTCGGTGAGGGGTTCAGCTATCCGCTCCCGGACCGGGCCACGGCTGTCACCAGCCGGTCGCTGACGCTGGGTATCAGGCCGGAAGCGATCAGTCTCGTCGAGCCTGGAGCGGGTGGGGCGACAGGGACTGTCGAGGTGGTCGAGCCGCTCGGCGAGACCGCCCACGCACACGTAGATGTCGCCGGGCGCAGGGTCACGGTGACAACCGACGGGCCCGGATCGGTACAGAGCGGGCAACGGGTCGGCATCGACTTTCCCTCGCGGCGTGTGCACCTGTTCGACGCGGAGACCGGCGTCGCCGTCGCGCGCCGCGAGAGCGTCCCTGGCGACTCGGCCAACAGCCCGAGGGTCCGGACGGATGACTGACCGACCGCACCCTGCCGTGGCCCGGCGGGGCGGGTAGATGTCGTCGCACACGTACACCGTGGGAGGGGTGCTGACAATCGAGTCCGAGTTCGACATCTTCCTGTTCGACACCGAGCTGGACGGGCCGGTTCCCGAGCCCGACATCACCATCCGTGAGGGGGCAGGGACGGACCCTGCCGCCGAGCGGACCGAGACCGGCCTGGGGCTGGTGGTCCCGTCCTCGTTCGCAACCGAGCGGACAGACGCTGTCGGTCCGGCTCCGTTCATGAAGCTGCTTTTCACCGCCATCCAGGGGACGCTCCTGGAGCGCGGGGCGACCCTGTGTTTCGGGGGTGTCTTCCGTACCCCCGACGGGGACAGCGTGGCACTTTTCGGGCCAAGCGGCTGTGGAAAGTCGACGGCGATACTCACCCTCGCCCGCCAGCGGGGCGACAGGGTCCTCGGCGACGACCTCTTTGTCTGCTCTGCGGGCGAGGTTCGTCCGTTCCCACGCTACATGAACCTCCCGCGGGATGTCCCCGTGGTGAGGCGGTGGCTGCGGTCCGGGGATGTGCCCGACGACCAGCTCGTCGAGTGGCCGGACGAGGTCGGCGTACCGCGACGGCTCGTCTCCGGGACAGCCCCCACAGAACTCGATCTCGACTACGCCCTGCTGGTCCAGCCCGATTGTCCTGGCGGGGGTGAGACACGGATACCGACAGCCCGGCTCGTGGCCGCGCTGTCACGGCTGAACGACAGGACACTCACAGGGTGGACCTCCCAGCCGACGGTCCGGGCCGTGTTCGACAGCTGGGCCGACCCGGAGCCGCTGGTGAGACAGGCGGTCGACGATGCCGCCTGTTACCGGCTCGACACGACCAGCGGGACGCTCGTGGAGTCGATACTGCGGGTGCTCGAGGGGGGGGAGTGTCGGCTCCCCTGTTCGCTGATTCCGGGGCGGTCAGAGAAACTGGAGGATCGGGAGGCCGATGAGTCGCAGCGACACAATCGTCAGCACGGACGCGACAAGCGCCCGAATCCGGTACAGCGAGAGCCGACGGCCGTACCGGATACCCACAAGCGCACCGGCGTACGCCGGGGCCATCAGCGCCAGCGCCAGCCCCAGAACGGTCAGTGTCGGGTACAGCCCCGCCACGGTCGCCCCGAGAAAGCGGATGATGTTCACGCCGAAAAAGACGATCCCGACGACGCCGACGAAAAACAGGTGACTCAGCGGCCGGGTTTTCAGGTACGCAACAATCTGGACGCCGACGTTTGTCATACCGAAGATGAGTCCGAACGCCCCTCCCAGCACGACCATCGAGACGGTCCCCCCCAGTGGCGGGTTGTCCGATGGCTCTCCGGCAAACGGGATGTCGAAAAACGGCTGTTTGTAGACGGCGAAGGCGAGCGTTATCAGCCCGAGACCGAGTTCGATCACACTGACCGGGATGTCGTCGATCACGAACAGCCCGATAACGGAAAACAGGAGAATCGAGACAATCAGCGGCCAGAACCGTGAGGCCGCCTCCTCCCGTTGCCGCGGGGAGAGGCTGCGTGCGAGCTTGACGTTCGCGGCGACGATCCCGGGGATTGCGAGGATCACCGCGAGTTGCAGGGGGATGAAAAGCGCGAGTGTGACTGTGCTGATGACCGGGAAGCCAAAGCCCGAGCTCCCCTCGACGGTTGCTGCGACAAAAAACAGCAACGCCATGAGGGCGACCGCCGTCACTCCGAACGAGACTGACAATGCAACCATGATAAGGGACACGGCTGATAAAGCCTGATGACCTCGGAGATACCGGCCGTTTCCGACGGCTATATTCTCTTCCGTTCCGCGTCGCGACGGGCTGCCCGACAGCCACGTTCGGACCCGGGCACAGCGCCGACCCGGGTCTGGTCGGCCGCAGCAGCTCTTATACCCCCTCTATTTCGAGGTGGGTCCTATCCCCGTTTGGAAGCCAACGTAGAGACATGACCGAGCGGGTGAACGTGACAGCCGGCTCCAGCGGGCCGGGTGGTCCTGCGGGTCGCGTCAGCAACCGGGACACAGCCAGCCACCGCCACCCCGACCAGAACTGTCGGCTCTCCGGCGACAGGGGCCGGGCAGAGACGCCACACAGATGTCTGAAACCCACCACCACGAGGGGCGGACGACCGCCGAGGTGGGCGCGGGGCGAGCTGTCGTGTCTGCGGGCAGACCGTCCGGGACGAAAAGCTCGTCCCCGTCAGGACGGACGACGAGGAGACCCAGATGTGTCGGTTCTGTGTCTCCTCACCGTTCGGCGCCGGGGAACGGTCAGAGCGTCTCGAGATCCCGGTCGAAACGGGGGATGCCCGACGATGTGGGGGGCAGCGAGCGCCCGCTGGCATCGTCAGTGTCGTAGTCACCCCCGGCGGTGAGACCGGGCGGCGGGGTGTTCGGGGATCTCGTGGGGGTACACGTGCTCTCGCTGTCGCTCGTCGGGGCCATCCATCGGACGAACATCCGGATCGTGGAGCGGATACTCACGGAGAGTGATACAACGCAGGTCGTGACACTCGTTGTCACACTGACTGCGGTGGTCACACTGGTGGGCGTACTGAGCTAGACATCCCGAGGCGATCGACAGCTGTCGATTCGGCATTCGACAGTATTATACCGCACTCAGCAGTACGCCCGGGTACAGATGGCCCCCTCAGTTGTCGTCGGGACAATCGGGTCGGATGCACACGTCGTTGGAATCACCCTGCTTGAACACGCACTCAAGGAGGCAGGGTTCGACGTCCGGAATCTCGGGGCACAGACCCCGAAAACGGCCTTCGTCGACGCGGCGGCCGAGATGGACGCGGACGCGCTGCTGGTGTCGTCGCTGTACGGCCACGCCGAGCAGGACTGTACGGGGCTCCACGAGAGGCTGGCCAACCAGGATCTCGACCCGACCACCGTCATCGGTGGGAACCTCTCGGTCGGCCAGCAGGACCAGGCGGCGGTCGAGCGACAGTTCAAACAGCTGGGGTTCGATCACGTGTTCAACGCCGAGACCGATATTGAGACAGTCGTCGAAACGCTTCGGTCCGAACTCGGGACCGACGAGCGGGTCGACGAGACGGTCCAGGTCAGATCCTGAGCGATGGTCGAGGACACCCGTCTCTCCGGCGCGGAACTCGACAGGCAGGACGAACAGGTCTGGAGCGGGTACCCCGGCGACGACCGGCCCACCTTCGAGGAGGCCATCGGCGTTCACGAGCGGCTCCCGGCGTCGAAACAGTTCGCAACAACACTCGAGTCGGCCGACCGCGTGCTGACACAGCCCCGGGCTGGGGTTCCCCGGCTGGACGACCAGATCGAGCTGCTCAACACGCTCTCCGAGGACGGCGAGGCCGACCTGCTGCCCGTGACGATCGACTCCTACACCCGCGACAACGAGTACGAGAAGGCACGCGAGGGGCTCGAACAGTCCCGACAGACCGGCGAGAACGAGCTCAACGGGTTTCCGGCGGTCACCCACGGCGTGGAGGGCTGTCGGGCGCTCATCGACCGGACCGATACCCCGGTGCAGGTCCGTCACGGCACGCCCGACGCCCGCCTGCTGGCTGCGGTCACGTTCGCCGGTGGCTTCCAGAGCTTCGAGGGCGGGCCGATCACGTACAACCTGCCGTACACCAGCAAGTACGAGCTCGCCGAGACAATCGAGTACTGGCAGTACGTCGACCGGCTGGCAGGTGCCTACACGGAACGCGGGGTCCGTATCAACCGCGAGCCGTTCGGCCCGCTGACCGGCACGCTGGTCCCGCCGTCGATCGCGATCGCGATCTGCATCGCCGAGGGGTTGCTCGCCGCGACACAGGGGGTCCGGTCGGTCACACTGGGCTACGGGCAGGTCGGCAACCTCGTCCAGGATGTCGCGGCAATCCAGGCGATGGCGGCGCTCGGCGAGTCCTACCTGCCCGACGAGGTGACGGTCACGACGGTGTTTCACCAGTGGATGGGCGGGTTCCCGCCGGACGAAGCCCGTGCGAACGGCGTCATCGGGCTGGGGTCGGCGACCGCCGGCATCGCCGAGCCGGACAAGATCATCACCAAGTCCCCACAGGAGGCACGCGGCGTGCCGACCGCGGCGGCAAACGCTGCCGGGCTCCGGACGACCGACCAGATTCTCACGATGTGCTCGGAGCAGTCGATCAGCCTCGAGGGGGTGGAGCGTGAGCGGGAGCTGATCGAGCGGTCGGTCCGGTCACTGCTGGATGCGGTGTTCGACGCCGGCGACGGGGACATCGCCCGGGGAGTCGTCCGGGCGTTCGACCGCGGTCTGATCGACGTTCCGTTCCCCCCGAGCGAGGCGGCAGCCGGTGATGTCCTCCCCGCGAGAGACGATGACGGTCGGGTCCGGCTGCTGAAGTTCGGCGACCTCGCGCTCGAGGAGGAGGTCAAACAGCACCACCGCGCACGGCTGGAGGCCCGGGGGGCGACCGAGCGCCGCGACCCCTCGTTCCGGATGGTCGCCGACGATGTCTCCGCGGTGAGCGACGGACGGCTCATCGGCCGTCCGGGGGACGACTGATGACCCGGATCGAGCGGGTGTCGGCGACCCCGGGTGTCGCGGGCTTTTTCGCCGACGACCAGGCGGCCATCGCAAACGGCGCGCCGGACGACGGGTTCGCGTACGACGGTGAGCCGGAGACGCCGGGGTTCGACCGGATCCGCGAGCCCGGCGAGGCGGTGCTCGTCGAGCTCGAGCTCGACGACGGCCGCATCGTCCGCGGTGACTGTGCGGCGGTGCAGTACGCCGCCGTCGGTGACCGTGACCCGGTGTTCCGTGCGAGCGCCCACGCCGGGGAGATTGAGGGGCGGGTCGCCGAGGCGCTCACCGGTCGGGAGGCGCGTGCGCTCACCGACAACGTCGGCGTGCTCGAGGCGATGGAGCCCCACTCGGCCGTCGAGTACGGTGTCTCGCAGGCGCTTGTCGCGGCCGCAGCCACGGCAGGGGCCACAACACGGACGCGGGTCATCGCCGACGCGCTCGGCACCGAGCCCGCAACGCGGCCGCTGCCGGTGTTCGGACAGTCGGGGTCGGCCCGTCGGCGGACCGCGGAGAAGATGCTCCTCAAGCAGGTGGCCGTGCTCCCCCACGGCCTGTTCAACAGCCTCGACACCGTCGGCGCGGACGGACAGCAGCTGGTCGAGTATCTCGCGTGGCTCGCCGACCGGGCGGCGGCGCTCGGGACCGACGGCTACGAGCCGCGGTTTCACGTCGACGTGTACGGGCTGGTCGGCGAGCTGTTCGACCCCCCGTACGACCGTGCCGCGATTGTCGACTACGTCGAGGAGTTGCGCCGGGCGGCGGCCCCGTACCCGCTCCAGCTCGAGGAGCCGTTTCTCGCCGACAGCCGACAGACACAGCTCCAACGGATGGGGGCGCTCCGGGACGCGCTCGCCGGTGCCGGCGTCGGTGTCGACCTGGTTGCAGACGAGTGGTGTGATCGTCGCGAGGACATCGAGGCGTTTGTCGATGCCGGGGCCGCGGACGTTGTGCAGGTCAAGACCCCCGATATCGGGAGTCTGCTCGAGAGCGGCCGTGCGGTCAGATACTGCGAGGGGACCGACGTCCGGGCGTATCTCGGTGGGACCTGCAACGAGACAGTCACCTCGGCGCGCGCGACAGTCCACGTCGGCCTGGCAACCGACGCGGCACAGTTGCTCGCGAAGCCGGGGATGGGGTTCGACGAGGGGTACGCCGTCGTCACCAACGAGATGCGCCGGACCCTCGCCCGACACCGCCGGCAGCCACCCGCAACTGAGCCAGGACTGAACGAACACCCGTGATCAGAACAAACCGAAATCATGACTGAGGACACCGAGACAGACGAGTCAGAACCACGCGTTCGGGCCGGCTGGCACGGCCGGTTCTACGAGGATTTCACCGTCGGCGACGTGTACAAACACCCCTACGGACGGACCG
>OBKM01000059.1_pt1 | contig 44975 bp, 46 predicted proteins | sample 1519691 | NCBI WGS metagenome assembly OBKM01 (sample SAMEA37050418, study PRJEB22526) | metagenome | biome: saline pan; feature: lake; material: water | place: Egypt | collected 2015 | depth 0.5 m
AGGAGTGTGTCGCCATGTCACAATCTCATGGTCGAACCGGTAAAAACACGTGGGGATGTCCTCGCGAGTCGGAGACGCGACTCCCGTCGTCGGTTCCCGGCCGGACCGATCGGGCGTACAGCGGGCCGACACAAGAACCAAATACTCGCCGTCGAAGGGTCCGATATGTCACTCTCCGACACCACGACGTTTACCCGGAGACTCGACGACCTCGGCGTACGCGTCGCTACGGGGCCAGCGGATGCGTGTGCGGAGTTGGTCGCAGCGGCTGCGGGGGAGCCGGCCGTCGGCGCCCCGCTTGACGTGCCGGGGGCGTCGCTGCCGGACCACGTCGAGACCGATCCGACGACCGCCGACCTCCGCGCGGCTCACACCGGCGTCACCGGAGCGTCGCTCGGGATCGCCGAGTACGGAAGCGTCGCGATCGAGTCCGATCGAGCCGGCACCGAACCCGTGAGCCTGTTCGTCGACCGCCACGTCGTCGTGCTCCGTGAAGACGACCTCGTCCCCGATATGCCCGACGCGTTCGCGTGGCTCGGCCCGCGAGCACGGGACGAGTCGGTCGATGTCGTGTTCGCCACCGGTCCGAGCGCCACGGCGGACATGGGGGGACTGGTCCACGGCGCACACGGGCCGAAGGAGGTTCACGTGGTGTTGCTTGAGACCGAATCCTCCCGACACGTGGAGGATACCGATGAGTAGCGACGTCGACCGCGCGGCACGACTCCGCGAACTGATGACGACCGAGGGCGACGCGGTCGCGGAGAACACCCGCGGGTTCAACGCGGGGCGATACGAGTCGACCGGCCGCCTCGACGACTACGAGGCGCTGAAAGCGGAGGCCCGATCGATAAAGGAGGACGCCATCGAGCGGCTTCCGGAGCTGGTCGACCGGCTGACGGAGCAGGTGGAGGCGAACGGGGGGACCGTTTACCTCGCGGACGACGCGGCGGACGCCAACCGGTACGTTCGAGAGGTCGTCGACGAGCGGGACGCCGACCGCGTGGCCAAATCGAAGTCGATGACGAGCGAGGAGCTGGAGGTGAACGAGGCGCTCGCGAGCGACGGCGTTGACGTCGTCGAGACGGATCTCGGCGAGTGGGTGCTCCAGTTGGCGGAGGAGGCCCCCTCCCACATCGTCGCCCCCGCCATCCACAAGTCCCGGGAGGCGATCGCGGAACTGTTCGCCGAGCGGTTCGACCCAGATGACCCGCCGGAGACCGCGGAGGAACTGACGATGTTCGCCCGCGAGCGACTCGGCGAGCTGATCGAGGACGCCGACGTGGGGATGACGGGCGCGAACTTCATCGCGGCCGATTCGGGCACCATGCTCCTCGTCACCAGCGAGGGTAACGCCCGGAAGACGGTGACCGCGACGGACACCCACGTCGCGGTCGCGGGCGTCGAGAAGGTCGTTCCCACGGTCGAGGAGTTCTCGCCGTTCGTCGAGCTGATCGGTCGGTCCGGGACCGGACAGGACGTGACTTCTTACATCTCGACGCTGACACCGCCGGTCGATTCGCCGGTGCCGAAGTTCGACAGCGACGGGAATCCCCTCGCCGACGGCTCGGGCGACGATCGCGAGTTCCACCTCGTGCTCGTCGACAACGGCCGGATGGCGATGCGCGAGGACGACGAGCTCAAAGAGACGCTGTACTGTATCCGGTGTTCGGCCTGCGCGAACTCCTGTGGCAACTTCCAGAGCGTCGGCGGTCACGCGTTCGGCGGTGAGACGTACTCCGGCGGCATCGCCACCGGCTGGGAGGCGGGCGTCGAGGGGCTCGACGTCGCCGCCGAGTTCAACGACCTGTGTACCGGCTGCTCGCGATGCGTCCCGGCCTGCCCCGTCGGGATCGACATCCCGTGGATAAACACGGTCGTCCGCGACCGGATCAACCGCGGCGAGGCCGAGTCGAGCCAACTCGACTGGGCCTTCGAGGAGTTGGTGCCCGACGAGGAGCCGGGCGGCCTCGACCTCGGAACGCGGCTCGTCGGCAACTACGCGACCCTCGCGGAGTGGGGGAGTCGGACCGCGCCGATCGCGAACCGGCTCGCGAACGCCGGACCGGTTCGGGCGGTCCTCGAACGTGTTGCGGGGATCGACCGCCGCCGGGAGCTCCCCGCGTTCGCGGACGAGTCGTTCGTCGACTGGTTCGACGCCCGCGGCGGGCCGGCGGTGTCGGCGGCGGCCGCGACCCGAGAGGCTGTCGTCTACCCCGACACGGCGACGAACTACGTCGATGTCGACCGGGGGAAGGCGACGGTCCGGGCGCTGGAGTCGCTCGGGGTCCACGTGCGGGTGCCCGACCTTCCGGGAAGCGGCCGACCGCCGCTCTCTCAAGGGATGGTCTCGACGGCCGAAAGCGCTGCCGAGAACGTTTCTTCGGCCCTCTCGTCGCATCTCGACGCTGGGCGCGATGTCGTCGTCATCGAGCCAAGCGACCTCGCGATGTTCCGCCGAGAGTACGGGAGGCTCCTCGATCCTGACGCACACGAACGGCTCGCCGAGGCCAGCTACGACGTCATGGAGTACCTCTTCGGGCTCCTCGAGAACGGCGGGGATCCGGACGCGCTCCGGTTGCCCGGGACGACCGATGGGCCCGGCTCGTCCGAGACGGCCGACACCCGATCCGGAGTCGCGTATCACCCGCACTGTCAGGCCCGGACGATCGGGGTCGGAGAGCACGCGACCGCCGTGTTGGAGCGGGTCGGGTACGACGTCCGCGTCTCGGACACCGAATGCTGCGGGATGGCCGGGTCGTTCGGCTACAAGGCCGACTACTACGAACTCAGCATGGACGTGGGCGAGCCCCTCCGGGAGGAGTTCGGCGAGAGCGACCGCGTCGTCGTCGCGTCCGGAACCTCGTGTGGCGAACAGCTCGACGCACTCTGCGGCGGGCCGACCCGCCACCCGGTCGAACTGGTCGCGCCACCGAAATGAACCCGCCCCCGTGACGTAGCCGATATCGGCCCGGAGTCGGGAGTCGCTCCCGTCCACGGTCCGGAGGTGTCAGACGTGCGTCGTTCGACAACGAACGCTTATTAGGCGCGCTCGAGAGGGTATGAGGTATGAACGCTGCCCCGGAGGAGATCACGTCGCTGGTCGGTCGAGAGGTGTACTCGAACAACGGGATGTTCGTGGGTGAGATCGAGGATGTCCGGCTGGACCTCGACGCCCGCGCAGTGACCGGGCTCGCGCTCGCGGAACTCAACCACGAGCTGTTCGCGGGCCGCGCGAGCGGTAACACCGGCGTCATCGTGCCGTACCGCTGGGTACGCGCGGTCGGTGATGTCGTGCTCGTCAATGACGTCATCGAACGACTCGATACCGGAACCGAGGAGCCGGAACGCGAGTCCGAACCCGAAAAGCAAGCGACGTGAACGGGGCGGACGAGCGGGATACGGTCGGCTCAGAAGGGTAGCGCGTCCCGAAGGTCGTCGAGAAACCCGCCGCTGTTCCGTCTCGCCTCGTCGAACACCGGATACAGCGCGTCTAGCAGCTCCGTCTCGTTCTCGAACTCCGACTGTGGAAGTCGATCGACCGCCTCCGCCAGCTGGATCGTTCGACCCTTCGCGTCGTACGGGACGGCCGGATCCCCGAGTGCTTGGACGATCTCCTCGCCCGTCGCCGGGAACGACACGTCCGCCTCCTCGATGCGGGCGTCGAGCGCGGCGATGCCGAACTCGATCGCCTCCGGTTCGGAGGATCCGCCGCCGCCGGGTGGCCGTGCTGCCATTGCGCCTCCGTACCGTCTCGGCGCTCTTTAATCTCCGGTTCGCGACCCGATCGGGGACCATCAGCCTTCGGCTCCGAGGTCGGCTCTCACTCCGGAACGGACTCCTCGGGCGGGACCGCGTCGAGGACGACGAGTTCTATCCCGTCCCCGGCGCGGTCGAACGCGGCGACGTGGTCGTCGTCGTACGGAGGGACGGCGACGATGACGATTGCGGCGAGATCGTCCGTCTTCGAGAGACCGAGACGCCCGTCCGGATGCGAGAGAAACCGCGCCCGTCCTCGTCCGGCCGGCGTTCCGAGGTCGACGCCGAACACCGCGTTCACCGACCCGCCGACGTCGGCCAGCGTGAAGTGTGTCAGCACCGGCGTCTCCGGGTCGAGGCCGAGTTCCTCGTCGAACTCGCGGGCACGCGTCGCCGAGAGCTGAAGACTCGCTGCCGCCGGGTCGCGGTCGGCGGCGTGTTCGAGCAACACCGTCAGCAGGTCGCGAGTGACGTGGATCACGGACGACTCTACGGTCCCGACGGGTAAAAGGCCCGTTGCGGGGTACGAATCCGTGGAACGTGAGTCGGGAGTATATCCCCCTTGCCTCTACTGAGGCATCGAACGGGAGTTCACGCGAAGGCTTCGGAGTCGCAAGAATATCTCCGACGTCCGTGATGACGAGAGACGGATTCTCTCGAACCACTTGATCCCGAGGTGATTCACCACGTCATGCCGTATCCTTCCGACTTGGAGGCGCTTAGAGTCCGAGCGCGGATCGAAGCGTCTTCGCGTAGAGTCCCGGTGCGTTGCTGCGGGACGCGTCGAGCGCGTGCTCGATCGCTTCCGGCGCGCGGTCGAGGACACCGACACCGTGACCGACGAGGACGCGGTCGGGATCGAGCCCGGTAAGCGCGTTCCGAGGTGGCGTCAGTCGAAGCATCGGGTGGACGCCGAGTCGCTCGCCGTCGCCACGGAAGTACGAGGAGGAGCCGAGTGACTCGGGGACGACGAGCGTTTCGCCGTCGAACAGGCCCACCTCCTGCCACGGGGGAAGCGAGGAGTTCCGGATGCGGATCGTCTCGAACCCGGAGTCGGCCAGCCGACCACTGAACCGGCGTACCGGCGCGTCGATCTCGTCGGCGACGCCGGTCATCCACTCGGGAACGTACACCGGAACGTCGTGACGGGTCGCGATCGCCGCGGTGTCACGTTTGTGCCGGTCGAGACCGACGACGACGCCGGCGACGCTCCCGAACTCAGCGAGTAGGTCGTCGAGTCCCGGCGCGTCGAGGGGATCGATCACCCACACGTCGTCCGTCTCGGTCTCGTCGTTCGGGACCGCGATCGCGTGGCTCGCCCGCTCCATCGTCTCCTCGGGGTACGCGATCCAGCCGACGCCGCGATCGAAACGGTCGATCTCGTGAAGCGCCGCCTCGCCGCTCTCCTTCATTCCCATGAGTGGCTTTCGGGCGGCAGCCATTTCAACCCGTCTTCCGGTCGCCTCACTCCTCGGGCCACTTGATTGAGCAGCCTCGGGAGGGGCGGTCCGGCACGTCGACCGGCTCGCCCGCGAGCACGGAGTCGACAGCGTCGCGGACGTAGCACTCCGTGGGTTCGTCGTCGGGGTTCATCGCATCGTCCAGTCGGCCGTGGTACCGGAGCCGCCAGTCGCCGTTCTCGCGACCGAACAGGAACGGGTCGGGCGTACAGACCGCTCCGTAGGCGGCCGCGACCTCGGCGGTCTCGTCGCGGAGGTACGCGTCGTAGGCGATCGTGCCGTCCGCGACGTGCTCGCGCATCGCTTCGAGGGAGTCCTCGGGGTACTCCTCCGCGTCGTTGGGGTTGATCCCGACGACGGATAGATCGTCGTACTCCGCGGCGAGCTCGTTCAGCAGGTCGAACTTGGCTTTCGCGTACGGGCAGTGGTTACACGTGAACACGACGAGCAGCGCGTCCGTCTCGAAGGAGCCGAGCGTCCGCGTCTCGCCCTCGACGCCCGGCAGTTCGAAGGCGGGGGCCGCGTCGCCACGTTCGAGCTCGGAGTCGGATTCTTTCAGGACCATGTACGCCGGTTGCGTCGCCGGGTGCAAAGTCTTTCCGTCCGGGTGGACGGAGTCGCCGGCGATACGGACGACGTGCCCGTCACGCGGACGCGGAGAGCCCGACGGCGACCCGAACGAGAAGGACGAGTGCGAGCCACCCAGCACCCGCGATCGTGAGGATCCCACCGATCACCGAGGCGTCGTGGAGAAGCGTCGGAACGACCGAGAGCGATTCGGGATCCGTACCGAACGGGGTCCGATCGAACCACGTCGACAGCTCGGCAACGACTCGCTGCCCGTACGCGCCGAGATGAACGCCGACGCTCGCGAGGAATCCGACCGTGACGACGACCGCCAGAAGCCGGATCCATCGCGTCGCCCGTCGCGCCGTGTGTGTCTCGTTCGACGACATGTGGCCGCTGGCCGCCCGATCCGGTTTAAATTCGAGCCGACGGTCGTCCGGCTCGGCGGCGATCCGTCCGGTCCGGTGGCGACTCGGACGGTCCGGTTTGAATTTATAAGTGCCGTACTCGTAGTACGGCCATGTCCACGAGAACGCCGAGCTATCGGACGCTACGGCTGTTGTGTGGAAACGCGGTCGGGATGGTCGCCTTCCTCTCGGCGTACGTCGTTGCGAGGGATCCGATCGTCGCGCTCGCGGCGGGTCTCGTCGTCGGGGGGATCGGATACGCCGCGTCGGTCGTCGTCGTCGAGTACGCCGCCGGAGAGGGGAAGGATTAATTCGCCGGACGGACGTGTCTACCCAAATGAGTGACGTGAACGACAACGGGGACGGCACACGAGTGTCGCCGGATCCGTCCATGCCGGTTCGCGTGCTCCACGTGGACGACGAACCCGACTTCGCCGACCTGGCGGCGTCCTTCCTCGAACGGTCCGACGACCGCTTCGAGGTGATTCCGGTGACCAGCGTGTCGGAGGCGTTCACGACGATCGGTTCGAAACGTATCGACTGTATCGTCAGCGACTACGACATGCCGGAAACGAACGGGATCGAGTTCCTAGAGACCGTCCGCGATCGCTACGGGGAGGTCCCGTTCGTCCTGTTCACGGGGCGGGGCTCCGAGGAGGTCGCGAGCGAAGCCATCTCCGCGGGCGTGAGCGACTATCTTCGAAAAGAGAGCGGAACCGACCAGTTCTCGGTGCTCGCGAACCGGATCGAATCCGTCGTCTCGCGAGCACGAGCCGAGAAGCAGCTCGAAGCCCATCTCGGGCAGATGACGGACGCGTTCTACGCGCTCGACGCCCAGTGGCGGTTCACCTACGCGAACGCCCGAGCCGAGGAGATGCTTGACCGGGACCAGGAGGCGATCCTCGGCGAAGTCGTCTGGGACGCGTTCCCCGAAACCGTCGGGACGAGGCTCGAAACCGCCTATCGTGAGGCGATGGAGATCGGAGAGCCACGGGAGTTCGAGTTTCGGTACGATCCGCTGGACACCGACTTCGAGGTCCACGCGTACCCCTCCGACACCGGACTCTCCGTCTACTTCAGAGATGTCACCGACCGAAAACAGCGAGAACGGGAGCTCGAGGAGGTCTCAGAGCGCCTCTCGCTCGCCATCGAGGGAGCGGACGTCGGGGTATGGGACTGGGACCTGCCGGCCGACACGGTGACGTTCGACGAGGGGTGGGCCGCGATGCTCGGCTACGATCTCGACGAGATCGACGACGACCTCTCCGCGTGGGAGGAGCGCGTCCATCCCGACGACGTCGACGACGTCTGGAGCGTCTTGGAGTCCCATCTCGAGGGCGAGACGGAGTTTTATGAGTGTGACCATCGGATGCGAACGAAGTCGGGCGAGTGGAAGTGGATCCGGGACCGCGGTCGCGTCGTCGAGCGCGGCCCGGACGGCGAGCCGCTGCGGGCGGTGGGAATCCACATCGACGTGACCGAACGGAAGGAGCGCCAACGCGACCTCGAACGCTATCGTCGCATGGTGGAGGCGATGCCGGAGTCGGTCTGCCTGTACGACGAGGACGGACGCTTCGCCTTCGTAAACGACTATCTCGCGGAGGCGTACGGCGTCGAACGGGAGGCGCTGCTCGGCACGGAGAGTCGGTTGGTAGACCAGATCCGGGAGTCGAGCGAGGGGGACCCGTTCGCCGAACTCGTCGCGGGCGAGCGAGACGTCCTCGCGGACACGACCGAGATCGATCTTCCGGACGAAACCGTGGTCATCGACTACCGGTTGAGCCCGATCTGGGTCGGCGGCTCCTTCGACGCCGTGCTCGGTATCTCCCGGGACGTGACGGAGGCGCACCGCCGCGAGGAGGCGCTCGAACGCACCTCCGCACGGCTGGAGGCGCTGTTCGAGCGATCCCCGGACATGATGGACATCCACGACGTGAGCGGTGAGATCGTCGAGGTGAACCGGTCGCTGTGTCGCGAACTCGGCTACGACGAGGACAAGTTGGTGGGGATGTCCGTCCAAGAAATAGATACGGGGATGGATCCATCGGACGCCCCCGGACAGTGGAAGGGACTCGGCGTCGACGAGACGGCTCGCGTGGAGACGACGTATCGACGGGCGGACGGCTCGGAGTTCCCGGTCGAGGTTCACGTCCGTCGCATCGATGTCAACGGGGAGGACCGGTTCCTCGCGAGCAGCCGGGACATCACTGATCGACGGGCGTATCAGCGCCGGATCGAGCGGGAGAACGAGCGGCTCGACGAGTTCGCGAGCATCGTCTCACACGACCTTCGGAACCCGCTCAACGTCATTTCCGGGTTCATGCGGCTCGCGCGGGAGACCGAGGACCTCTCGTATCTCGATCGGTGTGAGCGCGCGGCCGACGACATGGAACGGCTGATAGACGACGTTCTCACCCTCGCGAGACAGGGCCGGGCGGTCGGCGAGCTGGAGCCGGTCCCTCTGATCGAACTCGCGCGGCGGTGTCGCGGCAACGTCGACGCGGAGGCGTTCGAGCTCGTCGTCGAAACGGACTCCGTGATCGAAGCCGATCCCGGACGACTCCGACAGCTGTTCGGAAACCTGTATCAGAACGCGGTCGACCACGGTGAGTCGCCGGTGACGGTGACCGTCGGCGATACCGAGGAAGGGTTTTACGTCGCGGACGACGGTCCCGGGATCCCGGCGGAGCGACGCGATCGCGTCTTCGAGAGCGGATACACGACCTCGGACTCCGGGACGGGATTCGGTCTGGCGATCGTGGACGGGATCGCCGACGCACACGGCTGGGAGGTGTCGGTACACGAAAGCGAGACGGGTGGCGTCCGGTTCGAGTTCGACGGCGTCGAACGGGAGTAGTCGTCGACGGCGGAGGACTCCGCGAGCCCCGTCGAACGCCACCACACTCGGAGCGTTCGGATCCGGAGACGACATCGTATTTAGATACTATACGACAGATAACCGCACACGGGCGGCGGGATCAGAACCCTTAACAGTTTACCGAGGTTTGTTCACGATAGCGGGATGGGATAGCCAGGAGATTCCGCCGGGCTCATAACCCGGAGATCGGTAGTTCAAATCTACCTCCCGCTACTTCTCTTCGACCTCTGTCGACGAACATGCGGCGTAGACGTCGATGGCCGCCAACTCTCGCGGATCGTCGATCCGACCCGGAAGCGATTTCCGTCGCCCTATCGTTCGGTCGCGTATGGAATACGAATCGAGTCTCGACCGCGCGATGGACGCGGTTCCGGATTTCGGCGGGTCCGACGAACGACTGAGCGTTCCCGATCCCGAACACCAGAAGGATGGCGCGTTCACCCGGCTGACGAACCTCTCGGCCATCGCGGACGCGCTCTCCCGCGACCCCGAGCACGTCCACTCGAAGGTCCAACAGGAGCTCGGAACGGCCGGCCAATACGAGGACGGTCGCGCACGATACAGCGGAAACTTCCGTGAACGCGACTTCCAGGCCGCGATCGACTCGTACATCGAGTCGTACGTCACCTGCTCGGAGTGCGGGCTCCCGGACACACGCTTGGAGACGGAGAACCGGACGCCGATGCTCCGCTGTGAGGCGTGTGGCGCGTTCCGTCCGGTCGCGAAACAGACGACCTCGAACACCCAGCGGCAGGAGGAGGCCATCGAGTCCGGCAAGACGTATGAGCTGGAGATCGTCGGCACCGGCCGGAAGGGCGACGGCGTCGCTGAGCGCGGCGAGTACACGGTGTTCGTCCCCGGCGCACAGGAGGGCGACACCGTCCGCGCGTACATCAAGAACGTCTCCGGAAACCTCGCGTTCGCTCGCCGCGAGAACTGACGGCCACAGCGTTCACGACGTGTTTCGTCGTTCGCTAATCCTCCGCTACCCGACCGTTTATCCGACCGTTCGCCGGATCGGTCGTATGGCGACACGTCTCCCCGACACCGAGTTCGGCGACCGTCTGGCGGCGGTTCGCGACCGGCTCTCGGACACTGATGCCGACGCGGCCGTCTGGTTCGGCGCGACCTCGATCGAGTATCTCTCCGGCTTCCATCACATCCAGACGGAGCGTCCCGTCGTCCTCGCGGTTACCCAAGAGCGGATCGAGATAACCGTTCCGCGGCTTGAGGTCGAGCGCGTCGAACCGAACCCGCGTATCGACCGCGTTCACCACTACTCCGACTATCCCGGCGGAAAGCCGATCGAGGTCGCCGTCGGGATGCTGCGGGGACTCGGCGTCGGGTCGGTCGTCGCTGACTCCGACGGAGCGCCCGGGGTGATGGGGTACGAGGGACCGGCCCTTTCGGAGTTCCTCGATGTCGAGACGCAGTCGTGGGTCGACCGCATGCGCTGGGAGAAATCCGACGCCGAGGTCGACCTCATCCGCGAGTCCGCGAAATGGGCCAACCTCGGGCACCGACATCTCGCCGACTTTTCCGAGCCGGGCGCGCATCCCGCGACGGTGTCACAGCGCGCGTCAATGGAGGCGTCCCGCGCAATGCTCGATACGCTGGGTGACACCTACAGCGTCCGGGTGCGAGGTGACGGGCCGGTCCACGCGGGCTACATCTCAGGCGGGGAGACGGCGCTCCCGCACGGTCACACTCCGAACGAGCGGCTCTCGGAGGGCGATGTCCTGATTACCGGCGCGAGCGCGAACGTCGACGGCTACCGGTCCGAGTTGGAACGAACCATGTTCGTCGGCGACTACACCGACGAGCAGGCACACTACTTCGATCTGATGTACGAAGCTCAGGAGATCGCTGTCGACGCGCTCGGTCCGGGCGTACCCCTCGCTCACGTCGACGAGGCCGTCAATGATTACTTCGAAGAGCAGGGAATCACGGAGCTCGCACGACACCACGTCGGCCACAACATCGGGCTCGGCGGCCACGAGCCGCCGTACATCGATGAGGGGTGGGGCGAAGTCGCCGACGGCGACGACGCCGTAATGGCTCCCGGACAGGTGTACACTATCGAGCCCGGGATCTACACCGACGAGTACGGCTACCGTCACTCCGACACGATCGCCATCACCGAGTCGGGGATCGAGTGGCTCACTCACTTCCCACGGGACATCGAGTCGAACGTCATCTAAACGCGGTCGCGACGGGGACGATAAAAAAGGACGAACGAAGCCGACGAATCGGCCGCTCAGTCCACCCGTTCGACGACGATCGGATGTGCGGTCTCTCCGGCGTGTCGGTCCGCGTAGTCGTTTGCGGCATCGACCGTATCGAACACACGTTCGGCCGTACACCGACGACAGACGACGTGATATCGCTCGCTTTGCCCTGTGGTTTCCATGGACGTCCGATCGATGCCGGACGGCATAGTTACGCGCCGGCTACCGAGCAGGTACGACCGGCCTGTCGGCATGACCGACACCAGACTCAACGGTCGGTATCGAACCGATCGAGTGCGACGGATAGCATGTCCGTGCTCACGGGCTGGAACTCCTCGCGCTCATGTTCGGGGAGATACTCCCGAACGCCGTTCCACGAGTCACGAGCGTAGCGTGCGTCGAGGAGGACCCGCACACCCCGCTCGTCGGGACCACGGATCACTCTGCCGATCGCTTGGCGGGCCTTCCGAACCGCGGGGACGGTGAGAGCCGTCTCGAACCCGGAGTCGAACCGTCGGTCGTACGCGGTAATCACCGCTCGGGTCCGGGGACGGGCGGTGTTGATGATCGGGACGCCACAGACGACCGCGGCGGCCAGCCGGTCCCCGCGGTAGTCGACCCCCTCCGTGAGGGTTCCGCGGAGGCTCGTCACGAGCACCTTCCCGTCGCCGGCGAAGAACGCGTCCTTCAGCGACTCCGTCTCGCGGTCCCCGGAGGACTCGTCGAGGAGCACGGGTTTGTCGAGGCGGTCGTCGAGCGCCTCAGCCAGCCACGCCGCTTCCGCGTAGCTCGGCGCGCCGACCAGGACGTTCCCCTCACGACGGGCGACGGTCGCCGTCGCGTCGAGATATGCCAAGCGCGTTTCGTTCCGTTCTCCGGGCGCGCCGCGGTTGTCGTGGGTGAACTTCGGCGCGTCGACTGCGAGGCTCGCGCGGTTCTGGGAGGGAAACCCCAGTCCGTAGGTTCGCTCGACGACGGGTCGTCCCCGCTCGGCGAGGTGGTCGAGCCCGGTCACCTCCCGGAACACATCCATCGGTTCGAGGGTCGCGCTCATCACCACGCCGCCGCCGAACGCTCCGAGCCGCTCGCCGATCGGCTCGCTCGGGAGGCAGTTGTACAGCGCCAGACTCCCGTTGTACGCCCGCCGCCAGGAGTCCGGCGGGGCCGTCTCGTCGTGGGTCCGTTCGAGATCGATCGCACGGAAGAAGTCCTCGTGGCCCTCGCGATACCACGCGTTGAGCGTTCTGCCGACTCCCGGGGCTGCCCGTTGCTTGTCCTCGTCCGCGAGCGTGTCGAGGACACGCTTGACGACCGCGCCGACCGCGGGTGCCCGCGACCAGACCCGATCGTCGTATCCCTCCTCGGCCGCCCACGTCGTGATCCCGTCCTCGCCGGGCTCCTCCGGATCTCGAAGCGGGATCTCGTCGTCGTCGAGTTCGCGCATCGACGCACGCCAGTCGGGGTATTCGCGGTCGAGATGCGTGGTCACGCGCCGGTCAAGCTCCTCGCGAAGGTCCGAGTAGAACTCCCGGACACGCTCCAGCTCCTCGAGGTCCACGTCGCTGTCCGCTAGCTCTCCGCGGACGAGATCCGCGTCGTCCGACTCCGCGCCCTCCGTCTCGAAGGAGAGCGGCTGGACGACGCGAGTGATCTCCGAGACGGCGTCCCTGAGGCTGGCGTCGGCGACCGCGTCGCTGACGAGATCCCGGACCCGTGGTTCGAGCATGTGCGCCTCATCGCAGACGACGAACGTCGAGTCATCGAGCAGCGCGCCGGTGAACGTCCCCGTCGTGACCGGGTCGAAGGCGTGATAGTAGTTCCCGACCACGACCTCGACCTCGGGGACGAGCGCACCCATGATCGAGTGTGGACAGGAGCCGTGGCTCGCCGAGAGTCGAACGAGCTCGTCGGAATCGACGTGACCCAACTCGGTGATGTCGAACGGGACCGCCTCCGCGGGGTCGCCGCCGTCCTCCGGAACGTCGTCGAGAAAGCCCGCGTAGAAGGGGCAGAACTCGGTCCCCTCGAACTCCTCGGTGTCCGGACGGTACGGGGTGGGCTCGCCGTCGACAGAGAGGTAGTCGGCCGCGGGCGCGTCGACCGGCGACGACGCGCCGTCGTCGGCCGCCCTGGTCCCGCCCCCGGAAGCAGACGATCCCGAGTCCAGCAGCCCGACCTGCTGGCTCCGTGCCTCGCTCACGAGGTTCGACGTCGTGGTCGCGCCGCCGTCGCCGACGAGGTTCCGGGTCCGCTCGCGGAGCCCCTCACACCGCTCGTACACGTTCTCGCGGTCGATCCCGCCGCGGTTCTCCCGGGCGTACGGGCAGACGTCCGCCTTCCCGACGAGGGTGAGCCCGGAGACCGGATCGTAGTCGTCCGGCAGGTTCGCGTTTATCGTCTCCAGGTCCGTCTCGAACTGGCGCAGTTGCTGTTTGACGCTAGTGAGCACGAACACGCGCTCGAAGTCCGAGTCGGGATCCCGGACGCGGTCGATCCCGGCAGTTAGCGCCAGCATCGTTTTGCCGGTTCCACACGCGCCTTCAAGCGCGAGGAACCCGCCGTCGCGCGCGGCCTCGATGGCGGCGTCGATGCCGTCGGCCTGTTCGGGGTACGGCTCCTCGTGGCCGAACACGTCGGCCCACGGTGGGTCGGCTGTCACTACGCCGGGGTTGTTCCCCGTCGCGTTTAACGTGTCGGGATCCGACGGCGGAGCGAGCAGGCCTTCCGAGGTTGGAATCGGGGCTGTTCGGGCGTATCAGCCGGAACAGACGTCGAAGAGATCGTCCAGCGAATCTATCTCCCACGTCGGCCAGACGTTGAGTTCCCAGTCGCGGCGATGGGGGCGACGGATGAACGCGGAGTCGACGCCCGCGTTCTCGGCGGCCTTGATGTCGGACTCGTTGTCGCCGACGAACAGCGCCGACCCGGCATCGAGGTCGCCGAGGGCCTGTTCGAGGTAATGCGGGTTCGGCTTTCGTAGCTGAAGGCTATGGATCGTCGGCTCACGACCGTAGGCCGCGCCGAACTCCTCGAACCCCTCGAAGTGATCGATCAGGAAGTCGACCGTCGCCTGCTGGTTAGAGGAGACGATCCCCATCTTCACGTCGAGGTCCTGAAGGGTGTCCAAGTCGTCGTACGGTGTTTTCCGACCCGCACGCGCCTCCTGCTGTTGGGCCTTCGAGACCACGTCGTCGCGCGTCCGCCAGAACGACCCCGGATCGAGGTCGTACGTCTGACAGACGGTCCCCACGCTGCCGGGGGTCGCACCGATGGTCATGCGCTCTACGTCGTCCGGATCGGGTTCCTCGACGCCGCACTCCTCGAACGCGTCTCGGGTTGCGTCCCGAAGCACGTCGAAGCGCGTGCGGCCCACGAGGACACCGTCGTTGTCGAACACGACGGTATCGTACGTCATACAGTCCGCAGTCGCTCAGTACTTAAAAGCGTTTCACCAAGGCCGCGTCAGAGTCACCGGCTTGTTTATATATGTCCGCCTCGCGTCCCGCGGTATGCGCGTCAGCGTCATCGGCGGGAGCTCAGTCGGACCGGAGACGGCGGCAGTCGCCGAAGAACTCGGACAACGATTGGCGAACCGCGACCACACGGTCGTCTGTGGCGGTCTCGGCGGCGTGATGGAAGCGGTCTGTCGCGGCGCACGCGACGCGAGCGGCGAGACGATCGGGATCCTGCCGACGGATCGTCGCGAGGACGCGAACTCGTACGTCACGACGCCGATCGCGACCGGAATGGGTCACGCGCGCAACGCGCTCGTCGTGATGAACGGGGATGCCGTGATCGCAGTCGACGGTGCGGGCGGAACGCTTTCGGAGATCGGAATGGCGCTCGCGCAGGGACGGCCCGTCGCGGGCCTCAACACGCACGCCGTCGACGGCGTCGAGCCGGTCGGATCGCCGACGGCGGCGGTCGAGTACGTCGAGACGGCGTTCGATTCAGTTTAAAAGGCGGTCGACAGTCAGTCAGCGGTCCGTCGTCTCGACCGGCGTTACCAGGTGTCGTGGAACGTGTCGAACTCGATGGAGTCGAGCGGCTTCTCGCCGATCGCGGCGCGGTACTCGCCGGGGGTCAACATCGGCTTGTGGAACCGCGGCCCGTCGTCGGTCGTGATCCGCGGACAGCCGGTGTTGACGAACGCGTCCATGTCGAAGTTGCGGAGGCGGTCCGGCGTCACCTCGTCCATCGTGATCAGGTAGGCGTTCTCGTTGTTCTCGACTATCTCCTGAGCGGTCTCCCAGCGACCCTGTCCGATCTTGGTACAGAAGATGACTCCCCATTTTTCTGCGCCCATCGCCTTGTGAACCGAGGCGTAGCGCTGCTTGAGGAACTGGTCGTGTTCGGCGACCGAGACCGCGTTGTTGACGGGGTCCGCGATGACGACGCGTTTTTCCGGGTGTTCCATCGCCAGTCCGACCGGATGGAACTTCCCGCCGCCGACGTACAGCACCTGATCGGCCGGGATATCGGCTGAGGCGTAGTTGCAGCCGAGCACCTGTCCCTCCTTGGTGAGCCGGTCGTCGCCGCGGCGTGTGTGGACCTCGTAGCCGCGCTCCTCCAGCCAGTCGGTCATCTCCTCGAAGCGGTTCATGTGCTGGGCCGTCGTGACGAGCCCCACATCGGGGTCCTCCTCGGGAGGCGCGAGCTCCTCTGCCAGCGCGTCTTCCATGATCGGGAACGGGTCGACGTTCGAGAACAGCGGCACGTAGACGATGCTGTCGGACTCCTTCATCGGCGTGTGCCCGAAGTGGACGAACACGTCGGTCCGTCGCATCAGGTACGTGTCGAGATCGCACGCTCCGTAACACGGCTGACCCGACAGCATGAACGTGACCTCGTCGGGCGCGGCCGCCCGGAGGTCGTCCGCGACTTTCGGGCCGCGGCGTTTGAGCCCCTCGGGGAACTGGAGTCCGACCTTCGTCGCGTCCCGCTCCTCGATGGCCTCGACGATCCGGTCGAGTTCGTAGTCCCACTCTCGATCGTGTTTCAGGGCCATCCCCGTTTTTGTGAGATCGCCCTCCGTTGACTGACCACTCATATGAAACCGAATTACGGCCCGGAACGGTTAAACCGCGCGTTCCCGGGAGCGGGTACGTACGTGGGAACCGTCCGCATGGAGTCCGCCGTCGTCGCTGCTCGTCGAGAACCGGTTGGATCGAGAGGGGGAGTGAGTCCATCGGGATGATGTCGCGGTCGTTCATGAGGTATCGAGTGGTGTGTGTCCAAGCAAACGATCGCGGAGCGTGGTACTGGATTCGGACCGCTCGCGGTGATCAGGCTTCGGGGCGCACTACCGTCCTCGATCAGCACCGAGGCCGGGGATCGCGACGCGTGCTTCGACCGCTTCCATGAGCTTCGACGCCGTGAGCACCAACGCGAGATACGCGAGACCAGTCACCGCGAAGATGAGCGTGTAGCGAAACGTCGACGCCGCGATCTGGTCGGCTCGGTAGTACAGCTCCGGGACCGTAATGAACGCCGCCAGCGACGAGTACTTGATAAGATAGATGAACTCGTTCGTCCACGAGGGGATCGCGTAGCGCAGTCCCTGCGGCAGTACCACGTAGTATATCGTCTCCACCCTTGAGAGCCCGATCGCGCGACCGGCCGTGATCTGTCCCTCCTCGACGCTCTCCAATGCGCCCCGGATGTACTCCGCCTGATAGGCCGCCCCGTTGAGCGTGAATCCGAGTATCGCGACCCAGACGACGTTTCGGGGGAACACGCCGGAGAGCGCTCCGGGAACGTACGCGCCGAGGTTCAACCCGAAGTGGAGCACGAACAACTGTGCCAGAAGCGGCGTCCCGCGGAGTAGCTCGGTGTACCCGAGCGAGAGGTACGCGGAGTAGCGGCCGTACACTCGTGTGACTGCCAGTGGTACGGCGATGAAAAAGCCGATAAACAGACTCACCGTCGTAATAACGATCGTGAGCCACGCCCCGCGGGCGATCTCCGGCGAGATGCCGACGGCGAAGGCGATCGGCTCCGCATACGCAGCGAGGCCGGGAAGCGTGGCCAGCGCCGTCTCGACCGTCGCCGGCCGAACGAACGGCTCGCCGACCGGCACGACGACGCCGCCGAGCCACCGGTTCAGCCAGCTCGCGACGAGCCAACCCCAGAACAGCGCCCCGGCAGTGACGAGGAGAACCCGACCGACGGAGAGGTCGGACTCGGCCGCACGTCGACGGATCGCCGCGGGCCGGGTCGCGCCCGCCATCAGTCGTGGCTCGCGATCCGGTCGAGGAAGCGGTCGGTCCGCTCCTTTTCGGGGTTCTCGAACAGCTGTTCGGGCGGCCCACGCTCGACGACCCGTCCCGCGTCGAGGAAGACGATCTCGTCGGCGACCGCGCGGGCGAAGCTCATCTCGTGGGTGACGACGAGCATCGTCATCCCGGCTTCGACGAGGTCGTGCATCACCTCCAACACCTCCCCGATCAGCTCGGGATCGAGCGCGCTCGTCGGCTCGTCGAACAGCATGAGCTTCGGCTCCATCGCGAGCGCCCGCGCGATGCCGACCCGCTGTTGTTGGCCGCCGGAGAGCTCCGCCGGGTACGAGTCGAGCTGGTTACCGAGTCCGACGCGTTCGAGTTGGTCGGTCGCCCGGTCTCGCGCCTCAGCCTTCGATAGTCCGAGCACACGCTGTGGACCGAGCGCGACGTTGCCGACCGCGGAGAGGTGTGCGAACAGGTTGAACCCCTGAAACACCATTCCGACCTCACGCCGGAGATCGTCGACATCGGTGCTCGGAGCGAGCACGTCCTCGCCGTCGAGCCGGATCGATCCCTCCTGTGCCTCGGCGAGCCGGTTGACACACCGGAGCATCGTCGACTTCCCGGATCCGGACGGTCCGATGAGCACGGTGACGTCCCCACGATCCATCTCGAACGACACGTCGTGAAGCACCTGCTCGTCGCCGTACCACTTCGAGACGTCGGTCACCTCGAGGAACGACTCGTCAGTCACGCGGCCTCACCCTCGGGGATGGCGTAGCGGTCGCCGAGATAGTCGAGCGCGCGGTTCGTGGTGAACGTGAGGACGAAGTAGATGGCACTGATGACGAGGATGACTTCTAACACTGCGGTGGTTTGTTCGGCGAACAGGTCGTACCCGCGGGTCAGAAGCTCCGCGAGCCCGATCGCGAACACGATGCTCGTGTCCTTCAACACGATGGTGAACTCGTTTTGGAATCCCGGGATCGACCGCCGGAGCGCCTGCGGTACGACGACGTGTCTGACCGCCTCGAACTGTGACAGCCCGATCGCCCGTCCGGCCTCCAGCTGCCCGTCGTCGACGCTCGCCAGCGAGGCCCGGAATATCTGTGACTGGTAGGCAGCACTACGGAACCCAAGTCCGAGAATTCCGGCCATGACTGCCGAGGAAAGCGTATAGACGCCGAGGTTTACTTGTGGTACCCCGATGACGAAGTAGACGACGACGAGGATGACGACGATCGGCGTGCCACGGAGCACGACGCCGGCCGCCGAGACGAGTCGCTTGAGGATCCCGTCGCCGTACACTTCGATCGCGCCCGCCGGGAAGCCGACGACGAACCCGAGGAGGATCGATGCGACGGTGAGCCCGATCGTGACCAGCGTACCGCCGAGCAGGTAGTCCATGTTCCGGAACACGAACGCCCAGTCGTCGACGGCATCCCCTTGGAACGGGACGGTGGCACTGCCGACCACGCTCGTGCCGGCTTCGATCCCGCTGATCGAACCGGCGGTAACGCTATCGGCCGCGACGACTGCGACGAGCGCCAGCGCCGCACCCACGGACATCCTACTCCTGCCCGAACCAGCGGTCGGTTATCTCCGCATAGGTGCCGTCGTCGCGGACGGCCGCGATCCCGTCATTGAGCGCGCTCTGGAATTCCGACTCGCCCTGCCGGAGGCCGAATCCGAACTCCTCGCCGGTCTCCTCGATGAACGCGATCTCGACGTTCCGCTGGGCCGCGAACGTCTCCGCGACCGGGAGGTCGATGACGACGGCGTCGATGTTGGCGTTCTCGAGGTCTTCGACCGCGAACACGTAGTTGCCGTACGAGGAGTAGTCGTCCTCGTCGATGATCCCGGGATCGATCAGGTTCTGACTCACCTGGTCCGCGCCGGTGGTTCCGGACTGTGCCCCCACCGGGCGGCCCTCGAAGTCGGCCCACTCGGTCGGCTGGAAGTCGCCGCCCTCGCGAACGAGGACCGCTTGGTCCGACTCCCAGTACGGATCCGAGAAGGCGATCGTCTCCTGCCGGTCCTCGGTGATAGTCATCGCGGCGGCGATGACGTCGATCTCCTCGTTCGCGGTGAGCGCAGGGATGAGCCCGTCGAACTCGAAGGTTTCCCACTCGCCGAGCTCGTAGTCAGTCTCGCCGACGACGGCTTCGAGCAGATCGATGTCGAAGCCGATCAACTCGCCGTCCTCGCGCATCTCGAACGGCGGAAAGCCGGGTGCCGTCCCGGGCGTGATAACGTCGCTCTCGTCGCCGAGACAGCCGGCGACGCCGGTCAGCCCGACCGCGCTTGATGCGCCGGTCAATTTCAAGTACGTCCGCCGGGTGATGTCCGTTTCCGTGCGGTATGACATACCCGTGCGAGACGCGGGAACGATTTTAACCTTTCCTCCCGGCATCGAGAGCCGATCGATCGTGTACCCGCCCGCTCGTACCGGTCACGGCCGTCAAGCGAGTCAGCGGAAACCGGCCCGTGAGACCACGGATGGATCGAGGTTGGATCGGCGTTCGTCACCCCCGAGGTGATCACCTCGGAGCGTCACGCTTAATCCCGGCGGCCCGAACTCGGACGCATGCCCACCGGCCCGTCCGTCCAGCTCGCCGACGGGTCGATACCCCTCGCCGAGCGCTCGGATCCGCTACTCGTCGATCCCGACCCACCACTTCTGGCCGCCGTGATCGGGACCTACCGTGACGCGTACCCCGATATCGTCGATCCGGATCTCGACGCTCTCAGGGACGCCGCCGCCGAAGAGACGGGGCCTCTGACGGACACACCGGATCTGCCGACGCTCACGGTGCTCGCTGCCGAAGGCGTGGTCGACGCCGTTACGGACGGGTTCCACGCGAGTAGCCGCCTCGCAGCGCTGACCGAACCGGGCACGGTCGATCTCCTGACGCTCGCGGAGCCACAGCCGAACGTCGTCCTCGCCGGGGAAGCGACGGGCTGCGTGCTCGTCGAGGACGACGGAGACGACGTGGATGAGACCCCGATCGACGAAACGCGGTCGCGACACCGCGTCGGCGACGACCCGAGCCTCCGGGACCGGTACGTCGGCGTCGTCGACGACGCCCCCGCGAATCGGCTCCGGACGCCGAGTCGACACCGGATATATGACGCGTTCGTCGAGCGTTGTGGGCCGATGGTGGCCGACGACGTGATCCGTATCCTCGATGCCGCCCCCGACCTCTCGGGCGACGACGTCGTCGGTCCACGGATCCGCGCGTACGTCGTCGGCGCTCGTCACGGCGTCCTCGATCACGATCTCCGGCGGGGCTGTGAGGACGCCGGACTCGGGAGCCCCTCCACGTTCACGCGGGTGAAGCGACAACTGATCGACGCCGGACTCGTGGACACCGAACGCGTTCCGCAGCCGGTCGGCCGCCCCCGAGAGCGGATCGTCGCGAAGCCGGCGCTGGCGCAGCCACCGCTCTCGACGGTTGCGGAACCGATACGCGCCGCAGTTAAAAACAGGTAGCCGATATCTGTAGCGGCGTACTGGCGTTCACTCGTCTCGTGTCTTGATATCCGCCGAAAGCCCCTGTGCCATCTGGATGTCCTTCGAGTTGTTCAGGGTCCACGCGGTGCGGTCGGTTACCGCCTCGATCGCCTCACGAGCCGAGGGATAGCCGTTGCCCGACTTCTTCACGCCACCGAACGGGAGCTGAACCTCCGCGCCGATACACGGGAGGTTCCCGTACGCGAGCCCGAGTTCGGCACGATCACGGTAGTAGTTGATCTGCCGGTAGTCTTCGGAGATGATCGCGCCGGCCAGCCCGTACTCGGTGTCGTTCTGGATCTCGACGGCGCGCTCGATGTCACCGTCGTATTCGAGCAGCGCGACGTGCGGGCCGAACACCTCCTCGTGGATACATCGGAGGTCGGCGTCGGGGTCAGCCTCGTAGACGAACGGGCCGATCCAGTGGCCGTCCTCGTGGCCGTCAGGGATCTCGTCGGGATCGAGTTCGGTCCGGTCGACGAGCACGTTCACGCCCTCGTCGCGGGCAAGCTGGTTGTACTCGGCGACCTTCTCGTGGTGTTCCTGCTCGACGAGCGGTCCCATGAACGTGTCCTCCTGAAGCGGGTCGCCGACCGCGACGTCCGCGGCGATCTCGACGAACCGCTCCGTGAACTCGTCGTAGACATCGGTGTGGACGATCAGTCGCTCGGCGGAGACGCAGCGCTGGCCGGTCGTTTTAAACGAGGACATCACGGCCGAGTGGACCGCGACATCGAGGTCCGCCTTCTCCGTGACGACGATCGCGTTCTTGCCGCCCATCTCACAGGCGGCGCGCTTGCCGGGGACGCCGCCGAGTTTGTCTTGGATGTGGTGGCCGACCTCGGCGGACCCCGTAAAGAGGACCGTCGGGACGTCGTCGTTCTCGACGATGGCGTTTCCGGCGTCGCCGAAGCCCTGAACCATGTTGAACACGCCGTCCGGAAGGCCGGCGTCCGCGAACATCTCCGCGACGACCTGCGCGCACCACGGCGTCTGCTCGGCGGGCTTGAACACGACGGTGTTGCCCTCGACCAGCGCGATGGCCATGTGCCAGTACGGGATGGCGACCGGGAAGTTCCACGGCGTGATACAGCCGGTGACGCCGCGCGGCTTCCGGCGCATGTACGCGTCCTTCGAGGGGATCTCCGAGGGGACGATGTCGCCTTTCGGATGGCGGGCGTCACCCGCCGCCCACTCGACCATATGGGCGGCCTCGACTACGTCAGCTTTGCCCTCGCTTATCTCCTTGCCGCACTCCTTGGAAACGATCTCACCGAGCTCCTCGGTCCGGTCGCGTAGCTCGTGGTAGACCTCCCAGAGGTACTCGGCACGCTGGATCCGGGAGAGCTCTCGCCACTCCTCGAACGCCGCGTCCGCGGCGTCGACCGCGCGGTCGACGTCGGCGGGAGTCCCTCGCTCGAACTCCCCGAGCGAGTCCCCGGTCGCGGGGTTCTCGCTCTCGAACGTCTCGTCGCCGTCGCCGGAGACCCACTCGCCGTCGATGTAGTGTCGATAGACGTCTGCCATGGTCTATACGTGCCGACCCTACGGTCAAATATCCCACCCGACCATGGTCGGCAAAGTCTTTGTGACGGGGTGCCATAGAACTGGTCGTAATGGCTACGTCCGACGCGACTGGAATCGGCGAGTGGGAAGGGACCCGTCTCACGCTTGACCTGTGGCATCCGAACTGCTGGGCCATCGAGGCGACGGAACGAACTGGGGGTGGGGTGCTCGCACACGCGATATACAACACGCCGAAGGCACGGGGAAACACCCCGAACTCGGTGAACGGGCTGTTCACCGCGTTCGCGGACACGAACGAGGAGGTCGAGGCGCTGCTCGACGCGATACGCGAGTCGGATCGCGCGGGCGATCTCCACGAGCTACAGGAGCGGTTCGGACGCGCACGCGACGCGCCCGGCAACGTCGTCCGGGAGTTCTTTCTGGAGTACGATCCCGCGGACATGGTGTGTCCGACGCTGTTGGAACACGGCTTCGTCCACAGTGCCCCGGTTCGGATCGAGGACGGCCGCGAAGAGTGGCAGGTGTGTTTCGTCGGGGAGCGGACGGAGATCCGCGAGTCACTCGACGGGATGATGGCCGACTCCGGTGCCGAGGTGAGCGTCGAGTCGATGTCGTCGACGGGGTACGCCGGGCGGACCGCGCGTGAAGCGCGGCTTGATACCCTCACGACGGCCCAACGGGAGGTGTACGAGCACGCACGAAAGGAAGGGTACTACGAATGGCCCCGGGGGACCTCGACGCGCGACCTCGCCGACGACCTCGACGTGTCGAAGACGACGCTGCTCGAACACCTCCGGAAGGCTGAGTCGAAGCTACTGGATCCGTAGTCGTTGCGACCCTGCTGGATCCGTAGCCGTTGCGACCCGCTTTTCCGGTTCAATTCCCGACGATCGCCCGGAGTGCGAACAGCGCGTTCGACTTTCGCTCGCGGATCCGACGATAGAAGTACGAGAACCATTTGGATCCGTAGGGGATGTACTGGTGGACCTCGACGTCGTCGGCCGCGAGCTCGAACTGCGCCGACTCCCGCACGCCGGTCAGCATCTGTACCTCGTAGGCGGTCCCGTGTTCGGCGTGTAGCTCGGCCGCGTGCTCGATCATCGCAGGATCGTGGCTGCCGACGGCGATCCCGTCGTCGAACGCGTCGAACATGTACGCGAGACACTCGCGGTACGACTCGTCGACGCGGGACTTCTCCTTATAAGCGATCGCGGCCGGCTCGTCGTACGCGCCCTTGACGAGACGGACTTTCCCCGGCAGGTCGGCGAGGCGTTCGAGGTCCTCGCGGGTGCGCTTGAGGTTCGCCTGTACACAGACGCCGACGTTGCCGTCGGTCTCGACCGCGTGACGCTCGAACGCGTCCAGAGTGACATCGGTGGTCTCGTGGTCCTCCATGTCGATCCAGACGAAGGTGCCGTCGGTCGTATCGTCCGTGGCGTCCGAGTCGGTCGGGTTCGCCGCATCGACGATCCGTGCGAGGTTCTCTCGAAAGACGTCGTCGCCGATGTCGAGACCGATCTGACTCGATTTGACGGAGACGCAGGCGTCGACGCCGCGGTCGGCGATCGTGCTCACGAGGTCGACGTACGCGTCCGCGTCCGCGTCGGCCGGCGGGCGCTCCGTGTAGTGTTCGCCGAGCAGATTCAGGATGCCGGCCACGCCGCGGTCGTTGAGCGCCTCGACGTGTGCCAACGCCGCCTCGGGCGTTTCCCCGGCAACGAAGTTGCTCGCGATCGGCGGGATCATACCGTCGATACGAGCCCACACGACATATAGGGGCACCCGACCAATTGTTTCTGAACTGCTCTGTGGAATTAACTGTATCCGGCAATACTTTCTTCAACTGGCGACGGAATATGGTATCGCCGACCATGGACGGGTAGGGATTGAGGTACCGAAACCTCCACCCATCGTACAGCACATCTATGACACGAAATACCACGGAACGAACCGGTCGGCGAACGGTACTGAAAGCGACGAGCGGAGCGGGACTCCTCGCGCTCGCGGGGTGTATCGGGACGCCCGATGACGACGATGGGGACGACGACATCTACGAGATCGGAATGGTTGACTCGCTGACCGGCTCGCTGGCGGACTTCGGCGAGCGGAACCAGCGCGCGGTCGAGCTCGCGCTCGATGACGTCAACGAGGTCGGCGTCAATGGGCGGGAACTCGACATCATCGTCGAGGACTCCGAAAGCGAGAGTCAGGGGGGCGTCGCGGCCGCCCAGAAGCTCGTCAACCAGGACGGCGTTCCGTTCCTGATCGGGGCGGTCGGCTCCGGCGTCTCGCTGTCGATCTACGAGAGCGTGATCCAGGACACCGATGTCGTCCAGTTGAGCCAGAACTCCACCGGACTCGGCCTGACCGACTTCCCGGGACTGCTTCGGATGTCCCCGAGCGGTCGGACGCAGTCGGTCGCGCTGGCGGACATCATCGCGGAGGACGGCTACGACGAGGTGGCGGTCACCTACATCAACGACGAGTTCGGCGAGAGTCTCTATGACGCGTTCGCGGAGGCGTACGACGGCGACATCGTCTACGAGAGCTCCCACGACGGCGAGCAGGCCTCCTACGGCAGCCTCGTCTCTGAGATGAACGGCTCCGGGACGGAGGCGTGGCTCTGTATCACCTACCAACAGGAGTTCTCGACGATGGTGACGAACATGTTCGAGAGCGGCTACGAGCCGCAGCTGTACGGCGCGGACTCCAACCGCGGCGACACCGTCCTCGCCAACACGCCGGAGGGGAGCATGAACGGCATGAAGCTGGTCGAACCAGCCGCGCCGGAAGACCAAGAGAACTACCAGGCGTTCGCGGCCGACTTCGAGGCCGAGTTCGGCGAGTCGCCGACCGCGTGGTCGGCGTTCGCGTACGACTGCGTCGTCACGGCCGCGCTCTCGATCCAAGCCGCCGACGAGTTCACCGGTACCGCCCTCGGGGAGGTCGTCCGCGACGTCACACGGCCTGATGGCGAAGAGGCGTTCACCTACGAGGAGGCCCACGCGATCCTCGACGACGGCGGCACGCCGGACGACGTGGACTACCAGGGGGTCAGCGGGCCGATCGACTTCGACGAGAACGGCGACCCGCGCGGGAGTCTCGTCGTGTTCGAGGTCCAAGACCACGACTACGTGTCGATCGAGTTCCGGGAGTCGTAATCCCCTCCCGTCCATGTCCGTCATCGAGTTAGCCGCTAACGGCGTCGTCTACAGCAGCATCATCGTCCTCGCGAGCATCGGCCTCTCACTGATATACAGCATCGCCGGCTTCGCGAACTTCGCACACGGGGACACCATGACCGTCGGAGCATACGCAACGCTCGTCGCGTTCGGACTCATCGGCGGCGTCGGGTTCACGATCCTCGGCGTCCCGCTCGGGTTCTTTGCGGCCGTCGGTGTCGGAATCGCAGCCGCCGCGGTCGTCGCCGTCGTGACACAGCGGGTGGTGTACGACGGGCTCGACGTCGGCTCGATCGGACTGCTGATCACCTCGATCGGCGTCGCGTTCATCTATCGAGCATTGATCCAGATGGGGTTCGGTGCCGACACGGTTCGCTACGACATCCCGTCGCTGCGGCCGATCGAAAGCCTCCAGCAGTACGGCGTGTTGATCACCGCTCACGACCTCGCGACCGTCCTGTCGGCGGCACTGCTCGTAACCGGACTTCACGTCCTCTTACAACACACCGACCTCGGACGGAAGATGCGAGCGATGGCCGACAACCCTGATCTGGCTCGGGTGAGCGGGATCCGGACCTACCGAGTCAAGCTCTGGTCGTGGGTCATCGGTGCCGGACTCGCCGGAGCCGGCGGGGCGTTCCTCGGCCTGTTCAATCAGCTCTCCCCTCGGATGGGGTTCAATCTCCTGTTGGTCGTCTTCGCCGCGGTGATCCTCGGCGGGATCGGCTCGGTGTACGGCGCGGTGCTCGGCGGCTTTCTGATCGGCATGATCGTCGAGATGACGCCGCTGCTCGGCCGCGTTGGCATCCCGATCGGTATCGAGTACGCTGAGGCGGTCGCCTTCCTGATCATGGTGACCATCCTGCTCGTGCGGCCGACCGGGATCGCGGGCGACGACGGAGGGGGTGTCTGACCGTGTCACGGTTCGATCCGCGCGGATACGTCGACGACTTGAGTCCCACGGAGACCGCCGTGAGCGCCGTCATCGGGCTCGTCGTGTTAGCGATCGTCCTCGCGCTCGCGACCGGCGCGCTCGGGGCCTCGTACTTCCTGTTCTTGTTCGGACTGGCCGGGATGTACGCGCTGCTGTCGCTCGGGCTGAACTCCCAGTGGGGCTTCGGCGGTCTCATCAACTTCAGCGTTGCGGCCTTCTTCGGGATCGGCGCGTACGGTGCGGCACTGATGACAGGGGGGAACTCACCGATCGCCGGCGGATTCAATCCGATCTACGGGCTGATCGTCGGTCTGGTCGTCGCCGCGCTCGTCGCGGTCGCGATCGGGATCCCGACGCTCCGGCTCCGGGCGGATTACTTGGCGATCGCGACGCTGGGACTCGCGGAGGTCATTCGGCTCTTCCTCCGCAACGAGCGGCAGTGGACCAACGGCAGCGCCGGGATCCGCGGGATCCCGAGCTTCTTCGAGGGGTGGCCGCTGCTCGGAACGTTCCCACAGACGATGCCCACTCTGGAGTTCGCGATCGTCGTGGGGTCCCCGATCACGCTTGGCACGCAGTTCTGGCGACAGCTGCTCAACGTGTCGCTGTTGCTCGCGTTCCTCGGGGCCGCGTTCTTCGTGCTCCGCCGAGCACAGCAGTCGCCGTGGGGCCGCGTGTTGCGGACGATCCGGTCGGACGAGGACCTCGCGAAGGCGCTCGGAAAGAACACCTTCGCGTTCAAGATGCAGGCGTTCGTGTTGGGCAGCGTGGTCATGGCGCTTGCGGGCGTCTTCTACGCGCATCTCAACCTCTTCGTCAACCCCGGTGACCTCGACCCGATCACGACGTTTTACGTGTGGGTCGCGGTGATTCTCGGCGGGAGCGGCTCGAACCGCGGCGCGCTGCTCGGCGGCTTCGTCGTCGTCGCGATCCGCGAGGGGTCACGGTTCCTCAACGACTTCGCGTGGTTCCCTATTGACGGGGCGCCGTTGCGACTGCTGTTGATCGGCCTGCTGATCGTTCTCGTGATGCGGTTCCGGCCGCAGGGCGTGCTCCCGCCACAGCGCGAACTGATCTGGCCGAGCGCGATAGAGGGATCGGGCACGCCGGAGCGCCCGACGAGCGGCGTGCGCGAACGGAAGGGTGGAAGCGGCGGCAACGGAGGCAACGGAAACGAGGGAGGCGACAACGATGAGTGATGGATCCGAATCGACGGTGGCGACGGAGGACAGTGACGCGACCGCAACCGCACAGGTCGGCGCGGTCGAAAATAAGGACGACGTCGTCCTCCGCGTCGACGACCTCCAGAAGTCGTTCGGCGGGCTCACGGCGACGGACCACGCGACGTTCGAGGTCGAACGCGGGACGATCACGGGACTCATCGGCCCGAACGGTGCCGGAAAGTCGACCCTGTTCAACCTGATCTCCGGCTTTTATGAGCCCGACGGCGGTACCGTCACGGTGAACGGGACCGACGTGACCGGGATGGAGCCGTACGAGGTCGCCGAACATGGCCTCATCCGGACGTTCCAGACCCCGCGGAAGCTGGAGGGGATGACCGTCCGAGAGGCGATGCTGATCGGTCCGCGAAACCAGCCCGGCGAGTCGTTCCTGACGCTGTTTACGTCGCCGGGGACGGTCGCCGAAAGCGAGTCCGCGAACCTCGCCGAGGCCGAACGGATACTGGAGGAGTTCGAGATCGACCACCTCGCGACACAGCCCGCGACGGACATCTCCGGCGGGCAGATGAAACTCGTCGAGCTGGCGCGCGCGATGTTGGCGGAGCCGGAGGTACTACTGCTCGACGAGCCCGTCGCGGGAGTGAACCCGACGCTCGCGAAGAAGCTCAAATCACAGATCCGCCGGCTCCACGAGCAGGGGACCACGTTCGTTCTCATCGAACACGACATGGAGTTCGTGATGGATCTCGCCGATCCGATCATCGTTCTGGATCAGGGACACGTGCTCACGGAGGGGACGCCGGACGGGGTTCGGAGCGACGACCGCGTCATCGAGGCATACCTCGGGGGTGGGGCATGAGCGACGCGTCCGCCGGCGAGGGGACCGACACCGAGTCGACCGACATCGAGCCGACCGACGCCGAGCGGACCGGTCCCGGCTCGACCGATGCCAACCGGACCGGGTCCGGCCCCGTGCTCTCGCTGTCGAACGTCGACAGCGGCTACGGCGAGGTACAGGTGCTCGACGACCTCTCCATGGAGCTCAACGCCGGCGAGATAGTCTGTCTCGTGGGGCCAAACGGTGCGGGAAAGTCGACCGTGCTCAAGACGGCGTTCGGCATGCTGACGCCGTGGGAAGGCACCGTCGAGTATCACGGTCGCGACATCGGCGGAATGGCTCCCGAGGACATCGTCCGTGAAGGGATCGGCTACGTCCCGCAGACGGACAACGTGTTCGGCTCGCTCACCATCGAGGAGAACCTCAGAATGGGTGGCGTCGCCCGCAACGACGATCTCGACGAGGTCATCGGCCGGCTCTACGACCGGTTCCCGATCATCGACGAGAAGCGTGGAGCGAAGGCGCGAACCCTCTCGGGCGGACAGCGACAGGTGCTGGCGTTTGCCCGTGCGCTCGTGATGGAGCCCGACGTGCTCCTCATCGACGAGCCGTCGGCGGGGCTCGCACCGAACACCGCCGACGACGTCTTCGAGGACGTCCAAGCGGTCAACGACATGGACACGGCGATACTGATGGTCGAACAGAACGTGACGAAAGGACTCGGAATCTCCGACTGGGGATACGTCCTCGATCAGGGCACGGTCCGGTTCGACGGTACTCCCGACACGCTGTTGAACGACGAGGAGGTCTCACAGCTCTATCTCGGAGGATGACCGGTCGCCTCGGCCGGTACGTCTTCGCGCTGGCCCCCCTCGTGGCCGCGGGGCTCTGGGGCGGAATGTACGTCGTCAGCAAGTGGGGGTTCACACTGATCCCGCCGGTGACGCTCGGCTTTCTCCGCGTCGTGCTCGGCGCGAGCGTCCTCTCGGCAGTCGCCCTCGCCAGCGGTCGACGAGCCCCGTCCCGTGCGGACTGGCCGGGATTTCTCGCGCTCGGCGGGTGGGTGACCCTGACGATCGTGACACAGTTCGTCGGCACGGAGCTGACGAACGCGAGCCAAGGATCGCTTCTGACCGTGTTGACACCGGTTTTTACGGTGTTGTTGGGTGCGATGGTCCTCGGCGAGCGCGTCACCACGGCGAAAGCGACCGGAATGGCCGTCGCCGGGGTCGGCACCGTCGTCGTTCTCGCGGGGCAGTACGACCTGTCGGCGCTCGCCGCGGACAACCTCCTCGGTGTCGGGTTGTTGGTCGTCGCGAGCGTCGCGTGGGCCGGATACACCGTCTGGGGGGTAGACGTCGTGAGACGCTACGGCGCGCTCGAAGCGGCGACGTACTCCTCGATCGCGAGCGTCCCGATGTTGGGTATCCTCGCTGCCGGCGAGCTGTGGGCGCTCGGGATCTCGCCGGCGGACGTTCCGGTGACGGCCGAGTCGGTCGCGACGGTCCTCTATCTGGGGGTGGCGTCGACGGCCGCCGCTTGGTATCTCTGGTATAAGGGATTGGAGTACGTGTCCGCCGGAACCGTCGCCGTTTTCTTCTTCGCCCAACCCGCGGTCGGTGCGGCGCTGGGTGCGGTGCTCCTCGGGGAGCACCTCGGCGGGGGATTCCTGATCGGCGGGGTGCTGATGGCCGTCGGGATCTGGATCGTCAGCCGTGAGCGGGCGTCGCCGGCGGACGGACCGTCCGACCCGACTCCGGAGTGACACGGATCGAACCCGACGATCAGGTCGCTCGCTTCTCGAGTTCGCCTTTCAGCTCCGCGGCGTCGAAGTCGTGATCGGGGCGAATGGCGACGAAGTCGAGGAATCGGCCTGCCGCGAGCAGCTCCGCGGGATCGTAGCTCGTCAGGGCGGCGTCGACCGCGACGGAAGCCCCTACGAGCGGTTCCAGCGCCGCGAGCGCGCTTGCGAGGTCGTACGAGCGAGCGTCCTCCCGGCCGCCCTCGCTCACGTTCGTCGCGTCGATCACGTACAGCTCGTCGTCGAGAACCAGCACGTTCTCCGCGCGGAGGTCTCCGTGGGCGAGTCCGGCGTCGTGAATCTGCCGAAGAGTTCCGAACAGCTTCGGGGCGAGTTCGCGTTCGCGCTCGTGGTCGACCTCGTCGAGGGTCTGGAAGTCAGGAAGGTACTCCAGTACGACGACGCCGAGACCGCCGATCTCCAGCGCCTCTATTGGCTCCGGCGCGTTGACGCCGATCTCACGGACCTTCCGAGTCGCCTCCAGCTCGTGGTTCGCCATCTCGTACGGCGTCTCGTAGCGCTCGAAGAATCCCTCCGTCCCCGCGGAGAACGCCCCGAGGTTCCGGCCGGTCGTGAACAGCGTGTGAACGAGGGTGTTCTGTTTGGTGATCACCTTCACGAACAGATCGTCGTCGATCACCATCGGCGTCGACAGCCAGTTGTCGGCGTCAAGGAACTCCACGCGCACCGTCTCCCGATCGTACCGGTCCGCCAGTTCGCGGACGACTGACTCCAGCTCGGCCCACCCGACGCTCCCCCGGACGAGTCGACGGAGCTCCATATACCGAACCAACGAGTCGGCACCTGATAAACGGATCCGTCCGTATTCTTCACGGTCGTTCGCATCGTTTATACTCGGCCGCCGCAAGACTTGCCTATGGACTTCGAACTGCCGGCGGAACACCGGATGATACGCGATACCGTCCGGGACTTTTGCGAGGAGGAGATCCAACCGATCGCTCAAGAGATCGAGGACGACCACCGGTTCCCCGACGAGGTGTTCGCGGAGCTGAACGATCTCGATATGATGGGCGTGCCGGTGAGCGAGGAGTACGGCGGGCTCGGCGGCGACCAGCTCATGTACGCCCTCGTCACGGAGGAACTCGGCCGCGTCTCCGGTGGAATCGGTCTCTCGTACGCCGCACACACCTCGCTCGGTGCGAAGCCGATCGAGCTGTTCGGCACCGACGAACAGAAAGAGACATGGCTCCGTCCGCTGGCGTCGGGCGGTGAGATGGGTGCGTGGGCGCTAACGGAGCCGGGCAGCGGCTCGGACGCCTCGAACATGGACACGACCGCCGAGTACGACCCCGCCGCCGACGAGTACGTGTTGAACGGCACGAAACAGTTCATCACGAACGCGAACGTCGCGAATTCGGTGCTGGTGAAGGCGGTCACCGATGCTGACGCCGGCTACGACGGGATCTCGACGTTCATCGTCGACCCCGACGAGGACGACGGGTTCGAGGTCACGACCGTCTGGGACAAGATGGGGCTCAACTCCTCGCCGACCTGTGAGATCCGACTGGACGACGTTCGTCTCCCGGCCGACCGACTCCTCGGTGAGGAGGGAGAGGGATGGACACAGACGATGAAGACACTGGAGGGCGGCCGGATCTCCATCGCCGCGCTGTCGACGGGGCTCGCACAGGGGGCCTACGAGGCCGCCAAGGAGTACGCGGGCGAACGCGAGCAGTTCGGCAAGCCGATCGCGAAGTTCGACGCGATCCGCGACAAGGTGGTCCACATGCACCGGCAGACCGAGCGCGCCCGCCTGCTTACATATAAGGCAGCCACGACGTACGACGCTGGAGAGCCGGTCACTCGGGCGTCGGCGCTCGCGAAGCTCGACGCCAGCGAGGCCGCCCGCGAGGTGGCCGAGGAGGCCGTCCAGACGCTCGGCGGCTACGGCTACACCACCGACTTCGCGCCGCAACGCTTCTACCGCGACGCGAAGCTCATGGAGATCGGCGAGGGGACGAGCGAGATCCAACACGTCGTGATCGGTCGCGAACTCGGGTTATAAACGCGGCAGTCGCCGTAGCCCGTGCCAGACGGCGTCGACGAGGCGCGTCTCACCCTCAGCCTCGGCGTCGGTCTCCGCCCAGCCGTGTGCGATGGCGTCCTCCAGCGCGGTGATCGAGTGGTTCTCGAAGTTGTTGACGCCGCGGAACGACTCCAGCGCGTCGCGCTCCGCCGTCCCGAACGTCTCCGACGGCTCGCCGGTATAAAAGTCGAGGTCGGCGAGGACCTCGGTCACCGCCTCCGCCTGCTCGCCCTCCAGCGGCCGTGGCTCGTCCGGCTCGGCTCGTGAGAGGAGCGTCACGTCGTACAGCTTGAACACCCGTTCCAGCTCCGCGATCGGCTCCTCATGGTCGTCGACGCGGACATCGATCCAGCGGTCGTTTCGCCCGTCGTAGCCCCCCTCCGGCTTGGCGACGTACAGCGCGGCCGACTGCTTGCCGCGGGAGTCGCCGCCGGCCTCGTCGCCGGCGAACAGCGCCGCGAGAAGCCGCTCCGGCAATCCCCCGTCCGCCGTCTCGAACGCCTCCGCCATCGCGGTGAGCGTCCGTTCGTTCTCCAGGATGTTTCCTTGGACGGTGTAGCTCTCGCCCTGTACGTCGCCCGCGACATCGAGACACTCCTCGCCGGTGAACGCTGCGACGGAGCCGTCCTGCCCGACGACGCCGACCTGTCTGCTCGCCGACTCCTCGTCGTCCTCGATGAGGGCGTCAATCACCTCTCCTGCGGCGTGTCCCTCGCGGAGCAGGTCGAGTCCGTCGGGCCCGTACGCGACGTTCGCGAAGCTTTGGGTCGCCACCGCGCCCGCGTCGGCGGCGGCGAACGGGACGACGGAGCCGACGCTGATGAACTTCGACTGGACGGCGACGCCGACCGCGTCCGTTTCTGGGTCGCGTGCGACTATGGAGAACGTCATGTCGGATCCGGCGAGCGGGAACGGCAAAAGCGTTCAGGCGGCGGCAGGGACGGATCGCCGCGAGCCCGGCTGCCGCCAGCCTCACTGCCGCGAGCCGCGCCTACTCGCCGTCGTTTTCGAGCGCCCGCCAAGAGAGCCGCGGGGTGCGCGCGGCGTCGACCTGATCGATACGGGCCGACGTCGTCCGGTTCGGCGCGGCGTCGAGCGTCTCATCGTCGTCGGCGTACGCCCGGTTGAACGCGGCCGCGAGGTCGTCGAGCGACGACTGCCCCTCGATCTCGGTCGGCTCGGTCAACATCGCCTCGGGCACCATCTCGGGCCACTTCGTCGTGGGCGGGTGAACGCCGAAGTCGAGCATTCGCTTCGCGACGTCGGCGGCGTCGCGGTCGCCGGCGGTCGCCGCGAACTCGTGATGGAAGGGGCCGTAGGGCACGTCGAGGTCGATCCGCTCGCCCAAGTAGTTCGCGTTGAGCACGGCCTTCGCCGCCGCGTCCGCGAGCCCCTCGTCGCCGAGTCGCGCGATGTAGGCGTACGTCTTTATTAACACGAGCCAGTTGCCCTCGAAGCCGTGTACCTTCCCGATCGACTCCGGCGGGTCGAACCGCTCGTAGCCGCTTCCCGTCTCCGCCTCGCGCACTCGCGGTCGCGGGAGGAACTCGGCGAGTTCGTCGGTGACGCCGACGGGACCGGCACCCGGTCCGCCGCCGCCGTGCGGCGTCGCGAACGTCTTGTGGACGTTGTAGTGCATCACGTCGAACCCCATGTCGCCGGGGCGCCCGCGACCCAACAGCGCGTTGAGGTTTGCCCCGTCGTAGTAGAGGAGTCCGCCCGCGTCGTGAACGATGTCGGCAATCTCCGTGATATCACGCTCGAACAGACCGACGGTGTTCGGGTTCGTCAACATCAGCGCGGCCGTGTCGTCGCCGACGGCGGCTTCGAGCGCCTCCAGATCGACGCGTCCGTCATCGCCGGAAGGGAGTTCGACCACGTCGTAGCCGGCGAGCGCGGCGGTCGCGAAGTTGGTTCCGTGCGCCGACGACGGGATCACGACCTCCGAACGGTCGTTGTCGTGGTGCTCGTGATACGCCTTCGCGATCAGGATCCCGGTGAACTCGCCGGCGGCACCCGCGGGCGGCTGGAGCGTGACCGCGTCCATCCCGCCGATGTCGGCGAGGAACTCCTGGAGGCGATGCTGTAGCTCTAAGTTCCCCTGAACGGTTCGGTCGGAGCGATCCGGATGGACCGCCGCGTTCGGATCCGTGGCGACGTCCTCCGTGAACTTCGGGTTGTACTTCATCGTACAGCTCCCAAGCGGGTACGGACCCGAATCTATCGACCAGTTCATCTGCGAGAGGCGGGTGTAGTGGCGGGCGATCTCCGGTTCCGAGGGGTTCGGTAGCGTCACCTCATCGCGTGTGAGTTCGTCCGGAAGCGGGGACTCGTCGGTTACGTCCACCGTCGCCTCGCCCGTCTCCGAGAGAAGCGGTTCGTGATGCGGTTCGTCCTCTCGCGTGTAGCGAGCCTGATCGTGTCGCATCTCAGATCACCTCCTCGAACGCCGCGACCAACCCGTCGGCGCGGTCGGCGTTCAGATCGGTCACGCACACCTCGATGAGATGCTCTCCAACGACGTGAACCGCGAACCCCTCGTCCGCGAGGTCGTCCGCGACCGCGGCCGCCGGCTGGTCGGTGTTGACGACGAACTCCCGGAAGTGGTGCCGATCGTGGACCGGTGCCTTCGCGCCCGAGAGATCGTCGATCCGATCGGCGAGCTCCGCAGCCTCCCGGACGCAGTCGTTTGCGAGCTCGACGAGCCCGTCCGGTCCCAGCGACGCCGCGTGGATCGCCGCGCGGAGCGCCACCCACGCCTGGTTCGTACAGATGTTCGAGGTGGCACGCTCCTTGCGGATATGTTGTTCACGGGTCTGAAGCGTGAGCGTGAACGCGCGGTCCCCGTGCGCGTCCTCGCCGGCACCGACGAGCCGCCCGGGGACCTGTCGGAGGAACTCCTCGCGACACGCGAACACGCCGAGCCCCATGCCGTAGGCGGTCGGCAGGCCGAGCGCGCCGGCCTCGCCGACGACGACGTCGGCCCCGACGCTCGCGGGCTCCTCGAGGACCGAGAGCGCGACGACGTCCGAGCCGAGCGTGAACAGCGCGTCGTTCTCGCTCGCGAGCTCGCCGATAGTCGAGAGCCGTTCTTCGATACAGCCGCGGACGGTCGGGTTCTCGGCGTACACCATGACGACGTCGTCGCCGAGTCGCTCCGCGAGGGCGTCGACGTCGACGACCCCGTCGTCCATCGGATACGACTCGACGGTCAGATCCGCGCCCGCACAGTAGTTTGAGAGCACCGCCGCCTTGCCCTCCCGGAGGTGCTCGGGCACCACGACGACGTCGCCGCTCGTCGAGCGGACGCGGTCGGCAAGGGTCGCGGCCTCCGCCAGCCCGGTCGCGGCGTCGTACATCGAGCAGTTCGCCACCGGAAGCCCGGTCAGCTCGACGAGCATCGACTGGTACTCGAACAACGCCTGTAAGAATCCCTGTGAGACCTCGGGCTGGTACTGCGTGTAGCTCGTGAGGAACTCCGCACGGTCCGAGAGGTGGTCGACGACGCTCGGCACGTAGTGACCGTAGTGACCGCGCCCGAGGAACTCGACGAGGTCGTCGTTACGACCGAACAGTCGGGTACACTCGCGGCGGATCTCCCGCTCGCTCCGGGTGTCGATGCCGAACTCGCCGTCGAACCCGACCGCATCGGGGATGTCGAACAGCGCCTCCTCGTCGTCGACGCCGATCGTTTCGAGCATCGCGTCGGTCTCCGCGTCGGTGTGTGGCGCGTACGGACTCCCGCTCATGCGATCTGTTCGTCGTAGTCGGCCGCGTCGAGCAGCGCCTCGAAGCCGACTCCGTCGCTCGGCGCGACCTCGATCATCCAGCCGTCCCCGTACGGGTCCTCGTTGACGAGTTCGGGGCGGTCGAACAGCTCCTCGTTTACCGCGACGACCTCGCCGGAGACCGGAGAGTAGAGGTCGGAAACGGCCTTTATCGACTCAACGACGCCGAACGTCTCGCCAGCGACGACCTCGTCGCCGACGGACGGCAGCTCGACGAACACCACGTCGCCCAGTTCGTCCTGTGCGAAGTCCGAGACGCCGATCCGAACCGTCTCTCCGTCTCCGGTCGTCCATTCGTGCGATTCTAGGTATCGTAACTCGTCTGGAACTTCGAAGCTCATTGTGGGATAGACCGTGGCACCCCTTCTCCCGGGATTCGGCCACCGTGGCCGGCGGGCCATCGACGAGCCATTGGCGGGCCATCGTCCGGGTAGGAGTGGTCCACGATTCGCGTACCTAACCCTACCGAGGACGAGGAAATAAAAGGTGTGTTCCCGGCGGTCCGTCGCGGGTCACGAGTGGCATCGCAGCCGATGTCACGAGGCAGTGCCGAACCGAACTACGGGTCTCATTCGATCAGTCCCTTGATGTAGCCGATCGCGAACAGTCGGCCCATGTCGGTGTAGCCCGCCATGGCGTCCTCACGGTCCTGTTCTCCGATCATTCTCGGGACGTGATCCGGGCGGATCGGACCGTCGAAGCCGACCTCTCGATACGCCTCGATCGCCGCCTTCATATCCGTCGGTCCCTCGTCGTGCCACGTCTCGACGAAGTTCCGCTCGTCGCCCTCGACGTCTCGGAAGTGGACGAAGTGGATCCGGTCGCCGAACTCGCGGATCGCCTCGATCGTGTCCCCCGCCATCGCCGAGAAGTTACCCTGACAGAACGTGACCCCGTGCCGCGGACTCTCGTGGAGGTCTAGGATGCGGCGATAGTCCTCGACGGACTGGACGATACGCGGGACGCCGCGAACGGGCGAGGTCGGTGGGTCGTCGGGGTGTAAGGCGAGGTTCACCCCGTACTCCTCGGCGACAGGAACGATCTCGTCGAGGAAGTACTCGAGGTTCTCCCACAGCTCTGCCTCGGTGATTCCGGCCGCCTCGTGGTCCGGGGCGCGCTCGGTCCACTCGTGGTCGTACCCGATGCGCTGGGAGCCGCCGCGCCCGGGGAGCGAGTCGGACGTCCGGATGACGCCCAGCGGGTTCTCCGTCCACACCCAACAGTAGGTGTCGATCCCGAGTCGCCCCATGTTCTCGATCAGCGTCTTGACCGTTGCTATCTCCTCGTCACGGCCCTCCTCGCCGAGCACCGTGTTCTCCATCGGGGGGCGGTCCTCGACGACGTCCAACGAGAAGCCGTGGTCGGCAAACCGGGTGACGGTCCGCTGGAGCGTATCGTACTCCCACCAGTCGTCGACTCCCCAGAAGCGCACGACCGCCGTGTCGAGTCCGAGCTGCTTCGCGATGGTCCACCGCCGGTCCGGGCGCGGCGGGAGCATCACCGTCGGATCCGCTTCCGCGTCGTTCGCGCTCGCAGCAGTGTCGTTTCCGGTCGGGTCGGTGTCGTTCGATGTCATGTGTGTTAGTGTGTGTGTCGCCGTGTCAGTGGTCGTCGTATCCGTGGTCGTCACCGGCTCTCCGTCGAGTGGAGGCCGGTCGGGATCAGTCGTCACGTAACCGCCTCCGTGCGGATCGGTATCCCTCATAGCGCGCGCCCAGCGGATGGTAGTCCGGCTCGACGCCGGGCGGATCCGGCGGAACGACTCCGCCGCCGTCCTCGGGAGCGAGCCGCTTCTCGTACCAGACGCCGGCAGGCCCCCGATACAGGTCGGCGCAGATCTCGAAGCGTCGATTCCATTCGTCGAGGACCCCGGCCGCCTCGTCGTCACCGTTCGCGACCGCCCGCTCGGACAGCGCCGCGGACGCACCCATCGCCTCCGCGAGCGCCCAGCCGTAACGGTCGGCGACGATCGGCGTTCCGTTCGCCTCGTGAGTGTAGACGAACCCGTTCTCCGCCCAGCCGTGGTCGACGGCGCTGTCGAACAGCTCCCGGGCACGCTCGTACCAGCCGGTGGTCCCCGCGTCGACCTTCGGCGGGTCCGCCCCGTAGCGATCCAGGAGCGCGAGGAACTTCGCCCACTCGATGTGATGACCGGGTTGGTAGCCCGGCGGTCGGAACTGGTGGCGCGGAGTCTCCTCGTTGTACGCGAAGTCGTGGTCCCATTCGTCGGAGTAGTGCTCCCACAGCAGGCCGCCCGTCTCTCCCGCTAGCTCGACCGTGATCGTCTCGGCGATGTGACGCGCGCGATCGAGGTATCGCTCCTCGCCGGTCGCCTCGTAGGCGGCGAGATACGCCTCGCACGCATGCATGTTCGCGTTCTGGCCGCGGTAGGCCTCTTTCTCGGTCCAGTCGGGGTCACAGTCGCTGCGGAGCAGTCCGGCCTCGTCGCGGAACCGCGCCTCGATCAGCTCGTGGGTCGCCTCCAGATCGGCCGCGGCCCCCTCGATCCCGGCGTCCGTCGACCGGGCGTATGCGAGGAGAACGAACGCGTGAGCGTAGGCGGACCGCGTCCGATCGACCGGCTCCCCCGACCCGTCCACGACGAGATGGTAGCCGCCGCCGGCACCGTCGTCGTGCTCACCGCCGGTAGCGCGATGAGCCTCCCGGAGGAACCGCAGCCCGTGTTCGGCGGCGTCGATACACCAGTCCGGGCCGTCGACGAGTGCCCCGACCGCGAGGTTCGCGATCGACCGGCAGGTCGCGACGAGGTGTCGTCGGTCACCGGTGTAGTGGTCGCCGGTTCGCGGGTGTAACAGCCGGAACCCGCGGTCGGCGAGTACGTCCGGATACTGTACGCGGAGCGTCGCGAGGACGCCCCCTCGGTTGGCACCCGCCCGATCCCGCAACGCGTCGGTTTCGGCGGTACGTGTGTCGTGGTTCGATGTCATGGTGTGTGTTCCGGCTCCGTGTACGTCGGTGTCGGCTGCTGGCTCCGGACGAGGAGAACGGCCGTCTGAGTCCGTGATGACGCTCACGGACGAGGTATCGTCTCCCGTGTCAGCGTCGTCTCGGCGATCGGCTCCCGTCGTGGTACCCGGGTTTGCGTGCGAGTCGGCGTCGGCGACTGCCGAGACCGCCGGCTCGATGAGCCTCTCGACGTCGTTGACCCTCTCGTTATTCGTTGATCGCCTCCACGAGTACTGAACTGACTATTTTAGAAGATTCTACCGATCGGAGTCGACGCCGCGGGACGAACGAGCGAAGGCGACCGTGGGCCGATCGATGGCGACGGTCCTCACACGATCAGATCGTCCGTGAATTGTGCTACACTACCCGAGGGTACGAGACGGGGAATGAAGTATCACGCTTAAGAAAGGGAGTCGCATGAACGACGTCGATCCCGTCCGCGTTGCCGACACACGCGCGCACACAGGTGAAGGACCGTTGTGGCATCCGGAGGAGGAACGACTGTACTGGGTAGACATCCCGGACGGCCGGCTGTACGCGCACGACCCGGCCACGGGAGCGAACGACCTCGTCTACGAGACGGACGGTGACCCGCTGGGCGGCTACACGATCGAGGCGGACGGAGCCCTCCTGCTGTTCACTCATGGAACGGTGGAACGGTACGTTCCCGGTACAGACGGGACCGAGGCGGTTCTCGACGTCGACGCCGAGACACGGTTCAACGACGTGATAGCGGACCCCGAGGGGCGCGTGTTCGCGGGGACGATGCCGAGCGGGGACGGGCTCGGTGACCTGTACCGGATCGACCCCGACGGGTCGACCCGAGTCGTCGTCGAGGGGCTCGACATCCCGAACGGCATGGGGTTTTCGCGCGGCGGCGAGACGTTCTACCTCACGGAATCGGAGGCGCGGTCGATCCACGCGTTCGAGTACGACCGGACGACCGGATCGATCTCGAACCGCCAAACGTTCCGGGAGACGCCCGAAAACGACGGCGTTCCGGACGGTTTGACCGTCGACGACGCGGACCACGTCTGGTCGGCCAGGTGGAACGGAGGTCGAGTCGTCCGATACACCCCTGCTGGTGATCCGGTCGACTCCATCGAGCTCCCGGCACGGAAGGTCGCCTCCGTGACGTTCGCGGGTCCCGACTACGACGACCTCTACCTGACGACCGCGTTGACCGACGCCGATCGCGACACGGAGGGTGAGGGGGCGGGCGCACTGTTTCGTGTCCCCGACGTCGGCGGGGGCGTCCCGGAGTTCCGGTCGCGGATCGCCTGACTATCCGTGAGGACGGGAGCCGCGACGGTCGTCAGTCCCGGCGGCGACCGGATCCGGCGATTTATTCGTCAGGCTGCCGGAGCGAACACATGCTGATCACGCTGGAGGGACTGGACGGAAGCGGGAAAACGACGGTCTGGGAGGCGCTCCACGACGTCTACCCCGACGCCGTGTTCACCCGCGAGCCGACGGACTCCTGGTACGGAGACGCGGTGTATCGCTCCATCGACGACGACGACGCGGATCCGCTCGCCGAACTCTTCCTGTACACCGCCGACCACGCCGACCACCTCGCCAACACGGTCCGACCGGCGCTCGACGAGGGTCGTCTCGTCGTCTCCGACCGGTACTCCGACTCGCGGTTCGCCTATCAAGCCGCGACCATCGCCGCGAGCGACGCGGACGTCGCCCGACCCTTGGAGTACGTACGGGGGATCCACAGCGCGTTCTCGCGTCCGCCGGACGCGACGATCTATCTCGACCTCGACGCGCGAACCGCGGCGGACCGGGCGGGACGGACGAACAAGCTCGAACGCGACGGCTACCTGTCCGCGGTTCGGAAGAACTACGAACGGCTCGTCGAGGCCGAACCCGAGCGGTTCGTTCGGATCGACGCGACCCGATCGCCGGAGACGGTGATCGACTCTGTCGAGCGCGCGCTCGCGGATATCGTCGACGAGTGAGTTGCCGTGGCACCCTCTCTCGGCCCCGATCACCGCGTATCCGGCAGCTCGTACTCGTCGGGCGGTTCGACGTAGAGGTAGTCGATGGCAGCACCGAGAACGGCCGGTAGCACCACGAGCAGCGCGACGACGACGGCTGGACTCCGGAGGTTCACGCCCGTTCCGAGACCGAAGAACCCGGCGAAAAGCAGGGTCGACACGAGCAACAGGATCGGCGTCAGGACGACGGTGTACACTACCCATCCCCACGACGTCGACAGTCGAAGCCGGAAGAAGCGTGTCACCACGCCGGCAACGAGGGTGTGAAACGCCAGCAACGCGACGACGAGCGCGAATCCGAGCAGCGCGATCATGCGTTAGTACTAGCCTCCCGCGGTCTTCGGCCGCACCTCGGCTCCGGCGAGGCCGGGGAGTCCGTGACGCTCGCCATCAGAACGCCCCGCCCTCGGCCTCGTCTCCACCCTGCCGTCTCGCCGACGAGATCAACCCGGCAACCGGATCCGTGTACTCGTAGCCGGGGATCACACCCTGGACGTAGGTCCCCTCGACGAAATCGATGAGCGCTCCGGCGTCGTCGACCCCGCGGCGCTCGTTGCTATCGGTCAGGTCGAAGTGAACGACGATGCCGTCCGTCGTGCGCTCCACGTCGGGATCGAACTCGTGGTCGCCTCGCGTAACCCCTCCGACGTCGACGACGCGCCGCTCGAACGTCTCGAACCAGCCGGTCTCGACGACATCGGCGACCTCGTCCGCCGTGACCGCCGACAGCGACGGCACACGAACGGTGACGGCGAAGCGGAGACGCCCGTCTCCGGCGGAGAAAACCGCGACCTCGCCCTCGAACGCGGTCGTCTCGGAGGTCCAGACGTTCGTGTCGTCATCGGCTCCGTCACCATCCGAATCGTCGGTATCGGCGGGTTCGAAGGACCCGTGATCTCCGAAGGTGCGGCGGACGCGGCCGGGGATCCCGGTTTCGTTCCCGGCGTCGTGCTCGGAATCGCTCATATCTCGGAGTACGCCCTGCGCACGCAAAAACGCGCCGGGATCGGGGCTCGGGTGCCCGCGACGGGCTGGAGAGGCTCGGGCGCCCGCGACGGGCTGGAGAGGCTCGGGTGCTCGCTGGAGGATTCGGCACGGCCCGGGCACTCCGGCACGACCCGGCTCCGTCTTCGGTAGTGGCACGCGAGTCCGGTACTGGTGGCCCTTTGTACCCGGACCGGTGATCGGACGTATGGCAGACCGATTTCACTCCACGCAGGGGTTGATCGACGCGCTCGCGGACGCGTCGTTCGACCGTCCGCCGGCGCTCGTCAGCAACGCACACGTCACCGGGCTCGGGGTCGCTCGCGCGCTCGACGCCCACGACGTACCCGTGATCGCGCTGGATCGTCCGGCCGGGAGCGACGGCGGAACCGAGGACAGTACGGGAGCGACGGCTGCCGCCGTCACCCACGACGGGCTCGCTCCGCCATCGGACGCGGTCGACTTCGCGGGCGCGGTCACCTATCCGCTCGACGACCTCGACGGGTTCCGCGAGGACGTGGAGGCGGTCGTCGACGCCGCGGGACGCGAGGCGGTCGCGTTCGGCTGTATGGACGAGTGGGCCCTAGCGTACGCCGAGGCGGACCCCGACGGAGTTCGGCTCCCGTACGCGGGGATCGAGACGGTCGATGACGTGTTGAACAAGTCGCGGCTGTACGCGACCTGCGAGGAACTCGGCGTGCCGTACCCGGAGACGTATCGACTCGGGGGCGAGGGCGGCACGGAGTCGGTCGACGACGACGCGCTCGCCGACGCGGCCGACGCGCTCGGCTTCCCGCTCGTCGTGAAGCCCGCCCGGAAGCGGGAGTTCGAGGAGGCGTTCGGTACGAACGTGATGGAGGTCGCGGACGAGGCCGAGTTCCGCGAGACCGTCGCGGCCGCAGCCCGGGCGGGCGTCGAGGTGATGGCCCAGAAGCGCGTCGACGTCGCGACCGGCGAGGACCGCTCGCTGGCGTCGTACGTCCCACCCTCGGGAGTCGACGACGCGCTCGCGGTCGTCGGTAACGCCGCCGTCAGGTATCCACGGCAGTTCGGAACCTCCTGTCTGGTCGAGACGGTCGCGGACCCGGAGATTGAGGCGCGAGCGCTCGGCGTCCTCGACGACGCCGGCTACCACGGGATCAGCGAGGCCGAGTTCGTCTACGACCGCGAGCGCGACGAGTACCTCCTGCTCGACGTCAACACCCGACCGTGGAAATGGATCTCGCTGCCGGTCGCCGCCGGCGCGAACCTGCCGATGGCGGCGTACGCCGCGGTCACCGACGCCGAATACGGATCAGAAGGGATCGAACCCGCCCGATGGGTCTACCTGCGCGACTACCTCGCGGCGCTTGCCGGCGGCGAGGTCGGCGACCTCCTGAGCGGCGACGACTGGCGCACGCTCGTCTCCGGCGAGTTCGAGTCGGAGGGGCCGCTTACGACCGGTATCTACCGGCCGTCCGACCCGACTCCGACCGCGAAACTGTTCGCGACGGAGTTCGACGACCGCGAGTACTACTGTTCCTGTTGACCCACACGGGGAGGCCGAGAGCCCATCGAAACAGACTCACTCCACGACTTCGACCCGCCCGTTCATTCCCTGCGTCTGGTGTGGCGTACAGACGTACTCGTACTCGCCCGGCTCCTCGAAGGTGTGCTCGAACGTGTGGCCGGCCTCGTCGACGAGTTCGGAGGCGAAGACCTCGTCGTCGATCTCGACGACATCGTGGCCGCCGCCTCGCCCGGTCCACTCCCAGACGATCGTGGTCCCGACATCGATCACGACGTTTCCGGGGTCGTACGAAAGCCCGTTGTCCGCGCCGACGGCCACGTCGACCGTGTCCTCACCGGTTCGATCCACGGAATCACCGAAGTCGTTTCCGCCGTCTCCCAGTCCGGCACAGCCCGCGAGCGCGAACAGCGAGAGCGCTCCCGCGGACGCAACGGCCTCTCGACGGCTGCGGTCTACCATGGGAAGTCAAAGGGGATGAATGGGCTAAAACGTCTCGCCGTCTCCCGGTCGATGGGAACGAGTTTTTCAACCGTCACCGCCCATGAGCGGGTATGAGCGAGTGGACGGACGCGATCGTCGGCGAGCGGATGACCGTCGACAATCAGTTCAACGACCGCGTGGCTTCGTCCCGCTTCTCCAGCCAGGAGTGGGGACTCATCATGACCGCGACGGAGTTCGAGATCGAGCACTCCGACGACCCCGAGGACGCGCGGGTCGTCGCCGACACCTCGAACCTCCCGGCGATCATGCCCGAGTTGAAGAACGTCCGCGACCAGGTTTCGGCGATGGGTGGCGCGCCCGGGGGCGGGAGCGGCGGGGGATCCGGTGGATCCGGCGGCGTCCTCGACTCGATCAAGGGCGCGCTCGGCCTCGGTGGCTCGGGGGGAGACGGCGGCCCGAGCGACGAGGAGGTCGAGGCCGCCGAACGGCTGGTTCAGGAGTACGCCGACGAGCTACAGGCGCATCTGGAGGAGGTCGGAAAGTGGGAACAGGTGCGGATCGCGTATCAGGAGTGACGTAGTCTGGCGCGGCGGTCCCGTCACGCCAGTGGACCGGCTACTCGGCGTCGCTGCCGCGGGACTGCGCCAACTCGCCGTCCTCGTAGACGTCAATCATCTCGGTAACGAGTTCGTCGTACTCCTCGTTGTCGACGCGAAGCGAGTCGAGTCGTTCGAT